>Ga0209385_1000321_pt1 | contig 19109 bp, 16 predicted proteins | sample NGEPerB_FD_184506 | JGI IMG/M metagenome (GOLD analysis project Ga0209385, IMG submission 184506) | Arctic peat soil microbial communities from the Barrow Environmental Observatory site, Barrow, Alaska, USA - NGEE PermafrostAB12-B... | ecosystem: Environmental > Terrestrial > Soil > Wetlands >... | reverse complement strand
CCGGCGACGCGAGGCGACGAGAAAAAAGCCGCTCTATTTCGTCTTCGACCAGGTGTACTGGACGCTCACGTTCGGAAAAGCCACGCACCACACGCCCGTCGCGCTCGTGCCCGAGAGCGCGCCGTATGTGATCTTCCTCGACGCGATCTCGAAGTCCTTTTGCGCGACCGGAATGCGCGTGGGCTGGGGTGTCATGCCGCCCGCGGTGCGCCGGCGCATGTCCGACATCCTCGGCCACGTGGGCGCGTGGGCGCCGAAAGCCGAGCAGATCGGCGTCGCGGCCCTCCTGAACCAGCCCGAGGCCATCTCCGCCTACCGCGACTCCGTGCGCGGCAAGCTCGTCCAGCGCCTCGAAGCCCTGTACCGCGGGGTGATGGACATGAAGAACGACGGTTTCCCCGTGGACGCGATCGAGCCGCAGGGTGCCATCTACCTCTCGGCGCGCTTCGACCTCTTCGGCCGCACCGTGAACCGAACCGCCGTGAAGACGAACGACGACGTGCGGCGTCTGCTCCTCGGAGCGGGCATCGGAGTCGTGCCGTTCCAGGCGTTCGGCCTCGCCGGCGACACGGGCTGGTTCCGGCTCGCGGCCGGCGCGGTGTCGATGGACGACATCGCCGCCGCTTTCCCGCGTCTGAGAGCCCTCCTCCTCGCAGCCGCGTCCACGCCCGCGTCCGCGGCGCGCTGACCCCTCGGCGCTACACTCCCCAAGGTGGAGCAGGACAAGAAATCGGAGAAGAGCCGGACGGCCATCCTCGAGGCCGCCCTGAATCTCTTCTCGAGTCAGGGCTACCGGGGCACGAGCATCCGCGAGATTGCGCAGTCCGCCGGCGTCTCGACGGGAAACGTATACCACCACTTTCCCGACAAAGAGACGATCTTCCAGACGGTTCTCGGGCAGTACTGGAAGGCGATCGAGAGCCCGGACCTGCCCTTCAACCGCGCCCTCGCCTCCGGCCGTTTTCCCGACAACCTCGAGGAGATCGCGGCCGGAGCGCGCGAGAGCGTGCGCCACTACCGCAAGTACATCGCGCTCATCTACGTGGACGTCGTCGAGCTCTCCGGCAACCATATCCGCAAGTTCTACGCAGAGATGGGCGCCCGCTTCGAGCGCTTCCTCAAGGCGCGCGGCGACGGCGCGCTGTCGACGGAGATCCGCCCGGGCGTCCCGGCGACGACCGCCGTGATCCTCGCGAGCCGCGTCTTCCTGCATTACTACGCCGTCGAGATTCTCTTCGGTGTCCCCAACCAGTTTGGCAAGGACACGGACATCGTCGCGAGGGAGATCTCGGACATCCTGCGCCACGGCGTGTTGAAGGAGACCGGGCTCCCGTCAGAGGAGCCACCGTCCCTCGCCCGCGCGCGCCGCTGAGCCTTCAGGCTCCCGGGTCCTTCGACGCGATAAAGCGCCTCACTCGCGGCCAGAAGAAGTCGGGCCGCTCCAGGTAGACGACGTGGCCAGCGCCCTCGATCTCCTCGTAACGCGCGCGCGGAATGACGGCGGTGACCTTTCGCTGCTGGGAAGGCGGGATCGCGCGGTCCTCGGCGCCCGCGAGGACGAGCACCGGGCACGGGATTGCCGCGTAGCGGGGCGCATTCGCTTCGAGAGAGGCGAAGAACGGGTCCTGCGCCTCGGTGAGACGCACGAGAGCCTCGATGCGGTCCCGGTAGCGGTCGCGGAAATTGCTTCGCATCGACTCGAGCTTCTCCCCGATGCGCGTCACGAACGCCTCGCCGAAGATCTTCTCGTAGAGGTACCGGGTGTAGAGGTCGAAGAGCTCCGGCCCGCCCCGGTAGAAGCGCAGCGACAGGTCCTGATACATCGAGAACAGCGTCTCTCTCGTGAGCAGGATTCCGGAAAGTGTGAGCGTGTGCAGCCGGTCGCCGTGGAGACGCGCGAAGTCCGCGGCCACGAAGCCCCCGTAGGACACCCCAACCGCGTGCAGGCGGCCGAGGCCCGCGTCATCGAGGATTCCCGCGAGCGCATCGCCGAACGCCGGAATCGCGCCCCCTCGCACCTCGGCGTCGTCGGAGGCACCCTGCCCGAGGTAATCGAAGAGGACGACGTCGTACGCGGGCGTCAGCTCCGGAAGGAACCCGAGCCAGCTCCTCGTCGACATCGCGAGGCCGTTCAGAAGGCACACCGTCTCGCGCCCGCCCTTGCCGTGCAACTCCCAGTGATACCCATGCCCGGCCGAGACGTGGCGGCCTTCGCGGAGCGCCGGAGGGGCGGTGCTCACGGTGCGCCCGCCGAGCGCCCCTCCCGCGCGGCCCGCTCGAGAAACGTCTCGACAATGAGGAGGAACTCGTCCTCCTTTTCCACGCTCACGGCGTGCCCGGCGCCGGGCACCACCACGAAGTCCGCGCCCGGAATCGCGCGGGCCACCGCTTCGGTGCGCTCGAGGGGCATCGCGAAATCGTGCTCCGCCGCGACGACGAGAACCGGGCAGGCGATCTTCGAAAGGTACGGCTTGAGGTCCACGGCCACGAGCGCCTGGAGCAACCCATCCAGGCCGGCGAACCACGCCTGCGGCAAGAGGCCCACCTGCGCGCGCCGGGCGGCGAGTTCGTCCCGGTGGGATTGCTGCCATGCGGGCGAGTACGCGATCGCCACGATGTGGTCGTAGACCTTCGTCCGATCGCCGCCCTCGAGAGCCTCCTTTACGGCGGCTGCCAGCGCCTCGCTCCCCTCGCCCATGGTCCCGTCGACAGCGTCGGTGACCGTGGCGGCCAGGACCGAGGCGACGCGCCCGGGATGGAGCGCTGCGAGGAGAAGGCCGACGTATGCGCCGAACGAGGCGGCGACGACGTCCACGCGGAGGATCGAGAGCGCATCGAGGAGCCGGACGACATCTTCCGCGTGACCTTCCATGCGCGCCGGCGGAACACCAGGCGACTGGAGCTGCCCCCGGAAGTCGCAACGGACGACGCGATGGCGCTCGGCGAGCCGCCTGGCGACAGGCTCCCACGCTCCGAAGGACATCATGCCGCCGTTCAGGAGCAGCAGCGGAGGGCCTTCCCCGTCCAGACGGTGGGCCAGCACTCCTGAAATCGATGTCGTACTCATTTCGCATCGTCCAAAGAGGAAGAAGAAGAAGATGTCTTAGAAAGGTAAGAGGAAAGGAGCTCTCCCTTTACGACTTTCCCGTAGGGCGTGCGTGGGAGAGCGTCGACGAAAATGAATTCCCGTGGGACCTTGTACTTGGCTAGCCGCCTCTCGACGAATGCGGCCAACTCGGTTTTTTCTTCTTCCTTCGCAGAAATCCTTTCCTTCTCTCTTCCCATCGCAGAATCTTTCTCTTCGTCTTTCTCTTTTTTTCTCTCTTCTCTTCGGACGACGAACGCCACGCCGACCTCGCCCCACTTGTCGTCCGGCACGCCGATGACCGCGACGTCCTTGACGCCCCCGTGCTGGAAGAGCACTCCTTCGACCTCGGCCGGGTAGACGTTGACGCCTCCCGAGATGAACATGTCCTTCTTCCGCCCCGCGATCGTGTAGAAGCCGTCCGCGTCGCGCTTGGCGAGATCGCCCGTGTGGAACCAGCCATCCGCGTCGAGCGCGGCGGCCGTGGCTTCGGGGTTCCGGAAATAGCCCTGGCAGACATGCGGCCCGCGAAGGAGAAGCTCCCCTATCTCGTCCGTGCCCGCTTCGCGGCCATCCTCGAGAAGGAGCCGCGCCTGAGTGAACATCAGCGGCTTGCCGATGGAGCCGGCCTTCCTCACGGACTCCTCGGCCGTCATCGCAAAGCAGTTCACGCCCACTTCCGTCAGGCCGTAGCCCTGCTTCAGGACGACGCCTCGTGCCTGCCACGCCTCGATCAGGTCGAGAGGCAGCGGGGCTCCCCCGCAGGCGAACCAGCGGACGCTCGAGAAATCCGCGCCGGCGAATCCTTTCGACTCGCGCAGCATCCGGAAAATGGTCGGAACACCGAGCACGACGGTGCAGCGCTCCCGCGCGATGGTCGCGAGGACCTCCTCCGCGTCGAAGCCGACATGCAGCACGATCGTCCCGCCGATCGCGAAGATCGGCGTGAGAAATGCGCCGAGCCCGCCCGCGTGGTAGAGCGGCGTGTAGATCGGGCTCACGTCGTCCTCGCGGAGCTGCCAGGAGACGGCGGTGTTGACTGCGTTCCATCCCACCATGCGGTGCGGCACCATCACGCCCTTCGGCTTCCCTGTGGTGCCGGACGTGTAGAGGAGGCAGTAGAGATCTTCCGGAGCCGGAGAGGACGAGGATTCTGCAGGGACGCCCGCGGGCACCGCTGGAAGATTTTCTATGAAGGTGGAGAGGCGGCCGTGCGTGGGCTCCGCCAGACCGTCGAGCGCGACACCTCTTACCCCAACCCCCTTTCCAAGCAAATCTCTTACGGTCTCTTCGAACCCCGCCCCATAGATCAAGGCCCTCGGGCTTGCGTCTTCCATGATTCCCGCCAGCTCGTGTGGCGTGAGGCGCGTGCTGAGAGGCACGAGGACGAATCCCGCTTTCGCCGCCGCGAAAAAGACGTCGAGGAATTCGACGCGATTGTGGGCGAGAAGCGCGACGCGGTCGCCCTTCGCGAGGCCGAGGCCTTCGGTGAGCCCTCGGGCCGCGGCCTTCGCCCGGCTGTTCAACTCGGCGTACGTGAAACGTCGCCCGGCGGCCACGTCCACGAGCGCGGTCTTTGCTGGAGAGAGGCGCGCCCGCTCGCCGAGGACGTCGCCGGAGATCACGGCGGCGGGGCCGCCGCGGGGGCGGACGCGGTGACCGGCGGCGCCGAGACCGTCGGCGCCGGCAGGGGATCCCTAAGAACCTTCATCAGAGCCCCGGCGAACCGCTGGGGGCACTCGACCTGCGGGGCGTGGCCGCACCGTTCGATCGCCGTGAGGCGCGCGGCCGGAAGCTGCGCGGCGAGGCGCCTGGCGTAGTCGAGGGAGACGAGCTTGTCCGACGCGCCCCAGAGGAGGTCCACGGGCACGTCGAAGGCGCCGAGTTTCCCGTCGAGGAGGTACGCGCTCAGGTTCCTCGGCTCGGCCGCGAGGCGGGCGATCGGGCCAGTCGCGGCGACGCGGATGATGTCGTCGACGACGAAATCGGGGACCACCGGGGCCGACGGGTCGCGCAGGGCCTGAAGCGTCCGGTCCGCCTCGGCGCGGTTCTTCGGCTGGAGGGTGAGGTCCGGCCGGTCGCCGAGGAGGGGCCCGCCGTTCACGAGGACGAGGTGCTGGACCCTCTCCGGGTGCTCCTTCGCCCACACGGTCGCGACCCACGCGCCGAGCGAGTTCCCGACGAGCGTCACCTTGCCCTGCGGGATCTCCTTCATTGCGCCGTCGAACCCCGCGAGGAGGGTCGAGAAGGGGATGGAACCGGAGGCCGGCGCGCTCTCGCCGTGCCCGGCGAGGTCGACGGCAAGGACGGCAAAGGTCTTCGCGAGGCGCGGCGCGATCTTCGCCCAGCCGCCCGCCTGGTCGCCGGCCCCGTGAACGAGGACGACCGGCGCGCCGCCGCCCCCCGAGAAAACGCATTGCGGTCCCACGAGAGAGGTCTGGAAATGTTTCTCGAAGCCGGCCGCGGAGAGCCGCCGGCGGCCCAGCCACGCGAGCGTCGCAAGCGGTCTCTTCCAGAAGACCGCCCCGGCCACCGCTCCGAGAAAGAACGCGACGGCGACGAGGGCGAGGACGGTCTTCGCGGCGCGCGACACGGTGTCCCGGAGACTAGACCATGCGGAAGGCGGCGCCCGCCATGTTGTAGCCGACGCCGGACGCAACGAAGACGACGAGATCTCGCGCCTTGATCTTCCCGAGGGCGCGGGCGTCATCGAACGCCATCGCGACGCTCGCCGAGCCCGTGTACCCCCACTTGTCCATCACCACGTGGGTCTTCTCCATCGGCAGGCCGAGGTCCTTCATGACGATCTCGATCGTCGGCCTGCGCACCTGCGTCAGGAGGAGCATGTCGATGTCGGAGACGGCGAAGCCGCCGTCGGCGGCCATCCCACGCACGAGCTTCGGCCAGCCCTCGTTGTTGAGCTCGGGGGGGTAGCGCTCGACGAGCTTTACGACCGTGCGGCCGGCCCTGACGGATTCCTCCGTCGCCGGCTCGTCCGTGCCTCCGGAGAAGATCGCCCAGTTGCGGTTGTACGAGCCGTCGGCCCTGAAGCCGGACGCCACGAAGCCCGGCTCCTCCGAGGGCTCGAGCACCGCCGCGCCCGCGCCGTCCCCGAAGAAAAAGATCATCGGGTCGTTCGGGTCCGTGAGCTTGTGCATCATGTACGCCCCGATCGCGACGACCGTCTTGAGGGACTTGTTCGTCGCGATGAGGCCCGCGGCCGTGGCGAGGCACGTCGGGAACGACGCGCAGGCGCAGCCGACGTCGAACGTGCCGGCGTTCTTCGCGCCGAGCTTGTGCTGGACGACGACCGACGTGGCGGGGGTGACGAAGTCGGGCGAGTCCGTGCCGAGGAGGATGAGATCGACGTCGAGGGGCGTCTTCCCCGCCGCGTCGAGCGCCTTTTGCGCCGCGCGGACGGCGAGGTCGGACGTCGCCCAGTCGGGCGGCGCGTACCAGCGCGTCTTGATCCCGCTGCCCGCCTCCATCTTGTCGACGAACTCCGGTGCGGTCGCATTGAAGCGCGCCCTCAGGGCGTCGTTCGACACCTCGATCTCCGGCACGTACGAGCCGGTGGACACGATCCGGGCCGAGCGGTTCATGTCCCGAGCACCAGGCCGCCGTCCACGGAAACAGTCGCGCCGTGGACGAACGACGCCGCGTCGGACGCGAGCCAGAAATAGGCCTCCGCGATGTCCTCGGGCTTGCCCATCCGGCCCAGGGGCGTTCTCGCGACCATTCCCGCGATGACCTTCTCGGGCATCGCCTTGATGATGTCCGTCGCGATGAAGCCCGGCGCGACCGCGTTCACGCGAATGCCGAACCGCCCGAGCTCGCGGGCCCAGGTCTGCGTGAAGGAGATGACGCCGGCCTTCGTGGCCGCGTAGTTCGTCTGGCCGAAGTTGCCGTAGAGGCCCACGACGGACGAGGCGTTCAGGACGACGCCGCTCCCCTGCTTGATCATCGCCGGGGCCGCGGCGCGCGTGCAGTTGAAAACGCCCTTGAGGTTGACGGCGATTACCTTGTCGAAGTCGGCGTCCGTCATCGTCGAGACGACGGCGCCCTCTTTCCACTTGACGAGCTGTGCGTCGCGCACGATCCCCGCGTTGTTCACGAGGACGTCGACGCGGCCGAAACGTGCGAGGACGTCCGCGATGGCTTTGCCGACCGCCACAGAGTCCGTGACGTCCACCTTCCCGCCCTCGGCCTCGGGCGCGCCGGCGGCCTTCAGCTCGGGGACGAGGTTGGCGACACCGGCCTCGTCCACGTCCCATGCGGACACTGCGTACCCGCCTCGCGCGAAACGGAGGGCCGTGGCGCGGCCGATGCCGGCCGCGCCGCCCGTCACGACGGCAACGCGAGCGCTCAGAACGAAACTCTCACGCCGACCTGAATCTCACGCGACGGCAGCGTCGCCGAGTAGTTCCCGTAGTTGGGATTCGGCTTGTATGCGGCCGTCGGGTTCGTGACCGTCGGCCCGGAGAGGAATTGCGCGTTGTCGATCGAGGTCACGTCGTAGTTGACCGTGTTGAAGAGGTTGAATGCCTCGGCGAGGATCTCGAAACCGAAGCCCGAGAAGTTGAACGCCTTGGAGATGCGGAGGTTCAGGCTGCTGTAGCGCGGGCCGTCCTGCCCGAAGCGGTCCACGCCCGGAAGGCGGTCTCCCGTCTTTTCGTCGAGGTTGTAGTCGTAGCCGAGGCGCTGGGTCCAGGGCTGGCCGGTGCCGTATTCGAAGACGGGCGCGACGGAGATCTGCCACGGAAGCCGGGCCACGCCGGACACCACGATGCGCACTCGCTCGTACGACCGGGCTCGTCCGTATTCCGCGTTCATGTTCGCCGGGTCGCTCGGGTAGCCTGTCGGAAACTCGGGGCTAAAGTCGTCGTTGACGTTGTGCTTGCTCGCGAACGTGACCGACGCCGTGACGACGTGGCCGCCCCTGATGTTTCCGTTCAGGCTGAAGACGAGCGCCTTGTACTCGGACCGGCCGTCGTTCGTGTACTCGTTGACCTGGTCGTACGACGTGATCGGGCGGATGTGGGTTGCATTGCCGCTCCAGTTCACGTCACGTATCGCGATCTCGTCGCGGCCCTTCATATAGACGCCCTCGACGTCGAAGAACAGGCCCGTCGACCCCAGCTTCGACGTGAGACCGAGCGTCGCCTGCGTGGACTGCGGCGCCTTCAGTTCCGGCGCGAGAAGCCCGATCGAGGGCGGGAGGCGGATACCGGTGTTCTGCGGGTTGTTCGGGTCGAGCGTGAGCGCCGGCACGCCTAGGAGCGCGCCGTTCAAGTTCGTGTACGAAATGCGGCCCGTGATCCCGTTCTGCTGGAGCTCCGTGAAGAGCGGGACCATCAGGTAGCGGCCCGTGAAGAGGCCGACGCCGCCGCGCGCGAGGAACTCGCCCTTGCCGTTGATGTCGTACGAGAAGCCGAGGCGTGGCTGAATGTTCGTCGAATCGACCTTGCGCCCGTTGATGCCGAGGACGGGCTGCTGGAAGTCGGGGTCATTGCCGTTCGTGTCGAGGTCGTACCTGACGCCGAGACTCACGGAGAGGTTCGAGATCGGCTTCCAGTCGTCCTGGACGAACGCCGCGATCCGGTTCGTGTTGGCGGTGACGTCCGAGGAACCCACGCCGTAGAGGTATTCGTAGAGAAGGGCCTTCGTGTCCGTCAGGTAGACGAAGAGCCCCGGGGCGAACGTGTCGATCCGCGACTCGTCCACGACGCGCTGGAACGCCGCGCCGATCTTCACGTCATGCGTGCCCGACTTGCCCCCGAGGTGGAGGTTGAACGTGTCGCGCAGCTCCCACTGGTTTCCGTCGCCGAGAAGGTCCCCGTAGAGGCTCCCGCCCGTCTGGAGCGTCGTTCCTGCCGTGTACCACACCCCGGGCGCCGTCGAGTTCGGCGGCTCGTCGTATTTGCGCTTCCCAAATTGCGCGCGGAATTCGTTGACGGTCGTCGAGCCGAGAACCGCGGTGTCTCCGACCGTGACGTTGAGGTTGTCGCGGTTCAGCTCCTGCCCGTTCGTCACGTCGGCGACGCCTCCGACGCGGAAGTTGTTCTCGCGATACCGCTCATACTCGACCTTCGCCGTGAGATTGTTCGAGTCCGACAGAGTCTGGTCGACACCCGCGTACCCGAGGGACTGGTGGAACGGATGCTTGACGTCGGCGGCGAGCGCCTTGAAGGCGCCCTGCGGCCGGAAGAGGATCGGTGTCGTCGAGTTGATTTGCTCGAACGACGCGAAGAAATGCGTCTCATCCTTGACGATCGGGCCGCCCAGCGTGAAGCCGAACTGGTCGCGCTCGTAGCTGATGCTCGAGTCCTGCTCCAGAGCGCCCTTCGCGCGCAGCGAGTCGCCGCGGTAGAAGCCGAAGAGAGACCCGGCGAACGTGTTCGTGCCGGTTTTCGTCAGGATCGAGAGCGCGCCGCCCGAGGAGCCGCCGATCTCGGCGTCGAAGCGGTTGTTGATGACGCGGAACTCCGAGATCGCGTCCTGCGAGAACTTCGTTTTCGCGAGGCCGAGGGCCGGGTCCGTGAAGTCGACGCCGTCCACGAGGATCGTGGACTGGCTCGCGTTGCCGCCTCCTCCGATCACGGGGCCTCCTGCCACGAAACGGAATGCGCCGCGCTCGCGCTCGACGCCGGGCGCGATGAAGGCCAACCTCTGGAAGTCGCGGTCCGGCGTCGGGAGGTCCTGGATCTGCTGGGGCGTGATGTTCGTCGAGGAATCGGTCTTGTACACGTCCACGAGGGGCGCCGTCGCGACGACGCTGATGCTCTCGCTTCTCTTACCCTGCAGCGTCGCGTTCACCCGCGCGCTCTGGCCGACGAGCAGGACGAGGCCCTTCTGCTCGACGGTCTCGAAGCCCGCGAGCTTCACGGTGACGTCGTACGTGCCGGGCGGAAGGGCGGCGAAGGAGGCGAGTCCGGAAGCACCTGTGACGCCCGCGCGGCTGAGGCCGGTCTCTGGACGCTTCAGCTCGACGCTCACGCCGGGCAGCGGTCCCCCCGATCCGTCCACGGCCACGACCTCGAGCGTTGCGGTCGCTGTCTGTGCGGGGGCGGGAAGGGCAGCGACGAGCGCCGCGAAGATCAGGATCAGGGTGGCGGCCGGCGTGAAAGACCTCGGCTCACCCGCAAACTTCGTGCGATTCACCATGTCGTCCTCCTCCGAATGCCGCGCGCGGCGAAAATATGAAATCCCGAACAGTCGGTATGTTTTAACGATAGTGGCAGGGAAACCGGACTGTCAAGCGGGAAAATGGATTCTGCGTTAACGCTCGGACCGCTCAGCGCCTCTCGCGCGCCCGGGCCCGCCCGCGGTTCGCGAGCTTCTCGGTGAGCTGGAGGTTCCGCCGGATCTGCTCGAGCATCTTCGCCTCGAGGCCGCGCCCAGCCGAGACGCGTGTGTCGCGCCGCTTCGCCCGCCCGAACGCCTGCCGCGCGGAGCGTGCGTCTCCGAGCGCGAGGTACGCGAGGCCGAGATGCGTGAGCGAGGTCGGCGTCTCGCCGAGGTCCGTCGCGCGGCGCAGGCACTCCACGGCGCGGTCGTACTCGCGCCTCTTGTAGTGGACCCAGCCCTTGGCCGCAAGCGGGAACTGCCGCATCTCCTTCGGCGAGAGCTTGAGCGAGAGGTCCGCCAGCTCCAGAGCCGCGTCGAGGTCCTCCCCCATCTCGGCGAGCGTCGTCGCCCGCTGGAAGTACGCGATCGAGCGCGCATAGTTGGATTTCACGGCCCCGAGCATCTCTTCGGCGACGCGGCTCCCCTCGCGGAACTTACCTTCGGCCTTGAGCGCCTCGAGGAGCGTCGTGTACGCGGCGGCGGCGACCATCTCGCCCGGCGCGCGGGAGAGGACGCGCCGCGTCGTGGCGACCGCGTCGGCCGTGCGGCCCACGGCCGAGCACAGGAGCGCATGCGCGATGAGGAGCGTGGGGTTTTCCGGGTCGAGCTTCAACGCACGGCGATAGAGTGCCATCGCCTTCTGCGGGTCGCGCCCCGCGGCCGCCTCGGCCCTGCGGGCGAGCTGGGCCGCCTCGCCCGTCACCTTCGGGAGCGCCCGCGCCCCGGACGGTGCGAGGAGCTTCGACGCTTCCTGATACTCGATGCGGTTCGGATTCAGCTCGAGCGCCGACTGGAAGCGCTCAGCCGCCTTCTGCGTCCACCCGCGGTCGAGATAGCAGAGGCCGAGCTGGTAGAGCGCGTCCTCGTCGTCGGGATCCAGGCGCACGGCCTTCTGGAACGCCTCGATCGCCTCGGTGAGCCGGCCGCGCTCGTACGCGATCGTGCCAAGGAGCGAAAAGGCCTGTGCGTTCTCGTCGAGCGTAACCGCCTTCTTCAGGAAGGTCTCCGCGCGCGCGAGCTGGCCCTGAAGCGCGTAGAGCGCTCCGAGCGTGAAGTGAGGCAGGAAGGCATCGGGCCTGACCGCGACCGCCTCCTTGAGGACCTCGAGCGCGCGCTCCGTGCGGCCGGCCTCGTTCTCGAGGACGCCCACGTACACGAGCGCGTCGAAATGCTTCGGCTCCTTCGCGAGGACGGCGCGCAGCATCGCCGCCGCGCGGTCGGTCTCGCCCTCGTTGAAGTACGTCTCGCCCAGGAAGAACGCGAGATCGGCGTTGCCTTTGTCCAGCCGGTACGCCTCCTCGAGCACCTTCACGGCCTTGTCCGGGTCGAGCGCGTAGAACGCGAACTCGGCATCGGAAAGGAGCCCTTTGAAGCGCTCCCGCCGGTCTCCCGAGAAGCCGCCGAGCATCCGCTCCTTGCGCTCGAGAAAGCGCTCGCGCTTCTCCATCGCGGTCATGTGGTAGTCGACGCGCGTCTCCCAGAGGTCGAGCAGCTCCTCCTCGACGAGGAGACCTTTCCTCTCGAGGAGGTCCTTGAGGGCCAAGAGCCCGGTCTGGGCGACGAAGCCGCTCTTCTCCTGCCGATTCAGAGCGTCGAGGAGCATCTTCAGCGTCTCGGCACTGCGCTTGACGATCTCCTCGAGGATGCTGACGCGCTCGAGGAGGTGCTCGTCCAGCGAGACGCCCTCCTCCTGCGGCGTGCCTTCCTCGTACGCTTCGGAGGCTCCCGAGACGACGAGGAGCTTGCTCTGGCACTTGATGCAGTACTCGCGATCGAGCGCGTTCGTCGCCCCGCAGACCTGGCAGATCACGGGAGCCGCTCGCCTCCCGGCCCGTCGTAGCGGTAAAAGCCGCGGCCCGTCTTCCGGCCATGCCAGCCCGCGTCGACCATCTGCACGAGGAGCGGGCACGGGCGGTACTTGTCGTCGCCGAGCCCCTGATGCAGGACCCGCAGAATCGCGAGGCACGTGTCGAGACCGATGAAGTCGGCGAGCGCCAGCGGGCCCATCGGGTGGTTCATGCCGAGCTTCATGATGCCGTCCACCGCTTCGGGCGTTGCGACCCCCTCGTGCACCGCGAAACACGCCTCGTTCAGCATCGGCAGGAGAATGCGGTTCGCGACGAAGCCGGGAAAATCGCGGCACAAGATTGGGGTTTTCCCCAGGTCCTTCGCGAGAGCGAGGACGGCCTCCGTCGTCTCGTCCGAGGTCGCGATCCCGCGGATCACCTCGACGAGCGCCATGACGGGCACGGGATTCATGAAATGCATTCCGATGAAGCGTTCCGGCCGCCTCGTGCCCGCCGCGAGTCGTGTGATCGAGATGGACGACGTGTTCGTCGCGAGGATCGTGAGGGGTGGAACGAGCGCGTCGAGCCGTGCGAGGAGGTCCCTCTTGACGGCCTCGTTCTCGACGATCGCCTCGACGACGAGGCCGGCCTCGGCGAGCCGCGAGAGGTCGGCCGTCGCGACAATGCGCGCGAGCGCCGCGTCTCGGTCGAGAGCCGCGACCTTGCCTTTTTCGACCTGGCGCGCGAGGTTCTTCTCGATTCCCCGGAGCCCTTTTCCCGCGAGGTCGGGCGTCACGTCGACGAGCACGACCCTCTTGCCGGCAAGCGCCGCCACGTGCGCGATGCCCGCGCCCATCTGTCCGGCGCCGACGACGCCGATCGTTCCCTGTGTCATGGGATCTCGTTCTCCTTCGTGACCCACCGCGAGGGCTCTCCTCCCGAGCCTATCAGGAGGGTGCGAGCACGAGGCGCGGCTCGCGCGAGGCGGCGGCCGCGAGCGAGACGCCGATTCCCACGAGCGACGCGACACCCCAGACGAGAGGGCCTGCGACCGGCACGAGAGACGCGAGGCCGAGGAGCAGGAGGCCGCCCGCGAGCGCCGCCGGGTCGCCGAAGAGGAGATCGCCGCGCACGGCGCCGCGCGTCGCGCGGCGGCCCAGGACGACGAAAAGCACCGCGAGACCGAAGATCTTCGCGGCGGCGAGCGCTCCGAGCAGCGCGACGCCTAGGACGAGCGCAAACCGGGCCGGCAGGACGGACAGCGCGAACGCCGCGAGGAAGACTGCGGTCAAAACCGCGGTCGCGCCGAGCACGGCGAGAAACGCGACGCGGCCGCGTATTTCGTCCACCGCCCGGAGGACCGGGCGGGGTGCGAGAAAAAGAAGTCCGATGGAGACGACGAGCCAGCAGAAGAGAAGAAACAGGCGGAAGGAGAGAACGAGCGGCGAGGTCTTGCCGGACGTCATCGGCGACGTCTCGAGCTCGGAGACGACGGCCGCTTCGAGCGCGGTGATCGTCCGGACGCGGCCACCGACCTGCGACGGGGTCGCGTTCGAAGAGTGACCACCGGGGGTTTCTTCGAAGGTGAGAGAACCACCGACGCAGAGCACGTCACCGTCGATGCGGGCGCCTCGGCGGATCGTCGCGTCCGCCCCGAGGAGGATGAGATCGCGACGAATTCGCCCCAACACGACCGCCGAGGCTCCTCCGACGAGCACTGCGCTTCCCTCCAATTCACCTTCTAAGAAAAACGGCCTTCCGAGAACCACGACATCCCCGGCGTGGGACGTGCCCTTGGGAATGGAGAGGGAGCCATCTTCCGCTGAGCTGAGCGGCGCGAATCCCAGAATCAGAAGCAGAACGAGAGCGCGTATCGCCCGGCTTCCGGTCATGCGGGTCGAGCGGCTCATTCGAGGTCCCGCGTCAGCCGCGACGCGCACCGGTGTTGAGGCGCGAGGGACGCTGAGCGAGCCGCCGCGCGAGGAGTGCGAACGCGCCACCCGAGGCGAGCAGGGCTCCGGCGAGCGCCGGCCGTGTGCCCGGTGCTCTCGCGAGCGCCGCCGCGAGGGCGCTCGCGAGAGCGGGGACGGCTGCAAAAAGCGCGGGGAGGCCTCCCGCCGTGCCCGCCGCCATCACGCGCGCCCACGTCTCGAACGCCGTGCCGGGCCCAAGCGACCAGAGGGGAGCAAGGAAGATGGCGAGACTGGCTGCGAGGAGCGCGGCCGCCGCGACGGCCGGAATGCGCCAGGCCCGCGTCCGGCGGACCTCCCAGGCGGCGAAGGGACGCGCAGCCATGACCCGGGCCGTGAGCTCCCCCTCGAAGCGAGGGGCCGGCGACGCCATAACACACTCATCCAGAATGAGTTCCATGCGACGATCCCGCTCCAGCTCCTCCGGAGTGGGCGGCAGGACGTCCTGAACGCGGGCGCGGGTGCTCTCGTTCATCTCGATCCCTCTATACGATGTCCTTGGGCAAAAGATCTCGAAGGGCCTGTCGGGCCCGGAAGAGCTTGTTCTTGACCGTGCCGAGGGGCATGCCCTTGAGCTCGGCGATCTCCTCGTAAGGCATCTCGCCGTAGTGACGAAGGCTGATGAGCTCGCGGTAGTCGTCGGGCAGACGGTCGATGGCCACCGAGAGGGCCTCGCGAAGCCGCCGGCGGGTGAGCTCCTCGTGGGGATTCGGGCGCGTCTCGGGCGGATCCACGGCGCGCGCCTCGCCATTCTCCCAGGCTGGGCGCTCGAGCGGCAGGAGGCGGACTCGCCGCCGCCGCAAGTGATCGATCGCCGCGTTCCCGGCGATCCGGAACAGCCAGGTGGAAAACTTGAAACGCGGGTCGAACGAGTCGAGCGCGCCATACACTTTGATGAAGACGTCCTGCGTGACGTCGCGGGCATCCTCGATGTCGTGCGTGAAACGCTCCACATACCGCGAAACGCGCGTCCGATAGCGGTTCACGAGGACGGCGTAGAGCTCCGTGTCGCCCGCAAGGACGAGCTTGACGAGCTCTGTGTCCTCGCGCGTATCGGGCGCCGACATGACGAGATGGTGTCATACCGTCCCGCCTCGGGCAGATAGAATACGCAGCGGCCAGTGGCCTTCCAAGGAGGTTCCGTGACTTTCAACCCCGAATCCACTTCGGGCGTCCTGCACCGCCCCGTCCGCGGCGCGACGATCAACGCCTTCGAGGAGATGGCGTCGCGCTTCGATGAGGCCGCCCGTCTCCTGAAGCTCGATGCCGGGCTCTGCAAGGTGCTTCGCGAGCCCATCAAGGAAGTGAAGGTGGCGATTCCCGTCATCATGGACGACGGAAGAATCGAGCTTTTCATCGGATACCGGGTGCACCACAACATCGCCCGCGGGCCCGCAAAGGGCGGAATCCGCTACGACCCGGGGGTATCTCTCGACGAAGTGCGCGCGCTCGCCTCGTGGATGACGTGGAAGTGCGCCGTGATGAACATTCCGTTCGGCGGTGGCAAGGGCGGGGTCATCTGCGACCCGCGCAAGCTCTCGCGCGGCGAGCTCGAGCGCATCACGCGCCGCTATACCGCCGAGCTCATGGATGTCCTGGGGCCCGAGAAGGACGTTCCAGCCCCCGACGTCGGCACGGACTCCCAGACGATGGCGTGGCTCATGGACACGTACTCCATGCACATGCGTCACACCGTCACGAGCATCGTCACCGGCAAGCCGATCTCGATCGGCGGGTCGCGCGGCCGCGTCGAGGCCACGGGCCGCGGCGTCATGATCGCGGGCCGCGAGGCCGGAAAAGCTCATGGCGTGCCGCTCCCGGGCGCGCGCGTCGCCGTACAGGGATTCGGAAACGTCGGGTCGATCTCGGCGAAGATGTTCTTCCTGCAGGGCGCTAAGGTCATCGCGGTGTCCGACGTGAGCGGCGCCATCCAGAACACGGCCGGGCTCGACGTCCCCGCGCTCCTCGAGTACGTCGTGAAGACGAAAACCGTCGTCGGCTTCCCGGCGAGCACGCCTCTCGATGCGAGCGACCTCCTCACGATCGATTGCGACATCCTCGTCCCGGCCGCTCTCGAGAACCAGATCACGGCCGAGAACGCCAGGGACATCCGCGCGAAGATCATCGTCGAGGGCGCGAACGGGCCCACGACGTCCGATGCCGACGAGGTCCTCCAGAAGAAGGGCGTCGTCGTCATCCCGGACATCCTCGCGAACGGCGGGGGCGTCACCGTGTCCTACTTCGAGTGGGTGCAGGACCGGATGGGCTTCTTCTGGCGCGAGCAGGAAGTCAACGAGCGCCTCGAGGAGATGATGGTGCAGTCCTTCGGCGACGTACGCGACATGGCCGCCGCCAACGGCGTCTCGTACCGCATCGCGGCCTACATGGTCGCGATCCAGCGGGTCGCATACGACATGCAGATGCGTGGTCTCTACGCGTGACGGGACCGCCACCCCGTCGATCCGGTTCGACGGGGCGACCAAGAACTACGGCCAGAAGACGGCGCTCGCGAGCTTGACGCTCGCCGTGCCGGCGGGCGCCGTCTTTGCCCTCGTGGGGCCCAACGGCGCCGGAAAGACGACGGCGATCGGCCTCCTGACCGGTCTTCTCGCGCCGACCGCGGGGCGCACGTTCGTGTGCGGAATCGATGTGGCGCGCGATCCCGTGAGGGCCAAGGCGCGCCTGGGTTTCGTGCCCGACCGCCCGTATCTGTGGCCGAAGTGGACGCCACGAGAGACCCTGCGCTTCGTGGGCGCAACGTTCGGGGGCCGCGGGGTAGAGCTCGAAAAACGCATCGACGCGGAGCTCGTCGCGTTTGAGCTGATGGAGCTCTCCTCCGAGCGCAACGAAACCCTGTCCCACGGCACGCGGCAACGTGTGGCCCTCGCACAGGCATTTCTGCACGATCCGTCCGTCCTCGTCCTCGACGAGCCGATGGTCGGCCTCGACCCGCTCGCCCAGCGGGGGCTTTCGGAACGCCTGCGCGCCCACGCGGCAAAGGGCGCGGCAGTCCTTCTCACGACCCATCAGCTTGCGCTCGCCGAGGAGATCGCGACCATCGCGGGCCTCCTCGTCGAGGGCCGGCTCGTCGCGCGCGGCTCGCCGCGGAATCTCGAGACCGCCTCGGGCCGAGGAGGCGCGCTGTCGGACGTCTTCTTCGACCTCGCGGGCGGGTCGCCGAAGCCGTGAACGCGGCCTTCCGGTGGAACTCCGCCCGGGCCGCCGGACGGACGCTTCTTGCGGGCGACGCCCGCGGGCGCCTCGCCGCCATCGCGGGACTCCTCGCCCTTCTCGCGTTTATCGGACTCGAGACGGCCGGCCTCGAGGGCGCCCTCCGGGCCTCGCGCGCCGCCCTGGGCGAGTTGCCCGAGATCCGGCCCGCGTTTCTCCTCGAACGCCTTCTCGGCTTCGCATTCGCGGCCGCTCTCGCCCTTGGATTCCTCGGATCGCTCACGACGGCAATCTCCACGCTCTTCCTCTCGGAGGAGCTCGGCGCGCTGTGTGTCCTCCCTTTTGCGCACCGGCGTCTCGTGCTGAGGCAGGCCTCTCTCACGCTCGCCCTTGCGTCCACGCCGGCGCTTCTCCTCTCGGTCCCCGCCCTTCTCGTCGCCGCGGGAGCCAGCAGCCGTCCTCTTCTCGCGTTCGCGGCGGGTGCGGTGCCGCTCGCGGGCGTGATGCTCCTCGCGGGCTCGGCAGGCATCGCGGCGGCGCTCCTTCTCGTGCGTCTCGTGCCCCCGAGGCGCGCGCGCCTGCTCGCGGCCTTCCTCTCGGCGACCGGCCTCGCGGTGGCCCTCGTCGGATTCCGCGCCGCCCGGCCGGAGCGCCTCCTCGATCCTCTCGAGGCTCTCTCCGTCGTGACGCGTCTCGGCGCCGCGCGTCCGTCTTCGCCGGGGCTCGACCCGGCCGCGTGGGCCGCGCGCGCGGCGACCCGCGGTCTTCTCGGCGACGCGGGCGGTCTCGTTCCCGCTGCCGCCCTCTTTCTCGCGGGCCTCGCCGTCTTTTTCCTCGTTCCGGCGACTCTGTGGCGCCTCCATCTCCACGTATTCCGCGACTCGTGGGCTGGATCCGCGGCGCTCACGGGCCGGTCGCGCCGCGGCCCGGAGGCCCGTTCGCTCGACGGAGTGCTCCTCCGCGCCGAAGCCGCGAGCCTTCTTCGCGATGCCTCCACGCCGGCGCAGCTCGGATCTCTGGCGGCCGTGTTCCTGCTCGACCTGATGAACGTTCGGCTCCTGCCCGGGACGGACGCCACCCAACGCGACCTCGTTGCGGGCTTGCAGACCGGCCTCTCGCTCTTTCTCGTCTCGGCGCTGTCGCTGCGCTTCGCCTATCCGGCGGTCTCCTCCGACGGCCGCGCGGCGCTCGTCCTCCGGACTCTGCCACTCGACCCGCAGCGCCAGCTCCTCGTCCGGTGGGCCGTCCGCGCCCTCCCGGCCGCGGGCGTGGCCCTCGCCCTGACCGGAGCGAGCCTGCTCTTCCTCCTGCCCGAAGGGACGACCTTCGCGCTCGCGCTCGTCGCGGCGCTCGTCGGGGGCCTCGCGATTCCGGCGCTCCACGTCGGCCTCGGCGCCCTGTTCCCGCGCTACGACGCACCGAACGCGGTGAACGTGGCGCTGTCCTCGGGAGGGCTTTTCGCGCTCGTCTTCTCGACGGGTCTTTCCCTCCTCTCGACGCTCGTCGTGTCGGACGAGCTCCGCCTGCTGCTCGGCTCGCTTCTGAAGGTGCGGCTGTCGCCCTGGCCGATCGTCCTCTTTTTCCTCGCGTCAGCGGCTGCAGCGGCGATCGTGCCGATGACAATGGCCGCTCGGTCGCTCGCGACCAGGGATGTGGCAGCAGGGTGACGCTCGAAGAGAGATTTCTTCGAAGGGTGAATCAGCGAAGTGTGCACAAGCGAGGCTTCGGTCTGACCGCCCACACGGGACC
>Ga0209385_1000320_pt1 | contig 19163 bp, 16 predicted proteins | sample NGEPerB_FD_184506 | JGI IMG/M metagenome (GOLD analysis project Ga0209385, IMG submission 184506) | Arctic peat soil microbial communities from the Barrow Environmental Observatory site, Barrow, Alaska, USA - NGEE PermafrostAB12-B... | ecosystem: Environmental > Terrestrial > Soil > Wetlands >... | reverse complement strand
ACCAGGATCACCGTGAGGTCCTTGGTCGCGCACAGATCGTGGATCGTGTGCATGAGCTGGGCCGTCACCTGAGGGGCGAGTCCGAGTGACGGTTCGTCCAGCAGCAGAGCCGACGGTTTGGCGATGAGCGCCCGGGCCATGGCCAGCATCTGACGCTCGCCGCCGGACAACTTGGCGGCGTGCTGCTTTCGCCGCTCGCCCAGGACCGGGAACCGGTCGTACTGCTCGGCGAGACCGTCCGCGAGATTCACCTTGGCCATCATCGCGCCGAGACGGAGGTTCTCCTCGACGGTGAACTCTCCAATGACACCTCGACCTTCGGGAACGTGCCCGACGCCGCGTCGGGCGATGTCCTCGGGCTTCTCCTTCACGAGTGGCACGTCGTCGAGCATGATCGTCCCCTTCACCGGATCGATCAGACCGCTGATCGTTCGCAGCAAGGTCGTCTTGCCGGCGCCGTTGGAGCCCAATACCGCGGTGATCTTCCCGGTCTCGGCTCTAAAGGAGACGTCGCGCAATGCCTGTACGGCGCCGTAAGAGACCGAGAGGTCCTCGACCGCGATCATTCGTCCACTCCGAGATACGCCGCGATCACGGCGTTGTTCTCGCGAACCTCGCTGGGCGAACCGGTGGCGATCACCTCGCCGAAGTTGAGCACCACCAACCGGTCGACAAGGGGCATGACGAATTCCATGTCGTGCTCGACGAGCAGCACGCCCATCGAGGATCGAAGCGCGGTGATCAACGCGCCAAACTCCTCCAGCTCGGCCTCGTCGAGCCCCGAAGCGGGCTCGTCGAGTAGGAGCAGCGTCGGGTCACACATGAGCGCCCGGGCGACGGAGACCTTCTTGGCAGTGCCATAGGGGATGGCCGACGGGAGTCGCCGGGCCGTGCCAGCGATGCCCAGTCGATCGAGCATCGCGAGCGCGTCGCGACGGAGCGTCCGCTCGGAGCGAATCCCGCTCGGCAGTGCGAGGAAACCTCGGACGAATCCTCCGTGCTCGCGCACGTGGCCCCCAGCCATCACGTTCTCGAGCACTGTGCAGTGGGGAAAGAGGCCGACCCCCTGAAGCGTGCGCGCGACGCCAACGCTCGCCAACTGGCTGGGCTTGAGGTTCGATCTGTCCTTCGACGGAAAGAGCACGCGACCCAGGGAGGGCTTCACGAACCCGCAGGCGACGTTGAAGGCGGTCGTCTTGCCCGCACCGTTGGGACCGATCATGCCGACGATCTCTCCCGCGGACACCGTGAACGAGACGTCGTTGAGCGCGCGCAGTCCCTCGAAGTGGGCTGAGACGTGCTCGAGGGCGAGTGCCGGCAGCTCCGAGGTCTGGACCATAGTGAATCCAAAGTTACATCGTGCCGGTGAAGTGACCGATACCAGTGCCGCGCGACGGGATTGGCTTCAGTGAAATGGCAGGCCCGCTCGTCGTACGTTGTAGGTTGCCTCTATGCGTCGATTGGTCGTGCTCTTCGTTCTGGTCAGTCTCGGCTCGGGGGCGACCTTCGAGGCGTACGCGAACGCTGACACCACCACGACGACGTCGACCTCTTCGACGACGACGACCACGCCCGTGACCACGACGACCGTGGCGAAGAAGAAGGTGTGGTTGGCGCCACTCACAGGCCGGCCCGACCCGACGCGCAGCACGAAACGGCGCTCCGCCCTCACCATCAAGATCGAGAACACGCCCGAGGCCAGGCCGCAGTACGGGATCGAGAAGGCTGACGTCGTCTATGAGGAGATCTGCGAAGGCGGTATCACCCGTCTGGCGGCGATCTTCAACTCGAGTCTGCCAACAAAGGTGGGTCCGGTGCGATCCGTCCGCCGAACGGACCGCGAGATCGTCTACCCCATCGGTGGGATCTTCGCCTTCAGTGGCGGGGCCCAGTACGCGGTCAACAGCATCGAGACGGCACCGGTGAAGACCTTCGACCAGTCCAACAGTGGCAACGCGATGTTTCGTGATCCCTTGCGCTACGCCCCGCACAATCTCTACGCGAACGCCGTTCTCTTGATGGCCAAGGGAGGGACACCCAAACCACCACCGGCGCTCTTCACCTACAGCTCGGGAACGAAGCGCACACCGGGGGTACGGGTGCGGTCCTTCGTCGTGGGCTTCGCAGCGGGTTACGCCACGACTTTCGCCTGGAATCCGAAGACCCTCTCGTGGGACCGGTCGATCTTCGGCGCGCCCGACGTCACGGCCAGCCGTGTCCAACTCTCGCCGAAGAACGTGATCGTCATGCTCGTCCACTACATCGGTGGCGTGGGCGTCATTGGTTCCGAGGCGCTGTTGAACGGCCACGGCATCGCCGACGTCTTCACCGGAGGGACGGTGCAACGCGCCAACTGGACGCGGGCGGGCCTTCGCCATCCCATCGTGTATCGCGGATCGAACGGAAGGATCATCGCACTGCACCCGGGTCAGACCTGGGTGGAATTGCTCGACACGTCTGAACAGATCAGCATCGTTCCCATCAAGTAGGCGAGTTCGGCGGACACGACGTGTCGCGGTCTTGGAATTGGCGCCACGGGCCCGCGTCGCTGCGAGTCTTCTCGCACCGCTCAGCGAAAGAGGCACAATGGGACCGGTGCAGCCCACGGACCGTTCTCTTGATGCTCTCGCGACGGAGTCGAGCGCAAGTACCCGTCGACTCATCGTCGACGCGCAGAGATTGCGGAATCGGCACGAGCGCAAGACGCGGAAGCGGTTCGTGCGACTCTTCGATGATCCCCAGGCGCTCGACGTGACCATTGCGCTGACCGACGAGGTCATGAGGTTCACTTCGACGCAGAGCGCCGTCGCGACGCTTCGACGCGCGGCGGATCGTTCATCGATACGCGGTTTCGGTGTCCTGAACGCGCTCGGGTTGCGCGTCATCGCGCTCGCGTCGCGCTGGGTCCCTCACGTCGTGGTGCGCGTCGTGCACGCTCGCATCGCCTCGTTGTCGGCAGACCTCATACTGAACGCCGACCGAGATCGACTTGAGCGGCACGGCGAGGAGCGTCGCGGCGAGGGACTCGCGCTCAACATCAACGTGCTCGGCGAAGCGGTTCTCGGCGAGGGCGAGGCGAAGGATCGACTCGCGCGCGTCATCGAGATGCTCCAGCGACCCGGCGTCAACTACGTGTCGGTGAAACTCTCTTCGATCGTGAGCCAACTCGTCACGCTCGACGCTGACGGATCGCTCGAGCGCGTTGCCGAGCGACTCCGGGTGCTCTACCGAGAGGCGCAGCGTCACTCGACGTTCGTGAATCTCGACATGGAGGAGTATCGTGACCTGCGTCTCACGGTCGGCGCCTTTCAACTCGTTCTCTCCGAACCCGAGTTCGCCACTTTGTCCGCGGGCATCGTTCTTCAGGCGTACCTACCGGACTCGCACGCGGCGCTGGGCGAACTGTTGTCCTGGGCGAAGCATCGGTTCGTGCGTAGTGGCGGGCAAATCAAGATCCGGCTCGTGAAGGGTGCGAACCTCGCGATGGAGCGCGCCGAAGCGGAATTCCACGGTTGGACGGCGGCGCCCTACCAAACCAAGGCTGAGGTGGACGCGAGTTACGCGCGCATGATCGACGCGTGCCTGCGACCCGCGTGGTCCGACGCCGTGCGCGTGGGCGTGGCGAGCCACAATCTCTTCCACGTGGCGTGGGCGCTCGACGTCGCGCAGGCGCGAGGCGTCGTCGACCAACTCGACGTTGAGATGCTTGAGGGTATGGCGAACGCCGAGGCACGCGCACTCGTCACCGCGGGTCACCGCGTCTTGTTGTACGCACCAGTCACGCGCCGTGACGACTTCGCGGCCGCAGTCGCGTACCTGGTTCGCCGTCTCGACGAGAACACGTCCGAAGAGAACTACCTACGAGCGGCGTTCTCGATCGCCGAGAACCCGAAGGTGTTCATCGAGCAAGAGCAGCGTTTCATCGCGTCTCTCGCTCGGCGCCACGACCTCGACACGGCGTCACGGCGGCACCATCCCTCTCCCCGATCGGGCCCGGGGTTCGTCAACGTCGCTGACGGCGACCCCACCAGCCCGGTCTACGCGGCCGCCGTCGCCGAGGCCATGCGTGACGTGCGAGAGATCGTTGAGTGGCGCGTCGGCACCCAAGGTGAAGGACTGACCAACGCGCCCGGAGAGATCGAGTTCGGTCTCGACCCGAGTTCGAACGGTGAACCGTGGTATCGCTACAAGGTTGCGGACATCGAGGGCATTGACGAGACCGTCGCACTCGCACAGCACGGGCGCCACGCGTGGAGTGCCCGGTCGTTCGAAGAGCGCCAGACGATCCTGAACCAGGTGGCGCTCGAGATCGAGCACGGCCGTGCGAGAACGATCGCGGTCATGGCGCGCGACGCCGGCAAGACCGCGGGCGAGGCCGACCCTGAAGTGAGCGAAGCGGCGGACTTCGTTCGTTTCTACGCCCAGCACGGCACGAACCTCGGGGATTCGTCTCCGCTCGGGGTCGTCCTGGTGGTTCCGCCGTGGAACTTTCCGTACGCCATTCCGGCTGGTGGCGTGGCGGCAGCGCTCGCCGCCGGCAACGGCGTGATCCTGAAACCCGCTCCCGAAACGGTCGCCACCGCGTGGGAGTTGGCGCAGCACTTCTGGCACGGCGGCGTGCCGCGCGAGGTCCTGCACTTCGCGCCGACACGCGACGACGACGTGGGACGTCACCTGGTGACGCACCGTGACGTCAACGCCGTGATCCTCACCGGCGCGTTCGATACGGCTCGACTCTTCACCTCGTGGCGACCCGACCTGCGTCTGCTGGCCGAGACCAGCGGCAAGAACGCGCTCGTCGTGACGTCGTGTTGCGACGTCGACCTCGCGGTGAAGGATCTCGTGCAGTCAGCCTTTGGACACGCGGGCCAAAAGTGCAGTGCGACGAGCCTCGCCATCGTCGAGCAGTCGATCTACGACGGCGAGCTGTTCACGAGGCAGTTGAAGGACGCCGTGGAGAGCTTGGTGGTCGGTCCCGCGTACGAACGCGCGACGACGGTGGGCCCGCTCATCCGCGCGCCGGAGGGATCGCTCCTACGCGCGCTCCATCAACTCGACGATGGCGAATCCTGGCTGGTGAAGCCCGAGCCCCTCGACCGCGCTGGTTATCTCTGGCGCCCCGGGGTGAAGATGGGAGTGCGGGCGGGCTCGTGGAGCCACCATCACGAGTGGTTCGGTCCGGTGCTCGCCGTGATGTCGGTCGCGGACCTCGAGAGCGCGCTGAGCGTGCAGAACGAGATCCAGTTCGGCCTCACGGCGGGACTGCATTCACTCGACCAGTCCGAGTGCGACCGATGGATCGATCGGGTTGAAGCGGGCAACGTGTACGTGAACCGCGGGACGACCGGTGCGGTCGTCGCCCGTCAGCCTTTCGGCGGTTGGAAGCGCAGCAGCGTCGGACCGACGGCGAAGGCCGGGGGAGCGAACTACGTGAACTGTTTGCGCGCATGGCCCGAGGTCCACGACGTCGCGAGCGCCATGCAAGAGATGCACTCGTGGTGGGCCGTCGTGGGCGCGAGGGCGAACGACGACGCCGCGCTGCTCGTGGAGCGCAACATCGTGCGTTACCGCGCGATGCCCGGCGCCGTGTGTGTTCGCATCGACGGCTCCTTTGACGCGCGTGCACGCGACTATCTCGAACAGATCATCGCGTTGACGGGCGTGAGCGTGGAGCGCAGCGCGCACCAGGCGATCGACGGCGTTGATGACGTCGTGCTCGAGACTGTCGACGCGATGGTCGAGCGGTGCTCGCGGTTCGCGAGGGTCCGCTGGTTGAGCGCAGAAGTCGCTCCGGTCGTCGCACTGCTCGAGCGTGGGCTCAGCACCGATTCGAGACCGTTGGCGCAGTCGGGCGCGGTGGAGGGCCCCCGATGGCTGCGCGAACAGAGTGTCGCAATCACGAATCACCGGTACGGCAACGTTCACGCGGGTCCCAAACCGTCCGTGCCGGGACTGGGTGATTGAGCGCTTCGACCAGCCTTCACATCGAGACGTCGTCGCGAAACGAAGTGACCATTGCGAGTCCCTCCACGGCCCGCAATCTGGGGATTTCTCGCCAAACTGCTAGGGTTTTAGGCGGTTAGTCGCTACTCTCCAACACCACGTTTCGCGTGTTCGGGGATGTTGGCGGCCGTGAAATAAAAGGAGCAAACAGTGAAGGTTCTCGTTCTAGGCGGCGACGGATTCTGTGGCTGGCCGACCTCACTCAACCTCTCGGACAACGGCCACGACGTCACCATCGTTGACAATCTGAGTCGACGCGAGATCGACCTCGAACTCGAAGTCGACTCGCTAACGCCGATCCGGCCGATCGGCGAGCGCATCCGCGTCTGGAAGGAACTGACGGGCAAGGAGATCGACTTCGTCCACCTCGACCTCGCCGAAGAGTACGACCGCTTCGAGGGCATTTTGCGCGAGATTCGTCCCGACGCCATCGTGCACTTCGGTGAGCAGCGCGCGGCACCGTACTCGATGCGAAACACCATCGCCAAGCGCTATACCGTCGACAACAACGTTCGAGGAACGCACAACGTGCTCGCGGCGATCGTGGCGACCGGACTCGACATCGCGCTGGTGCACCTCGGCACGATGGGTGTCTACGGTTATGGATGGTCCGGATCGGCGCCGATCCCCGAGGGCTACCTGACCGTTAAGGTGCCGACCCCCGACGGTGACATCAACCGAGAGATCCTCCACCCCGCGAATCCCGGTTCGGTCTACCACCTTACGAAGACCCTCGATCAGTTGCTGTTCGCCTTCTACGCGGCGAACGACCAACTGCGCATCACCGACCTGCACCAGGGGATCGTCTGGGGAACCCAGACACCTCAGACCGCGCTCGACGAACGCTTGATCAACCGCTTTGACTACGACGGCGACTACGGCACCGTGCTCAATCGCTTCTTGATGCAGGCGGCCATTGGCCACCCGCTGACCGTGCACGGAACGGGCGGTCAGACCCGCGCGTTCATCCACATCCGCGACACCGTGCGTTGCGTGCAAATCGCGCTGGAGAACCCGTCCGAGCGCGGCGACAAGGTAATGGTGTTCAACCAGGTGACCGAGACGTATCGGGTGCGCGACCTCGCCGAACTGATCTCTAAGCTGACCGGCGCCACGATCGCCAATCTGCCTAACCCTCGGCGCGAGGCGGTCGAGAACGACCTCAACGTGAGTCGCGACCGATTCATGGCACTCGGACTCAAGCCCACCTACCTGTCTGAAGGGCTCCTCGAGGAGATCAGCGACGTCGCGCAGAAGTACGCGGACCGCGCCGACGTGACCAAGATCATGGCTCGCTCGGTCTGGCGCAAGGGGATGGAGACCTCACCCGATCTGATGGAGAGTTAGTTTCCGTCTCGTCCTTCACGGTCGTACCTACAGTGGCGCGCCGAATCGGGCGCGGCGTGTGAGAATTCGGTAATGGTCAAGATCTACGAATACCACCGTCATCCGCGCGCCGCCGAGCTTGAAGCGCACCAGCCCGTCAAGACCGTAGACCTGCGCCGCGTCAATCACAGGAACTTCTTCGTTCGCATGAACGCTCGCTTCGGTCTCAAGATCACGATGGTGGTCGGCACGATGTGGTGCGCGTACGCGTTCACGGTCATCGCGTTGTTCGCGTTGCCGTCGGCAATCAAGCAGGGCACGTACTTCGTGGTCGTGTGGCTGTCGAGCAGTTTCCTCCAGTTGGTGTTGTTGCCCATCATCATCGTGGGCCAGAACATTCAGGCCACCGCGGCGGACAAGCGGTCCGAGGACACCTACAAAGACGCCGAAGCGGTCTTGAAGGAGGCCGAGGAGATCCAAAAGCACCTCCTCGCACAGGATCAGGCGATCTCGGACATCGTGGATCGTCTCGAGAAGATGATGAGCCACGAAGAGGACACGGCTCCGGGGAACGAACCCGGGTAGTAGACCGGTTCTCGTGAAGGGCCAGTTGGCGTTGTCAATGTTCTCGGCACTCAGCACGACGACGACGAACCCGATCGTCCACCAGGGTTCTGCGTTGCCCGCCGCGCGCGTCGTTATCATCGCGGTGCCGACGATCGCTCTGACGACCCTTTGGTGGCTGACGCGTCACCGCGGCCGCGGGCGTGGACACCCGTGAGCATTCCGTACATGCCCCTCGACGAACGCGGGTGGCGACTCGCCATGGGCCTTCGTCCGTTGGACCTCGCCCAGTGGCTCGAGGTCGACGACCGGCGCGACGAAGAACTCGCCCTTAAGTCGAGGCTCCTCGCCGAGCAGCCCGACGTCGTCATCGCGACCCGTCGCGAGGGGGACGAGGCGAGCGCGGAACTGCTCGACGAGGTGCTCGCCTTTCTTCGCACCAACCACCCAGAGTTGGCTCGCGACGTGACCGAGGGCGAGCATCCCGTTGTCGCGGCGAGTCGATTGGTCCAGGAGGACCTCTGTGTGCTCGTTTACGACGACACGTGGCGCCTCCAGGCGGCCTGCGTCTGCTTCCCGTCGCGCTGGAGTCTCGCGAGCAAGATCGGCACCACTCTCGATGACATTCACCGTCCGGTGCCGCTCTACGAGGACGAGTTGGCGCGACCGACGAATTCGTTCTTCGATCGTTTGCGACCGGATCGATCGTTTTGGCGACTCAACTGGACGCTGCTCGACAACGCCGATCTCTATCAACCGATGTCGAATGGTCGGCGCCCTCGTGGAGGTCGCGACGACTGGTTCTTTCGCGTCGAACGCCAGACCCTTCGTCAACTCCCTTCGACCAACGCCATCGTCTTTACGATCCGCACCTACGTGGCCTCGCTCGGGGTGATGATTGACGACCACCCCGAGTTTGGTGAACATCTGGTGCGCGCCCTCGATGAGGCTCCCGCGACAATGCAGGAGTACAAGGGTTGGTGCGGCGTGGCGTCGCAACTTCGCTCAGCACTCAGCACGTAGCGACGTGACGACACGGTGTTAGACCGGGGAAATGAGAATCCTCGCTCGATTCGGCGCGGTCGCGCTTGTGGCGACCTTCGCCACTGGGGCCAGCGCGGTGGCGTCCGGTCGCGACCCGGGTCTGCCCAATCCCGTCGCGACCCCTGGTGCCACCAATCCGCGGGTGTCCCAGGCGACGATTCACTCCACGATCTGCGTCTCGGGCTACTCGTCGAGCGTCCGCCCGCCCGAGTCCTACACCGAGAGGCTGAAGTACCGCCAACTGGACAATGGCTATAACGTGCACGGCGACACGCGGGCTTCGGACTATGAGGAAGACCACCTCATCCCGCTGGAGGTGGGGGGCAATCCGACCTCAGTGAAGAACCTGTGGCCCGAACCGTGGAACACGACGTGGAACGCGGGCAGGAAGGACACGCTCGAAAACACGATGCACCGCCTCGTCTGTTCGGGAGCAGTGCCGCTCAGGACGGCGCAGCGGATCTTCGCGACGAACTGGATCGCGGGCTATCAGCGCTACGTTGCCGGTTAGGACCTGATCAGGTCCTTCGCGATGGCCACCACCTGCATCTCGTCGGTTCCGGCGTAGATGCGCAGCACCCGGGCGTCGCGGCTCAGTTGTTCGACGCGGTACTCGGCGATGTAGCCGTTGCCCCCGAAGATCTGGATCGCGTCGTCGGCGACCTGACAGGCGGCCTGTGCGGCGTAGAGCTTCATCGCCGAGGCTTCGGCGAGTGTGGGAACGGCGCCGTCGGCGGAACGTTCGACGTGGGCGAAGACCATGTTCCTCACGTTGATGCGCGCGACCTCCATCTGGGCGAGCTTCAACTGGATGAGTTGGAAGTCGCCGATCGGCGTGCCCCACAGCGTGCGGTGGCGCGCGTAATCGATCGAGAGCTTGACGCACTCTTCGATGACGCCGAGTGACATCGCGGCGACGCCGGCTCGTTCGGCGACGAAGTTGTCCTTGGCGCTCTGGCGTCCACCGCCGCGAGGCTCTTCGGTCTCTCCGAGCAGTCGATCACGTCCGACGCGCACGTCGCTCAGAAAGACCTCGCCGGTGGGCGAGGCGTGCTGGCCCATCTTGCGCATTGGTTTGGCCTGCTCGAGTCCAGGCATGCCCCGGTCGAGCACGAACGTGAGCACCTTGCGATTGCGGATCTCGCCGTCGCTCCCGTCGTCCAACTTCGCGTAGAGCACGATCGTGTCGGCGTAGGGGCCGTTGGTGATCCAGGTCTTCTGGCCGTTGAGCACGTACTCTTCGCCGTCGCGTCGCGCGCTCGTGCGCATGCCGCCGAGCGCGTCGGACCCCGAGTCGGGCTCGGTGATGGCCCACGCGCCGATCTTCTCGAGTGTCATCAGCGGAAGTGCCCAGCGTTCCATCTGCGCGGGCGTGCCGAGTTTGTTGATCGTCCCAGCGGCCAGTCCCGTGGACACGCCCAGCGACGTCACGAGTCCGGGGCTGACGCGACAGAGCTCGATCGTCGAGATCAGCTGGGCCGCCTGGTCGGATTCGCGCCGCCCGCCCGATGGCTCGTCGCCGTTGATCTTTCGCTGCAGCTGACGTTGGAAACTCTCGCGGGCGATCTCGCTCAGTCCGAAGACGGCGTACATCTTTCGCAGGATCTCGTACGGAGGCACGCCGTTGTGCTCGAGGTCGTCAAGGTGCGGGCGGATTTCCTCGTCGACGAATCGTCGCACCACGGCGGCGATGGCGACCTGCTCCTCGGACCATTCGTACATTGCTCAGGTCTCCCAGCTCACGCGCTTGAGTGTATTGCGGTCGGTGTGCAAGATGACGGCCGGGAACTTCGTGTGCTCGACCACGGTCGTCTCGTCGTAGGTGAAGGTGTCGCCTTCGACCGTGACGGTCACGTCAAAGCGCGTGGTCTTGGCGACTTCGTCGAGGTACTTGTTGGACAGGATGCCGTAGGTGTTTGATCCCAGTTCGGCTGCGAGCTTGAACGTTGTCGCGTCGGGTTCGGCCGTGCCGCCCGCGATCAGCGTGGTGGCCCGGGGCGACGTGAAGCAACGAACGATTTGTCGCTGCAACGCGTCCCACATCCAGTAGCCGACTTCGGTGTGAAAGGGTCGGTCCTCGCCCTCGCGGTAGGCCGCGGTGCGGTAATCGAGTCCGTAGAGGCGCTGCTCGCCGCTTTCGACGGGGCCAAAGGGATCGAAGGTCGTCTTCTCGCGGAAGGCGGTCTCGGCGATCTTGCCGTTGTCGTTGTGGTACGAGACGTCCAAGCCGTCAAAGCCGGACTCCCACGTTCCGATAAGACCCGCGAGTGGTCCCCACTCCTCATTCGCCATCGCGTTCTCCTCGTGAACGGGTCGGCTCGCCCGCGTGGCAGACATCCTACGGGCCAACGCGCGACGTCAACGTCGGGCCACTGAGTCGTGTCGCGAGCGCGTCACTCCAACGAGCGTGATCGAGTGCGACCAGGGCTGGTGCGACGCCGAGCCAGACCTGCGCGTGACTTTGCGCGACGAACAAGGCGAGAAGGACGATCTCCGAAGTGACGCGAACCAATGGAGAACGACCACCGACGCGCTGGGTCATGAGACCGCTCAGCATCACGACGTTCACACCGGGAACGAACGCGGCGAACGTCCAGCGACCCTTGAGCGCCCGTAGCGCGAAGGCGTAACAGGCGGTGCCGATCGCGAAGAGCGCGACGCCCGTGTCGCTCAGGATCGCCGCCAGCGGTTCATCCATCGGATGGGCGGTGCCGGGCCAGTGGGCGAGGACGCTCACCACCAGTCCCAGACCAGCGAACACGGCGACGACGCCGTAGCGCACGAGGCGATGCAACGCTCGAACGGCCTCGAGTGAGGTCGCGAGCGAGGTGGGCGCCACGGGCTCACCGTAGGGGCGCGTCAGATTGGACCAGCGTGTGCCCGACCACACCCGCCACTGACGATCGCCGCTCGGATCGGGGTACCACCCGGGTGGTGGCGAGTCGGGAGACGAGAGACTCACGTCACCATCCTCCCATACCAGCGTGAACGCGGGCGTCGGTGGTCTGTTTTGCGCGGCACTAGGGACGAAGTGCCAGGACCGTGCTGACGCCAATCGCCACGCACACCTTGGCTCCGCACGCGGCGCTCGTGAGCGGCGTCGGTACGTACTTCAGTGGCTCGACGTGCAGCGCGCGGTGTCGAAGGGTCGCGAGCCAGGGATTGTTCGATTTCGTCTGACCGACGACGACGCATTTCGTGTACGACGTGCAGGCCAGAGCGTTCGCTCGCTGATTGAGGGCGACGCTGCTCCACGTCCTCGCGAACGTTTGCGTGCGCTCGACCACCGCGCCGCTCGAAGTGGATGCCAAGCCCACGCAGCGCAGACCCGTGCAGGAGAGTGAGGAGAGTGAGTTCCAGGTGGGACTCGTCGGTCGAACGGTCCACGTGACGCCACCATCGAGTGTCACTTCAACGAGCGCGCGTCCGCCGGCCGCGGTCGCCGCAACGAGACAGTTCAACGCGTCAGCACAGGAGACGGCGGTGACGGGATCGCCGATCGACCAGGACATCGATAGAGGTGTGGTCCAACTTGCGCCCTCGTCAGTCGTGAACGAGATACGTGCACCCTCGGCGACACCGAGCGAATCGATCACGGCGCACGACTCGCTCGCGAAGCAACTGAGTGCGCTGACGCCCTGTCCCGCGTGAGGGGTCGCCAGTGTGGTGACGGTCCGCGTTGTCGCGTCGTACGCCCACAGGAGGTCGCCCGTCGGTTGCGTGCCACCGATGAGACACGCGCTGTCCCAACAGGCTGAGGTCGTGACGAGCGACGACGGGGCCGCCGGCACGTACAGAGGCGTCCACTGGCCGTCGGGTCGACGGAACTCGCCGACGGACGACGGCCCCACGTCAGAGCCCGACGTGCCGACCGCGACGCACGAATTGGACGTCGTACAGGCGACGACGCGTAGCGGCACCGAAATGCCGCGTGACGGGAATCCGACGACGTAGGCGGTTCCGGCGGTGGTTCCGCAGGCGGCCAGGGTCAGTCCGGCGGCGAGGACACCAGTGGCCGCGCGGCACGCTCGGCGCACGCTCGTCGATGCTCGGCTCATAGTGTCCTTGTTCCTACTTCGGCGAATGCCGCTCCGTCGATGCTACTGACAGGTCGCGCGGTGAATTGGCCGGTCCCGGCGGCATTCGTGGTCTGACACGAGATTCGATCGAGGCCGGGAGAGCGACGCGAGCGCCAGCGGGCTAACCGGCGGAGCGAACGGCGGACGCCATGACGCTCAGACCGTCGGCCAACTGCTCGTCGGTGATCGCCAGGGGCGGCAGGAGACGAATCACGTTGCCGTAGGTCCCGCACGCGAGGGCGATCACGCCCTGCTGGTTGCAGTAACTGACGATCGCCTTGGCCGCCGCCGCGTTCGGATTCTTCGTGCCGGGCTGGACCAGTTCGAAGGCGATCATGGCCCCACGGCCACGAACGTCGCCGATGATCGCGACGTCCTGTTGGAGCGTGCGAAGCGCCTTCAGGATGACGTCACCGAGTTCGCGCGCCCGCGCGACCAGGTTGCGGTCGCGCATGGTCTTGATGGTCGCCAGTGCCGCGACGGCGGCGACGGGGTTGCCGCCGTACGTGCCGCCGAGTCCGCCCTCGTGCACCGCGTTCATCAGTTCCGCGCGACCGGTCACGGCCGCGAGCGGCATGCCGCCAGCGAGGCCCTTGGCGGTCGTCACGAGGTCGGGAATGACGCCTTCGTGATCAACGGCGAACCAATCCCCGGTTCGACAGAAGCCGCTCTGGATCTCGTCGGCGATGAAGACCACGCCGTTCTTCGTCGTCCACTCGGATAACGCGGGAAGGAAACCCTCGGCGGGTACGACGAAGCCGCCCTCGCCCTGGATCGGCTCGATCAACAGGGCCGCGACGTTATGCGCGCCGACCTGGGTCTCGATCTGCTCAATCGACTTCGCCGCGGCGTCGGCGCCGCTCAGTCCGTCGAGGAACGGGTAACTCATCGCCACCCGGTAGATCTCCGGGGCGAACGGGCCGAAACGATCCTTATACGGCATGTTCTTCGCCGTCAGGGCCATCGTGAGGTTGGTGCGACCGTGGTAGGCGTGGTCAAAGACGACGATCGCCTGGCGTCCGGTCGCGAGTCGGGCGATCTTCACCGCGTTCTCGACGGCCTCGGATCCGGAGTTGAAGAGTGCCGAGGTCTTCGCGTGCGTGCCCGGAGTCAGTGCCGCGAGCTCCTCGCAGACCTCGACGTAACTCTCGTAGGGCGTCACCATGAAACAGGTGTGCGTGAACGCGGCCACTTGTGTGCTGACCGCGTCGATGAGTTCGGGTACCGCGTGGCCGATACTGGTGACGGCGATGCCCGACCCCAGGTCGAGAATCTGATTTCCGTCGACGTCGAGGAGGATCGCGCCCTCGGCCCGTTCGATGTAGATCGGAAAGCCGTTGGTCAGACCGGCACTCACGACGGCCTTACGACGTTCGTGCAGGGCACGCGACTTGGGCCCGGGAAGTTCGGTAATCACTTTGCGCTCGGTGCCGAGCGACGACTGGATTGACGAAACCATGATGCTCCTCTGCAGTGTTGGCCGGCTCACGCCAGACGATTCCAGCGTAGTTCCGGATCACCACTTCGTCACAAAGACGAAGAAACGGGTGACCAGGGTCACCCGTTTCTTCGCGGCGGAGGAGGTGGGATTTGAACCCACGGTGCCCATAGACACAGCAGTTTTCGAGACTGCCCGATTCGGCCGCTCTCGCACCCCTCCGTCAAAGAGTCTACAACGCACGGCTGGACCGGCTTCTGGTCGTTACGGTCGCGCAGGGGTTGGGCTGGTGCGTTACGAGACCCCGTACAGTTCGGATGAAGGAAAGAGGTACGGCGTGGCCGAACCAACACTCGACGACGCGTTCATGCGGCAAGCGCTCGACGCCGCCCACGAGGCCGCCCAGCACGACGACGTACCGGTCGGGTGCGTGCTCGTGAAGGACAGCGTCATCATCGCGGTCGGGGAGAATCGCCGCGAGATCGATCAGGATCCGACGGCGCACGCCGAGGTCGTGGCCCTGCGACGGGCCGCGACGTCGCTGTCGAGCTGGCGCATGGATGACGTGACCGCGTACGTCACGCTCGAGCCGTGCGTGATGTGCGCCGGCGCACTGCTGAACGCCCGTGTCGGGCGTCTCGTTATCGGCGCGCTCGACGAGAAGGCGGGCGCAGTGGGCTCTCGGTACAATCTCTTGAGCGACCCTCGACTCTTGCACGAGGTTGGTGTCACCTACGACGTACTGGCGTCGTCGTCGGTCGAACTGCTGCAAGCATTCTTCACGACTCGCAGAAGCTGACCTGCGCAGCCGTGCATTCGTCGAGCAGTTCGTCGTCTCGTTCGTACTGCTGTGGAAGTATTCGACGATGACGGCGAATCACCCAACCACGCCGCCCCGCGGGTCAACAGTTATCCCTCGTCGGCGCCTCTTCACCTGGATCGGGGGAGGGGTCGGCGCGGTCGTCGTCGCTGGAGCCACCGGATTCGAACTCGTGAACCACGGAGTGTTGCCGGGCAAGCAGTTGCTCGACCAGATGGACGGCGCCTGTTCGGTGCCCGCCCCTGTGTTGTCCTTCGCGATGACCGGGCCGAGCGAGAGTGGCAGCTTCTACTCGTCGGCGCGACGTCGAAGCGTTGCCTACACCATTGCCTATCCACCGAATCACGGTCCCGGCGACCGACTCGCGCTCATCGTGATGCTGCACGGTTTGGGCAACAACCACGCGAGTGCACTGTTCGGTATGTCGCCCGCGCAGGCAGTGGCGTTGCGCCAGGGCGGGTCGCCGCTTCAACCGATGGCGATGGTCACCGTTGACGGTGGAGACGGTTACTGGAGCCCTCATCCCGGTGACGACCCCATGGCGATGGTCATCGACGAACTCATCCCGTTTTGCCAACGCAAGTGGCTCGGCGTCGCGCCGAATCGAATCGGCCTCATGGGTATCTCCATGGGTGGTTACGGGGCGCTCGCCATCGCCGAACGGCGGCCCGATCTCGTGTCAGCGCTTGCGGTGGTGAGCCCCGCCGTGTGGACCTCGTACGTGCAGGCACGCTCGGCCAATGCCGGAGCATTTGCCTCGGCGGCGGCGTTTGCGACGGGCGACGTCATCGCGCACGCAGCGGCACTTCGAACAACTCCCGTCAGGATCGCGTCGGGCGCGGACGATCCGTTCCACCCCGGTGTCGAACAACTCGCCAATGCCCTCGGTGCGGGCAGGGCCATTACGTTTCCTGCGGGTTGTCACACTGAGTCATTCTTCCTTGAACAAGAACCACCGTCAATGATGTTTCTCTCACGCCATCTCGTTTGACGTCGCCAACTGGAGAGTCCAAAACGCTGCTTGCTCAGATCGGTGGATCACGTTGGCTTGGCAGCTCGCTCAGACATCGATCACCCAAGGCACGGGCGACGACGACGAGTCCGAGCCGAGGGTGCACGTCACTGACAAGTAGTGCCGAGGATCGCGACCATCCGCGTCGTAGTGGTGGACGTCCCCAACCTTGGTGACGCTTCAGTCGGTGAAGGCGCGACGAGTCGAGAGCACTTAATGGTCGACGCGTCCGCCTATCGCGCAGGGGAGATAACTTCTCGAATCCGCACTCTCCCACCGGTGCGCAGGATCGAACGTCGATAGATTGTCGCTGCCGCTCGAGCGACGCCGAAGGTGCAGGCCACACTGATCAGGACTGAGCACAGGAACTCCCACCAAGTAACGGCGCCGAATCCGACCAGAACGGGCATGGCGAACGGTGCCGTGGGAGGCAGGTAGGCGAGGATCTTCAGTAAAACGGTCGGACTTCCCGAACTCGCTTGGGTGAGGGCCATGATGTAACCGAAGATCATCGGGAGACTCAGTGGAAGCGCCAGACTTTGCACCTGATCCTGTCGCTCGGCCATGGATCCGGCGGCGGCGTAGACCCAACAGTAGAAGGCGTAGCCCAACACGAGCCAGACCAACGTGCTCACCAGGACGAGCGGTGCCGTGCCGTGCGTGAGATTGGAACCAACCGCTTTGGACACGGCGAGCGCGAACGCCACGATGAGTGACGCCTGAGCGAGCGCCACCAGACCGATGCCCAATACCTTGCCGGTGAGGAGTTGGATCGGTCGTACCGTCGAGAGCAGCACTTCGATCACGCGACTGGACTTCTCTTCCATGACCCCGATGAGGGTCCACGTGTTGTACTGGGAGAGCATCACGAAGATAAGGATGACGCCGATCAATGACGTGCTGTTGACGGAACTCTTCTTGCCGGGCTGAATGCTCGTTACCGGGAGCGCCTTCGCCGCGGCCAACGTCTCGGACTGAGCGCGTGAAAGATGAGCTGCCTGAAGTGCCTCGGTGATGCCCACATTCTTGGCAACCGCGAGGACCAGCTGGCTGTCCACCGAGGAATTCGTCGCAGCCAGCGGACGATCGATGACGAGTTGACTGCCATTGACGATGGCGAGATCAATTCGACCCGAGCGAAGATCGGCTCTGGCGTGTTGCACGTCCGGTTCAGCCACAAACTGCAGCGTGTCACCGACGCCCTTGGCCGAACTTTCGACGGTCGCGCGAAGCGAAGCGGGAGATGTGCCCACCACACCGATCATCTGGGGAGGCTGCTTGCTGTTGTTGTGGAGTGCGGGGATGATGATGGCGGCGCCCACCACGATCAAGATGAACAGGGTCCCCACTTTGAAGATCCGACCGCGGAAGCGTTCGCGCATTTCGCGAATCGCGACCAGCCCGACGTCACTCTTGATCGACGCGAGCCACGGTCGTGATGAACGCGGACTCGTCTGACGTCGACGACGACGCATCCAGAGACGAAGCGCCGCGATCGCGATGAGGACGGGGATGAGTACGAACGTCATCCGACCGCCTCTCGGAACACTTCGGAAAGACGTCGACGCTCGAAGACGAACTCCGTGATTCGGCCTGCTCCGCGAGCCAACGTGAGAAGAGAGTCGCTGTCGACGTCGTCGTCCAATACCAGCCGCACTTCCCCGCCCTTCACTTCTGAGATCGTCACGCCGGCGACGCCCGTGGCCCACGAACCGGAACGATCCCCGTCGACCCGCACGACGAGCCTGCGGGGTCCACTCGTGGCGAGCTCGTCGACCCCGCCCGTCACCATCAATCGACCGTGATCGATGATCACGACGGATTCACAGAGGTCCTCCACTTGATCGAGCTGATGACTGGAGAAGATCACGCAGCAACCCGACCGCGCCTGCGCGGCCAGCACTTCGCCGATGGCGTCGATACCCGAAGGGTCGAGACCGGCGAGGGGTTCGTCGAGCACCAGTAATTCCGGGCCGTGAAGCAGCGCGGCGGCCATTTGGACGCGCTGTTGATTCCCATGTGAAAGAGCTTCCACTTTGCTCTTGGCCCGATCAGCGATGCCGAGGCGCTCTAGCCACTCGGTGGCGGCCGCGGCAGCGTCGGTCGACGTCATCCCGTGCAATCGGCCGAGGTAGGAAAGCTGGTCACCGACGAGCATGCCTGGATAGAGACCTCTCTCTTCGGGCATGTAGCCGAAGCGCCGACGATCGGACTGACCAATGACGCTGCCATTCCACTTCACGACACCGGCGTTGAGATCGGTGAGACCGAAGATGGCTCGCATCGTGGTTGTCTTGCCCGCACCATTGGGGCCCAGGAATCCGACGACTTGACCGGACGGGACGTCGAAAGAGAGGTCGTCGAGCGCAGTGAGGGTACCGAAGCGACGACGGAGGCCCTCGAGGTGCAGAACGTTCGCCACGGGGCACAGGTTACAAAGTGTGGGACACCCTGGAGATTGCGGATTCGAACGCCCACGCCGCGACGTCGACGGGGGCACCACGGCGTCAGGCTCAAACGCGCCTCTTTCGGGAGAGTTGGTGGTGACGGGAGCCGGCAGCGGACGAGCCCGCAGGGAGTGTCAGGGTTTACCCCGATGGTGAGCTGGCGGACGCTCGCTTACTCTTGCCGAGAGAAGTTTTACTCTGACAGAAGGAAGCGCCAACGTGAGTGCACAAACGCTCGAGGACACGTCCGGAACGAACTCGCCGGACAGTCCCTGGGCAGTGGAAACCCACGGGCTAACTAAGCGCTTCGGCGACAACGTCGCGGTCAATGATGTTGAGCTCCTCGTTCCTCGCGGATGCGCGTTTGGGTACCTCGGTCCCAATGGCGCGGGAAAGACCACGCTCATTCGGGTCCTCCTCGGCTTGACGC
>Ga0209385_1000319_pt1 | contig 19195 bp, 17 predicted proteins | sample NGEPerB_FD_184506 | JGI IMG/M metagenome (GOLD analysis project Ga0209385, IMG submission 184506) | Arctic peat soil microbial communities from the Barrow Environmental Observatory site, Barrow, Alaska, USA - NGEE PermafrostAB12-B... | ecosystem: Environmental > Terrestrial > Soil > Wetlands >... | reverse complement strand
GGGTTTCCCGTCGAGGTGCGGCCGCGCCGCGGCGCCCAGATGTGGAGCGTGACGGTGCCGTCGCTCCTGGCGCCGCAGGCCGTCGCCGATCTCGCCCGCCTGCTTGCCGCGAGTGGCGCCGGCGCCGTCGTCGCGCTCGGAGCGGTCCCGGCGCGGGAGCTGCAGGATGCACTGGCCGCCCTCGATGCGGTCCCGGCGCGGCCGCTGCCGCGCAGCCGCTGCGTGCTGGCGGACGGCGGCGTGGCGGTGCAGCAGGGCAGCCCGGACCGCGTCGAGCTCGTCTTCGCGTTCCCTCCCCCCGACGACCCGCGCGCCGACCTCGCCCCGGCGCTCGTGGCCTGGGTTCAGACGCGCCTCGCCGCCGAGTTTCCCGATGTCAGGGTGGAGAGCGAGTTGCAGGACGATTGCGCCAGAATGGCGGTCCGTCTGGCGGCCGCCAACGAGCACCCGCGCGCCCTCGTCCGCCGCCTCCGCCAGCGCCTCGCCGTGCTCACGTCCACGCCGGCCACGGCCGAGGAGGTGGCGCGCGCCCTGGCCGCCTGCCAGGCGCGCGCAACCCAGGCCGCCGTCCGCGGCGACCCGGTGGCGCGCGATCTGGCGGAACGCCTCGCCCTCGGCGGGCGGGTCGCTGCGGTGCTCGCCACGCCGGTAGTCGATGCCGGCACGCTCGCCGAACTCGCGCGCCAGGTCCTCGACGGGCACGCCGGCTTCGCGACGGTCGTGGAGCAGGAGCGGCGGGCGCAGGACGAGACGCGGCAGACGCTCGACAACGGGGCGGTCGTCCAGCTGCGCTGGATCCCCGGCGAGATCGGCGTGGTCGCCGTCGCGCTCGGCAACGTCGCCCCGCGCGCCGGCCACGAGGTCGTGGCGGCCGCGGCCACCGCCGCGGCCAGCAAGGGTTGGGTGACCACGGTGCGGGAGCTGGCCGGGGTTCCGGCAGTCGCCGTCGCCGCACCCGCCGCCGCGCTCGCCGACGTCATCGAGCAGGTGAGCGACGGCGTCACGTCGGTGCGGCCGGCGGCCCACGACGACCTTGAGGCGGTCGTGATGCGCTCGCTCGGCCTGGCGGACGTTCCGGCGGGGGAGGCGTTTTCGATCGCGCTGGCGCTGCCGGCCGACCTCGAGGTCGGCGGCGAGGCTGCCGGCAAGTTCTTCGGCAGCATCCCTCCGGGGCAGGTGACCGCCGGCGCCGCGGCCGGCGGGCCGGGGCTGAACTGGACCGTCAGCGCGGACGCCCCCGAAGTCGTGGGGGTGGTCGAACTGCCGCCTACCGCCGCCGGCACGGTCGCGGCGCAACTGCTGCGCGACCGCCTCGCGCTCGAGCCCGGGATCACGACGATGCTGCTGGCGCCGGCAGGAAGGTTGGTGCTGACCATCGGGGCCGCGGGCGGCCCTCACGTGCCCGCGCTCGACGCTAGGCTCGCGGGCGTGTGGAAGACGGCCGCCACGGCGAGGACCTCGGCTGGCGAGGTCGCGACCGCGGCGCGCGAGGTGCTGACCGCGTTCTACGGCGACGCCGGGGCGGCCACGGCGCGCGTCGCGGCCGCCGCGTTCCTCCCCATCGTGCCGACCGAGGCTGACCTCCTCGCGGCCGACCCGGCCGAGGTCGGCAAGACGATCGCCGCCCTCCCGGCGTGGGAGAAGCTGGCCCGCTACGCCCGCGGCCAGGCGCCGCCGGTGGCGGCACCGCGGCCCGGCAAGGCCACTGTGCGAAAATCCAACCCGCCCAGGGGCTAAAGCGCCGGGGGTGCCGGGAGGCGTCATGGTTGAGGGAAGGCCTGCGATCAAGGAGCAGATGGACCTCCTGCTCAAGGGGTGCGTGGACGTCGTGCGCCCAGAGGACCTCGAGACCCGCCTCCTCGCCGCCCAGCGCGAGAAGCGGCCCCTGACGGTCAAGGTCGGCTTCGACCCCTCCGCTCCCGACCTCCACCTCGGCCACGCGGTCGTGATCCGCAAGATGAGGCACTTCCAGCAGCTCGGCCACCGCGTCGTGTTCCTGATCGGGGACTTCACCGGCATGATCGGCGACCCCACCGGCAAGAAGGCGACCCGGCCGCAGCTCACCCGCGAGCAGGTGGCGGCCAACGCCGAGACGTACAAACGCCAGATCTTCAAGCTCCTCGACCCGCGCGCGACGGTGATCGACTTCAACGCGCGCTGGCTCGGCGCGCTCACGAGCGAGGAGTGGATCCGCCTGACCGCCAGGGTGACGCTGGCGCAGATGCTCGAGCGCGACGACTTCGCGAAGCGGCTGGCGGCCGGCGAGGCGATCTCGCTGCACGAGCTGCTCTACCCGGTGGCGCAGGCGTACGACTCGGTGGCGCTCAAGACCGATGTCGAGCTCGGCGGCACCGACCAGCTCTTCAACCTGCTGGTCGGGCGCGACCTAATGGGCAAGCTCGGCCTGCCGCCGCAGATCGTCATGACCCTGCCGCTGCTCGAGGGCCTCGACGGCGTCGAGAAGATGTCCAAGTCACTCGGCAACTACGTCGCGGTCGAGGACGCCCCGGAGGAGATGTTCGGCAAGCTCATGTCCGTGTCCGACGCCCTCATGTGGCGCTACTGGACGCTGTGCACCGACCTCGCCCTCGCCCAGGTCGAGGCGCTCAAGAAGGTGGTTGCGAACGGCGAGCGCCACCCGATGGACGTGAAGTTCGAGCTCGCCCGAACGATCACCGCCGACTTCCACGACGCATCCGCCGCAGCGGCGGCCGAAGCCTACTTCCGCACCGTCCACCAGAAGCGCGAGGTCCCCGACGAGGTCGCCGAGGTCGTGCTCCCGGCCTCCCCGGAGCCCCTCCCAGTCGTCAAGGTCCTGGTGATGGCGGCGCTTGCGCCCAGCAACGCGGAGGCGCGCCGGCTGCTCCAGCAGGGCGGGGTGAAGCTCGCGGGGGAGACGGTGCGCGACCCGTTCGCGACGCTCGACGCGCGCGCCGGCAGCGCCCACCTCGCCCAGGTCGGCAAGCGGCGCTTCGCCCGCATCCGCTTCAGCTAGGCGGGCGCCACCTTGACCGCGCCTTGGCCGTGGGTAGAATCGGTCGGAGTCAAGAGAACTCCTATCTCTTTGATCGCGAAACCTGGCTGGAGGTGCAGCGATGGCGACGGTACGACGATCGGGGGCGTGGCTCTTGGCGGCTCTGGCGCTTGTGGCAACGGCGGCCATCGCCGTCGCGCAGGAGAGTTCCCCTGCGGGCCCGGCGCCTCGCCTGGTGGTGTTCGAGGACTTCACGCGCTTCACCTGACCGACGTGTGTGGCCGCCGGTCCGGCGGTCGACGCGCTCGCCCTCCAGTACCAGGGTCGCGCCGTCTTCATCGAGCAGAACGTGGACGCGCCGATCGGCAACCGGATCAGCCGGTTCTGGGCCGCGTTCAACGACGGGACCGCGTACCTGCCGCTCGTGATCCTGGACTCCGGGCACCGGATCGAGACCGGAGACCTGGGGAACTTCACGACGGTCTTTCAGAGCCTCGTCGAGGCCGAGCTGACCCGCCCGCCCCAGGCGGAGATCGAGGCGTACGCGCGCCAGGTCGGGACGCGGATGCGGGTGTACGTGCGGCTGCACAACACCTCCGGCACCACGCTCTCGGCCTCGACGAACCAGGCGGCGCTGCACGCGCTCGTGTACGAGGACGCACACGTGGGCGTGACGGGACGGATCATGCGGGCCGCCCCGTGGCTCGACCTCACCTCCCCGCTCGCGCAGGACGGCGTCACCAGCGCCACGCTCGACACGGACGTCCTCTCCGGCGTCGCGTGGAACGCGCTCCACACGGTCGTGGTCGTGGACTACGTGCCGGGCGCCGGGCTGGCGTTCGACATGCTGCAGGCGGCGGTTGCGCAACCCGCCGGCCTGACGGTTGAGCCGTCGACGCTGCGCGTCGGCGTGGACTCGGGCCATCTCGCCGACCGGACGGTCCCCATCACGCTCGCGGGCCCTTACACGCTGAGCTGGACCGCGGTCCCCGATGTGCCGTGGCTCGTCCTTACGCCGGACGAGGCGGCGATCGCGACACGGCCGGCCGTCACCGTGGCCGCGGGCGGGTTGGCCCGCGGCCCGCAGGAGGGACACGTCACGTTCTCCGCGACCAGCCAGGACGGGATGGCCTTCACCCAGTTCCTCACGGTGACGGCGGTCCTGGGGCCGCGCCAGTTGCGCGCCGTCGCTGGGCCGGTGACCCCAGGTTCTCCGATCGCCCTGCCGATCGTGATGTCGGCGTTGGGGGACGAGCACGAGGTGAGCTTTTCTCTCACGTTCGATCCCGTCATGCTGCGCGCGCCCTCCGTTGCGCCCGGTAGCGCCGCCTCGGCGGCCACGCTGGCGGTGGACGATTCAGAGGCCTCCGCCGGACGCCTCGGGATTACGCTCACCCTCCCCGCGGCCCAGACGTTCCCCGAGGGCGACGACCAGCTCGCCGTCGTGACGTTCGCGACCGCCACGACGGTCCCCAGGCCGAACACCGTGGTGACGTTTTCCGATCAGCCCATGGCACGCTCGATCACCGACGGCTTCGGCAGCCCGCTCACGGCCGCGGTCGAGGGCACCACGCTGGTCTTCCCGGATGCGAGCGTGCTGCGCGTCGTTCGCCGCCATCTCCAGCACTCGGGACGTTGACGGGAGATCACCGGCGGTGGGAATAGCGCGCATCAGCGGTCGCTTCCCGAGTGCGAGATGAGGCCCATATCTCGTCTGGAGGCAGGCCACCGATGAGGATCGCGGTGCCACGGGAGATCCGGGCAGGAGAGCGGCGCATCGCGTTGGTCCCCGAATCCGTACGTAAGCTCGTCAAAGCCGGGATTGCGGTGTCCGTCGAGCGCGGCGCCGGCGAAAGCGCGTTCTTCACCGACTCAGAGTTCGCCGAGGCGGGTGCCACGCTGGAAGAGGATGCGACGACGCTGTACGCCGGCGCGGACCTTGTGGTCAAGGTGCAGGCGCCCGCACTCAATCAGGCACTGGGTACGCACGAGATCGAGCTCATGCGCGAAGCCGCGATGCTGCTCGCCACCCTGGTGCCGGCACGGCACCCGGACGTGGTGGAGATGCTGGCCGCGCGCAAGATCACCACCTTCGCCATCAACCTGATCCCGCGCATCACCCGGGCGCAGTCGATGGACACGCTCTCTTCGATGGCCAACATCGCGGGCTACAAGGCGGTGCTGCTCGCGGCCAACCATCTGCCGCGCTTCTTCCCGATGCTGATGACCGCGGCCGGCACGGTGTTCCCGGCCAAGGTGTTCGTGATCGGCGCCGGGGTGGCCGGGCTGCAGGCGATCGCCACCGCGCGCCGCCTCGGCGCGGCGGTGGAGGCGACCGACACGCGGCCGGCGGTCAAGGAGCAGGTGGAGAGCATCGGCGCCAAGTTCGTCGGGGCCGTCGCCGAGGAAGCGCAGGACGCCTCCGGCTACGCCAAGGACCTGTCCGCCGAGTTCTACCGCAAGCAGGCCGAACTGATCGCCGAGCGCTGCGCCGCGTCGGACGTGGTGATCACGACCGCGCTGATCGGCGGTGTGACGGCCCCGCGTCTGATCACGGCGGAGATGGTCAGGGCGATGAAGCCCGGTTCCGTGATCGTGGACCTCGCGGCGGAGGCGGGCGGCAACTGCGAGCTGACCCAGCCTGGGCACACCGTCGTGGCGCACGGGGTGACGATCTGCGGGCCGGAGAACCCTCCCGCGGAGGTGCCGTGGCACGGCAGCACGCTGTATTCGCGCAACCTCACGGCGTTCGTGCTCGCCTTCTCGAAGGATGGGGCGTTCAAGCTCGATCTCGATGACGAGATCGTCAAGGGCTGCCTCGTGACCCACGCGGGCGAGGTCCGCGCCGCCAGGACCGCGCCGAAGCCCTGAGCGAGGAGGGGACAACCGCATGACCTCTGACTTCGAGCTTTCGCTGTTCGTGTTCATGCTCGCGACGTTCCTCGGCCTCGAGATCATCCGCCGGGTCTCGCCGCTGCTGCACACGCCGCTGATGTCGCTGACCAACGCGATCTCGGCGATCGCGGTTGTGGGCTCGATCCTGGTTGCGGGAAAGCAGGAGAGCCCGCTGTCCACCGTGCTCGGCACCGTGGCGGTGACCTGCTCGATGATCAACATCGTCGGCGGGTATCTGATCACGTACCGGATGCTCAAGATGTTCAAGAAGAGCGGGGCGGGCAAGCGATGATCGACAAGGTCATCCCGCTCATCTACCTTGCGGCTGCCGCGTCGTTCATCCTTGCGCTCAAGTGGCTCTCCGCGGTCCACACCGCCCGTCGCGGTGTGATCGTCGGCGTGGTCGGCATGGCGCTCGCGGTCGGTGGGACGCTGCTGCGGCCCGAAATCGTCAGCTACCGCTGGATCGCGGTCGCGTTCGTGCTGGGCACGATCATCGGCGTGCCGATGGCGATGATGCCGATGACCGCGGTACCGCAGCGGACCGCCCTGTCGCACGCCTTTGGCGCGCTCGCGGCCGCGCTCGTCGGCACCGCCGAGTTCTACCTGCGGACGCCGAAGATCGATAGCTTCACCATGTCGGCCTTGACGCTCGAGGTGTTGCTGGGGTTTCTGACGTTTACGGCATCGCTGATGGCGTTCGGCAAGCTGCAAGACATCCTGCCGACCCGGCCGATCACGTACCGCGGACAGAACGTCGTCAACCTCGTGCTTCTCGGTCTCGCGGTCCTCGCCGGCGTCATGTTGGTCGCGAGCCCAGCGCGCACGTGGCTGTTCCCCGTGTTCGGCACCTTTGCGCTTGCTTTCGGCGTCTTGCTGATCATCCCGATCGGGGGCGCCGACATGCCGACCGTGATCTCGTTGCTGAACTCGTACGCCGGGCTTTCAGCCTGCGCCATGGGGTTCGTGCTGGACAACCGCCTGCTGATCATCGCCGGCGCCCTCGACGGTTCGTCGGGCTTGATCCTCTCGATCATCATGTGCCGCGCCATGAACCGGTCGTTCGCCAACGTGCTGTTCGGCGCATTCGGCCAGGTACAGGCCTCGTCGGCGCTGACCGAGGAAAGAATCGTGCGGAACGCCACGCCGGAGGAAGCGGCGCCGATCCTCGCGAGCGCGCGCCTCGTGATCGTCGTTCCAGGCTATGGCATGGCGGTCGCGCAGGCGCAGCACAAGGTGCGCGAGCTGTTCGACACGCTGACCAAGCTTGGCGTCGAGGTGAAGTTCGCAATCCACCCGGTCGCCGGGCGCATGCCGGGGCACATGAACGTGCTGCTCGCGGAGGCCGACATCCCGTACGATCGGCTCGTCGAGATGGATGAGGTGAACTCCGACTTCGCGCAGGCCGACGTGGCCCTGGTGATCGGCGCCAACGATGTCACCAACCCGGCGGCGCGCCACGACACGACGAGCCCCATCTACGGCATGCCGATCCTCGACGTCGACAAGGCGCGCACCGTGATGGTGATCAAGCGCAGCATGAGCCCGGGGTTCGCCGGCATCGACAACGAGTTGTACTACATGGACCGCACCTTGATGGTGTTCGGGGACGCCAAGGCGGTCGTCGGAAACCTCGTCAAGGAGCTCGCCGCGGGCGCCGCAACCCGTTAGGCGCGGCGAGGTAGAGCACGCGACGGAGGCTCTTGGTGCCCCCGACTTGCAGGACGACGGCGTCCGCCTCGGCGAGCAGGATGTCAAGTACGCTTAACGCACGGTCGCACGGCGTTTGCGGCCAGGTTCGGCGAAGGGGGTCACTCGCTCTTCTGGCACTCGGCGCACAGCCCCTGGATCTGCAGGCTGTAGAAGCTGGGCCGGAAGCCGTGCTCGAGGCAGACCTGGCGCTGGCGCTCGTCGAGGTCGGTGTCGTAGAACTCGATGATCCGGCCGCAGCTCGTGCACACCATGTGGTCGTGCCGCTTCCCCGGGGTGACGCGCTCGTACACGTAGTGCTCGCGTCCCAGGCGCGACTTGCGCGCCAGGCCGCACTGGACCAGCAGGTCGAGGGTGCGGTAGATCGTCGCGCGCGAGACTCGTTTGCCCTGGTTGCGCAGCTGGAAGAGCAGCGAGTCGGCGTCGAGGTGCCCGGTGGACTCGAAGAGTTCATCGAGGAGCATCAGGCGCTCTTTGGTTACCTTCAGGTTGTTGTCACGCAAATACTGGACGAAGAACTTTTCGGCTCGCTTCATCGTGCCCTCCTGATGAGCGTCTCAATTTCACTCAGGAAGTCACGCTAATCGCTTCTGAGTCTGATGTCAAGTAGGGGGTTCTGAAGGGTTGTCGCATCGCGCCATGTGGACCACGCCTTCGAGCACCCCGCCCTCGTCGACGACGAGCGTAGGAGCGAACACCTCGGCCAGCACCCGGCCCGTCCCGTGAATCATCAGGCGCTCCTTGACGCGCACGGTGCCCTTCACGGTGCCGGCGACGACCAGCCGCCCGACCGTGATCTCCCCCTCGACGACCCCGCCCTCCCCGACGAGGAGTTCGTGCTCGCTGGTGACCGTGCCGCTGATCTGGCCGTGCACGCGCAGCAGGTCCGAGAACACCACGTCGCCCTTGATCGCGCACCCCTGATCCAAGAAGCCATTGAGCGTTCCCTGTCCCTTTTTCATCGCTTCTCCCCGGCGAGCAGCCGGAAGAGTCGGATGAGCTCTTCCTCGCTCGCAAAGCGCAAGCGGATCTCGCCGCCGCGCCGGCGCCGATTGATCTCGACGGTGACGCCGAGCGCCAGTGCCAGGCGTTCGGCGGCCGCCGCCGTTTCGGGATCGGCGGTCCGCGCCGCCCGCCGCGGCGGCGGCTGCAACCGCCGCTCGAGCTCGCGCACGCTCCATCCCTCGCGGGCGCACCGTCGCCCGAGCTCTTCCTGGCGCTCGGCCGCGCTCACCCCGGCGAGGGCGCGGGCGTGGCCGGCCGACAACTCGCCGGCGTCCACCATCTCCTGCACCGACAGCGGCAACTGGAGCAGGCGCAAAGCGTTGGCGACCGTCGAGCGGTCCTTCCCAACCCGGGCCGCGATCGCCTCCTGCGCGAGGCCGAGTTCGGCGCGCAGGTGATGGTAGGCGCGCGCCTCCTCGATCGGGGTGAGGTCCTCGCGCTGCAGGTTCTCGATCAGCGCGAGGGCGAGCTGATCGGCGTCCGCGACCGCGTCGCGCAGCACGACCGGGATCCGCTCGAGGCCCGCGAGGCGGGAGGCGCGCCAGCGGCGCTCCCCCGCGATCAGCTCGTAGCCGCCGGCGGGCGAGCGGCTCACCACCACCGGCTGCAAGAGCCCGTGCTCGCGGATCGAGGCCGCCAGCTCCTCGAGGCCCGCCGCGGCGAACTGCCTTCTCGGCTGCAGCGGGTTGGGGCGAATCTCGCCGATCGCCACCTCGGTCACCGTGCCGGGACGCAAGGAGGCGCCCTCGGGGATCAGCGCGGCAATGCCCTTACCCAACGCGGACCGCTTCATGCGCCCTCCGCCTCCGCAGCAACTCCTCGGCCAGGGCGAGGTACGCCTGCGCCCCGCGGCTGCGGATGTCGTACTCCAGGATCGTCCGGCCGAACGACGGCGCCTCCGCGAGGCGGACGTTGCGCGGGATGACCGTGGTGAACGCCGCCTCGCCGAAGAACCGCCGCACCTCGTCGACGACCTGGTGCGAGAGGCTGACGCGCTCGTCGTACAGCGTCAGCACCGCGCCGTCCACCGCGAGTTCGGGGTTCCACGCCGCCCGGACGCGGTCGAGCGTCCGCATCAGCTCGCTCACCCCCTCGAGCGCGAAGTACTCGCACTGGATCGGGATCAGCACCGCGTCGGCGGCGACGAGCGCGTTGAGCGTCAGCAGGCCGAGCGACGGCGGGCAGTCGATCAGGACCCACTGGTGATCGGTCGGGGATGCGGCGAGCGCCTGGCGCAGCCGTTCCGCCCGCTCCGGGTCGGCGAGAAGCTCGACCCCGGCGCCGACCAGGTCGCGGCGCGCCGGCAGCAGGTCGAGACCGGGAAAGCGCGTGGCGACCGCCGCGTCCCGCAACGGGGTGAGCCCTTCCAGAACCTCGTACGAGGTCGGGCCCTCCCCCGCCCACCCCAAGCCAGAAGAGCAGTTCGACTGGGGGTCGAGATCGAGTGCCAGGACCGTCTGCTCGCAGGCGGCGAGCGACGCCCCGAGGTTCATGACGGTCGTGGTCTTGCCGACCCCGCCCTTCTGGTTCGCGATAGCCACAACCCTTTGATTCTTCAAGAGTTCTCCAAAATGTTTCACGTGGAACATCGGCGCCAGACCGCCAACACGCCATGCGCCGGATCCGACAGCGGGAAGGGTAACACACGCCCCTCGGGCACCCGTCCAGCGAGCGCCGCCGCGTTGGCCGCGCTCGTCCACCACAGCCACCGGCCGCTTGCCTTCACCAGGCGGGACGAATCCGGCAGCCACGCCTCGAAGCCGACGCCCCGGACCGTCGCCACGTCGTAGCCGCCGCCCGCGTGGTCGGCCACGCGTTCCCGCCGCACGTCCGCCGTGAGGCCGAGTTCGCGTACCGCCTCCTTCAGGAACGCCCACCGCCGCTCGCGCGGTTCCAACAGCACGCCGCGCACGCCGGGGCGCGCCACCAGCAGGGGTATCCCGGGAAACCCGTTCCCGCTCCCAATGTCGATGAGGGTTTCCGTCTCGCCGAGGTACGGCAGCGCCGCCAGGGCGTCGCGCACCAGGGAGGTCAGCAGTTCTCCGGGGTCCGCGCCGCCGAACAGATCGACCGCGCCGCCCCACCGCCCCAGGAGCTCGAGGTAGCTCGCCAGGCGATCCGCGAGTTCGGCCGACAGCCCCTCCGAGGCGAGCCGAGCCGCCCAGCCCGAGCGGTCCGGTCCCCGGCCTCCTCTCACTTCGGCTGCGCCGACGCCGTCATCATGCGCTCCGTGAGGAGCTGCTGCCCGATGGTGAACAGGTTGTTGACCAGCCAGTACAGCACCAGCCCGGCCGGGAAGCTCATGAACATGAAACCGAAGATGAACGGCATGAACATGAACATCCGCCTCTGCGCGGGGTCGCCGACCTGCGGCGCCATCCGCTGCTGCAGCACCATCGAGGCGGTCATCAGGATGGGGGTGATGTAGGTCGGATCCTTCGCCGCCAGGTCGTGGATCCAGAACACGAACGGCGCCTGCCGCAGCTCGATCGCGTAGGCGAAGAGCGAGTAGAGCGCCCACAGGATCGGCAGCTGCACCAGCATCGGCAGGCAGCCGCCCATCGGGTTGACGCCCTCCTCCTTGTACAAATTCATCACTTCCTGGTTCATCCGGGTGCGGACGTTGGGGTCCTTCTTCGCCCGCTCCTTGTAGCGGTCCTGGATCGCCTTCATCTTCGGCTGCAGCACCTGCATCCGCTTCATCGCCACGGCGCTCTTGTGGTTGAGCGGGAAGAGCAGGATGCGGATCCCGGCGGTAAGGACGATGATCGCGACGCCCCAGTTCCCGACCCAGCCGTAGATCCAGCGCAGCGCCGCGAGGAAGCCGACCGAGAGGAAGCCGAAAATGCCGAACGAGAGCGTCTCCGCGAGCCCTCGCCCGTAGCCAAGCAGGACGCCGCGCTCCTTGGCGCCGGCGTATAGCGTCCCGGCCACCGCACCGTTGATGCCCACGATGACCACCTGCGGCAGGGCCGTCGGCCCGGTACCGGAGCGCGAGATCCGCACCTCGGCGACCGGGTCGTTCGGCAGCAGCGCGAGGAGGAAGTACTGGTCCTCGACCCCGGCAAAGTCGATCGCGCCCCGCACCGAGCGCACAGTGTCCAGCTTCGCCGCCAGCAACCGGTCCACCTTGCCGTCCACCCGCACGACCGCGGCCTCGCCGCCGAACCTCCCCTGCTGGTCGATCTTGAGCGTCTTCTCGATCCCGGTCGCGATCACCACACCGGCCCGCGCCGGGACCCCGCCCGCCTGCACCTCGACTTCGACCGCGAACTTCCCTTTCCCGGCCATAATCTTCTTCGCCACCCAGTTGCCGGCGCCGTCGCTCCAGCGCAACCGGACGCCGCCGTTCTCGCGCGTTACCTTATACAGCGCCTCATTCCAGGCTCCGGGAACGGCAACCGACAGCGGTGGTGCGCCGCCGGCGCGGACCAGTTCCAGAGGCGCCCCGGCATCGTCGCGGTACCCGTCGACCACCAGCGACGAGATCACCCCGCCGCGCGGGTCCACCGTGGCGCGCCAGCCGTCGCCCGCGAACGCGATCGGAGCCGCGTCCTCGCCCACCTCCGCCGCCACCACGGGTCCCGCCGGAACCGCCGGCGTGGCAGCTTCCGGGGCAGCGGCCTCTGGCGCGCCCGCGGGAGTGCCCGCCGGACTCGCTGCACCCGTGGCAACCGGTGGCGCCCCGGCCGGAGCGCTCGGCGGCTTCGGCGCGAACAACGAGAACCAGATGATCACCACGATTCCAGAGAGGACCGCCGCCAGCAGCACGCGCTTTTCCATCGACTAGCCCCTTTCGCGCGGCGGCACCGGATCGTGGCCGCCGGGGTTCCACGGGTGGCAGCGGCTCAGCCTGCGCACCCCGAGCCAGAGGCCGTGCCTCAGCCCATGCACACCGATCGCCTGTTGCATGTACTCGGAACACGTGGGTGCGAACCGGCACGCCGGCGGCAGCAGCGGCGAAACCCACCGCTTGTACCCGGCCAGCGCAGCCATCACGGCGCGGGCGGCCGCGGAGCGGTCGTTGCCCTCTTCATGCACCGCTCAAAGTCCTCCGCCAGAGCGCCCCACGCCACCTCGGCGCACGCGCGCCGGACGTTCACCACGATCTCACCGCCCCACCCGGCGAGCAGTTCCTCGCGTGTTCGCGCCAGCTCGCGGATGCGGCGCCGGGCGCGGTTGCGCACGACCGCCCCACCGATCTTGCGGGTCGCCGTGATCCCGAGACGGCGCACCTCGCCCTCCCCCGCAAGCGCGAAGATGACGAAGTACCTCCCGACGACCTTGGCCCCACCGGCGTAGACGCGCTTGAAGTCCGAACGGTGCAGCAGCCTGTCCAGAACGCCCCCGGCCGGCTCAAACCGTCAGGCGCTTCCGCCCCTTCCGGCGGCGCGCCGCGAGCACGCGCCGTCCCGCGGGCGTGCTCATCCTCGCCCGAAACCCGTGGGTCTTCTTCCGGCGCCGGTTGTTCGGCTGGAATGTCCGTTTCATATTCTCACCCCTTGCCACCCCCGACGCCAGGCGACGGGGAATGATGAGTTTACGCCCCCGCAACCATTCGGTCAATCGGAGTGGTGAGACAGGGCACAGGGCACAGGACAAGAGGGTCGGTGGGCCATAGTCCGAGCCGGCTGCGCCGGCCGCAGGCCACATGAGCATGCGAGCCGCCGAAGGGCAACGCCGCGGATGGTCCGCTATCGGCGGCGCCCCCGTGGTATTCTTTTGCCCCACACGATGCCTTCCGACCTCTGGCCTGCCGTCAAGGACCTCCTCCGCAGCCGCCTCGCCGCGGAAGAGTTCGAGGTCTGGCTGGCGCCGCTCACGGCCCGCGCCGGCAGCGGCCGTCTCACCGTTGTCGCGCCGTCGCGCGTGTACGCCGACTACGTCCGCGACCACTATCTGGCGCTCCTGCAGGAGTTCGCCGAGCAGGCAGCCGGTACCGCCGTGACCGTCGCGTTCGAGCTCGCGAGCGAGAGCACCGAGGTCGCCGCACCAGCCCACGGCGGCACGCCGCTCAACCCTCGTTACACCTTCGCCACCTTCGTCCCCGGACCGTCGAACCAGTTCGCGCGCGCCGCCGCACAGTCCGTCGCGGAGAACCCCGGGCGTGCGTACAACCCGTTGTTCCTCTACGGCGGCTCGGGCCTCGGCAAGACCCACCTCCTGCACGCGATCGGCAATGAGATTCTGGCCCGCACCCCGCGCGCCCGGATCCGTTACGTCCCCACCGAGCACTTCGTCAACGAACTGATCAACTCGATCCGCCTGCAACGCATGGCGGCGTTCCGGGACGCCTACCGCTCGATCCACGTCCTCCTCCTCGACGACATCCACATCCTCGCCGGCAAGGAGCGCACCCAGGAGGAGTTCTTCCACACCTTCAACACGCTGCACGAGGCCGGGCACCAGATCGTCCTCACCTCCGACACCCCCCCGGCCCTAATCCAGGGGCTCGAGGACAGGCTACGCACGCGCTTCGTCTGGGGCCTCGTCGCCGACATCCAGCCGCCCGACCTCGAGACCAAGTGCGCCATCATCCGCGAGAAGGCGCATGGCGAGGGGTTCGATCTCCCCGACGACGTCGTCCTGTTCGTCGCCCGCCGCGTCCGGGAGAACGTCCGCGAGCTCGAGGGTTACTTGAACCGCGTCATTGTCTACTGCACCCTGACCAGCCAGCCGGCGAACCTCGAGACCGCCCGCAACGCGCTTTCCCCGCTTCTTCCACAGGAGCGCCACATCGCCGCGCCCGACATCATCCGCTTCGTCGCCCACCACTACGGGGTCAAGGTCGCCGACCTCAAAGGGCGTGACAACCGCCGCTCGGTGGCGTTCCCCCGCCAGGTCGCGATGTACCTCATCCGCGAGATCTTGTCCCTCTCCTACCCGGAGATCGGCAAGCTCTTCGCCAAGCACCACTCCACCGTCATGTACTCGGTCGAGACCATCACCGAGGAGCGCCGCACCAACCCCTCGCTCGACGCAACCCTCACGACGTTTGCGGAACACTTTCGCTGAGCTGCGGAAAACTCGCGCTCTCGGTGGGATTCGGCGTCGCCGCGCCCTCCACGCGGCAAATTCTCCACACCCGCTTTCCACATGACCGCGGCCTCCAACCCATGCCGCACGAGACCCCTGCCCTTCAGGGAGGGGTTCTCCACATGCTCGACTGCTACTACGAACCTCTGTACAATCATTTCTGCTTTATAGAAGTAGTCGGGAGACCGCGCCCATGGACGTGACGCTCAATCGCACCGTTCTGCTCGAAGAGCTCCAGCTTATCCAGGGAGTCGTCGAGCGCCGCACCACGATCCCGATCCTCTCCAACATCCTTCTGAGCGCGGAGGGGGACCGGCTGCACCTGTCCGCGACCGACCTGGATGTCACCGTCTACACCCAGTGCTCGGCGGTGGTGCGGCGGGAGGGGCGCACGACGGTCCAGGGCAAGGTATTCTTCGACCTTATCCGCTCGCTGCCCACCGATACCCTCGACCTCAGCTTCGAGGAGTCCCGCGTCGAGGTCCGCTCCGGCACCTTCAGCTCGCAGTTGGCGAGCCTTGACCCCGCCGACTTTCCGACGCTCCCGGAGGTGCCTGAAGGACAGGGTTTTGCGGTCGACCTCCCGACGCTGCGCCGCCTAATCGACCGGTCGGTGTTTGCCGTGTCGAGCGAGGAAGGGCACTTCCAGTACAACGCGGCGCTCCTGCTGGTGTCGGCGAAGGCTCTGGAGATGGTCGCCACCGACGGCCACCGCCTGGCGTGGGCCAAGGCGGCGCACACGGCCGGGACCCCCCCGTTCGAGCAGCAGTTGCTGCCGAGGAAGGTCCTCAACCAGTTGCGCCACCTCACGGCGAACGCCGAAACGCCGCTGTACATCGCTCGGGGGGAGAACCACCTCGCCTTCCGGCTCGGCGACCGGGTGTTGTTGTCGCGGGTGCTCGAAGCCCGCTTCCCGCAGTACGAACGGGTGCTCGTGCGCGACAACCCGCACCGCGCCCGCGTCCAGCGCCAGGAACTCACCGCCGCGCTGCGCCGCGTCGCGTTGCTCGCGAGCGAGCGCACCCACGGTGTCCAGATGCAGTTCGACCACGACTCGATCGCCCTCACCTCGGTCGGGTTCGACCTCGGACAGGCGGCCGAGGTGGTCCCCTGCACGTTCTCGGCCCAGCCCTTGAAGGTGTTCGTCAACGCGAGCTACATCCTCGACTTCTTGGGTGCGGTGGACACGGCCGAGGTCGAGTTCCAGCTGCGGGACGCGGACGGTCCGGTCGTGATGACGCCAACCGGGGAGGACGCGGCGATGGGCGAGTGTCTGTACGTGATCATGCCGATCCGCCTCTAGCCTGGACTATTCATGGGGGTTCTGCTGCGAACGCGGATCTGGCCGGTCTGGCGGGCGGACTCGGGGTTCGGAGCCTGCGGCGTATCGCAGAGGATACGCCTCGGCTCCTCACCCCTGCATGCGCCCACCATCCCAGCCAGCTGCGCGTTCTCGCGACGAACTCCCACGAATGATCCGGGCTAGCTTCGTGTCGATCCTCCGCCTCACCGTCTCCGGCTTTCGCAACCTGGCTCCGCAGCAGCTGGACGTGGGACCCGGCCTCACGGCCGTCATTGGCGCGAACGGGTCAGGCAAGACGAACCTCCTGGAGGCCGTGGCCGTGCTCGGCAACCTGGCGTCGTTCCGCCCGGGGCCGTCGGCGGCCTGGATCCGGCACGGCGCCCCGGCCTTCAGCCTCGCCGGAGTGATCGACCGCGGCGGCACCGATGTGGAGATCCGCCAGGACGTCCGCCACGCCGGGACCCTCGCCCGCGCCCTGTTCCGCGGCGCCCGCCGGCTCGGGGCCGCCGAGTACCTCGAACTCTTTCCGGTGGCCACGCTCTCGGGCTACGACCGCGCCCTGGTCTGGGGCGCCCCGGAGGACCGCCGCCGCTTTCTCGACCGCCTGTGCTTCCAGATCCGGCCTGAGGCGTTGCCCACCCTGCAGCGCTACCGCCGGGCGCTGCGGCATCGCAACGCGCTGCTGACGCGCTGGGGCCCGCCGGAGGAGTTCGACGCATTCGAGCACGATCTTGCCGTCCTCGGCGCCGAGATCGTGCGCCTCCGGATGGCGGCACTCGCCGGCCTGGAGCGACACCTCGGCGAGGAACTCGATGCCCTCGGCTGGTCGCTCGCGCACCCCGTTCTGAGCTATAATGCGTCGGATGGCGTCGCGGTCGCAGAACCCGCGACCCTGGTGGCCCGGTTGCGCGCTGCGCTGGCAGCTTCGCGCCGCCTGGAGCGCGGACGGGGGCACACCGCTGTCGGACCGCACCGCCACGACCTCCAGTTCAGCGTGCAGGGCGTTCCGGCGCGGGACACGCTGTCCGCGGGGCAGGGCAAGCTGCTGGCGACCGGGCTCAAGCTCGCCGCCATGGCGGTCGTGGGGCGCGAGCGGGGGCGGCGCCCGGTGGTGGTCTTTGACGATGTCGACGCCGAGCTGGACGCGGCGGTGTTGCAACGGGTGCTCGCCCGTCTCCGCGACGGGGGGCAGGCGCTGCTCTCCTCCGCGCACGAGGAGATGATGCTCCCCCGGCTCACCGGAGGGGCGGTGTGGCGCATGAACGCCGGCGTCGTGGACGTTGTGGTGCCGGGAGGGATGAAAGCTTGACCGGAAAAGCGTACAACGCTGAAAGCATCAAGGTTCTCAAAGGTCCCGACGCGGTGCGCAAGCGCCCCGGGATGTACATCGGCGACACCGACGACCTCTCCGGCCTGCACCACATGGTGTGGGAGGTCGTGGACAACTCGGTTGACGAAGTGCAGGCGGGGTATGCGACCCGCGTCTCGCTGCGCATCCACACCGACAACTCGGCCACGGTCGAGGACAACGGGCGCGGCATCCCCGTCGACACGCACAAGGAGAGCGGGCGCTCGGCCGCGGAAGTGATCATGTGCGAGCTGCACGCCGGCGGCAAGTTCGACAACAACGCCTACAAGGTTTCTGGCGGCCTGCACGGCGTCGGCGTATCGGTGGTCAACTTCCTCTCCGAGTGGCTGCGCCTCGAGATCCGGCGCGACGGCGGTGTCTGGGAACAGGAGTTTCGCCGCGGCGTCCCGGTGGCGCCGCTCAAGCGCGTCGGCAACTCGACCAAGAACGGCACGGTCATCACCTTCAAACCGGACTCCGAGATCTTTTCGATCCTCGAGTTCCACCACGACCTCCTGGTGCAGCGCCTGCGCGAGTTGGCGTTTTTAAACCCCGGCCTTCTCATTCGCTTCCACGACGAGCGCAACGGGGCGGAGCAGGAGTTCCAGTTCGATGGCGGCATCGCCGCCTTCGTGGAGTACCTGAACCGCGCCAAGACCACGCTCCACTCCAAGCCGATCCAGCTCGTCGAGGACACGGAGGACGGGGAGCAGATCGCCATCGCGATGCAGTGGCACGACGGCTACAACGAGAACGTGCTGCCGTTCACGAACACGGTCTACAACGGCGACGGCGGCACACACCTCTCCGGGTTCCGCTCGGCGCTCACCCGGACGGTCAACAACTACGGCCAGGCGAACGGCCTGCTCAAGAACCTCCCCGAAGGGCTCTCCGGCGAGGACGTGCGCGAAGGGCTCACCGCCATCGTGTCGGTCAAGATCCACGACCCGAAGTTCTCCTCCCAGACGAAGGACAAGCTGGTCTCCTCCCAGATCAAGGGGTGGGTCGAGTCGGTGGTCGCCACCCGCCTCGCCGAGTTCTTCGAGGAGAACCCGCCGATCGCACGCCGCATCGTCACCAAGTGCGTGGACGCGGCGCGCGCCCGCGAGGCGGCGCGCAAGGCGCGCGAACTCACCCGCCGCAAGGGCGCGCTGGAATCGTCGTCGCTCCCCGGCAAGCTCGCCGACTGCCAGGAGCGGGACCCCGCCGGGGCCGAGCTGTTCATGGTCGAAGGCGACTCCGCCGGAGGCTCCGCCAAGCAGGGACGCGACCGCCGCTTCCAGGCGATCCTGCCGCTGCGCGGCAAGATCCTCAACGTGGAAAAGGCCCGATTCGACAAGATGTTGTCGAACAACGAGATCCGCACGATCATCCAGTGCCTCGGCACGGGGATCGGCGCCGAGGATTTCGATATTGCGAAGGTGCGCTACCACAAGGTCATCATCATGACCGACGCCGACGTCGACGGCGCCCACATCCGCACGCTGCTGCTCACCTTCTTCTTCCGCCACTTCAAGCAGGTGATCGAGCGCGGCTACCTGTACATCGCGCAGCCGCCGCTCTACAAGGCCGCGCACAAGAAGGACGAGCGCTACCTCAAGGACGACGCCGAGCTTTCCGCCTTCCTCCTCGACCGGCTCTCGGACGGCGCCACGCTGACGCTGGCGGGGAGCGGCCGGACGCTCAAGGGTAAGGAGCTCAAGGACGCGATCCGCCGCATCGAGCGCTCGCTCGAGCACCTCGAGCGCCTCGACCAGCGCGGCTGGCCGAAGGACCTCGTGATGGCGCTGCTGCGCCTCGGCGTCGCCCACCGCGACCAGCTCGCCGACGCCGCGCTGATGGAGGGCTTCGCCGAGGAGCTGCGCGCCGAGGAGTACGGCGACGCGGCGACGGCCACCGACGAGGAACACGGCGGCCTGCTGGT
>Ga0209385_1000318_pt1 | contig 19243 bp, 18 predicted proteins | sample NGEPerB_FD_184506 | JGI IMG/M metagenome (GOLD analysis project Ga0209385, IMG submission 184506) | Arctic peat soil microbial communities from the Barrow Environmental Observatory site, Barrow, Alaska, USA - NGEE PermafrostAB12-B... | ecosystem: Environmental > Terrestrial > Soil > Wetlands >... | reverse complement strand
GGATCTGGTACAGGTTGAACGGGAGCTGCCGCCAGGACGTGACGGAGCGCCGCACCATGTCGGTGACGGCTTCCTCGGCCGTCGGCGCGAGCGCGAACTCGCCGCCCTTGCGGTCCTCGAGGTGAAAGAGGATCCCGTCGTCTACGTAGCGCTGCCAACGGCCCGATTCCACCCAGAGCTCTTTCGGCTGCAGGATCGGCAGGTCGACTTCCATCGCGCCCGTGGCATCCATCTCCTCGCGGACGATCTCGATCATTTTCTTCAGCGACCGGAATCCGAACGGCGTGTACGAATAGATGCCCGCGGCGAGCTTGTGGATGAGCCCCGCGCGGTAGAGGAGCTGATGCGAGACGACCTCGGCGTCGCCGGGTACCTCTCGGAGCGTCACGAGAAACGACTGGGACCAGCGCATAGGCGCGCGAGGATAACAGGCGATAGACTGCGCATCCGTGGACGTGGCTCCGTACCTCGAGTCGCCCGAGAAGGGCGACGCCGGGCTCTCCGCGCTCGCCCGCGGCGTCGTCGGGTCTGAGATCCTGCGCATTGCCGGGGAGATCCGCGCGATACGGGCGAAGGGCTTCCCGGTCTGCGATCTCACGATCGGGGACTTCGATCCGAAGTACTTTCCGATCCCGAAGGAGCTGCTCGACGGCACGCGCGAGGCGCTCGAGTCGGGCCAGACGAATTACCCGCCCGCCGAAGGCATCCTGCCGCTGCGCGAGGCCGTCGTGCGCCTCTACGAGAGGGAGCTCGGGCTCGCGTATCCCGTCGACTCCGTCGTCATCGCGGCGGGCGCGCGCCCCCTGCTTTACGGCGCCTACCTCACGCTCGTGGATCCGGGCGACACCGTGATCTACCCCGTCCCGACTTGGAACAACAACCACTACGCGTACCTGTCGGGCGCTCGCGGGGTCCCGGTGATTGTCTCGGCCGCGTCCAACTTCTTCCCGACTCCCGACCAGCTCCGAGAGCACCTCTGTACGGCGCGGCTTCTCATCCTCAACTCGCCGTTGAACCCCACCGGCACCGTCATCTCGAAGGAGGCCCTCACGGCGATCACGACGATGGTCGTGGAGGAGAACCGGCGACGCGAGGCGACGAGAAAAAAGCCGCTCTATTTCGTCTTCGACCAGGTGTACTGGACGCTCACGTTCGGAAAAGCCACGCACCACACGCCCGTCGCGCTCGTGCCCGAGAGCGCGCCGTACGTGATCTTCCTCGACGCGATCTCGAAGGCCTTCTGCGCGACCGGAATGCGCGTGGGCTGGGGTGTCATGCCGCCCGCGGTGCGCCGGCGCATGTCCGACATCCTTGGCCACGTGGGCGCGTGGGCGCCGAAAGCCGAGCAGGTCGGCGTCGCGGCCCTCCTGAACCAGCCCGAGGCCATCTCCGCCTATCGCAACTCCGTGCGCGGCAAGCTCATCCAGCGCCTCGAAGCCCTGTACCGCGGGGTGATGGACATGAAGAACGACGGTTTCCCCGTGGACGCGATCGAGCCGCAGGGCGCCATCTACCTCTCGGCGCGCTTCGACCTCTTCGGCCGCACCGTGAACCGAACCGCCGTGAAGACGAACGACGACGTGCGGCGTCTGCTCCTCGGAGCGGGCATCGGCGCCGTGCCGTTTCAGGCGTTCGGCCTCGCCGGCGACACGGGCTGGTTCCGGCTCGCGGCGGGTGCGGTTTCGATGGACGACATCGCCGCCGCGTTCCCGCGCCTGAGAGCCCTCCTCCTCGCAGCCGCGTCCACGCCCGCGTCCGCTGCGCGCTGACCCCTCGGCGCTACACTCGCGGGGTGAAGCAGGACAAGAAGTCCGAGAAGAGCCGGGTGGCCATCCTCGAGGCCGCGCTGGACCTCTTCTCGAGACAGGGCTACCGGGGCACGAGCATCCGCGAGATCGCGCAGTCCGCCGGCGTCTCGACGGGAAACGTGTACCACCACTTTCCCGACAAGGAGACGATCTTCCAGACGGTCCTCGGCCAGTACTGGAAGGCGATCGAGAGCCCAGACTTCCCGTTCAACCGCGCGCTCGCGTCGGGCACGTTTCCCGACAACCTCGAGGCGCTGGCCTTCGCAGCCCGCGAGAGCGTCCGGCTCTGGCGGCGTCACGTCGCCCTCATCTACGTCGACGTCGTCGAGCTCTCCGGCAACCACATCCGGAAGTTCTACTCGGAGATGGCGTCGCGCTTCGAGCGGTTCATCGTGGCGCACGGCGATTCGGTCTCGGGCGAGATCCGCCCCGGCGTTCCCGTCACGACCGCTGTCATGCTGGCGAGCCGCGTCTTCCTCCAGTACTACGCGGTCGAGATCCTCTTCGGCGTCCCGGAGCAGTTCGGCAAGGACAGCGACCGCGTCATACGCGAGATCGCCGAGATCCTGCGGCACGGGATGTTGCGCGAGCATGGCGCCTCGACCGGGACGCCCCCGGTGCTCGCGCGCGCCCGCCGGTAACCGGGCCGGCAGGCTACTTCGCGATCCCCCCTGGGTAGCACAGGCCGCCCGTGATCTCGATCGTCGTGGCGTTCAACGCCTCGTTCTCGACGCAATAGCCGATCATGGAGGCGATTTCCTCGGGCGCCACGAGCCGGCCGAGATGCACGTCTTGGAGGATCGCCTTCAAGGCGTCCTGATTCATGCCGGTCAGCATGGGAGTCGCCGTGTAGCCGGGAGCGACCGCCACGCAGCGGACGTTCCGGATGCCGCGCATCAGGAATTCCCCGACGATGATCTTCGGCATCAGGGCGTCGGCGACCTTCGCGGACGAGTAGTTGATCTGGCCCACCTGGCCGACCTTGTTGACGGACGAGATCGGCACGAGAAGGCCCGGCCAGCCGCCGTTCACCATGGCCTCCGCCGCGTCCCGCATCGTGAGGAAGGTGCCGGTCAGGTTCGTGTCGATCACCGCCTGCCATTTGTCGAGGCCGAGCTTCCTGGACACCTGGCCCGTTTCCTTGTCGAGGTTCAGCATCATGCCGTCGCGGATGACGCCGGCCGACGACACGGCGATGTTCAGCTTGCCGAAGGCCTCGATCGTCCCCTTGACGAACCGGGCGGTGTCGGCTTCGCTCGTGACGTTCGCCTGGATGCCGATCGCCTCGCCGCCCATCTTCTGGACGTCGGCGACGACGCGGTCGATGTTCTTTTGCACGAGGTCCACGACGGCGACCTTCGCGCCCCGCGCGACGAAGTGCTTCACGACCGCTTCGCCGATCCCGTTCCCTCCGCCCGTGACGAGCGCAACGCTGTTCTTCAGTTCCATGACGCATCCTTCCGCATCGAATGTTCAGTCGAATGAAACCGGAGAAACCCGCCGGCGTCCGGTCAGGGTTCCTTCGGGCACGAAACGCTGTCCTTGTCCCAGTAGACGAAATTGGGGTGCGCGACGTCCGGCCCCACGATCTTCAGGTCGCCGATCCTGTTCGGATGGGCGACGTCCGGGCCGACGGACCTCACGCCGACCGGAAACACCGTCCGGATCAACGCGAGTGCCCGCGCTCTCGCCTCGCTCTCTGGGAGTCCGGCGAAGAGGCCGGTGCCCGCCGTCGAGCTGGAGCCGTCCGGCAACGTGCGGCGGATGTTCCAGCGGTCGCCCTCCCTCTCGACCGTGAAGTCCATGTCGTTGTAACGAATGGGTTGCATGAGCGTCCTCCCGTTCGCCGCTGCGGCGTCAGAGCTTCTTCAGGACCGTGACGCAGTTCGTGACCGCCGAGCCGCCGACGTTGAACGACACGCCGACGTCGGCCTTGCGGGCCTTCACGCCGATCGGCTCACCGATCAGCTGCTTGTAGATCAGGGCGTGCATGGACACGCCGGTGGCGCCCACCGGGTGCCCCTTGGACTTCAGGCCGCCCGAGAGGTTGATCGCGACCTTGTCGTCGGGCGTGAAGCGCCCGGCGAGATAGTCGTAGCCGGCGCGGCCGTCCGCGGAGAAGCCGAGCGTCTCGGTCGACATGATCTGGTTGATCGTGAAGCAGTCGTGCACCTCGGCGAGATCGACGTCGGCAGCCGTGATGCCGGCCTCCTTGTAGGCCTTGGCGGTCGCGTCCTTGCCGGCCATGAGCTCGTGCATGTTGGGCCGCACGTTCTCGGGCAGGCGTTCGACGGAGTGGCCGATGCCGGCGATCACGGCGGCTCGCTTCCTGTTCGGGACGTCCGATGTCCGGGTGACGACGACCGCCGCGGCCCCGTCGGTGACGAGCGAGCAGTCGTGCAGGCGCAGAGGCGGCGCGATCATCATGTTCTTGCACTTGCCCTTGGCATCCGGCTCGTTGAGCTTCATGATCGCCTCGACCGTGGCCGGGCCGTTCCTCACGTGCGCGAGGGGATTCTCGGCGCCGTTCTTGTAGCAGAGTGCGCCGGCGGTCCAGAGCATTTTCTCGAGGTCGGCGTCCTTGATCTTGTAGTGCGCCTGGTAGCCCTTCGCATACTCCGCGAAGAGCATCGGGAACGACATCCCCTTCGAACCTTCGGTCGGCCAGTGGGACGAGCACGCGAGGACGTGCGTCATCTGCGGCGTCGGCAGGAGGTTCATCTTCTCGACGCCGATCACGAGGACGCGCTTCGCGCGTCCGGCCTCGACGGCGTAGAGGGCGGCGTAGAGGGCGACCGAGCCGGACGCGCAGGCGCACTCGCAGCGCGTCATCGGCTTGAACCTCAGATCCGGATGGATTTCGGCGGCGATCGGGGCGACGTGCTCCTGGTTGATGAAGGTGCCCGGCGAGCAGGAGCCGACGAAAACGGCGTCGATGTCCTTCGCCTCGAGGCCGGCGTCGGCGATGGCGCCGCGACCGGCCTCGACGAGCAGCTCGTAGTACGTCTTCGTGTCGGTCATCAGGCCGGTCGCCTTGTCCTTCTTCACGAACGCGCCAAACTGGGTGTTGTAGGCGCCGATGATGCTCACGTTGCTCATATCGGATGTCCTTTCGGATGTGGACCGGTGGTGGGTGATTGCTCGAGCGCGGGAGCGTCGCCGAGCGCCTGGAGGAGGGCGGTCTCGAAGCGTTCCGGGGCCTCCTGCTGGGGCAGGTGCCCGCAGCGCTCGACGGGTATGAGCGCGACGTCGGGCAGCGCGGCGGCCATGCGCCGCGCGTAGTCCAGCGTCATCAGCTGGTCGGAGGCGCCCCAGACGAGCCGGACGGGGACCTGGAAGGCGCGCAGCTGGTCCTCGGAGAGGAGGAAGGGCGCCATGCCGGCCGCCGCGGCCGCGAGGCGGGCGATGGGGCTGGTCGCGCCGCGCCGCACGACGTCGTCGAGGACTCTGTCGGGAATGGCCGGGCTGCCGGCGTCCCGCAGCCGCGCCATCGTCTCCCGCGCCTCCTCGCGCGTGCGCGGCAGGAGATTCGGGCCGCCGCCCGAGCCCATCAGAGGCCCGCCGTTGACGGCAACCACGCGCTCCACCCGGTCGGGATGCCGCGCCGCGAAGACCATGGCGATCCAGGCGCCGAGGGAGTTGCCGACGAGCGTCACACGGCCGCCTGCAGCCTGGTCCGAGATCACCGCCTCGAGGCCGTCGAGAATGTCGGAAAACGGGATGGGGCCGGCGGGTGGCGCGCTCTCGCCATGGCCGGCGAGGTCGGGAATCACGAGCGTGTAGCGCCGCGCGAGGGACGGAGCCACGCGGAACCACGTACCCGCGTGGTCCCCAGCCCCGTGCAGGAGCACGAGCACGGGGCCAGATCCCCCCGCGAAAACCGTCTGGGGGCCGGCGGGCGTCCGGACGACGACCTTTTTCAGTCCGGCTCGGCGCAGCGAGCGCCGCGCGCCCCACGCAAATACTTCGAGAGGGCGCTTGACGAAGAACCAGCCCGCGAAGAGACCTCCGGCGGCGACGAGAGCGAGGAGCACGCCCGCTTCAAGCGGCACAGGGGCCCCACAGGATGACGGTGGAGGCCCAGACGAAGCCGAGGCCCGCGCCCACGAAGACGACGCGCGACCCGTCCCGGATCTTTCCGTCCCGGAGCCCGAGCTCGAGGGAAAGCACCTGGTCGTTTTGGCCGAGGTGGCCGTAGTCGTCGAGGTAGGTGCTCTGCTCCGGCTTCAGGCCCAGCTCCGCGAGCACGGCGTCGTGGGCGCTCTTCTTGAAATGGAGGATCGCGAGGTAGTCGATGCCGTTCTCCGGCGCTCCCGAGCTCTTCAGCGCCTCCCGAATCACGGCGTAGAAGTTCGGCATCGTGACCTCATTCAGCTTGTTCTTGAACGCCTCCTCGTCGGGCACCACGAAGTGGGCGCGTGCGACGTCTTCCGGCGCGGGCGGCCAGGCTTTGGCGCCGAGCGCGGGCACGATGCACATCTCCGAGAGCGACCCGTCCCCTCGGAAGGCGGACGCGAGGACGGCGTTCTTCCCCGCGTTCCTCCTCAGGACGACGGCCGAGCCGCCGGACCCGATGTCGAGCATGAAGCGGGTCGCGGGCACGGAAAGGTCGATGAGGTCGTTGTTGCGGTAGCCCGACACGAGGAGGACGGTGTCGAGCCCCTCGTGCGTCAGCATGAGGGACTTGGCGACGTCGAGGGCGGCCATCATGGAGCCGCACATCGCCTCCATATCGAAGCTCCACGCCTTCTTCGCGCCGATCTTGTCGGCCACGTAGAGGCCCGCGAGCCAGCAGGGATAGTCCTTGTGCTGCGCTCCGCACCAGATCACGAGGTCGACGGCGGAGCCTTCGATGCCCGCGGAGGCGAGGGCCTTGCGAGCGGCGGCGAGGCCCATGAAGGCGGTCGGCTCGGCGGGACCCGCGACGGGTTTTTCCTTCACGCCGAACTTCAGGGCGATGACGTTCTCGGGGATCCCGGTCGCCGCGGCGAGGTCGGCAGCGGTCATCTTGCCCGGAGGAAGCCAGGTCCCGTAACCGAGGATACCGATGTGCATTTGATTCCTCCGTGAGAAGTGAATCAACTCTCAATATAGGCCGATTCGCGGATATCTCAAGGGAAAGTGCAATGAATTTCGATCGAATACCGCGGAATAAGGACCGGAGGCCTCGCGCGATTCGTTTTCCTCGCGCCGCTCGCGAAGTCGGCGGAAATGAGCCAGAAATTCGACTTTGCCTAGGCCTTTTCGCTTGCCGAGCGCGAAAGCAGGGTTTACCTTGTACGTGACGACTGAATCACTTCTCACGCAAGGCATGGAGGTCGGATTGCCGCCCCGGGTGAAGCAGGCGAGCGCGTCGTACAAGGGCCGAGGCAATCAGGAAGCGGCGGAGCGCCTCCTGACGGCCGCAGTCGAACTCTTCTCGCAGAAGTGGTACGGCACCGTGTCCGTGGCCGAGATGTGCCGCGCGGCTGGCCTCTCGAACGGCGTCTTTTACCGCTACTACGACGACAAGGAAGCCCTCTTCAAGGTCATCCTCGGCCGGATTCTCGACCAGGTGCGCGAAGCACTCGAGCGCACCGACGGAGAAACGCCCCGCGAGCGCCTGCGCAGTTATGCCGAGGCGATCGTCCGCTTCTCCGAGGAGCACGCCGACCTCGTCTCGGTGTTCCGCGAGGGTCAGTACCGCTACTTCGAGTACGAGCGGCGCCTCGTCGCCATCTACATGCGGAGCCTCGGCGCGGCCCTCGGACGGGAGGTCGGCCTCGCCGAATACCTCTTCGCCCTCGGCGGCCTCAGGTTCTGCGCGATCAACTGGGCCTTCAACGCCGCCCCTGTCCAGCTCGAGGCGGTCTGCGGCATTCTCACGGACGGACTCTTCCGCGGCCTCGACTTCGATCCCGAAAAGGTCTTCGGCGGGACCGCGACGCCCCTCCCCGTCGCCCTCGAGGAGGGGGCGCGCGAGCGCCTCCTCCAGTCCGGGCGCAGGCTCTTCGGGGACAAGGGCTTCTTCGAGACGAACGTCCACGAGGTGACGGACGGCGCCCAGCTTTCGGTCGGGGCCTTCTACACTTACTTCGACTCCAAGGAAGCCTTCTACGGCGAGCTCATCGCGAAGGTCGGCCACGACGCGCGCGCCTTCATCGCGGGGAACCTGGCGGCCCCCGGGACGGCGCGGCTCAACGCCCTCGAGTTCGAGCTTCGCGGGCTCTGGCTCTGGCTCATCTACCTCTCGATCGACAAGCATTGTTACAACATCGTGCGCGAGGCCGAGTTCGTCCTTCCCGCGGCCGTGCGCAACTACTACGCGGCCTTCACGGCCGGCTACCGAAAGCGGCCGGCCCGACTCCGAGTCACGCGCGCCGCTCCCGGAGTGGATGAGGGGACCGCGATCGAATACCTCATGGGCCTCGCCCATTACTTTGGAATGGAAACCGCCTTCGACGGATCGCCCGTGGACGCGCGGGCCCTCGTCGAGACCATCGGGCGCTATCTGGGCCGGGGACTATTGGAGTTTCTGTCCCGAGAGGAGCTGACATGAACCCGCAGGACATCTACCGCAGCAAACTGGTCGCCGTGGACGACGCGGTCTCCCGCATCGGCAGCAACGACGACGTGATCGTCGCGATGTGCGCCTCCGAGCCCCAGGGCTGTATGTCGCGCTTCCACATCGTCGCCGACCGCGTGGAGAACGTCCGCGTCTTCTCCTGCCTCACGCTGAAGCCCTACGACTTCTACATGAAGCGCGAGATGAAGGGGCACTTCGAGCTCGCGAGCTGGTTCCACGCGCCCGGGTCGCGCGAAGCCCTGAAGAACGGCGTCGGGACCGTGACGTACGTCCCCAACATGCTCCACCGCGCGGCCATGGACCGCATCCAGGCCCGCCGGCCAGACATCTTCTTTGGCACCTGCACCCCGCCCGACAAGCACGGGTTCGTCTCCCTGTCCCTCGGCATCACCTACGAGCAGGACATCATCGAGGCCGCCCGCCTCGTGGTGCTCGAGGTCAACCCGCGCCTCCCGCGGACTCTGGGCGACACCCAGGTCCATGTCTCGAAGGTGGACTTTTTCGTCCTGAACGACCAGGAGGTCCCGACGCTCCCCTCGCCCACACCCTCTTCGACCGACCTCGCGATCGGCGCGTACATCGCGGACCTCGTCGAGGATGGGTCGACCATCCAGCTCGGCATCGGCGGCATCCCGAACGCGGCCGCCCTCGCCCTGAAGGACAAGAAGGAGCTGGGCGTCCACACGGAGATGTTCGTCGACTCGCTGATGGAGCTCTACGAGATGGGCGTCATCACGAACACGAGGAAGGCCCTCAAGCGGGGAAAGTTCGTCACGACGTTCGCGATGGGCTCGCGCAAGCTCTACGACTGGCTCGACGACAACGTCGCGGTGGAGTTCATCCGGGGGAACTGGGTCAACAACCCCGCCGTCGTCAGCCAGAACTCGAAGATGGTCTCTGTCAACACCTGCATCTCCGTGGACTTAACCGGGCAGGTGGCCAGCGAGTCGATCGGCGCGAGCCAGTACTCGGGCACGGGTGGCCAGTCCGACACGGCGCAGGGCGCGGTGGCCGGCTTCGACGGCCTCGGCAAGAGCATCATCGCCTGCGCGAGCACGGCTCGGGGCGGGAAGCTCTCCACGATCGTCCCGACCCTGCCGGAGGGCTCGGCCGTGACCCTACACCGGTCCCACGTGGACCACGTGGTCACCGAGAACGGTGTCGCCCGTCTCCGGGGCAGGACCGTGCGGGAGCGGACCCGGGAGCTCATCGCCATCGCCCACCCCGACTTCCGCGCCGACCTCACCGCCAAGGCGAAGGCCCTCGGGTACCTCTGATCAAAGCCCCGGCGCCGCGACGATCGGAATTCGGCCCCGGGTCCCCCGGCCGCTTCAGGCCGGGTGCTTGGCCAGGAAACCGAGGATGATCGTGTTGACTTCCGCCGCCTTCTCGAGCACGGCGACGTGTCCCGCGCCCGGGATAAGGTGGAACTCGGAGCCGGCGATCGCCGCGTGCATGATCTCGCCGTAGCGAGGGGGCTTGAGGACGTCGAGCTCCGCCGAGGCGATGCAGGTCGGCACCTTGATCCGGCCGAGGAGGGCGCGGACGTCGAAGCGCGCGAAGCTTTCGATGAGGCGGACGGCCGCCGGCAGGTCGAGCATCGCGTAGCGCTGCTCGGCCATCGGGATGAGGTCGGGCCGGCCGGCGAGGAAGCTCTCCGAGTAGGTGTCGGCGCAGATCAGCCGGAAGAACAGGGGCCCGTTGCCGAGCCCGGCCGCGAGCCTCCAGCGTTCGATGATCGCCGCGAGCAGCGGCCCGCTGTGCGAGACGGACGTGACGATCGTCAGCGTCCGGCAGCGCTCCGGGTGGTGGATGCCCATCACGAGGTTCAGCTCGCCGCCGTACGACGTCCCGACCATGTGCGCGGGGCCGAGGTGCAGGTGGTCCATGAGCGCGGCGAGGTCCTCGCCGTGCTGCTCGAGCGAGTACGGGCCCTCGGGGTGCTCGCTCTGGCCCTGCCCGCGCATGTCGTATGCGAGCACGCGGTAGCGCTTCGAGAGGTCGGGCATCTGGAAGGCCCAGGACATCGTGTTCATGAACACGCCGTTGTTGAGGACCAGGAGCTCGCCGGCCTCAGGGCCGTGGAACTCGTAGAAGATCTGGACGCCGTTGACGCGCGCGAGGCTCATGTCGCCCTCCTCGCTTTAAGCCGCAGCTTGCCGACAATTCCGAACGGGAAGCGGTAGACGCTGAGGATGAAGAGCAGGCCCAGCCACAACAGCCAGCGGTCGGGATTCACGAGGTCCCTGAGGACGGGAATCCCGGCGAGCCCGTTGCTCGCGAGCTTCATGAGGTCCTGCAGGTAGTTCTCCGTGACGATGAAGAGCGTCGCCCCGAGGACGGCCCCGTAAAGGGTGCCCATCCCGCCGATCACGACCATGAGCAGGATGTTGATCATGATTTCGAAGGAGAGCGATGTGTCGGGGCCGTTGTAGCGCAGCCACAACGCGAGGAGCGCTCCCGCGAGCGTCGCGAACCCGGCCGAGATCACGTTCGACGCCGTGCGGTAGAGCACCGTCCGGTAGCCGAGCGCCTCGGCGCGGAATGCGTTCTCGCGGATCGCCTGCAGGACGCGGCCGAACGGCGAGTTCACGATGCGCAGCATGAGGAGGAAGAGAACCGCGGAGACCGCGAGGAGCAGGTAGTAGGAGATCAACCTCCCGTCGAGGGACACGCCGAGGAACGGGCGCGAGGACAGCGAGAAGCCCGGCGAGAGCATCGCGGGGACCTTGAAGCTCAGCCCGTCCTCGCCGCCCGTGAAATCCGACAGCTGCGACGCGAGCGTCTGGAACGCCGTCGCGACGGCCAGCGTGATCATCGCGTAGTAAAGCGCTTTCACGCGCAGGCTGAAGAGGCCGATCACGAGGGACAGCACGAGGGACGCGACGAGCGCGGCGCCGACGCCCGCCGCCACGGCCGGCCAGGTCGGCCCCATGCGCGTGATCGCGATCGCGACCCCGTAGGCGCCGATCCCGAAGAACATCGTGTGGGCGAACGAGATGATGCCCGTGTAGCCGAGCAGGAGGTCGAAGCTCGAGACGAGGACGACGAACGTGCAGATCTTCGCGGCCACGTTCAGCGCCCTGGCGCCGGGGAAGACGAACGGGGTGAAGAGAAGGCCCAGGCAGATCACGGCGAGGACGAACGCGAGCACGCGGCTGCGCGGAAGGTCGCCGGAGAGCAGGCGGCGGAACATCAGCGCTTGCCCACCGGATAGAGCCCCTCGGGCCGCCACAGGAGGACGATCACCATCAGCAGGATGTTCGAGAAGAGCGCCACCTTCGGCGCGAGGAAGCCGGCGTAGTTCGAGACGAGGCCCACGAGGAGCGCGCCGATGAAGCAGCCGCCGACCGAGCCCATCCCCCCGATGATGATCACGATGAAGAGCAGCACGATGACGAGCTCGCCCATCTGGGGGATCACGCTCTGCTGGTAGAGGCCCCAGAGGACGCCGCCGAGGCCCGCGAGGGCCGCGCCGGTCACGAAAACGCCGACGAACAGCCTCCGGATGCGGTAGCCGAGGCTCTCGACCATCTCCCCGTCCTGGACGCCCGCGCGGATCAGGAGACCGATCTTCGTCCGGGCGAGCACCCAGAACATCGCCGCGAAGACGATCAGCCCGATGACGACGGCGATGAGCCGGTACCTCTCGACGGCGGCCTCTCCGAACAGGATGGAGCCGCGAAACGCCACCGGCAGCGGCAGCGGGATCGCCTGCGGGCCCCAGACGACCTTGATCAGCTCCTCGCCGACGATCGCCCCGCCCATCGTGATCATGATCTGCTTCAGCGGCTGGCCGTAGACCGGGCGGATGATCACGCGCTCGAACGCGAGGCCCACGACTCCCGTCACGGCCACTGCGACGAGCATCGCGGCCAGCACCGCGAGCAGGTTGAAAAGCAAGCTGTCGCGCCCGGTCCAGTCGGTCATGGTGCCGAGCACGGCCGTCGCGAGGAACGCGCCGAGCGTGATGAAGACGCCGTGGCCGAAATTCAGGACGTCCATCAGGCCGAACACGATCGTCAGGCCCGAGGCGATGATGAAGATGATCATCCCCATCGCGAGTCCGGCGAACGTGAGGGTGACCCACGTCGAGAAGGACTTGACGAGGGGCAACGCGACGAGCGCGAGGACCGGGATCAGGAACAGCGGCAGGCGGTCCGGCCGGACGGCCGGAAGCGCGTCGGAGGCCGGGGCCGTCGGGGAAGAAGCGCTCATCCGGCCTCCGTCGTCATTGATGGGCCGCCAGCGACAGGCCCAGGAGGCGCTGCTGCAGGGCCTCGTCCGCGGCGAGCGCGGCCATCGTGCCCGCGTGGACGATCCGGCCGCCGTCCATCACCGCGACGCGGTCGCCGACCTGGCGGGCAAAATTGAAGTTCTGCTCCACGAGCAGGATGGTGGTGTCGGTGCGCTTGAGCTCCCGGACGGCTCCGACCATGTTCTGGATGATGGCCGGCGCCAGGCCCTTGCTCGGTTCGTCGACGAGCAGCAGCTTCCGGGGCTCGACGATGGAGCGGGCCACCGCGAGCATCTGCTTCTGCCCGCCCGACAGAAGGCCCGCCCTGTGCTGCCAGAAGCGCTTCAGCGCCGGGAACTGGCCAAAGATCAGATCCAGACGCCCGGGGTCGATGTCTTCCGCTCGTTTGGCCCCCCGGGCCGCGAGGAGAATGTTCTCGCTCACGGTGAGGTCCGCGAAGATCCCCATGTTCTCGGGCACGTATGCGATCCCGCGCCGCGCGATCTCCGGCGTCTCGAGGGCGGAGATGTCCTCGCCCTCGAACCTCACCGCGCCCGACGAGATGTGCCAGAGGCCCATGATGCTGCGCAGCGTCGTCGTCTTGCCGGCGCCGTTGCGCCCGAGAAGGACGGTCAGCTCGCCGCGGGGAACCTCGAGGTCGACGCCGTGCAGGATGTGGTACGCGCCGATGTGGGTGTGGACGCCTTCGAGCAGGAGGAGGGGCCCGCTCACCGGGCGACCTCGACTCCCAGGTAGGCTTCCTGGACGACGGGAGAGGCGATCACGACGGCCGGCTCTCCGTCGGCCACGAGCGCGCCGTTGTGCAGGACGACGATGCGGTCCGACAGCTCGCGGACGACGTCCATCTTGTGCTCGACGAGGAGGATGGTCTTGTCGTGTCGGGCCTTGAGCTCCCGGATCAGATCCAGGATCACCGGCACCTCGTCCACGCTCATTCCCGCGGTCGGCTCGTCGAACATGAATACGTCCGGCTCCAGCGCCATCAGGATGCCGACCTCCAGCTTTCGCTGGTCGCCATGGGGCAACGCGTGTGCGGCGACGTCGCGCTTTGCCGAAAGGGCGACCGCCGCCAGCACTTCCTCGGCCCGGCCGATCAGCTCCTTGTGGCTGCTCCACACGCTCCACAGGTTCAGCCCGAGGCCGGCTCGGGACTGCACCGCGAGGCGGACGTTCTCCAGAACGGTCAGGTTCGGAAAGAGGTTCGTCAGCTGGAAGGCCCGGCCGATGCCTCGGTGGCTGCGCTGCGGCGCCGAGCAGGCGCTGATGTCCTCGCCGTGCAGGAAGACCTTCCCCGCGGTCGCCTTGAGCTGGCCCGAGATCAGGTTGAAGTAGGTCGTCTTGCCCGCCCCGTTGGGGCCGACGATGGCGGTCAGTGTGCCGGCAGCAAAGCCGCACGACACCGCGTCGACCGCCACGTGGCCGCCGAAACGAATGGTGAGCTCCTGGGTTTCCAGGGCGAGATTCATTGCCTCTCGGGATTGATCGGGTGTTTCACTCCGTCGGCGTCGATTGGCGCCGGCCGCGCGTCCGTTGGGACCAACCCGCGGCCGGCGCCTGCCATCCTCAGCGCTTGTTGCGGATCGGGATGTCCATGTCCTCGATCTTGATCTCGCGGACGAGCTCGGGGATCGCCCAGGCCACGTTCGGGTCGACCTTGATCTTGAAGTGGTACATGGATTGAAGGGCCTGGTGGTCTTCCTTGCGGAAGATCATCGTTCCCTTGGGTGTCTCGAAGGACATGCCTTCCATGGCGGCAATCAGCTTTTCCGTGTCGGTGCTGCCGCCCGTCTTCTTCAGCGCTTCCACGATGGCTAGACCGGCAGCCATGCCGCCCGCCGTGAAGAAGTCGGGGGGTGTCTTGAACCTCTTCTCGTGCTCCGCCACCAGCCACTTGTTGATCGGGTTCTTCGGAATGTCGTAATAGTAGTAGGCGGCGCCTTCCATGCCCGGGAAGGGCTTGTACGCCGCGAGCGCCGGCAGGATGTTGCCGCCGGTCGCGATCTCGATGCCGTAGCGCTTGGGGTCGAGGTCGGCGATCTTGAACGGATTGCCCGCACCCGCCCAGTTGATGAAGATGATCTTGCGGCCCTTCTTGTCCTTGAGGGCGTCGAAGAGGCGCTGCGCACCGGCCGTGAAGTCGGTCGTGTTGGCCGGCAGGTATTCCTCGTGCACGAGCGTCGCGTGCTTCAGGGCTCCCTTGAACGCCGTGACGAAATCGCGGCCGAAGGCATAGTCCTGCGCGAGGGTGGCGATGAACACGCCGGGCTTGTCCAGGGCCACGGCGTTCGAAATTGCGTCCTGGGACGAATTGCGGCCGGTGCGGAAGATGTAACGGTTCCACTTGTCGCCGGTGATCGAATCCGCCACGGCCGGCTCGACGATCAGGATCTTCTTGTACTCCTCCGACACCGGCAGCATCGCGAGCGCCACGCCCGAGCTCGTCGGCCCGACGGCGAGGTCAGCTTTGTCGTCGGCGAAGGCGGCGGCAAGCTGGGACTTGCCCACGTCAGGCTTGCCCTGGCTGTCCTTCTCGATCACGACCAGCTTGTGGCCGTTGACCATCATCGTGCCACCGGTCCCGTATTCCAGACCCATCATCAACCCGGTCTGGGTCTGCTTGGCATAGGCCTCCAGCGGCCCGGTCTTGTCGTAGACGTGGGCAATCTTGATGTCCTGCGCCACGGCGACCCCGGCCGAGAGCGCGAGCGCGGCGATTCCGGCGCCCAGCACCCTGCCGATCCTGCATCTCTTGTTCGTCATGTCATCCCTCCTTGAAAAGGGGGCGGCGGCGAGTTCGCGCCGCCGCCCCTGCCCTGGTCCCCTTGGGAATCTAGAACCAGTAGTTGAGGTTGAGGCCGAGCTGCCACCAGTTCTCCCCGGCCACGCTGTTGATCGACGGGCCGAAGGTATAACCGGAGAGGAACGGCGTGTAGTGCGCGTTCTTGTCGTTCTTGAGCGAGGTGTACCAGAGGCCGACGAAGGCCCGCTTCGTGAGGGCGTAGTCGTAGCCGACGTTCCACTGCGTGGCGCCCGTGTCCGCCTGCGAGGTCGTCTTGCCCGCGAGCCCGTACGTGACGTAGAACGCGTGGGGCCCGAACGCGTAGGAAACGGGGATCATCCAGGCGTCGCGCTTGGCGGCCGTGTCGGCCACCGTGCTCGCCGGCGAGCTGAAGGCATAGTTGTCGTACTGCGTGTGGTCGTAGACGACGCCCAGCCTCAGGCCGATCGGGAGCGTATAGGACGCGCCCGCGCGGTAGGCGAGGAGGTCCGGAGGACCGGCCTGAGCCGCCGGGGTGTAGACGCCGCCGGTGATGCGCTGCTCGACGGCGCTGACCTGGACCGACAGGGGGCCCTTGTTGTAGCGGGCCGTGCCGTAGAGGCCGAGGCCGTTCGAGTAGCTCCTCGCATAGCCGGCGGTTCCCGGCGCGACGTAGTGGAGCTCGTCGCCCGTGAGGTTCTGGCTCCATGCCAGCTGGAAGTCGAAGCCGTTGTAGTTGTTCGAGTTGTAGCGCACGACGTTCCGCGAACGCGTGTTGCCGAGAGTGAACAGGCTCGCGTAGGCGACGCCGGCCTTGGTCGTGGGCGTGACCTGGTCGAGGATGTTGAACGTGCCGAGGCCGTTCGCGTCCCAGATCCTCTGCGTCTCGCCGGGTCCGGCCGGAAGGCCGAGGTAGCCCACGTTGATCGTGTCCGTGTAGTAGACGGTCGACTTGCCGAAGACCAGCGAGCCGTAGGGCGTCGAGATGCCGCCCCACGTGTCGCCGTCCGCCCAGCCGGTGACGTCGCCGGTGTGGTAGGTCGCGGTGCCGATCAGGTTGTTGTTGTTGTACGCGGGATCCACGGGACGCACGTCGGCCTGGAAGCGGCTCTCAATCCGGAAGATGACGTTCCAGCCGTTCGCGATCTTCGAGGTGCTCGTGATGATGAGGCGGGACGTGTTGTCGTCGAGACGCGTCTCGGAGTTCATCCCCGGACGGGACGTGTTGGTGACCTCGCTTTCCTTCAGGCCGACGGCGAGCAGGCCCGCGATCGAGACATTCGTGAAGGACCCGACGTAGAAGCCGAGCGCGGGCGGCGGTGCGAAGGCGGGCGCCGGCGCGGGCGTGGGCGCCGGAGTCGCGGCCGCGGGCGCCTGCGCCCAGGCCGGGACGCTCGCCGCGAGGGCAAATGCAACTACGACGGCGAAAACTGAGAGGCGAAACTTCATAACCTCCTCCATGTTTATGAAAACTGAATTCGTTCCTGTTTCACGCATCCGGCAGAACGGTCCTCGTCGATCGACACCTCCTTGAAATCCGGTGACATTGGGTCCGTGCTCAGATCAGGAGAGTTGCCCGGCTTTTTCACGGCATGATGAATGCGGCAGCGGCCTGGTTGTATCCGACGCCCGAACCGACCATCACGAGCCGGTCGCCGGAGCGGATCTTCTTCTTCGCGAGGGCGTCGTCGAGGGCCATCGGGATGCACGCGGAGCCCGTGTAGCCCCACTCCTCCATGATCGTGTGCGTCCTCTCCATCGGCAGGCCGAGGTCGGCCATCACGAGCTCGATCGACGGCTTGCGGACCTGCGTGAAGATGATGAAGTCGATGTCGGAGACCGCGAAGCCGGATCCCGCGGCCAGCTTGCGCACCAGCCGGGGCCAGCCTTCGTGATTGATCTCGGGCGGGTAGCGCTCGAGCATCTTCACCGTCGTCCGCCCCGCCTTGACCGAGTCCACAGTCGCGGGCTCGTACGTCCCGCCCGAGTAGATCCCCCAGTACTTCTGGTAGGCGCCGTCCGCCTGGGCGGCCGCGCCGACGAAACCCGGCCGGTCGGCGGCCGTGAGGACGGCCGCCCCGGCCCCGTCCCCGTAGAAGAAGAGGAGCGGGTCGTCCTTAGCGGCGAGCTTGTGCATGAGGTAGACGCCGACGACGAGCACCGTCTTGATCGCGGGGTTGGTGGCGATCCATCCGGCTCCGGAGGCCAGGGCGGTGGGAAAGGACGCACACGCGCATCCCACGTCGAACGTTCCCGCGTTTTTCGCCCCCAGCTTGTACTGAAGGACGACCGAGGTCGCCGGCGAAATGTAGTCAGGCGAATCGGTGCCGAGGATGATCAGATCCACGTCCTCGGGCCGCACGCCTGCGCGCTCGAGAGCCTGCCGGGCAGCGGGCAGCGCCACGTCCGAAGTGGCCCAGTCCTCGGGAGCGTTCCAGCGGCAGCGAATTCCCGAGGACGCCTCCATCTTGTCGACGAACTCCGGGAGGTGTGCGAACCGCTTGCGCAGGTCGTCATTGTGCACGCGGATCTCGGGGAGGTAACACCCTGTTGAAACGATCGACGCGAATCGGTTCATGCCGGCCCTCACGGAGCGCACTGCCTCCGCAGCCTCTGTCCAGCCCCTCTCAAGGTAAAACCAAACAGTCGGTATGTTTTCATTTCCGCGATGCTAGACACATCCTTCGCGGCATGTCAATCCGTCAGATGCAGGTCGCGGGCTGTCTTCAGGCTGTCGAAACGGCTCGTGTAAGGCCCCCATTATTCAGAGTCCATTCAGGATCTCCTGCCGCTTTTTCTCGTATTCGTCGGCCGTGATCAGGCGGCGGTCCAACAGGTCCTTCAGCCGGCGAAGGCGTTCTGCCGGGTCGGGGGACGCGGACGGCTCCGGGGCGGCGGGAACGGGAGCCGCTGCGCTCCGCGGCTGCTCGGGCGGGGCGGCGAAGGACGTCGGCGCAAGGTCGAAAACGAGCCAGTTGCGGCGTTCGCTGCCCAGCCACCGGTCGCCCGGGACCAGGGCCGGCGGTCCGCCGCGCACCTCCGGCGCCTTCGCCGTCAGACGCACGTTCTCGGAGGTCTTCGCGTCCCGCGGGTCCATCCGGGACGGTGCCGTGTCGACGTTCTCGACATAGGCGATGTTGTCGAAGACGAGGTTGAGCTTCCCCTCCGTCACGAAGGCGATGCCGTCAGAGAACCGGACCGCCCCGAAGGTCATCCGCTTCGGCGTGTTGCGAACGGAGAAGTAAACCCACTGGTCCGCTCTCGCCTTCCCCAGGCCGTCGGCCACCTTCGGCGCGAGCTGCGCCACGTCCTCGCCGGCGAGAAGCGCGCCCTGGTCGCGCCAGGCGAAGAACGCGTGCTCCTCGACGCCGACGGCCGCGAGGATCTTCTCCACCCGCTCGCTCGACAGCGTCGCCGGGTGCTCGTAGCGCGTCGGCGAGCCTCCGCCGGCCTTCGCGGACGATCGCAGGGAAACGCGCACCGGGCCGTCCTTGTAGAGGGGGATCTCGTGAAACGTCGAACGGCACGCGGCGCCGCCGAGCAGGACGCCCAAGAGGAAACCTGACATCGTGAACCGACCGAGCCGCTGGCGAGTCCGTGACCCCAAGGACATCCTCCCCTCCCGGCCCGACTGGACCAGGCAGTCGGTTTGTTTCCTAAACCGTAGTCCCGGCGCAAACGCGGTGTCAAGGAGCAGGCTGCATTGCCTCGTTCACGCCCGGAGACTCAAACCAGACGGGCTTTCTTGCGGTTCGCGAGCTTTTCCGTGAGCTGCAGGTTCCGCCGGATCTGCTCGAGCATTTTTGCCTCCAGGCCGCGCCCAGCCGAGACGCGCGTGTCGCGCCGCTTCGCCC
>Ga0209385_1000317_pt1 | contig 19268 bp, 10 predicted proteins | sample NGEPerB_FD_184506 | JGI IMG/M metagenome (GOLD analysis project Ga0209385, IMG submission 184506) | Arctic peat soil microbial communities from the Barrow Environmental Observatory site, Barrow, Alaska, USA - NGEE PermafrostAB12-B... | ecosystem: Environmental > Terrestrial > Soil > Wetlands >... | reverse complement strand
GCCCTCGAGCTTCGGAAGCGCCCACACGAGCTCGGCGTCCATTCCCTGGAACCGCTCCTCGCCGGCATTCGTCAGGAGGGGCCGGCCGTCCGGGCCGGCCGTCGAAACGACGAGGTTCTCGAAGCTCATGTGGAAGAACGTGACGTCGAAAGACAGCGTGCCGCGCGCCCAGCGCGTCTTGAGGCCGACCTCGCCCGAGCGGGCTCGTTCCGGCTCGAGGATGCGCGCGCTCTCGGCCTCGAGGATGTTCGGGGCCGCGGGCTTGAAGTTGCTCTTGGCCGAGACGTAGACGTTCAAGGCGTCGAGCACGGACGCCTGCGGCCTGTCGACTATCCGGACCAGCGCCGCGACGCCGCCGGACCACTTCCCGTCTGTCCGGCTGTCCGCCGCGACGTTCGGCGCGGGCGCGCCGACTTCGGCCACCGTCGCGTCGAGCGACTCGGAAGTGCGGTCGTAACGGGCACCGAACGTGAGAGTGAGGGCGTGGAACGGCGTCCACTCGTCGTTCAGGTAGAAGCCCCAGAACGTCCGGCTGTCCTCCGCGGAGCGGTGGTCGCCGACCGAAACCTGATCGAGCGTCGGAACCACGGGATGAGGCCCCGTGAGGAGCGAGAAGTCGAAGCCGGTGCCCTCGAGGGTCGTCTTGCCCGAGGTGTACGCGATGCCGGCCACGAGGCGGTGGCGGCCGCCGGCCCTGAAGTCGGCGACGATGCGGGCGTCGTCGAAGAGCGTCGTCTCGAGCGGCGTCAGGGCCGTGCCGGTGGCCGTGGCGCTCGCCGCGTCCGCGGTGTCGATGAAGGAGCGCACGGAAATCTGCTCGTCGCGCGTGAGGCCGAGCGTGTTTTCGAGGCGGACGTTCGCCGAGAGCGGCTGCGACACGGTGGACGCGAGCGAGTAGACGCGATGATCGAGCCGTCCGCCGCCGATCGCATAGTTCCGATCGATTTCGAATCCGGGTACCGGCTGCCCGCCGTCGACGGGAAGCGGCGACCCGAAATAGCTCGTGTCGCGAAGGATGGAGGCGGTCACGTCCACCGAGCCCTCTTTCGTGCGCTGGGTGAAGCCGAGAGAGAGCCGGTCCGAGGAGGCGTCCGTCCCGTCCTGCCAGCCCTTGTTTCGTCCCATCGTGCCGAAGAGGTGGATCGTCTGGTCGCCATTCGCGGCCACATACGAGAGGTTGCCGTGCTTGTCCGAGAAGGAACCCCCGCCGAGCGTGAGGGATCCGCCGCTTTCCTTCGGATGCCGCGTGAAAACCTGAATCATCCCGGCGAAGGCCGAGACGCCGTAGAGCGTGCCCTGCGGCCCCTTCACGATCTCGATCCGGTCGATGTCCTCGACGGGAATCTGGGCGAGCGACGGGTTGAACGGGCCGCCCGCCGGAACGCCGTCCACCGTGACGAGGAGCGCGTCGAATTCCTTCAGGCCCCAGACCCCGATGTTCGCGAGCCGGTTGCCGTTGTCGGAACCGCTCCCCGTGTCGAGACCCGCGGCGTCCTGCAGCGCTTCCGCAACGGTCTTCGCGCCGCGGCGGCGCAACTCGTCTCCGGAGATCACCGAGACCGGAGCCGCGACGTCGAGCGCGTCTTCGGAAATTTTCGTCGCCGACACGACCATCGTCGCGGCCACCGCGGGCTTTGCCGGGGCCTGGGCGAGAAGCGAGGCGGGAAGCGCGAGGACACCGCCTGCGAGGACGAGAGCCGTGCGCGAAAACACCATTCGAAGGATGTTAACTAAACTGGACGGTGTGAGGCTCGGCATCGACTTCGGCACGACGCACACGGTCGTCGCCCTCGTGGACCGCGGGAACACTCCCGTGGTGTCCTTCGAGGGCGGGGACTTCGTGCCGTCTCTCGTCGCCCTCGAGGAGGCGACGGGCGAGCGGCGTTACGGGTGGGAAGCCTTCGCGGTGCGGCACGAGCCGGGCTGGACCGTCATCCGGTCGCTCAAGCGGCGTCTCGACGGGGCCGGCCCCGAGACGGAGCTTTCGATTGGCCGCTGGCGCCTGCCTCTCGGTGCGCTTCTCTCGGGATTCTTCTCCGCGCTTCACCGCGAGCTCGTCGAGGCCTCGAACGCGGGGCTGACGGCCGACGAGGCGCTCACGGCCGCCGTGTCGGTGCCGGCGAACGCCACGACGGCCCAACGGTTTCTCACGCTCGAGGCGTTCAAGGCCGGCGGCTTTGCGGTGGAGGCGCTCCTCAACGAGCCTTCTGCCGCGGGCTTCGAGTACGCGCACCGTTACCGGCGCGCCGATCCGAAGCGCGAGTACCTCGTCGTCTACGACCTCGGGGGAGGCACGTTCGACGCCTCGCTGCTCCGAATGACGGGCAAGACGAACGAGGTCGTGGCGACGAACGGCGTGCGGCGGCTTGGGGGCGACGATTTCGACGAGGCGATCCTCGGCCTCGTCCTCGACCGAGCCTCCGCCGGCACGCTTGCCGGCGCGCCCACCGGCGAAGCCAGGGCCCTCCTGCTCGAGGAGTGCGTGCGTCAGAAGGAGAGCCTCAGCCCGAACACGCGACGCGTGCTCGTGGATCTCGCGGCGATCGGCAAGGAGCCCATCGTTCTTCCCGTCGACGAGATCTACGCGGCGTGCGCGCCGCTCGTCGAGCGCTCGCTGGAAGCGGTCGAGCCCCTCCTCGCCGGCCCGGAAGGCGGCGGCGCGATCCTTTGGAGCGACATTGCGGGGCTCTATGTCGTGGGTGGCGGCGCCCTTTTCCCGCTCGTGACGCGCGTTCTCAAGGAGCGCTTCGGCGAAAAGCGGGTCCGCCGGTCGCCGCATCCTTTCGCCGCGACGGCGATGGGGCTCGCGGTGTTTCTCGACCGCGACGGGGGCTGGGCGCTCGAGGAGAAGCTTTCCCGCCACTTCGGCGTCTTCCGCGAGAGCGAGGCGGGCACGGACGTCGTGTTCGACCCGATCTTCGAGAAGGGGACGCCCCTTCCCGCGCCCGGCGAGCCGCCGGTCGTCGTGACGCGCCGGTATCGCGCGGCGCACGACATCGGTCATTTCCGTTTTCTCGAGTGCACGCGCCTCACCGGCGGGCGGCCCGACGGCGACGTGACGCCGTGGGACGACGCCTATTTCCCGTTCGAGCCCGGGCTGCGCGCCGCGGACCTCTCTTCGGCGCCGATCCGCCGGCGCGAAGGCGGCCCCGAGATCGGCGAAGATTACGCGCTCGGGAGCGAGGGCGCCGTGACCGTTACCGTCACGGACGCGACGGACGGCTTCGCGCGGATGTTCCGGCTGACGCGCTGACTACCGCAGGGCGTTCTTGTAGATCTTCCCGTCCTTCATGATCACGAGGAAGTTCTTGTCCGGGTTTTCGATCAGCTTGATGTTGGCGATCGGATCGCCGTCGACGAGGAGCAGATCGGCGAGCGCGCCTTCCTGGACGACGCCGAGCTTGCCGGGATACGGGCTGCGCAGGCCGGAGAGCGCGAGCAGCGCGGCATTGTCGGCCGTCGCCATCTTCAAGACCTCGAAGGGCGTGTACCAGCGGACCATCTTCGCGAGCTGAGCCCCCTGCGTCGCCGCGACGGCCGCGTCGAACAGCGTATCGGTCCCCCACGCCGTCTTGATCTTGAATTTCTTCGCGAGGGCGTACGCGGTGTCCGTGCCGCCGAACATCTCGAGCTGTTTCGCCCGGTTCGGCGAGCCATCCGAAAACGGCGAGGGGCTATCGTCGAGGAAGGGCTGCAGGCTCCACCAGATGCCCTTCTCGGCCATGAGTTTCGCGGTCGGCTCGTCGAGCAGCTGGCCGTGGTCGATGCACTTGACCCCGGCCTCGATCGCCTGTCTCACGGCACGCGGCGTGTAGGCGTGCACGGTCACGTACGTGCCCCAGTTCTCGGCCGCCTCGACCGCGGCGCGCAGCTCGGCGACGGTGTACTGCGTGACGTCGAGCGGGTCGTAGTTCGACGCGACGCCGCCGCCGGCCATCAGCTTGATCTGGGACGCCCCCAAGGCGAGTTGCTCGCGCGCGCGCAGTCGCACCGTCTCGGCGCTGTCGGCGATGGCGGCGGCGCCGACGCGCTCGCTGTACGTGAAGTCGCCCGGCCGCGCGGGGAGGTCGTTCGGCAGGCGGAAGTCGCCGTGGCCGCCCGTCTGCGAGATGAACGCCCCGGCCGGCCAGATCCGGGGTCCGGACGCGAGTCCGGCGTCGATGCCGCGCTTGAGACCGAAGATCGGGCCGCCGAGGTCGCGGACGCTCGTGAAGCCGCGCATCAGCATGTCGGACGCCGCCCTGACGGCAGCGACGTTCACGAAGCCGATGTCGTTGGTGAGCACCGCCATTTGCGGCAGGGTCGCGAACATGAGGTGCGTGTGGGCGTCGATCAGGCCGGGCATCAGCGTGCGTCCGTCGCCCGGAATTCTCGTCACCGACGTCGCCGGAGGCGCGGCGATGGGAGCGCTGGAGATCGTCTTGATGACGTTCCCCACGACCAGCACGTTCGACGGAGCCGAAAGCCGGCCCGAGGTGCCGTCGAAGATGCGGACGTCATCGAATATCACGCCGGTGGGCTGAGGGATGGTCTGGGCGCGGGCCCTAGGCGCCACCGCGCAGGCGAGGATGAGGAGCACCCTCAGGAGGCTCTTGGAATGGAAGCTCATGTTTCTCCTTGCTTACGGTAGCTCGTGAATGCCTGACGATTTGGGCCTGATCAGGCCCCGTACTCTTCGATCCGGAGGACGAGGAGCGTCCGGTCGTCCTCGGTGTCCGTCCGGTGCGTGAAGGCGCGCTGCGCGCCGAGGATGCGGTCCTTCAGCGCGGCGGCGCTTTCGAACGGACCCGCGCGCAGCACCTCTTCGAGGCGCTCGAACCCCCAGGATTCGTCGGATCCGTCCGCCGCTCCGCGAGTCGCCTCGATGAGTCCGTCCGAGAAGACGACCCAGAAATCGCCCGCGGCGAGTGGCTCTTCGACGGTGTGCCACCCGCCCGAAAGAGGGAGACCGAGGGGCCGCGCGGGATTCGCGAGGGCTAGGGCGGTCCCGTCCTTCCGTACGCGGTACGGATACGGGTGCCCGGCGTTCGTATAGGACACCGTCGAGTTCGCGAGATCGAAGACGAGATGCGCGAGCGTGACGAACGTCCGCCGTTCGGTCGTCCGGACGATTTCCTCATGCAGCAGCTCCATGAGCCGGACGCCGCCCGCGCCCGTCCGGGCCAGCATGCCGAGGGAGGCCTTCGCGGCGGCCATCACGAGCCCCGCCGGCAGCCCGTGGCCCGACACGTCGGCCACGGAGACCGTGAGCACGCGCTCCGAGTACGAAAGGTCGTAGAAGTCGCCTCCGATGGCGGCCGCGGGCGCGAAGTCCACGGCGATCCCGACGCCCGGGCACGCGAAGTCCGCGGGGGGAAGGAGGCGCCGCTGGAGATCGCGTGCGACGGACAGCTCGTGCTCGAGTGCCTCCTTCTCGGCCTTTTCGGCGACGCTCACGCCGAGATGCGCGGCCATCGCGTTGAAGCTCGCGACGAGCGCGGCGAGCTGGTCCCGCCCGCGGAACCGCGCACGGTGCGCGAAGTTTCCTTTTTCGATCTCGGCGAACCCGAGCGAGAGGCGACGCGTGGCCCGTGCGATCCGGTAGACGAGGAGGCCGGCGAGGAGCGAAGCTCCCGCGAAGACGACGATCGTCGCGATCCCGAGAGCGCCCATGACAACGAGGACGACGCGGCCTAGCTGGAGGCGCTCGGTCCCCGCGACCCTGAGGTCCCCGAAGAGCGCGCGCGCCTCGCGCTCGAGCGACGTCCTGACGAGGATGAGGACGGTCCTTCCCTCGAGCGGCCGGCCGGTCTCCCAGTCGAGGACGGGCTCGGACAGGAACAGCGGGAACGCTGTCCAGCGCGCGGCCCACGGGCCCGAGCCCGTGGGCGGCGCCGCCGTCTCGCCGGATGCCGCCTCCTCGCCGCCCGAGTCCGGCGCGCCCGTGATGCTCATCGTCTTGCCCTTCTTGCCCGGGTCGAGCGTGAAGCGAACGCCGCCCTTGGGCACGTCGACGCGCTCCTCTTTCACCTTGGCCGCGCCGTGGAAGCGGATGATGTTGCCGGTCTCCTTCTCGATCTCGCGGCGGAGGCCGGAGTGGAGGTTGAGCGTGAGGACGAGCGTGCCGGTGGGGCGCGGCTCGACCGCGGCCGCGAACACGTCTCCTCCCGACTTCGCGACGACGGACGCGTGCGACATCATCCAGGGCCGCGGCGCGAGGTCGGGGGCGACCGCGCCGCCGGCCCTCTCGACGGCCCCGCCCTTCGGCTGCCAGACCATCCCGATCTCGGACGGCGTCGGCGACGTGGCGGCGGCCTCCGCGAACGCGCGCAACCGCGCGGCCGGCTCGCGCGCCGCCTCGAGGCGCGGCGCGAGGTCGTGCGCGAGCGCCACGACGGCGGCGCGCCGCTTCTCGAGCGCGGCCTCGACGCGGCGCGTCCCGAGCTGGCCCGCGATGACGAGGAGGCCCGCGTAGACGAAGAAGGCCGCGAAGACGACCGCCGAAAGGAGGAGGAGGTACGACACGACGAGCCGGCTCCCGACGCGCCAGAGGAGGCCGCGCAGGAGATGCCGGGTCGCGCTGACGGCGAAGACGGGAATGCCGAAGACGAGGAGCACGACGCCGAGCGCCCGGATGCCGCCCGACGGCACGGCGCACAGGAGCGCTCCCGTCAGGACGACGAGGCCCGAGACGTTGAAGGTCCGGGTCGTTTTCATGGGGTCGGGGCTGGTGCGGGGCGCGCGGGCCATGTCGCGAGCGCCGGTGCCGACTCGCCCGCCACGTATGTCGTCTGTGACGGGAACGCGAGGCACGTGCCGACTTTCTCGACCACGTCGAGCAGCATGAGGAGAAGCTCCTCCTGCACGGCGAGGAACGTCGTGTAGTCGGGGACGAGGAGGTAAGCGAAGACCTCCACGTCGAGACTGGAAGAGTTGAGGCGCACGAAGCGCACGCGCATCGTGCCCTTCTCGACGCGGGGGTCCGACTCGAGGCGCGCGCGCAGGTTCTCGAGGACCGCGCGCATCTGTTCCGCCGTCGTTTCGTACACGAGACCGAGCGTCGGGTGGAACCAGAACTTGTCCCGGCGGCTCCAGTTCTCGATTTGCGCCGTGATGAGCGTGCCGTTCGGAATCGTGAGGACCGAGCGGTCGAAGGCGCGGAGGCGCGTCGCATAGAGCGTCACGTCCTCGATCTCGCCGACCGCGGTTCCGATGCGGACGATCTCGCCTACGCGAATGATCTTGTCGCTCAGGACGACGAAGCCGCCGAACAGGTTCTCGAGGCTTTTCTGCGCGGCGAACGCGAGCGCGACGCCGCCGATGCCGAGTCCGGCGAGCGTCGCCGTCAGATTGACACCGAAGCTCGCGAGGGCGAAGAGGGCCGCCACGGCGATGACGACCCCGCGCAGCATTCGGCGCGCGATCGTGAGGGAGGACGTCGCGGTCGCGCCCTCGGCGATCAGGTTCAGCGTCGCGCGGAGGTTGAAGAAGTCGACCAACCGAAGCAGAAGCCACGACGCACCGAAGATGAAGGCGAGCATCAGGAGCCGCGCGTAACCGTACCGGTTGAGAAGCGGAAGCCCGAGGCGGGACACGCAGAGCCTGTGGAGCGGGAGCGCGAGGAGGAACGCGAGCGGCGCGCGGAAACGCCCGATGCCTGTCCGCACGCGGGTCCACGACGGGCGCCTCTTGAAGACGCGGTCGAGGAGGCGGAAAGCGGCGCCCACGAAGAGCCGGCTCGCCCCATACAGGGTCGGGATGAGGAGCAGGAACGCGAGAAGCTGCCAGAGCTGAAGCCCGCCCACGGGCCGTCTGAGGACGGCGGGCATGTCCTGGTCGATCGTGGACCCCTTCAACCCTTTGAGCGCGGCGGGAATCTCGCGCAGAGACTGCGACGAGACGAGCCAGATCGGGGGACCCTCGACCGGCGTCGTCCGCACGAGCAGCAGGTCGAAAGATTCGTCTCCATTCTCGATCTGGCCAACGCGCTCGAGCTCGGCGGTCAGGGCGTCGTTGAGATCCCCGGCGGGAGACCGGCTCAACTTCTCGAGGTCGCCGACGAAGCGCTGGTCGAGCACCGCCTTGAGCTCTCGCGCGAGGGCATCCTGGGAGGTTCTGCCGGACTTCGGCCACTGCAGGTACTCGCCCGCCAGCGTCCAGTTGCCCTTCTGGGCGGCCCGCATGTAGCCGAAGAAGGCTCCGTAAGGCGTCTCGCGGCGGTACGGGTCGCCGACGGGCTCGACTCCCGCGGCGGGTGTCGGGCTCGGGAGGGGCAGGAGCTGCGCGAGAGCGGGCGAGATCGGCTCCGCGAGGACCACGGCCAGAAGGAGAGTCCGGGCAAGAGCGCGGGTCATCGAGCGAAGAGCGTATCTCACCGCACGTCCGCCAAGAAGAATCGGGTCAGATCGCGGCGGGCTCCGTCAGCTTGTAGCTCTGCAGGACGCGCGCGTAGTTCGCGCGCTCGTAGGCCGCCGGGTCCGGGCACGAGAGCAGGCCCATGCTGCCCTTCATCTGGGCCAGCGATTCGTACTCGTGCTCTTCCATCCACCGCGCGACGTCACTCCGGACCTCGGCGAGCGCCCGCGGACCGCGCAGGAGGAGGGCCGAAACCATCTGGACGGCGTCGGCGCCGGCCATGATCGCTTTGATTGCATCGCGGGCGTCGTGCACGCCGCCCGTGACGGCGAGGGACGCCTTCACGCGCCCGGAGAGCATCGCGAGCCACCGAATGCGGAGGAGGAGCTCGTCGCGTGTCGAGAGGCGCAGCGCGGGCGTCACCTCCAGGTTCTCGGGGTCGATGTCGGGCTGATAGAAGCGGTTGAAGAGGACGAGCCCGTCCACATGCATCGCATCGAGCTCGGAGGCGAAAGAACCGAGAGACGAGAAGAACGGCGACAGTTTCACGGCAACGGGGATCTTCACGGCGCCCTTCACGGTCCGGACGATCTCGAGGAAGCGGCGCTCGAGCGAGAAGCCCGGCTCGCCGTCGTGTGCGCCGACGTCGTAGAGGTTCAGCTCGAGCGCGTCGGCGCCGGCCTCGGCGATACGCACCGCGAAGGAGAGCCATCCGCCCGGCGTCGCGCCGTTCAGCGACGCGATGACGGGGATGTGCACCGTATTCTTGAGCAGGCGCACGCGCTCGAGATACCGCTCGGGGCCGAGATTGAAGGTTTCCGGCTCTGGGAAGTACGTGAGGGCCTCCGGGTACGAGCCGGAGACGATCTCCATCTGGCGGATCGTGCCGACCTCCTCGCGGGTGATCTGCTCTTCGAAGAGCGAGTTCATGACGATCGCCGAGGCGCCGGCGTCCTCGAGGCGGCGCACGAGATCCATGTCGTCGACCATCGGCGAGGCGCCGGGCATGAACGGGTGGGGAAGGGTCAGGCCGAGATAGCGGGTGGTGAGATCCATCGTCGTCTCCTCAGGCCTTTCCCGCCGCCGGCGGTATGGGCGGACTTGGCGGCGTGGCAGGGGCCGTGGGAATGCCCGCGCGCCCCAGGGTCAGTTTCGCGAGGTTCTCGTATACCTGGAACCGGTTCTTCACTTCGCGCTCGGCCTTCACGAGCAGACCCCGGAAACGCTCCGGGTCCTGCTGCTCGACCATGCGGAACCGCGCCTCGTTGCCCATGAACTGCGCGATCGAGCCCTTGATCGTCGCCGTGTCCATGACGAGCGGCGTCTCACCCTTCGCGATGCGGCGGGGATCGAACCTGTACAACGGCCAGTAGCCCGACTCGGAAGCGAGCTTCTGCTGGTCGAGGCTGAACGAGAGGTCGTAGCCGTGCGCGATGCATGGGCTGTAGGCGATGACGATCGACGTCCCCGGGTAGCTCTCGGCCTCTAGGAGGGCCTTCACGGTTTGCGCGTCCTTCGCGCCGAAGGCGACGTGCGCGACGTAGACGTTGCCGTACGTCATTGCGAGCATGCCGAGATCCTTCTTCGGCATCTCCTTGCCCTTTGCCGCGAACTTCGCGGCCGCGCCCATGGGTGTCGCCTTGGACGCCTGGCCGCCCGTATTCGAGTAGACCTCGGTGTCGAGGACGAGGATGTTGACCTTGCGCCCCGACGCGAGGACGTGGTCGAGGCCGCCGTAGCCGATGTCGTAGGCCCAGCCGTCGCCCCCCACGATCCACACGCTCCTTTTCACGAGCGAATCGGCCACGAGGAGGAGGCGCCGCGATTCCGACGTGTTCACGTCCTCGAGGGCGTCGCGCAGCGCGAGAACCCTCTCGCGCTGCGCCGCGATGTCCGCCTCCGTGTCCTGCGCGGCCGCGAGGAGCGCCTCGGCGAGGGTCCCGCCGATGCGAGCGGAGAGCGCCTCCACGAGCGTACGCGCCTGGTTGTTCAGCGAGTCGACGGCGAGGCGGAATCCGAGGCCGAACTCAGCGTTGTCCTCGAAGAGCGAATTCGACCACGCCGGGCCGCGGCCGTCCGCATTCGTCCGGTAGGGGGTGGTCGGGAGGTTGCCGCCGTAGATCGAGGAGCAGCCCGTCGCGTTCGCGATGAGCGCGCGGTCGCCGAAGAGCTGCGTGAGGAGCTTCACGTACGGCGTCTCGCCGCACCCGGAGCAGGCGCCTGAAAACTCGAAGAGCGGCTGGAGGAATTGCGCGCCCTTCACGTCGAGGCGAACCGTTTTGCGGTCCGCTTCCGGGAGGTCGAGGAAGAAGGCGAAGTTGTCGCGCTCGGCGTCGCGCAGGGGCTTCTGAGGCGCCATGTCGAGCGACTTGTGCTTCGGGTTCGCCTTGTCCTTCGCGGGGCACACGGCGACGCACAGCGTGCAGCCCGTGCAGTCCTCCGGCGCGATCTGGATCGTGTAGGCCTGCCCTTGGTACTCGGTGCCCTTGTACGGGACGGACTTGTATGTGGCGGGCGCGCCCTCGAGCTTTGCCGAATCGAAGACTTTCGCGCGGATCGCGGCGTGCGGGCACACCATCGCGCACTTGTTGCACTGGATGCAGATCTTCTCGTCCCACACGGGAATCTCGAGCGCGATGTTCCGCTTCTCCCATTGGGCCGTGGAGAGGGGCCACGTGCCGTCGGGCGGGAACGCGCTCACGGGCAGAAGGTCGCCCTTGCCCGCGAGCATGACGCCCGACACGCGCTTCACGAAGTCCGGCGCTGCATCGGAGACGATGGGCGGGCGGCGCCGCGTCGCCGTGATCTTCGTCGGAACCACCATCTTCGCGAGGTTCGTGAGCGTCCCGTCCACGGCCGCGAAGTTGCGGCGCACGGTTTCCTCGCCCTTCTTGCCATACGTCTTCTCGATCGCTTTCTTGATCTGGGCGATCGCCTCCTCGCGAGGCAGGACGCCCGAGATCGCGAAGAAACAGGTCTGCATGATCGTGTTGATTCGGCCGCCCATTCCGAGGGCCTTCGCGACCTTGTAGGCGTCGATGACCCAGACCTCGAGGCGCTTTTCCAGGATCTGCTCCTGCATCTCGAGGGGGAGGCTGTCCCACGCTTCGGCCGGCCCGTACGGGGTGTTCAGGAGGAAGACCGCGCCCGGCACGGCGGCCTCGAGCATGTCGTAGCGGTCCAGGAACTGCTCCTGGTGGCACGCGATGAAGTTCGCCCGCATGATGAGATAGGCCGAGCGGATGGGCTTCGGCCCGAAGCGGAGGTGGGAGACGGTGACGGCACCCGACTTCTTCGAGTCGTACACGAAGTAGCCCTGCGCGAAGTTGTCCGTCTCCTCGCCGATGATCTTGATCGAGTTCTTGTTCGCGCCCACGGTGCCGTCGGCGCCGAGGCCGTAGAAGAGGGCGCGCACCGTGCTCGCCGGCTCGATGTCGAACGTGGCGTCCCAGGGGAGCGACGTGTGCGTCACGTCGTCAACGATGCCGATCGTGAAGTGGTTCTTCGGCTTCGGCTTCGCGAGCTCGTCGAACACCGCCTTCACCATGCCCGGCGTGAACTCCTTGGACGAGAGCCCGTAGCGTCCGCCCACGACGAGCGGTTCGGCCGCGAAGGGAAGCGCGCCCTCGCGCCGCGCCTCGACGAGCGAGGTCACGACGTCGAGGTACAGCGGATCGCCGATAGCGCCCGGCTCTTTCGTGCGGTCGAGGACGGCGAGCGCCTTCACGGTCTTCGGGAGCGCCGCAAGGAACGCCGGAATGTCGAATGGCCGATAGAGGCGGACCTTCAGGACGCCGACCTTCTCGCCCTTTTCGACGAGCCAGTCGACGGTCTCGTGGACCGTTTCGGCTCCCGAGCCCATCTGGACGATGACGCGCGTCGCCTCCTTGTGGCCCACGTAGTCGAAGAGGTGGTACGCGCGCCCCGTCCGCTTGGCGAAGCGGTCCATCTCCTTCTGGACGTGGCCCGCGCACGCCAGCGTGTAGACATTTCCAGCCTCGCGCGCCTGGAAGAAGGCGTCGGGGTTCTGCGCGCTGCCGCGGAGAACCGGGTGGTCGGGCGTGAGGCCCCGCTGCCGGTACTGGGCGATCGCTTCCTCGTCGAGCATCGCGAGGAGGTCGTCGTTCGTCAGCTCTTCGATCTTCGCGACCTCGTGCGACGTGCGAAAACCGTCGAAGAAGTGGAGAAAGGGGATCCGCGACTTCAGGCTCGCGGCCTGCGAGATGATCGCGAAATCGTGCGCTTCCTGAACCGAGTTGGACGCGAGAAGCGCGAACCCCGTCTGCCGGCAGGCCATGACGTCGGAATGGTCGCCGAAGATGGAGAGCGCGTGCGTCGCGACCGTCCGCGCCGCCACGTGCATCACGAACGGCGTCAGCTCGCCCGCGATCTTGTACATGTTCGGGATCATGAGGAGGAGGCCCTGTGACGAGGTGAACGTCGTCGCGAGGGCGCCCGCCTGGATCGCCCCGTGCACGGCGCCCGCGGCGCCCCCCTCGGACTGCATCTCGACGACCTCGGGCACGTTGCCCCACACGTTCTTCTGGCCCTTCGAGGACCACTCGTCAGCCCACTCGCCCATGTTGGACGAGGGCGTGATCGGGTAGATCGCGATGACGTCGTTCGTGCGATGCGCGACGGAGGCCACGGCCTCGTTGGCATCCAGCGTGAGAAGTCGGCGCGACATGAGAGCCTCCCTTTTTCGACCCGGCCGGCCGGGATGCCATCATTGAATTCGGGGGCGAATCCCCGGAATGATGCCGATGTACTGTACCGGGAGGGGTGTGGTACCGCGTACGGGATTTGAACCCGTGATCTCCGCCTTGAGAGGGCGGCGTCCTAACCGCTAGACGAACGCGGCACGTCTCCCTGGCGGGGCCTTTCGGCCCGCGGGGACGCGGAATTTAGCATGCCGGAGCGAACGGCCACAACTGACCGGTCGGGAGGAGAATCCGCCCATGGAATTCGGCATCCTCGGCCTCGAGCTCTCCGGCAAGACGACCATCTTCTCTCTCCTGACCGGCCACCAGGCGGCCGCGGCCCCGCACAAGCGCGAGGCGCAGGTCGGCGTCGCGCACGTCCCCGATGCCCGGCTAGACACGCTCACGGCGATGTTCAAGCCGAAGAAACACACGCCGGCGACGGTGAAGTTCGTCGACGTCCCGGGCGTCACGAAGGGCGGCTCGCAGAGCCTCAACCTCCCCGAGCTGCGGCAGATGGACGGCCTCGCGGTCGTCGTCCGCGGCTTTGCGTCCGACGCGGTGCCGCACCCCGAGGGCTCGGTCGACCCGGCGCGCGACCTCGAGCTTCTCGAGACCGAGATGCTCCTCGCGGACCTCTCGGTCGTCACGAACCGGCTCGAGCGCGTCGAGAAGGACCTCGCGAAAAAGAAGACGCCGGAGCTCCAGACGGAGAAGGACCTCCTCGTGCGCTTCAAGGCCGCGCTCGAGAAGGGCGAGCCTCTGCGCGGCTTCGACGTCCACGTCGAGGAGGAGAAGCTCGTGAAGGGCTTCGGCCTCCTGATGCGCAAGCCCATGCTCGTGATCCTGAACGCGGGCGAAGGCGACGCGGCCGACCTCGCGGGGGCGATCCAACGCGCGAAGCTCGACAGCTGGAAGGGTCAGCCGCAGGTCGCGTTCAGCGCCGTCTCGGCTCCGATCGAGCAGGAGATTGCCGCGATGTCACCGGAGGACCAGGGAGAGTTTCTCAAGGGGCTCGGCCTGCCGGACCGCGCGCTGGACCGCCTCCTGCGCGCCGCCTACGACCTCCTCGGCCTCATGTCGTTCCTGACGGCGGGCGAGGACGAGTGCCGCGCGTGGTCCATCCCGAAGGGGACGCACGCCGTGAAGGCGGCCGCCGCGATCCACACGGACTTCGAGAAGCACTTCATAAGGGCCGAGGTCGTGCCGTTCCAGACTCTCGTCGAGGCGGGGTCCTTCGCGCACTGCAAGACGCACGGCACTCTGCGCGTCGAAGGCCGCGACTACGTCGTCCAGGACGGCGACGTCATCAACTTCCGGGTCAGCGCGTAAGGAGCTTCGAGCGTCCGCCCGGCACGCCGCATGACGCAAATGCCTCATGCCCGCGAGTGGTCCTAGGCCCACGTTGAAAGCGGAGGGAATCGAGACCATGGAAACTTTTGCGCTCAGATACGAATCCAAGGGCACGACTGCCTCTGAGGTGCCCTACCGCGGCACGCGGCTCCTCCGGCATCCCATGTACACGAAGGGGACGGCCTTCAACGCTCAGGAACGGAAGGACTTCGGGCTGGAAGGGCTCCTGCCCAACGCCGTGAGCACGATGGAGCAGCAGGAACGGCGGATCTACGCCAATATCTCGCGGAAGCCGGACCCGCTCGAGAAGTACATCGGCCTGGCGGCTTTGCAGGACCGGAACGAGCACCTCTTTTACCGGCTCCTGGTCGACCACGTGGAGGAGTTCCTGCCCATCGTCTATACGCCCACGGTTGGCCGGGCATGCCAGGAGTTCAGCCACATCTTCCGGCGGGCCCGCGGGCTCTGGATCACGCCCGCGCACCGCGGGCGGATCCACGAGATCCTCGGCAACGCTCCGTTCGATAGCGTCCGTCTCATCGTCGTGACCGACAACGAACGCATCCTCGGTCTCGGCGACCAGGGTGCGGGAGGCATGGGGATTCCGATCGGCAAGCTCGCGCTCTACACGATGGCCGCGGGCATCCACCCGTCGCAGACGCTTCCCATCAGTCTCGACGTCGGCACGGACAACGAATCGCTCCTGAAGGATGAGCTTTACCTCGGCTGGCGGCTTCCACGCCTGCGCGGCCCCGAGTACGACTCGCTCGTCGAGGAATTCGTCCAGGCCGTGAAGAAGCGCTTCCCGAAAGCGCTCCTGCAATGGGAGGACTTCAAGAAGGTCAACGCCTTCCGCCTGCTGGATCGCTATCGGAAGGTCATCACCTGCTTCAACGACGACATCCAGGGAACCGCGGCCGTGGCCACGGCCGGAATGATGGCCGGCTGCCGGGCGACGGGAATTCCTCTCAAGGACCAGCGTGTCGTCATCCTGGGAGCGGGTGCCGCCGGGGTGGGCATCGCCCGGCTGCTGCGCGACACGTTCCGGCGCGCGGGCCTCGAGGGCGAGAACCTGATTCGCGCCATCGCGAACCTCGACAGCCAGGGGCTCGTCGTGGACGACGGGGAGATCAAGGACGTCCACAAGCGCGACTTCGCATGGCCGGCGGCTCTCGCGGAGAAGATGGGCCTCAAGAAGGGCTCGCCGCGGGATCTCCTGGCCGTCGTCCGGGCGGTGAAGCCCACGGTCCTGATCGGCACTTCCGCCCAGCCGGGCACGTTCACGGAAGCGATCGTGCGTGAGATGGCGAAGCACGTCGAACGCCCCGTCATCTTCCCGATGTCGAACCCGACGAGCAAATGCGAAGCGAAGCCCGTGGATCTCGTGGCCTGGACGAACGGACGCGCGCTCATCGCCACCGGAAGTCCGTTCGACCCGGTGCCTTATCAGGGCCGCATGATCACGATCGGCCAGGGGAACAACGTCTTCATCTTCCCCGGCGTCGGCCTCGGGGCCCTCGTGGCCGAGGCGAAGGAGGTCACCGACGGGATGTTCGCCGTCGCCGCCCAGCGGCTCGCCGACGAGGTGAAAGCCTCGGATCTCGCTTCCGGAAGCCTCTTCCCGTCCGCGCACGAGATCCGGCGCATCAGCGCGCGAATCGCCGAGGATGTCGTGGCCGAGGCGCGAAACTCGGGCGTCGGGCGGCAGATCCCCGACGCGGAGATCCCGAAGGCCGTCGCCGCCATGATCTGGGACCCGGCCTATCTCCCGATGGTCCCGGTCCCGACGCGAGCGGAGATGCCGGCGCTTCAGTCCGTCTGAAACGCCCAGCGGAAGATCTCGGGCAGCGTGGGCTTCTTGCCATACATGAGGATGCCCACGCGATAGACGCGGCCCGCGAACCATGCGACGGCCCAGATCGTGACGAGGAGGATGGCGACGGAGAGGCCGATCTGCCAGAGCGGCGGCGTCTGGACGGAGACCCGCATGAACATCATGAGCGGCGCCGTGAACGGGAAGAACGACAGCACGGTCGCGAGCGTCCCGTTCGGCTGGTTGAACGCGAAGAACCACGTCGTGGTTGTGAGCATGAGCATCATGCCGGGGATGATCACGAACTGCTGCGCCTCCTGTTCCGTGTTGAACGGGGCCGAGAGCGCGGCGTAGAGCGACGCGTAGAGGAAGTAGCCGAGCAGGAAGAAGAGGACGAACGCCCCGATCGTGGCGGCCGGGATATGGGGCAGGCCCTCGCTCATCCCGGCGACGGCCGCGACGCTCGGCAGCGCGATCGCGAGCGCGAGGCCGGCCCAGACGGCATACTGCGTGAGTCCGACGAGGCCGATCCCGAGGATCTTCCCGAGCATGAGCGTCGTCGGGCGCACGGACGAGACGATGACCTCGACAATGCGGTTGTTCTTCTCCTCGAGGACGCCGCGCATGATGTACGCGCCGTATATGAAGATCGAGATGTAGATGAGGAAGAAGAACGTCGCGGAGATCGCAAGGTTCATCCCGACGTTCTTGCCGCTCTCGCCGCTCTCGATCTCCTTCGCCTCGTGGGCCTCGAGGTCGACCCGCACGCGCGCGGCCTCGTAGACCGCCGGGTCGACGCCCTTGTCCTTGAGCCGCTCCTTCGTCGCGGCGCGCGAGAGGTAGTTCGCGATCTGCTCGCGCATGACTACCTCGGCCTTCACGCTCTGGGCGCGCCACTCGGCGGCGCCCGTTTCGAGCGTCTTCGGCGTCAGGACGATGTAGGCCTTGATGCGCTCTTTCTGGACGTCCTCGTTGAGCTTCTTTCGGACGGTCGGGAGCGTGTCGGGCGTCGCGTCCACCTTGAAGAGGTCGAGCTTCGTCGTGATCTTCGTGTTGCGGCTCTCGGACATCTTCTCCGTGACGGACTTCTCGTCGACCTTCGCGGCCTTCGCTTCGTCGGCCTTCTTCGGCTTCTCTGCCTCGTCGTCGGTCGGCCGCGCCTTGTACTCCGCGACGAGGGGCTCGTAGAGGCGGCCGGAGAGGTCGACGACGCCGATGCGACCTTTCGCGACAAGCGTCCGCGTGAGCGCGACCTGGATGAAGATGAGGGCGAGGCCGAGCCCGGGGATCAGGAACGTCGCGATCCAGAAGGCCTTCGTGCGTACCTGCTGGAGGTACTCGCGCTTGATGATGGCGAGCAGCTTGGCGTTCATGATTACTTGAGCTCCTCGGCGGAGGGGGCCTCGAGGCCCGATTCCTGGACCGCCTTGATGAAGATTTTTTCCAGCTCGGGCTCGGGTTCGACGGGCGGCGGCAGCGGCACCCTGCCGAGATACGCGTGCTTGATGTCTTTCAACGTGCCGTCGAGGATCTTCTTGCCGCGGAAAAGGAGCGCGATGCTGCCGCACATCCTCTCGGCCTGCTCGAGGACGTGGGTCGAGAAGATGACGGTCTTGCCCTGCCTCTTGAACTCCGCGAGGAAGTCCTTCACGAGGATGACGTTGATCGGATCGAGGCCGGCGAATGGCTCGTCGAGGATGAGCACTTCCGGGTCGTGCACGAGCGTGCCGAGGAACTGCACCTTCTGCTGCATGCCCTTGCTCAGCTCCTCGGTCTTCTTCAGGAGCCACGGGCGGAGATCCATCGAATCGATCCACGGCGAGAGGCGCTTCATGGCCGTGTCCTTGTCGACCCCCTTGATCGCGGCGAAGAAGAGGAGCTGGTCGACGACCTTCATCTTCCGGTAGAGGCCGCGCTCTTCGGGCAGGTAGCCGATGCGCTCCTGCAGCTTGTCGTTCATCTTCTCGCCGAGGACGCGGATCTCGCCCGAGTCCGGCTTCGTGATGTTCATGATCATCCGGATGGTCGTCGTCTTGCCGGCGCCGTTCGGGCCGAGCAGGCCGAATGTCGTGCCGTGCGGGATCTCGAGGTCGAGATGATCGACCGCCGCGAACTTGCCGAAGCGCTTCACGACACCCTTAAGAGAGATCGCGGCCGTCATGCGGCTTTTCCTCCTCGATGGTTCCTGGTGGGATATACGGACGGGTGGGGACGAAGTTTAGGGGATGCGGGACGAGACCCGCTAACAGGCCTCGAACGCAGGGACTTGCGCCGGGACGTGGGTTCCGTTATGGTCCGCCTCCTCGCGGTCCTCGCGTGCGCCCATAGCTCAACTGGATCAGAGCGTTTGACTACGGATCAAAAGGTTGCGGGTTCGACTCCTGCTGGGCGCACCACTCTGACCTGAGGAGTAAGGAGGCGGGTTACCGGCCCCGCCCCCGCCCTCGCGTACGGCCCTCCTCCGGAGCGACGAGCGTCTTCGGCGGCGTCTTGACGTCGACGCCGTGGAACGACGCGATCGTCCAATCGCTTCCGGACTTCACCATCACCTGGAGGAGGCGCGTCCGGATGACCTTCTCGGCGTCGACGAAGACCGCCGGGGGCGCCTTGTGGAAACGCGACACTTCCGTGTCGATCTCCACGATCGCGACGTCCGGCTTGAGGAAGCGAATCTTCCTCACCTTGAGGGCGAGCAGGCTGCCTTTGAAGTAGGCGGAGAAAAGCTCGGACTGGCGGCGTTCGATCTCCGCGCGGCCGCGAGAGACGGCGCCCAGCACGTCCGTCATCGAGCCCTCTTCCTGGAATCGCGCCGCGAACGCCTTCGCGTCGCCTCGGTTCCACGCGTCTTCTTCCGCGTCGATCACCTTCCGAATCGAAGCCTCCTCCGCGGCGGCGACGGGATCCGCCACGGGGACGACGCCGGGGGGAAGGGCCGCAGGCGGTGTTCCTTCCGGAGCCGCCGGCACGGCGGGAGACGTCGGTTCCGGCGCCGCACCGCCCGCCGCTCCACTCGCCGGAGGCTCGTACTCGGACGTCAGGATCTTCCCGTCCCCCGCGTCGACCATGAC
>Ga0209385_1000315_pt1 | contig 19373 bp, 19 predicted proteins | sample NGEPerB_FD_184506 | JGI IMG/M metagenome (GOLD analysis project Ga0209385, IMG submission 184506) | Arctic peat soil microbial communities from the Barrow Environmental Observatory site, Barrow, Alaska, USA - NGEE PermafrostAB12-B... | ecosystem: Environmental > Terrestrial > Soil > Wetlands >... | reverse complement strand
ACACGATCCGCCCTGTTTTGGCCGGCCAAAACAGGGCGGATCGTGTAGATTGCCGGCCCGCACCGGGAGAAAATCCATGAAAACGCATCTGCGCCGCGCCGCCGTCATCGCTGGGGCGCTCTGCCTGGCCGGGCTGCCGCCGGCGAGCGCGGCCGAGATCAAGGTGCTGACCGCCGGGGCCTACAAGCCCGTGGTGCTGGCGCTGCTGCCCGCCTTCGAGAAGCAGACGGGGAATAAGGTGACCGTCGACAACGGTACCACCGGCCAATTGAAGAAACGCATCGAAGGCGGCGAAGCCTTCGACCTCTTGGTGATCACCCCGGCCGTGGTCGATGAAATGATCGCCAGCGGCAAGCTTGCGGCCGGCAGCCAGGTGAAACTCGCCAGCGTCGGCGTCGGCGTGGTGGTGAAGGAGGGCTCGCCCAAGCCGGACATCAGCACCGTCGACAAATTCAAGCAGGCGCTGCTGGCGGCCAAATCGGTCGCCTATATCGATCCGGCCAGCGGCGGCTCGAGCGGCATCTATGTCGACAAGCTGCTGGTGAAGCTCGGCATCGCCGAGCAGATCAAGCCGAAGGCCAAGCTCAAGCAGGGCGGCCATGTCGCCGATCTCATCGTCAGCGGCGAGGCCGAGCTCGGCATCCACCAGATCAGCGAGATCGTGCCGGTGAAGGGCGCCGCCTTGGTTGGACCGCTGCCGAAGGAAATCCAGAACACCACCACCTACGCGGCGGGCTTGAGCGCGTCGGCGAAAGACAAGGACGCGGTCAAGGAACTGATCGAGTATTTGTCAGGCCCTGACGCCGCCGCCGTACTCAAATCCAAGGGCATGGAGCCGGCGAAATAAGGATTCGTCTTTGTCATCGGAAGCAGAGACGCGCCCGCTCGACCGCCGCGTCGTCATCACCGCGCTGGGCATGGTGCAAATCCTGGCCTGGGGCACGTCATTCTATATCCCGGCGGTGTTTGCCGAGCCGATCGTCAAAGATACCGGCTGGTCGCTCGGTTGGGTGGTCGGCGGCACCTCGGTCGGCCTAATGGTGGCCGGGCTGATCTCGCCGCAGGTCGGCCGCGTCATCGACGCGCACGGCGGACGCCCTGTGTTGCTCGCAAGCTCATTGTTTTACGCCGCCGGCCTCGCTGGCATCGGCCTGGCGCCGGCGCTGCCGGTTTATCTGTTCGCTTGGGTGCTGCTTGGCATCGGCATGGGCAGCGGGCTTTATGACGCGGTGTTCGCCGCCCTCGGTCGCATGTATGGCAGCCATGCGCGCGGGCCAATCACCAATCTCACGCTGTTCGGCGGCTTCGCCAGCACGGTGTGCTGGCCGCTCGGCGCCTTCATGATCGAGCATGCCGGCTGGCGCAACGCCTGCTTCATCTATGCCGCGCTGCATCTGGTCGTCGCGCTGCCGCTGCAAATGGCGGTGATCCGGCGCGCGCCCAAGGCTGCGGTCGCGTCGGCAGCGCCAGCCGAGGGGGCGCATTCCATTGCGCCGGAGCGCATCGCCAACGAAGGCTTGATCTTCGCGCTGCTGGCGCTGGTGCTGTCGATCACCGCAGGCATCGGCTCGATCGTGGTGGTGCATCTGCTGATCTTTTTGCAGGCGAGGGGCGTGGATTTTGCGACGGCCGTATTTTTTGGGACGCTGTTCGGCCCGGCGCAGGTCGGCGCCCGCGTGGTGGAGCGGCTATTTGGCAATCGCTACCACCCGATCTGGACCATGATCGGCTCCTGCACGCTGATGGCGGCCGGATTGCTGCTGCTGGCCGGCCGGTTTCCGGTGCTGCTGCTGGTCATCGTGCTTTACGGTGCCGGCTACGGCATTTCCTGGATCGGGCGCGGCACGCTGCCGCTGGCGCTGTTCGGGCCAATTCGATTTCCGCGCCTGATGGGCAAGTTGGCGTTTCCCAGCCTGATCGTGCAGGCGCTGGCGCCGTCGGCCGGCGCGCTGCTGATCGAAGCCAGTGGAGCGGATGCGACGATCGGCGTATTGACGGCGCTGGCGCTGATCAATGTGCTGCTGATCGGCCTGTTGTGGGCGGTGTGCCGGCCGCGATTGTCCACGGGCGTGTGACCATGCTGACCTTGCAGACGCTGTACTTCGAGGATCTCTCGGTCGGCATGACCGAGCGGTTCGCTAAAACCGTGGCGTCATCCGACGTGGTCGGCTTCGCCGAGGTCACCGGCGACCGCAATCCAATTCATTTGTCGGAGCATTTCGCCGCCAAGACGCCGTTCGGCACGCGCATCGCGCACGGCCTCTATACCGCGAGCCTGATCTCGGCCGTGCTCGGCACGCGGTTGCCGGGACCGGGCGCGGTTTACATCTCGCAGACGTTGAATTTCCGCGCGCCGGTGCGGATCGGCGACACCGTCGAGGTCAGCGTCGCAGTCGTGGAATTGCTGCCGAAAAAATTCCGCGCGCGGCTGGCCTGCACCTGCACGGTCGATGGCGAAACCGTGCTCGACGGCGAGGCCTGGGTGAAGGTGCCGTCGCGCGCCGCCGGCGGCCGCCCGCTGCCGCGGGTGTGAGGCGCCGGCGAAAAAGCCTGGGAAAACCGCTGCAACAGGCACGCGTTAGCGCCTGGCAGGCATGGAAATTGCAAATAGATTGGCAGCCATAAAAAGGGGGCCGTCATGCCATTTCCGCAATCAGTCAAAGCTGCCGTATTGCCGCGTTCCGAGCGCTGGACCATCGATTGGATCGATGTGTGGGCGTTTTCGCTGGGTGCGATTGCCTTAAGTTTAGCCGCGCTGATCTATTTCGCCGACCGCGATCCGGTCGCAGTGTCATTCGTGCTCGTTGCCTTTGCCGCAATCATAGGCGTTGTGCTGCGTGAATCCGTGCGGAAGCGCGAGCAAGACTAGAAAAACAGCGATCAGCTTCCCGGCGGCGGTGCAAAGAAGCAGCGCGGCGTGCCGTCCGGCCGCTTGCAGCGCCAATAGGCGCCGTCGGGCGAGGGCAGCGACTGGCTGTAGGGCACGACCTCGTTGACATTTTCCTGGCGTGTCGGTCCATCCGCCTCGTTGCCGGTCACAGCCACGCCGTAGGTGACCGGACCGCGCAGCGAATAGCCGCCGATGCCTGCTTTGACGGCATCGCGCGAGACCACGCCGCAGTCTTCGGCGCCGCAGCACCATTCGCCGGCGGGATTCTTATAGGTCCCGCGGCTGATCCAGACGTCGTGAGCGAGCGCGGCAAAGCTGAACGCGGACAGAACGAGCACGAGCAGTGAGCGTACCAAGTTTCGCGACATCGGTGGCCTCCTCGAATTGGCCCGGCGCGGCGTAACTCAAGGTTTTTTCTCTGCTCCTCCTTCTCCCTAATTGACTGTCGGCTATTTGTTCAGCTCGGCAGTCTCATTGCGCCCGACCTTGTGATCGGTCGTGACGAATCAACGCGAATGAAAAATGTTAGTACGATCCCACATAAACTGCGGGTAAAATTATGCAGTGCGGTATAACTGTCATGCGATTGCTGCGGGTCGGAATCTAAGTTCCATCAATGATGAACACATCCTGGCAGCTTTGGCGCGATCGGCGCGGGCGGCTATCGCCGTTGCGCGTCGGCACGCTGGCCTTGCTATTTTTCCCCCTCGCCAAGGCGCTGGTCGATGCGCAGTCGATCGTGCACGGCGCGCGCCCGATCAACGACATGATCCACCGCGCCGGCTTCTGGGCGCTGGTCTTCCTCGGCGTCACTCTGGCGGTGACGCCGCTGCGGCGCATCGTGCGCTACGGCAATCTGATCGACGTGCGCCGCATGCTCGGCGTCGGGGCATTTTGCTACATCGCGACGCATCTCACGCTGTTCACCGCCAGCCAGATGTTCGACCTCGCCAAGGTGGCGCACGAGATCAGTCATCGCTGGTATCTCATTATTGGCGGCACGGCCTGGCTCGGCCTGGCGACGCTCGCCGCGACTTCGACCGACGGCATGGTGCGCTGGCTTGGGCCACTGCGCTGGCGGCGGCTGCACAGAATCGTCTATGGCATCGTGCTGCTGGCGCTGATTCATTATTTCCAGCAGACCAAGGCCGACGTCACGGTGCCCATTTTCGCCGCCAGCCTGTTTCTGTGGCTGATCGCCTACCGGCTGGTCGCCTGGTGGCAAGACAGCAGCGAATTGTCCACGTTGACGCTGCTGGGACTGAGCATCGCGGTGTCGGTTCTCACATTTATCGGCGAGGCGGTCGGCATCGGCATCGCCTACCACGTTTCGCCGATGCGCGTGCTCGACGTCGTGTTCGATGTTTCCGCGGGCATCAGGCCGGGCTGGCAGGTGCTCGCCGCGGGCCTTGTCGTGGTCGCGATTGATTTCGTGCGCGAGTGCTGGGCCAAGCGTTCGCCACGCCCGCGCGCCGCCAGGGCGGCCTAAAGCTCGCCGCGGCTATTTCACGTCGCCTTTCTTCTGCACCGGGCCGGTCAAAGCTTCGAAGCGCTTGCGCAGATAGGCCACCAGATCGGTATTACTGATGAACGCCGGGTAATCGTTGGCAAGCTTGAGCGAGAACAAAGGCGGCAGTCCGGCCGGCGGCGGCACATCCTTGCGCGGCGACCAGGTGTCGAGCTTGCTCTGCTGCTCTTTTTCCAGGAACCAGCTCAGGAACAAGCGCGCCGCGTTCGGATGCGGCGAGTCCCTGAAGGTGGCGGCAGTCTGCGCCCACACCGGCGTCTTATCGATCTTCGAGAACGAAATCTCGACCGGCTTGCCGGCGCGCTGCTCGCGCAATGAAAAGCTCGGATTGGAGTCGATCGACACCATGGTCTCGCCGGACGCGAGGCTGCGCGACACGCCGGGGTGGCCCTGGACGAATTGCGGGCCATTGGCCATGTACTTGGTCATCCAATCCCAGCCGTAGCGCTGCAGGACCGTGTAGAACGCAAAAAGCGTGATGTCGTCGTCGTGCGGATAGCAGGAAATCATCTTGCCCTTGAATTCGGCTTTTAGAAAATCCTTCGCGGATAGCGGCGCATCGCCGGGCTTCACCAGATTCTTGTTTTGGGCGTAGGACACCGCGCTGACGAACACGCCGACGTAATAGCCGTCGCGGTCCTTGAACGTCTTGTCGATGGCCTTCCAGCCGGCCGGCTCGAATCTGGCGAGCACGGCTTCTTTTTTCCACCGGATATAATCCTGCGCCGTCTGCAGAATGGCGAGATCGGCGTCCAGCTTCTTGCTCTTGATCTGCTGGTTGATCTTCTCGTTGAGCACGTTGCTGAAGTCGGCGTGGATGGTCACTTTGATGCCGGGATATTTCTGCTCGAAGGCGCGCGCCGGCCCTTCGTAGAGCGAGGCCGGGCCGCCGCCGTAGATGATGAGCTCTTTCTCGAGCTTCGCCTTTTCGTAAAGCGCGTCCATGCTTTGCGCATGCGCGAGGTTTGCCGCGGCGCAAACGGCGGCGCCGAGTGAAATAGCCGCAAGGTTGCGAAGATGCCGGTTCATGTCGCCTCCCGATGAGCTGCTTGTTTTATAGATTAAGGGGAATCATGGGATTGCGCCATGTCAATGTGGAACGGGCCGGCGAGGATATGGTTATGTCTGAAACCCTATGGGGGCGCCCATGACGAAAATCGCGATCGTGGTCGGAAATCCGATGCGCGACAGCTATAGCGAGGCGCTCGGCCAGGCCTATCTGCGCGGCGCCGAAAGCGGCGGGCACGAGGCCAAGCTGTTCCTGCTCGCGCGCATGAATTTCGACGCCATCCTGCGCGAGGGCTATCGTCGCGAACAGCCGCTCGAGCCCGACCTGGTGGCCGCGCGCCAGGCTTTGAAGGCCAGCGATCACCTGGTGTTCGTGTTTCCGCTCTGGTGCGGCGACATGCCGGCGATCATGAAGGGCTTCATCGAGCGCGTGCTGCAACCCGACCTGCTGACGATCCAGGGCAGCCACAACAGGGCGAGCTGGAGCATCCTCAAAGGCAAATCGGCGCGCATCATCATGACGATGGGCATGCCGGGCTGGTTCTACCGCTGGTACTTCGGCGCGCACGCGCTCAAATTGTTTAAGCGCAACATCCTGCATTTCACCGGCGTGTCGCCGGTGCGCTCCACCGTCTACGGCATGGTCGAGGGGGTCGGCGACGAAAAGCGCAAGCAATGGCTGCGCGAGGTCGAGGCGCTCGGGCACCAGGCGCGGTGAATTTGTTGCCGGTCAAATTTTGCGTTAGGTGATGTGCGCAATCTTTGCTTCTAGCGCACCAAATCCGCGTATTCCGGATGCTTGGCGATGTAGCCGGCGACGAAGGGGCAGAGCGGCTTCACCGTCAGCTTCTGCGCGCGCGCGAGCTCGAGCAGGCCGCGCACCAGCGCCGAGCCGATGCCTTTGCCGCTGAGCGCCGCCGGCACTTCGGTGTGCATGATGGTGAGGGTGCCGCCGTCGCGCTTGTAGTTCGAAAATGCCACGTGGCCGCCGGCGTCGAGTTCGAAGCGGTGGCGTTCGGCGTTGTCGCGGACGGCGTTGGGCATGGGCGGCGGCTTAATACGCACGGCGCGCGGCGGCAAGGCGCGAGCACCGAGCGATTTATCTTATTGCAGCGCACAAGGAGCATTGATTGCAGGAAACCGTGGTTAAATTGCTCCATGCCAGTGCAAATGCTAGGTTTTTCCGTTCAGGACGCGTTCACATCATTCTTCCGATAATGCCAAACTAAGGGCTTGTTCCGGGACACCAGCCGCTCGCAATCTGGCTGCCGGTTTCGGAAATAAATAACGCCCCAACACCCTAGAGGAGGCGCTGAAATGCTGAAGAAAGTTTCTCTCGTTCTTTCCGTCCTTGCCGCGCTTGGGTTCGCTGTCGCGATCTCGTCGCCAGCGGATGCGGCGAAGCAGCAACAAAGCAGCAAATCGTCAAGTCACGTCACCAGATCGGTCAACAAAACCAACGTGCGAGTGAACACCCGCACGAATTTCCGCACGAATAAGATTGGTAATGTCCGCACGAACGTCCGCACGAATAGGATTAGTAGCAGCAGCAAATTCATCGTCGGGCATAAGTACGGCAGCCACATGTTTTTCGGTCACAACCGCCACCGTTGGCATGGCCGCTGGTATGGCTACGGCGAGGGCGAGTGCTGGATCAACATCGAAGGCGAATGGTTCTGGAACGAATTGGTGTGCCCGCTCTGAAGACTTGACGACCGGCATCCGCCGCAAAGTCTAAAGCGCCCAAGTCGGTTGTCGCCGACTTGGGCGTTCGCTTGGGCGTTCGTTTGCGCGGTCGATGCGCCCACGCGCGCGATCTATTTGCCGCCGGTCAGGCCGACCCCGCGCACCGCCTGATTGAGCGCGGCGGCCTGCGCAGCGTTGATCCCCTGCGAGCTCAATAGCGTTTCCGTGGCCCACAGATCCGGCTCCAGCGGAATGATCACCATCTTCACGTCCAGCAAGTCACCGTTGGCGTTTTTCATCTGCCCGTAGAAGGCGGTGCCCTTCCTGCTTGAGATGGCCGCGGGCTCCTGCTTGGGAAATTGCGTGATGTTCGACGGCTTGCCGATCGCCAGGGCCAACTCCATGAGCGGCTTGCCGGCATAGGCCTGGTCCCGCACCATCGACAGATAGACTGAAGCCCGGCGGTCGGGCGGCAGCAGCAGCATGCCGTTGTACTGGTCCTCCTTCGCTTCCCAGCCCGCGGGCAGGGTGATGAGGAACGCGTTCGTCCCCGTCTTGGGGAAGCGGAGTTCGGCCGCCTGCGCGGACCCCGCCAGCAGGCAACCCAGGATGAAAAACAGCGAAATGACGTGACGACGCATCTCAACCCCCAATATTTACGGCTATGGCTGGCGCCAAGCTTAGCGGCTTTCCGGCATTGCTCAAGGCGGGACGCGCGCGCAGCATGAGCCGGACGGCGTTTTATTCGCTCGTGAGGGTGATGGCGTTGAGCACCCGATCGACCGCCTTGTACTCGACCGGATTCATCCCCGGCTGCGTCACCGTCCAGGCCTGCGCCCAGGTGTTGGGCTCGAGCGGGAAGATCACGATCTTCGCCTTGCGCGCAAGCCCGCGCTGTTCGGGGATCTTTTCGGAGATCTTGCCGTAAAACGCGGTGCCGCGCAGAATCGCGCCCTGCGGATCCGTCATGCGCGCGGGCTCCTCTTTGTCGAACGTTTCGACTCCGACCGATTTGGCGACTTGCGCCGCGACCGCGCTCACCGGCTGGCCGCGCAATTTGTCGTCCACCAGGATGGCGAGATAGATCATCGCGTGCTGACTCTGTGAAGGCGGGATCAGCAGCAGCCCGCCGCGCGCGTCCGTCTTGGTCTGCCAGCCTTTCGGCAGATCGACCAGGAAGACATGCTTGCCCGTTGGCGGAAAGCGCAGCGCCTTGGCCTGCGCGGGGAGGGCGCCGGCGGCGAGAACACAAAGCAGCAGAACGAGACGACGCATCGTGAGCCCCGCGAAACCGCGCCTGATGGCCATGATCGCCAGTTTCACGGGCGGTGTCCATGATCGCGGCTCCTTCCTCATTCATTCAGGCAAGCTCCAGCGTTCTCGCGGCGCGCAGGCGCCCGAGTTCTGGTTAGGTGGCCCCCGCCTTAAAAAGGCGAGGGGGACGGCGCGCCAAGCGGCGCAACCAGTCCGTTTGTCACGCGATCTTTTGGACCGCGTGGCGCCTCTCGGCGCGCCGTCTCGGCGATTTCTGTCCCCGGCGCCGTAGCTTCCGGGCGGAAACGGAGCCCTCCTGGGCCCCCGATCCGGGCAACTTCCGCCGCCCTTCGTCTCCGACGCGTCCAGCCATTGAAGGCAGGCCCCCGTAGTGGGGCCGGACGGCTGGCCAGGGCCTTCCGAGCGCGCGGCCTGCGAAGCCGCGCCACTCGATCTCGGGCCTGCCCGAGATCGACCATTAAAAGTGCGCAAGTCGGCTTAAGCCGACTTGCGATGGCGCCGGCCCGAACCCCACGAACGGTGCAACCGGTTCGCGTCCACTCGGGGGATCGGGCGAATAGGAACATAATCCGGTTCGGAATATTGCCAAAATGGTTGAACGCGCCGTTTTGCGTTGCTCACGCAAAAGTTGCGGCGTAAAGTGAAGATATAGCCGAGTTTTGGTGGAGGAGGGTCAATGCCAACGTATTTGGTGAACACTCACGCCCAGCCTAATGGTGACCACGAAGTACACGAAGCAAACTGCCATCATCTACCCGCCGTGGAACACCGCAAGTATCTCGGCCATTTTGAATCGTGTGCGCCTGCCGTGAGTGAGGCAAAAAAACATATCCGCAATCGAACGGTTGCTACTTCTGCGCACGAGAGTGCAACACCGGCTAAGGCCATACACCCGATTAGTGCGAACTTATGGCGCACAAGCGCTCCGCCGTCCGGCTGAGAAAGGAGACAGAAATGGCACGATGCTATCGACTCTTAGTAGCAATACTTTTCGCGATGGCACTGTATTCAGTGGGGCAAGCTAAAGCCGCAAAAGGGGTAATGGAGGAATGCCCTGAATTGAGCGGTTCATATTGCCCGATTGGCACATACTGCAGCTGTTCGGGCGGGATGCCTGGCTTTCCTAATTGCACTTGCAAACGAGACGATAAAGCCAGTCGCCGCACCAAAAAGGCGAAGTAAAAGCGTGCCATCGGGCCAGTCGCGATAGCGAATAGGGTGGGCAAAGGCGCGGAACGCGCCGTGCCCACCATGAGCAATGCGACAACGACTGAAGCGGTGGGCTTTGCTGCGCTCAGCCCACCCCAAGCTTGCTATTTGGCCAAAGGGATCAAGTCTTTTCGGGCTGTTTCTTACGTATGTATATCGCGTCCGCTCCCACCTGACCTACGTACCAGAATTGCTTCTCTTTCATATCAAGTATAATGCCGACGAAATCTAAAAATCTAAATATCTCGTCGCGGCCGCATATTCAATCGTACCTTGTTTCACAATATCCGAGCCAAGTAAGCTCTGTGCTTCATCAAAGTCGATCACAAAGTCATGGTCTTTGTAGTGATTAACGAGATGGTTTGCGATTTGCTTTGCCGTCTTGCCATCTGGAAGTTTTTTATTGGCGAGTAGCCTCTCCGCGTATTGCTCGGCGCTTTCGCCCACTCTTTGATAATATCCTAAGAGACGAATTGGAACTTGGTCAGTTAGATATTTTGTAAACATTTCTGATGTTGCGGGAAAGCGTGAAGTTAATCCTGCTATCACATCCAACGCATTTCCTAGTGCCAGAACCGGTAACCCGTGGAGTTGAGGATCGATCGGGCCCAACTGACTCATCATCCCCATATGAATCTCATCCGCACCTAATGAAATCAAAGTAGCAGCCGATTTGGCGCGACGAGGCACGGCGACAACAAATTTCTTACCAGAAATTCTTCTTAAGGTTTTACTAATTAGGTACGCAGGCTCGATTCGACCGCCATTACTTTGCACTATTAGCAAAATATCTTTTCCACTTTCTTTGAAAGGCGAAGCCGCGGCATACAGCCGGTCTGCGTGGTAATTTACTATTGAATCTGCTTCATCAAATAGAAGCAAAGTTACGTAGTTATCTAGTTTATGTTTGGCGATGATAGACGCAACCTCTGACGCAATCGCTTTCTTAGTTGCTTCGTCGTCGTCTTTCGAAATTGCCTCATACCAAGTTAATGGCTTGGCGACGCTTTCAATGGGCTGTGGTTCGCCTGGAGGCGGATCAGATGCCTTTACTGGTGCGGGGACCTCAGGCGTGTCACCGGACGTAGCTTTTTTCGCCAACGCAGTTTCCTCAATGGTTGCAATTGATTGTTGTTCTACCATTGGGCGGGGGCTGCGAAAAGGGTAAACTACTCCACCGCCAGCCCACCCTTCTTCCGCTTATTCTCTCTTCGTCCCGGCCCCGACCACAAAAACCGCCCGCCGCCGCTTACTTCGGCACGCGCCCCGGTTTGATCGACGCGATGGTTGCGTCCAAGGGTCCCTTGCGCGCGATGCGCAACGTCACGTCGAAATATTTCTCCGGGCCGTCCTTGGGCTCCCACAGCATCACCGTCAGGCGCAGCACGCCGTCATTGCCGAGCTGCAAACGCTTGCCGGCTTGCACCGAGAAAGCATAGCCGTCGGTCGGGGGCACGTAGCCCTTCGTCTGCGCGCGCACCGCCGGCTCGACGATCTTATAGAGGTCGAGCTTGCCGGCGGGCTCGCCCTTGGCGTCGAGGGCGTACAGTTCGAAGCTGTCGGTCGCAAATTGCGTCTGGAAGACGCGCACGGCCACGCGGCCGTTGCGCGACCAGGTGATTTCCTCGAGCTTGTTCTCGCTGCGGCCGTGGCCGTTCGCCCAAAATCCGGTGAAGCTCTGGCCCAGGATGGCGCCGTCCGTGAGCCGCACCAGCAGCAGCTCGATCTTGGCGTCCTCGTCGGGCCGCTCGGCCGGGTCGGCGTCCGGCAGGCGCCAGGCGAAGGCGAGCTTATTGTTCGGCGACTGGGTGTCGTCGATGACGCGCGCGGCGCCCGCCCCGGCGCCGCAGGTCAGCTCCTCGTTGGCGTCGAGTCGGCACGGGCCCATATCGGCACGCGCGGGCAAGGCGGGCAAGCCGGCGCAAAGGACGCCGAGCAGGAGGGTGATCGTTGCGCTAAATGGCCGCATGCGGGCGCAGCGTAGCGGGACCAGCGCAAAGAAGGAAGACTACTCCGCCGCCTGCACGCCTTTCTTGCGCTTGTTCTCGCGCCGCCCCAGCACCGGCGCCAGAAACGCGCCGGTGTAAGAGCGCTTCACCTTCACGATATCCTCCGGCGTGCCTTGTGCGACGATCTCGCCGCCGCCGTCGCCGCCTTCCGGGCCGAGGTCGATGATCCAGTCGGCGGTCTTGATCACTTCCAGATTGTGCTCGATCACCACCACGGAATTGCCGGTCTCGACCAGCTCGTGCAGCACGTCCAGAAGCTTCGCCACGTCGTGGAAATGCAGGCCGGTGGTCGGCTCGTCCAGAATATAGAGCGTGCGGCCGGTGGCGCGCTTGGACAGCTCCTTGGCGAGCTTGACGCGCTGCGCCTCGCCGCCCGACAGCGTCGTGGCCTGCTGGCCGACATGGATGTAGTCGAGCCCGACGCGGTGCAAGAGCGCCAGCACGTCGCGCACGCGCGGCACCGCCTTGAAGAATTCCAGCGCCTCTTCCACCGTCATGTCGAGCACGTCGGCGATCGACTTGCCCTTGAACAGCACCTCCAGCGTCTCGCGGTTGTAGCGCTTGCCCTTGCAGACGTCGCAGGTGACGTACACGTCGGGCAGGAAGTGCATCTCGATCTTGATCACGCCGTCGCCCTGGCAGGCCTCGCAGCGCCCGCCCTTGACGTTGAAACTGAAACGACCGGGCTCGTAGCCGCGCGCCTTCGATTCGGGCAGCGCGGCGAACCATTCGCGGATCGGCGTGAAGGCGCCGGTATAGGTCGCCGGATTGGAGCGCGGGGTGCGGCCGATCGGCGATTGATCAATGTCGATGATCTTGTCGATGTGTTCGAGCCCCTCGATGCGGTCGTGCGCGGCGGGCGCCAGCGAGGCGCCGTTGAGCTTGCGCGCCACCGCGTTGTACAGCGTGTCCACCAGCAGCGTGGACTTGCCGCCGCCCGACACGCCGGTGACGCAGGTGAACAGGCCGAGCGGGATCTCGGCGTCGATGTTCTTGAGATTGTTGCCGCGCGCGTTGACCACCTTGATGGTGCGCCGCTTGTTGGGCGGCTTGCGCTCCAGCACCGGCACGCTCAGTTCGCCGGAGAGATATTTGCCGGTCCAGGAGCGCGGCGTGGCGATGATGTCGTCCACGCTGCCTTCCGCCACGATGTGGCCGCCGTGAATGCCGGCGCCGGGGCCGATGTCGAGCACATAATCGGCGGTGCGGATGGCGTCCTCGTCGTGCTCGACCACGATCACCGTGTTGCCGAGATCGCGCAGGCGCTTGAGGGTCTCTAACAGACGCGCGTTGTCGCGCTGGTGCAGGCCGATCGACGGCTCGTCGAGAACATACAAGACGCCGGTGAGGCCGCTGCCGATCTGCGAGGCCAGCCGGATGCGCTGGCTCTCGCCGCCGGACAATGTGCCGGACGGACGGGCGAGCGTGAGATAATCGAGCCCGACATCGACCAGGAACTTCAGCCGTTCGCGGATTTCCTTGAGCACCCGCACGCCGATTTCATTCTGCTTGGGGTTAAGGTGCTTGGGCAGCTCAGTGAACCAGGCGCCGGCGCGCTTCACGCTAAGCTCGGCCACCTCGGAGATATGCTTGGTCGCGATCTTGACGCAAAGCGCCTCCGGCTTGAGCCGGGCGCCGTGGCAGGCGGCGCAGGGCACGTCGGTGAAATATTTCAGCAGGTCCTCGCGCGCCCATTCCGATTCTGTTTCCTTGAAGCGGCGCTCGAGATTGGTGATCACGCCCTCGAACGGCTTCTTGGTGGTGTAGCCGCGCAAGCCGTCGTCATAGACGAATTTGATGTCGTCCTCGCCCGAGCCGTACAGGATGGCGTCTTGCGTTTTCTTCGGCAGGTCCTTCCATTTCACGTCGAGCGTGAAGCGGAAATGTTTGGCCAGCGCGTCGAGCGTCTGGATGTAATAAGGCGACGACGACTTCGCCCAGGGTGCGATGGCGCCCTTGCGTAACGTCGCGTCGGGGTCGGGGATCACCAGGCTGGCGTCGATGTGCTGCTCAACGCCGAGCCCGCCGCATTCCGGACAGGCGCCGAACGGATTGTTGAACGAGAATAGCCGCGGCTCGATTTCCGGAATGGTAAAGCCCGACACCGGACAGGCGAATTTCTCCGAGAAGATCAGCCGCTCGGCATTGGCATTGCGTCCGCGATTGGCGGTCGCACCAGTCGCTTTGGTGTCGGCGAGTTCGACCATCGCCAGCCCGTCGGCGAGCTTGAGACATTGCTCGAGCGAATCCGCCAAGCGCGCCGAGATGTCCGGCTGCACCAGCAGGCGATCCACCACCACGTCGATGTCGTGGGTGAATTTTTTGTCGAGCGCCGGCACGTCGGCGATCTCGTAGAATTTGCCGTCGATCTTGACGCGCTGGTAGCCCTTCTTGAGGAACTCGGCCAATTCCTTGCGGTATTCGCCCTTGCGGCCGCGCACCACCGGCGCCAGCACAAAAATGCGGGTGCCTTCCTTCAGCGCCATCACCTTGTCGACCATCTGCGACACGGTCTGGCTCTCGATCGGCAGCCCGGTGGCCGGCGAGTAGGGCACGCCGATGCGCGCCCACAGCAGGCGCATGTAGTCGTAGATCTCGGTGACGGTGCCGACGGTGGAGCGCGGATTCTTCGAGGTGGTCTTCTGCTCAATCGATATGGCCGGCGACAGCCCGTCGATCTGGTCGACATCCGGCTTCTGCATCATCTCGAGGAATTGCCGCGCGTAGGCCGACAGGCTCTCGACGTAGCGGCGCTGGCCCTCGGCATAGATGGTGTCGAACGCCAAAGAAGACTTGCCCGAGCCGGACAGGCCGGTGAACACGACGAGTTGGTCGCGCGGAATGGCGACGTCGATGTTCTTGAGATTGTGCTCGCGCGCGCCGCGGATCGTGATGGCGCGGGTATCGCGGGGCAGCTGGCTGGGGCGTTCGGGCATGCCGCCAGAACGTAGTAAGAACGGGCCGGTTTTGCCAGTGCAGGGCCGGCTGCGGTTGAAAACTATCCGCCAAAAGACAAGGGCCGGCACGAGGCCGGCCCTGCTCAGGTCTTTGCAGACGTCGCGGCTAGAAGTGGTAGTTTATGCCACCCCGAACGATGCTGGTCTTGAACGTGACGTCGTTGGCCACGCCGCATGTCGCCACGCTGCAGCTCGCCTTGCCGAGATCGACATAGAGATATTCGACCTTGGCGGACCAGGCGCTCATGAAGGCGTATTCGAGGCCGCCGCCGCCGGTCCAACCAAACCTGGTATCGGTTTCCGACGCGCCGCCGACCGGCGTCATCTTGACGTCGCCAAATGCCGCGCCGCCGGTGATGTAGGGCATCCAGCGATCCATGGCATAGCCGATGCGGCCACGCGCCGTTGCGAGCCAATCGTTTTTCGTTTCGCAACAGATGGTGGCGTCGGTGCCCTTGATCCAGCTGGCGTCGACGTCGCCTTCCAGGCCCCAGACCCATAGGCCGGTCTGCAGATTGTAACCAATCGTGCCGCCGGCCAGCGCGCCGCGGACGTTGAAGTCGCCGGTGGTGCCGCCGGCGCTGGTCCAGTTTGATGTGCCAAAGCCGTAGCCGCCGTTGATGCCGACATAGAACCCGGTCCAATTCCAAGGCTCTGCGGAAGAGGGCGCCTTATAGGCAGGCTGCGGGAAGTCGGCGGCAAATGCTGGCAATGCCATCGCGGCAGCCAATAGACCCGCGCAAGCCGCGAGAGTGAAACGCTTCATCGTGTGACCTCCTGAAAATTTCGGCCAAAGCGAACTCGGAACAGGAGACGGACCGTATACGTTGAGGTTGATTCGAGCTATGACTTTATAGCAACAGAAAAGGCAAATTAGTGAGCTGAATCAAATGCCTAAATGGTTAAAATTCACGAGAACAAAAAAAGAACAAGACTGCGTACTGGGATTGCGCTACAACCCAGGCGGGGCGCCAGAAGCCCTGTGGATTAAGGACGAACAAGCTTGCCGCACGAGGGCCAACGTCTAGGGTGAAAAGTTAATTTTCGGGGCCGCGCGCGGCGGGTGGCCCCCTTACCGGCGAGCGGCGGTGACTTGCAACGAGGTCGCGCGACCGCAGATCGCCACGCGGAGAGCATCATGGCAGGTAGCGTCAACAAGGTGATCCTCATCGGCAATCTCGGTGCGGATCCGGAAATTCGCCGCACCCAGGACGGCCGTCCGATCGCGAATTTGCGGGTGGCCACCTCGGAAAGCTGGCGCGACAAGACCACCGGCGAGCGCAAGGAAAAAACCGAGTGGCACCGGGTGGTGATCTTCAACGAGGGCCTGTGCAAGATCGTCGAGCAATATCTCAAGAAGGGCTCGAAGGTTTACCTGGAAGGCGCGCTGCAGACGCGCAAATGGCAGGACAAGGACGGCCACGACCGCTACTCGACCGAAGTGGTGCTGCAGGGCTTCAATTCGCAGCTCACCATGCTCGATACCCGCGGCGGCGGCGGCGGCGCGAGTGCCGACAGCGGCGATGACTTCGGTTCCAGCGGCCCAAGTGCCGGATCGAGCGCGGCGCGCGAACGCAAGCCGGCGCTGGCCGGCGCCGGCAAGTCCGGGGACATGGACGACGAGATTCCGTTCTAGGCAGCGGCGGTCCTGAAAGCTGTATCGCGCGGGCATGGCGATCACACCCAGGGGGAGCGCGGATATCTTTCTTGGTAGCAATTCGTTGAAATGATTTACCCAGTCCTCATCGGCCGGCTGCTGGTTCTCGCTTGGTTGGCTATTCTAAGCCTCACGTCCTTTTACCTATTGCAGCCTTATTTTATTAGCGAGGGGCTGGATTCCTCGTGGATCGCTGCCCTGTCGGAAGCGAGGCACCTCAATCTTCGATTTGGTCAAGACGTCATTTTCACAAACGGCCCCCTTGCCGGCCTCTATGACAGGGCGTTTTCGCGGCCATTGTTCTACGAGGACCTCTTGGGTGTCATGGTGTTCACCGTCTTTCTGACTGCTTTTTTTGGTGTGACATCGGTGCGAGCGCGAAGCCTGCTTGCTCCGTGTATCGCGGCCATCCCACTTATTTTTACCGTCCTTCGCGATCCCATTTTCATGAGCCTGCCGGTTTGCGCATGCCTTATTGGCACGCTGCCGGACTTTCGCGGTTACCACCGACTTCTTGTTATTGTGGGGGCGGTCGCCTCGGCAGTGGCGACGCTAGCCAAGTTTTCCGTTTTCCCAGTGGCTATCTCCGCCTTTCTGCTCGTGGATGTCATAACCATAGTCCACAAGCGCATTCCCATATCTCTCACCACCTACGCCGCAAGTCTCGTCGTAATCCTATGGTGGACCTCACCGGGCGCCTCGCTATGGCAGTTCATAAAGTTTAGCATAGACATCGCGAACGGCTACACGGGCGCCATGTTCTCAACCGGCCCACTCGTGGAGGTCGTCCTTGTATACGCGACGATGATCACACTCGTGGCTATGATCGGCGCAACGGAAATCAAGAGCCTGCGCACCCGCGAAGTATCGTTGCTTCCTGCGGCCTCGCGCGTCATTATCATTGCAATATTTTTATTCATGTGCGCGAAAGCCGGCCTGGTCAGGCATGATGGTCACGCGATGATTGCCTGGTTCGGCGTGGCCCTTGGGGCCGGGCTCTACTGCGTGTTCGCATGGGCAGCACTCACCCGTCGTGCGATCGGCGCGCTTGTGCTGTAGGCGGCACATATCGCTGGTCCGGGAAACTATACGGTTTGGCGCCTGGCGCATGGGCGGTCCATCAACTGACCGCCCATTTTCACGAGTTTCGCTCTGGCCGCGTTTTCTCTCAGCACCGAACCAGTGGCTGACGGATCAGGAGAAACTTCAGCAGGTAGCCATGGCGCGCGTGCGCGCGGGACAGCCGTTACCGATGCTGGATGGCACGGTCGATGTAATCCCATCAATACAGTCGGCCGTCATTGCAAACGGGCTGAAGTATTGGCCGCGTCCAGTTTTTCAGGAATACGTTACTTTTTCTAGCCGGCTAATCGATCAGAATCGCATTTTCTTTCGCAGCAGCCGCGCCCCCGATTATCTGCTGATGGCGCCTGGGTCGATCGATGACCGGCATCCCGCATTTGCCGAGGGGCCGCTTTGGCCCGACTTTCTCGCGCGTTATGCACCGCAAGACATCGTCGGAAACGTGGCTCTTCTTCGCCGAAGGGATCAACCCATCGACGTGCCACTGCATGTGACCGAGACGAAAGTCGCGGCCCTTGGCGAGCCGGTGAGCGTGGATACCGGGCCGGGGGCTGTTTTTGCGACCATCGATATCCGCCCCAGTCTTGTCGGATCGATCGCCATGCTGCTGTTTAAATCGGTGCAGATCGATCTCGAGACGCAATACGTCGATGGCGGCCACGCGCTGTATCGGTTCATTCCTGCAATCGCGCGCGAAGGATTTTTCTTATCGCCATTGATCGAAAACCTTGATGATTACCTCCAACTAGCCTTCGGCATGGCTGACGCGAATCCGCGCAAGGTCAAATCATTTGTCCTAGCGACGAAAATGCTCGAACGATGGCTATGGGATTCGCATTTTACCGTAACGCTCTCCCGGCTAGATGATGTCGCGCTGCGCCGTTCAGCCAATCGCAACAGCCTTGCTTCGAATTTGGAGAACAGGCTTCATCTCTTGGAGATCCTGAGAGAAAATCAACCCGGTGGCCCGGCGTTAAGAATGGTGCCCGAGGGATTGCTAGCCCATGCGCCTAAGCAGCTGAAGGTCGCGACCGGCGGACGAACGCAGCTCGATATAGCGTTCGGCATTCAGGACGGCGCCTGGCAAGGCGCCGGGCAGACCAACGGCGTTTGCTTCCGTGTCGTCGCCGATGCCGCGTCGCCGCCACTATGGGAGCGCTGTCTCGATCCGAAAAAGCAGGAGGCCGATCGTAGCATGCATACCGCGACGATTGTTGTTCCGCAGGGTGTGCAGGAATTGCTGCTCGAAACCGCCTGCCGCAATGGATGCGCTTGGGATTGGTCTTATTGGGGGCGGATAGCTTTCCGGTAGAGTTCTCGGCTATTTCTTGCCGCTGGTGAGGACGAACGCTCGAAACCGTTTGAAAATAGATGGCGAAAACGCGCGTTTGTCGATTTCATTGTAAATAGGCAACAGGTGGCGCATCAAACCCGACGCGATATACTGATAAGAAAGGCCCGACAGAAAATCCGATCCAACAGAAAATCCCGCGCGGCGGAACACGTCGGCCGTTCGCCATGCAAGAATGGGTCTCTCGTTTTCCGTCACACCGACCGAGCTGTAAAAAGGCGATGATCGATCGCGATAGAGATACATGAAAGGGTTCATGCGATTGGGATCGAACGCCATGAATCGGCCGCCCTTGACCAGCACGCGATAGACTTCCGCTGCGCATGCGGACGGATCGGGCAGGTGGTGAACCATTGCGCGAAGCAGCACGCCGTCGAAGCTTTTGGATTCGAACGGCAGATTCTCGACGTCAGCAACCTCAAAAGAAATTTCCGGGTCCTTCGTGCGCGCGCGATCAATCTGCGCCAGGCTGAGATCGACGCCGGTGACCTTGTAGCCCGCGCGATGGAGGAGCGTGCTGAAAACGCCAGAGCCGCAGCCGAGGTCTGCCACGCGCGCTCCGCGTTGAAGGCCGGTCAACCGCACGAAGGCATCAATCAGCCTCTGGTTCGATGCCGGCGTAAACGCATTGTAGTCTTGGAGAGCTGCGTACTGGTCGAAAAAGGCGACCTCTTTCAACTTATCTTGTCCGCGTGCCGGCCCGATCATATGCGATATATG
>Ga0209385_1000314_pt1 | contig 19385 bp, 20 predicted proteins | sample NGEPerB_FD_184506 | JGI IMG/M metagenome (GOLD analysis project Ga0209385, IMG submission 184506) | Arctic peat soil microbial communities from the Barrow Environmental Observatory site, Barrow, Alaska, USA - NGEE PermafrostAB12-B... | ecosystem: Environmental > Terrestrial > Soil > Wetlands >... | reverse complement strand
CTAAGACCTCTCCAACAACTGCCGGAGCAACACGCCGCACTGGTCAGCGGCTGCTTGGTATGCCTTCTCCGCAGCATTGACCGCCTCTATCAGCTGCTTGCTCGTAGAGGCGCTGGGGTGGTGATAGGCGTCCTCCAAAGCTTGCACCGCCGTGCCAGCGCCGCGAGCATCGTTGAACGACTTCAGTATGTCTGTTGCAAAATCGACCATGCGGTCACGATAGCCCCGCTGGCGACGGCACCATAGACCTCACGGCGCGGCTGGCCCGGAAACCCGCTGGAACGTTGCCACTCCGCACAGGATCGCGCCTGTGCCCCGCCAACGGTGCGGGTGGGGGTTGTTTTGGGGGTGCTCGTGGCTTCAGGCGGCGGTTGCGCCGTGAGCCTCCCAATAGTCATTGAGCCGGCCCTGGGTCTTCACTACCCAGATGATTCCGCCAATGATGGGCAGCAATACCCAGAACCCGGTGAGACCTGAGATCGGACGTTCTCTACCTTCTTTGGCGTACAGGTTGCCGACCTCAGATGGAAGCAGGAACACATTGACGATGCCGAGAAGAATGGCGAAAAGCAGCCCCAGACCGCCCCCGATCCCTTCGCCAGCGTGTTCCTTCATCTCCTTGAAGGATGCATACTGCCAATAGAGGGCGTAGATCCCGAGGGTGATGATTGATAGCAGGATCACCATCCACGGATTCCGAATCTTTCCAACAGCAACGTCAGGCACTTTTCCGCCCCATTCCCCCGGTGACGCACCGGATAGATGGTCGAGTTGACCATATGTGCGCAGCTCGTGGTCGGATGGTTCCAGAACGTTGCCACTCCGCACAGGATCGCTAGTGGGCGCAGCCACCTTTCTCACGAGCCCGCTCCCCAAATACCAGGGTCGGTTCGGAAAGATAGGGGTTTCGCTTTCCACCAAATGCATGTTGAATCAACTCTGTCGCAGCCAGGGGGGGAGGCGCGACGCAGCGGTCGGGGGGCCATCCTCCCCGTACCGGATCGAGGAATCCTGCCCGGCCCCGTGGAAGGGTCGCTCGATCAGCTGGCGATGGCCCCCGGTTACGGCCGGGGGTCCGTCGCGCCCCGGCACGAGCAGAACCAGTGCGCCGTGCAGTAAGTTGCCGGGCCAGGAGCGTGGCGGCGGGACCTCGCTCAACTGAGCCGGCGGCGGATGCGGCGAAAGTGGATTCCTCACTCAGCGGCGCAACATCGAGGACACCACGATGGACGGCGTCTGGGAACACATGCCCAGCGAAGGAGAGTTGTCCAGGGCAAGGACTTTCCTCGCCGGCTGATCCCCAGTCCTGTGACACCGACGCTGTGCGGTCACCATTGCCGCAAGCGTGGTGGAAGAAGGCGGGTGCGGTATGACGTCATGCGTGACGGCGGTCGTCTTGTCCGCGTTGGCGGGGATGACATTGGCGGCGTGTTCGTCGAGTGGCTCCAGTCAGTCGGCTTCCACTACGTCCACGACCGGTGCCCCGCAGGTGAGTACCCCGACCACAATCTCTACGGCAGCGGCGGGCTCTGCCTACCTAACGGATGTGGCACCGGCCAACGCTGCCCTTGCCACATTCAGCGCCAAAGCTGGGGCATGGACGTCCAGCACGTCGAACACTCAGGACGAGGCAGATGCGCAGCCGGCGACCACGGTCCTACGGAATCTCAACACGGCCCTCACGAACGGCCAGTGGCTTGCCGCTGCCACGGCGGATGTCCACACGCTCATAGGGGACACCGGAGCCCTTGAGGGAGCCCTCCAGGGCCTCTCGAGCGTGAATCTGCTTGATAGCTCGGCATGGACGGCAACCTTCCAACGGAACGTTGCCTCCGTGGGCACGGCTGTCGCGTTGGTGAGGCATGACCTCGGTCTTCCTGCAGCGACACCCGCCGGCTGACTCCCCTCACTTGCCCGTGTGCCTGAGGAGGATTCACACCCAACAGCGGTTGTCCGCCTACCATGCCCTCCGCCGGGCCCGTCGAGCGAGGATCCCGCCATCCGAGCTCCGGGCCCGGCGCTATCGCCTGGGTTTCGCCGCGGGGCGCTGTGACCTGCTTGATGGTCCCTCTGCCCGAACAATGGCGATCCTGCCCGCGGCCGCGGCCCGGCAGAACGATGAACGGCTGAAGCCGATGACCCGGCAGGTGTCGGTGATCGTCATGAGCGCGGGCGCTTGCTTGGTGATGAGCATGGCATGCCTCCAGGCATGACAAAGGGCGCCACGAGGGCGCTCTGGTTTTGGATCGTTGGGTGAGTTGGGTGCTACGGATCACGATCACCCGGTCGGAGACCAGGATGATCGGCAGCAGTTGGGACGGGTGCTACATCAGGTCGAGGTCGGTGGTGTCCCCGGTTGTTGTCCCACCGAACGGCCAAAGAGAATCCCCGTGCCGGGTGGCTCACGGGTGGCACCTACTGGATCGAGCGGGCCACCAGGTCAATCAGCAGGCTTGTCTTGGCACGGGCACGGCCCATCCGTGCAGCGGTTCCATCGGGGACGATCCGTGCAGCGGTTCCATCCCGCTGCGCACCCTCCAGGGCCAGACCGACCGAGCGCAGGTCTTGAGCGGCCCGGCTGGCCACCTCAGCAGCTAAGGGCCAGTCGCCCGCTCGCCCACGGGGGTCCGCCGGTGAGAGTTGAACAACCGCGGCGGCCTCATTTCCCCCTTTGTCCTTCGTCGGTACTTGTCGCATGGTGCGCACAGCGTCCTTCCCTTGTTCGCAGCCGGGAGTTCGTGGCAGTTCGAGCAGATTGCGATTACCTTGGCCGGGATGGCTTCGAGTCGGAACTGAATGTGCGGGGCGAGTTCTTCGTCTGAGTCGAACTTGCCATCGCGAGGCTCGTCCCCGAATCGCTCGTGGAATCGCTCTCGAAGCGTCACCATGCAGCGCCGGGATCGTTCCTGCGCCTCGAACTACCCGGCGGGTAGCCCGGCTTGCCGTTCCCACAGTGGTCTGTCGTCAAAGTCGTCAGCGAATCGCTCCGAAGCGCGCTCGTGAGCGTCATAGGGCTCGCCATCGGGTGAACGGTCACTGTGACCGTTCACTTCTTGGTCGACGAACCGCGCCGGGATGAGGTCGTCGGCGCCGAGCTCGACGGGCTCGGACTCTACGACGATCCCCGAGCCATACCACTTTTTCCTGCCGGATGGTGGGGGATTGCCGGCAATCGCCGGCGGTTCCAGTACGATCCGGGCCTCATGAGCCTTGTACTCCTCGAGCTTGATCGTCGCGCCCCTCGGAACCCTGATGCCCCGTTTGGGCTTCTGTGTTCGCCTGGGGCTTCGGCGGGATGAGGGCGTCTGGTTCGCCGGTCGTCGTGTGTCCAGCAGTGACGCCGGAATAGCTCACCCTGGGACCGGCGGCGAGAGGCCGGACCCTGACGAGGCCTTTCGATGCGTTATCGGCCCAATCGGGCTCTACGGGGGACTCCTGACCAGTGGGCATCAGCCTCTACCTATCTACAACATGTCCAAAAGTAAGCGTTTACCAGGAAGTTCTGTTGCAACGATTCGTGAATCTACAGGCGGGGTGTGACACATGGGTGCATGGCCTGACCTCATGCCGACCCTCCGGACGTCAGGGCCTTTCCTAGGAGGCTGGCGGCGTCCATATCGCGCTCGGGGGGCATGTCGCTGTACACCCGCAGCGCGACGCTGGGGTCCTTGTGGCCCAGCCGCCCGGCCACGGTCCTCGGGTCATGGCCGGCCCCGATCAGCTCCGTGGCAGCGAAATGCTGTAGGGCGTGCAGGTGCGTGTCCACCCCGACCTTCTCGCCGATCCGCTTCACGTCGTGGGTCACGGTATCGGGCAGGATCGGACGCTCGAGGTCATAGGTGAAGATGGGTGTCTCCGGTGTCATCGAGGTTCCCAGGTCAGCGGCTCGGTTATCCATAAACCTCAGGTGAAGCTTTAGGGCTGCCGCCCCGAACTCGTCGAGTACCAGGCGGCGTGCGGCGTGGGTCTTCGTGTTCTTCGTGATGAGTTGGCCCCGTCCCATCGTGGCGACTGACCGCTCGATCGTGAGGGTGAGGTCTGTCCAGTCGACGTCGCCCCACCGGAGCCCGCACAACTCCCCCCGCCTGGCCCCGGTGACCGCTGCCAGTGCGATCAGCGCAGCCATGTCGGGATCGTCCTTGTCGGCGGCTGCGATCATCCTCTGCACCTCTGCCACCGTGGGCGCGGTGACTGGCTTCGAGGCCAGCTTGGCCGGGCTGGCATCAGTGGCGGGGTTTGATGTGAGGAGCGCCATTTCACGCCCTGGCGGAATCCAGTACGCAGGATGGCATGCACCTGGCGCATCGAGGCCGGGGCGAGCCCTTCGTCGGTTGAGCCCTGGTAGAACTCGTCCAACTCGAGGGGGCGGTGACCTTCCTGGCCGGCATAGAGCCGTGGGCCGGGCTAATGCGCTTGTCGATCAGTCGCCGGTACTCCCGCAGGGTGGTGGGGGAGCGTCCCTCGCTCGTGATCTGCTTGAGCCACCCCGTGAGCAACTGGTCGACAGTGACACCGGCGCCGGGCGTACTACCGCTTCGGTTGCCCTCCAGCTCTTTGACCAGCTTCGCCAGTGCCTTGTCGGCGGTGGTGACCTCGGGATCGTCGGCCGCGTATCCCGGCCAGGTGCGCGACGTGTAGGCGTACTTGCCGGTGACAGCGTCCTTCCGGGTAGACACCCTCAACTCGTAGACGGCGGACTTGCCCCGTCCCCTCAGAAGCCCTCAGAAGCCGCTTGGAACCTTTCATGGTTCCATGTCAAGACCCGGTCTCAACTCCGGAAACTGTCTCTGACCTGGTGCGCCCCCTGGGATTCGAACCCAGAACCTGCGGATTAAGAGTCCGTTGCTCTGCCGTTGAGCTAGAGGCGCCTGCATGCAAGAATCCCTGCCCCTGGCACCGCAAGCGATGCGCTCGCGTCGCTGGGGACAGCAGGGTGACCGACGGGGTTCGAACCCGCGACCTCCGGGGCCACATCCCGGCGCTCTGACCAACTGAGCTACGGCCACCAAGGAGCCTCTAGTGTGGCACAGACCGATGGAGGTCCGAGCAGCCGGAGCGACCTTCCCGGAACGGCCCCTGTAGCTCAACTGGATAGAGCAGGTGGTTTCTACCCATCAGGTTGCGGGTTCGACTCCTGCCGGGGGCGCCGAAGTGCAGTTCAGACGGGGTGCGACCCACTACCACGGCCGGGGCGGTGGCGCTGCTGGCGCCAAGGACTCGCTCCTGCGCTCTCGCTCGAGACCAGGTCAGCCTTCGGGACAACTCCGCTCAGGGCCTCGGCGATCGCCCGGTCCCTGTCCTCGGTTGCGTATTGGTTCCCCCAGAGCAGCCGATGGTGAGGAGTGGCCTCTCCGGTCCATCAATTCTCCTGTGCTCGCTCCTGTCGCCACCGCCATGGTCAGTGAGAAGTGTCGGAGGTCGTGGAAATGCACTCGAGACAGTCCACGGGCGGTCCGTGCCTTCCCCATTGCTGGCGCCAGCGCTCTTGGCAGAGGAGGGACACCATCGCGTCCGGTGCACGGGAGGGCATCCGGGATGGACAGATCTACGCGTTCGGGTAGTCGACTTGCTGGTGGGTCCGAAGTGCTTCTCGGTTACGGCCGCCGGGAACCGACGTCTGAGGCTGTCAGTTCGAGAGGATGCCCACTTCATCCACGCCGTCCAGTCGTTGTTGCACCTCGCTCCCGGGACCCTCAGGGTCGTCATCGGCGTGCCTGCCTTCCCTCGCCTGGGATCAGTCCTACCCCTTACGTTGCTTTGCCACGCCAATCGGACGCAACTGTCTTGCGGCGGAACTGCAGGTGCCGGCCTGATCCTGCGATGACAGCTCCCTATAGCTGGCCACTTCGTGATGGTCATCTATGACCTCTCCCATCATCAACGATCCTGGTTGGGCTTGGGACTCCGGCGGGCTTTCTGGTCAGCCCTCTCCGAGCATCCGCCCATGAGCTTCGGTCAGGTCGACCACCCGCTTCACCTGGTAGGGCGGCGCCGGATCACTCGATCACATGGCAATAGACCTCGGCCTCGGCCCGGGGGTCCTTCGCGTCTGTCGGCGCCGTCAACTATGGCGATGGCAAGCCGGTTGTGACTGTGTCAGCATTTCCTCCAGGTTGGCGACCGCGGACTGAGCAATGGGGCATGGCAGTGATACCTACATCAGTGCAGTGAAGCACTTGAACGATGAGCACGCCGCCCTGCTGTTACGAGTGCTGCACGATGAGTAGGGCCCTCGTCTTCGTAGGAGGTTTCGCTGCTCCCGGTAATGAATGGCCGCTGACCCCGATCCGGCGCAGCGCTCGTGAACAGGGCTGGCGGACCAAGTACTTCAACGAGCGACTGGCCTTCGGACCAATCACCACCTCGGCGGAGCGCCTGGTCAACCTGATCGACGAGCTACATCGAATCCACGACACCATCGTGGTCATCGGGCACTCGATGGGAGGCCTGGTCGCTGAGCACGCAGCAGCACTTGGAGCGCCGATCGATGCACTGGTAACCATCGGCACACCGCACCAGGGCCACTTCCTATCAGGCTTCGGCCCGCTACCGGTCATGAGGGAGATGGGGACGAACAGCGCCTACCTGAGGAGCGTGGAAGCTATCCCTGGCCCACGCCCACCGATCCTGGTGGTAACAGCGGCGAGAGACAGGTTGGTACCGAAGAGTGCTACACGACCGAACAGGCCTCACACTTTCGTGGAGGTGCCGAACGTCGGGCACCTGCGCGTGATCTTCGATCAGGTCACAGCCGACACCATCTTGGAGTGGGCCGATGCTCTCACTGGGGAGAGGAGATGACGACTGAGCAATGGTGTTCGTCACGGTCGGCTGTGTCGATCACGTCTTTGGTCAATCCCGCGACCAGTGGACCCCAGGCTCGGCACGGACGGCGTTGGCCTGGTGGTCCACGCAGTGACGGTGCGAGGAGGTGTGATCACGGTACCGGTGTCGCCTCGAAGGTATCGTCGAGGTCATGGTCGACTCCGAAGATGCGAAGGACATCCTCGCTGTCATTGGTCTGCACGAGGACGCAGATGAAGACTGCAACAACGCCCTCATCGACCATGAGACGGGGTTGGACTCGACCACCGTGGATGAGGTGCTCGACCACCTATGGAAGACGGATCAGATCGAGGGGATCTTGACACTCGGAGGTCGGAATCCCTCGCTCGACAGCATACGCCGGGTGTTACCGGAAAGGGACCGGCTGTGGGGAGCCGAAGGGAAGTGGCGGCCATATCGGTGAGAACGGGCGCTAGTGGAGGCAGTGGCGTCCCCTGGAGCGTGGTCATCTTTCCCGAGGGACAGCAACGAGTGCTCGAGCGCCTTGGGAACGCCGTCTGGAGCGCTCCACTCTTTCGGATCGAGATCACCGGGGAAGTCGTCTTCCCTACCCTCCTCGTGCCGTTCCTCTCGTTGGTCTGACCGTTGACCGGCCAGAGGCTACGGGATCTGCACTACCGGTGGGCCAGCCAGGTCCTCTGCTGGGACTGCAGTGCGGATTTCGGAACTCCACCTACGTCCTGGAATCCCCCCACTCAGCGACAGCAGTAGCTCGAATGTGCTTGAGCGACTTCCCCGCCAACTTGAGTGCCGTTGCTGTTGCATTGGCCGGATCTGAGACCTGAACCGGTGATTCCCAGGCTGTGGCGCCCTCGCCGGTGATGAGGTGGAGGGTTGCGCCTCGGCCGACACGAAGAGTGACTCCGCCGAATCGCACGTTCACGTTACGGTCGATCAGCATCCGGCAGATGATGCCGCCCAGTTCCACCGGAAGTTGAGGAGCATGGCGAGTGAATAGTTCGATGCCGTCGTTGACAAGGCCCACGGGCCTGCCGATCCCCCGGGGCGGATGCAGCACGGCCACTGCTGCACGATCGAGTCGTTGCACACGCTCACTTGGTCGGAGACCTGAGGACACCCCGAAGGCAAGCTGTGCGATGCGGCGAGCGACCCGTTCGGTTTCATCGGCCCCCTCTTCAGTCGCATCTACCTCTACGGCGATCCTGGCCACGCGTTCCGGCGTCTGCTCGGGATCACGGAGAAGAATGGCAACCCGATCCGATAGGTCGCACACATCATGAAAGTCCGTCTCCAATCGATCAAGCAGCTTCGGAAGGCCGGGGGCAGGGACCGGGTCGTCTCCACCCTCGAACCGCAGTTCTTCGACCTGACCAGCGAGGCCTATTCCGAGCAGCCAACCTCTCGCCGCTCGCAGGGCTGCCGCATTTGCCCGCTCTCTTGCATCCCCTTGAACCATTACCCGCCTCCTGTCCCTTTCAATCCGTGGACCACCCTCACGCCTCGGAACTCGCCTCGCCATCCAGGGCAATCTGCTGGAGCACGATCTCCGCAGTGCAATCCGGCCCCTCGATCTCCGCCAGCGCCTCGGCCATCTGGCCGACGATGTGGGACAGTTCACCTACCAGGTCGAGAGCATCGCGCTCGATCCCCTCGGTGGCCAGAGCGGTCCATGATTCCACGTCACCGTTCACCCAGTCCGTGGAGAGTGCGAAGCCCCTTGCCAGTTCTCGTCCCATGACCGGACGCTACCCGCGTCCCGGTCGCAGTTCGTTGTCCCTGAGGTCAGCGGCGTCGGGGCGATCGAAACCACAGGCACCTGTTCAAAAGGGGTATCGGAAGTTCGCCCAGGCAGTGACTAGTGGCCAGATGTAGCGATCAGGTTGCGAGTTCGACTCCTGCCGGGGGCACCGACGTGCTGGTCAGCGTCCGCGGCGGTCAGAGTCCGCGGCGGTCAGCGTCCGCGGCGGGCTCTTGTGACGAGGGCGTTCGCGCAATGCGCCGACGGGGTGCGGTTCGGGGAGTCCCGCGATTGGTTGGTCGGCGTGCCGCGGCACGTCGACGCGTTCGGCCTTTCGCTGATCGAGCGCGGAGCGAACCTGCAGGCCGAACGGATCCGTCTGGGCTCGCAGGAAGACGAGGGCGGCCGTCACCCGGCGGTCGACGAGGGCCTGGTCGATCAGCCCGAGCTTGCGGAAGATCGTGGAGACGTGCTTCTCGACGGACTTGATCGACAGGGTGAGCTCGGTGCCGATCCTTCGGTTGGACATCCCGTGGGCGAGCTGCTCGAGGACGTCGATCTCTCGCAAGGTGAGGTCGTCGATGGTGATTCCCTCGCGGCGGCGCATCAGGGAGTCCACGATGCCCGGGTCGAGGACGGTCTGCCCGGCGCGCACCTCCTGCAGGGCCGCGAGCACGGCGGCCATGTTCGGGAGGCGCTCGTCCAAGAGGTAGGCGATCCTCGAGGCGCCGCCGCGGAGCAGTTCGAGGGCGAAACCGCTGCCCCGGTCGGAGATGATCACGATCCCCATCTTGGGGAACTCGTCGCGCAGGTGGCGGGCGGCGAGGATCGTGGGCATGGTCGTGACCACCGGGGTGCGGATGGAGACGATCACCGCCTCGGGGGTGAGTCGCTGGACGAGCTCGAGGAGCTCGTCCAGGTCACGCGCCCGCCCGACCACCTCGATATCGGCGATGCCGGCGAGCAACGATGCCAGGCCGTCCCCGATGAGGAAGCTGTCGGTGGCCAGCACTATTCTGATCGGACCTTGGTTGTGTGACATGAGCGAACCCCTCGCACCCTTCCGCCGTGGATCTCTGAGATGGCCGGTTGCAACTGGGCCCCAGGGCCCGTAGCAATCGCCGGTCAGGTCAAAGGTGCAAGGGGCAGTCTACCCCCCCCATGGTGCGCCACAGTGGCAGGATGGGTGCCGATTGTTGGGCTCCGGCCACACGGATGACGGAACGTGGGTCGACCCCGCATGGCGGAGGGGCCATTTCCCTAAGGGCCCCCTCGCTGGCCAGGGAGGGCATGCCCCCGCCCACCTTCATTGCCGGCCCGGTGTCGGTCGGTGACCGGCCATGATCGAATGGATGTAGTCGACACGGGCGGCGTGTGGCATCGAAATGGGCGGGGTGGCATGGATCTCAGGACGGCGCTCGGGGTCGAGGTGTCGGTGGAGGATGTCGGCGAGGTCGACAGCGACCTCGCGTCGTGTCTGGCGGAGGCCAGCCGCTCCCTGCACCGGGCCACGGTCGCTCTGGGGTGCGTCGAGTCCGACCGGCGCCTCCGCCCGGACGGCCACCGGACCTCCGTGCCACGGGGAACGCGTCCCATGTCGGATCACCCGACCACCGGGTCGATGCCGGCACAGTGGGACGTCCAGTCCGCGCTGGCGTACGTGGAAACGGCAACCGACTCGATCGCCGTCGCCGCCAGGTTGGCACATCTCGAGCCGTTGGCCGAAGCCACCGAAGGTCCCGGCAGGCTGGCTGTCGACCAGAACACCTGCCCGGACGGTGTGGATGGGACGCATCGGATCGACCTGCAGGCGCAGATCGGCCGCGAGCTGAACAGGGTGGTCAGTCACGGGATTTTCGAGGCCATCCTCGCGATCAACGGAGCGCTCCAGTATGTCTGCGACCCGGTTGCCGAGCTGCGGATCGAGGGCGCCGTCGAGGGGCTCGACGAGACGATCGGGCGGTTCCGCACCATCGTGTCCATGCTCGAGAACCCGGACGCCTGACCGAACCAGTCGAGCTGCTCCGACCGACCTCGCCCGTCCGGGCGGACACCTGGAGCCGGCGGTGATGGGTCGGCAGCATCGCCCCCTGCACCTGGCGAAACAAGCGGACGTTCGCTCAGCCGCGGATTCCCCCGGCGGTGTAGCGTCCCGGTCATCAGCACGGCCCCCGGACGGCATGCCGTTCGTTCGCCGAGTGCGGTGGCTACTGCTCGGCTGCCCGTTCGGGGCGAAGGGGCAGCTGACCCGAGGAGGCAGCATGGACATTCGGCGAGTGGCCACCGGGCACGGTACCGACGGCAATTCGGTCTTCGTCAGTGACGATTGGGTGGCGCCGGTGACGCTGGCCCTGATGCCCGGCAGTGAGTTCCACCAGGTCTGGGGGGCGGATTCGACCCGCACCTTCCCTGACGACGGTTCGAGGCCGGAGGCGAGGACGTACTTCCCACCGCTGGGCGGATTCCGATTTGGGTTCTTCACCATCCCTCCCGACGGGGGGAGCGGCGTCCCGGCGGAAATCGATGTGGAGGCGGCCGTCGCGGAGATCGAGCAGAAGCTCCCGGGAGCGGCGGGCCACTTCGATCGAGACGACCCTGGCATGCACACCACGGCCACGGTCGACTACGGCGTCGTGCTGTCAGGACAGGCAACCCTCGAGCTCGACGACGGGGCGAAGATCGCGCTGAATCCGGGCGACACCTACATCCAGAACGGCACGCGCCACCGCTGGTCGAATGCCGGAGATGTGCCCGCGGTCGTCGCCGTCACCCTCATCGGCGCGCACCATGGGGCGGTGGCCTGAGGCCGTGCCATCGGCGCGATCCGGCGACCGGCGGGTGCGGCGGGCGTCCGGCAGGCCCGACGGGCCCGAAGGATCGGTTCCCTGACTCCTCAGGCAGGCGCGGCGGCGAGCCTGGCCGCCTTGCGCACCTTGGGACACGAAGCGTGACGGGCGCCCTCTTCAACGGTCGTTCGGCACGAGCTGCAGCCCCATTCGCCACCCGGCTCCCGCCAGAGCATCGAGCCGCAGGCCTCGCAGCGCTCCTGGCCCTCCGAGCACTCCCAACCCGCGTACCGCTTGGACGACAGGGGGCAGCCCCGTCCGTGGCAGACCGCCCACGAGGGATCGACCACCAGTCCGTCGACGGGACAGACCGCCAGGCAGCGGCTGCAGTCGTTGCAGAGCAGGGGATCGACCTCGTAGGCGACGGGGAAGCCCGTCGACTGGGAGATCGCTCCGACCGGGCAGGCAGACTCACAGGCCCCGCAGCCGAGGCATTCCTGGTCGTCGACCTCAAGGGTCATGACGGGGCCAGCACCGTCGCAGGCGATCCGGCGGCGTCGAAGACGGCCTGGAGGGTTCCCATGAAGCGGAAGAACTTGTCATGGCCCATGGCGTCGTCGGCCCGCACCACCAGCGGCTCCCCGAAGGTCGAGAGGCTGTTCAACGTGTGAGCCGTATCGGCCCCTCCGTGCTGCTCGATGGCGGCGACCATCTGGCGCCAGCTGTCGATCGATCCGCTGACCACCACCTCGGGGGCGAACTCGGCTTCTGCCACCTCGCCGACGGAGTCGACCTCGTAGCCGTCGAGCACGAGACCGAACAGCCGGGTGTGCTCGCCGGCATCGACGATCTCGATTCCGAAGCGGAGCTCGGCGATCCCGAGCCGCTTGACGGCGGCCTGGTCGGCGACGGCCCTGAGGACAAGCTCGGAGAACCAGGCATCCGACGGGAAGGGCGCGTCGATCGGGGCCGTCACGCCACTGCCTCGACCTTGGCACCGGGGATGCCTTCGAGGAGGATGTCGAGAAGATGGAGGCGCCCACGGCGGTCGAGGCCGGCGTGCTGACACCGCTTGAGGTACTCGCCGATGACCTGGTTGCGCATCACGTTGCCCGCCACGGCGCCGACCGCGGCAGCCTGCTCGATCCCGCCGGCAGCCAGGATGGCGGTCGGCCCCGCGATCTCGGGCGTTGCGAAGATCATGGCGATGATCTCCTCGCCCTTGTCGAGGTAGGCGTGGAAGTCCTCCGCCATCAGCGGGTCCCGCTCCAGGCGGTACCGCAGGTGCATGGTGCCGTAGGCCACGTGCCTCGCCTCGTCCTGCATGCAGAGCCGGAAGATCTGCTGCTCCACCGGGGAGGGTGCGATGGCCTCGCCGGCGCGGAACAGGGAGAGCACGATGCCCTCGCCGAGCAAGTGCATCAGTGCCGAGCCTTCGTCGTAGCTCTTCGCGTCGAGGATGAGCTGCAAGAAGCGCTCGACCACCGCCGACGCCCGCCCGGGCCCGCCACCATTGGCCAGCGCACGCTTGCGGAACACCTCGGTGTGGCGGGCCTCGTCCATCACCTGGGTGCAGAGGAACATCTTGGCTTCCACGTAGTCGTGGTTGATGCGCCACAGCCACTTGGCGGGGAAGTCGGACGCAACCATCTCGACCTCGGAGAGCACGGTCGCCAACTGGCGCATGGCGTGCTCGATGTCCGGGTCGAGCTCGGGCAGGTCGCCCCACGGAATGTCCCGAGTGGCGCTCCACTGGCGGCTCACCGCCTCCTCGTAGAGGTCGAGGAGGTTGTCCGACCAAACCTCGGACTTGTCGTTGATGGTGTACCCCAGGTCCGGCACGTCGGGATCGATGTCGGAGCCCCGGGGGGCCATCGTCCGCAGAGGAGCGTGGTCGGGAACCTCGCCGTAGGAGCCGTTGGCGATGTCGTGCAACGTGAGGCCCGTCTTGCCCGGCTTGTCCCGGACCCCCCATTCCGAGCTGGTGTCGCGGAGCCAACCCAGGTCGAACTCCCCCCTGGCCGATCGCTCGAGGCAGTCGAGATCCAGACCCAGTGCCATGGTGTACCCCCGTCTGCTAATGGGCGAACCCATGAGACACGCTCGGTCTCATCGTCTCCCTTTCTGGACACGACGAAGGCGTCCTGACGGTGCCTAGGGCCGAAAGTCCCAATTGGCCGCCCGGCATTCGGCCGCCGGCTGCCGGCTGCCGGCAGATTGGGGATTTCGGCTCTGGCGTCGGTGGATGGCCTGGTCGACAATGGTGTTCATGTGGATCGATGAGCGAGGATCAGAGGTCCTGGACCCGGCCGAGTGTCACCGCCTCCTGGCGCTGGGCGCGAAACAGGGGCTCCATGGCCACATCGGCATCGCCTCGGACGGAGCTCCCCTGGTGCTGCCGGTGAACTATGCGTCGGACGGCTCCGACGTGGTGATCCGGATCGGCGAGGGCCTCTTCGAGCGGGTGGAGGGAGTCCGGCTGATCGCCCTCCAGGTGGACGGGGTCGATGCCGGGCGTGCCTGGAGCGTGCTGGTTCGTGGCCTGGCCATCGAGGACGACGGGGAACATGGCGGGCACCTGCCGGAGCACTTCCCGCAGCCCGCCGTGACGGAGCCCGGCCACCGGATCGTGCGGATCCGGACCGACGTCGTCACCGGCCGCCGGCTGGCGCCTGCCTCTGCGCCCCCGACCGGGGCGGGCCCGGTCGCATCGTAACCGTCGGGTCGCTGAAAGGCCGGCCGACGGCCCGCCCGACCCCGGTACGGTCCCCGGTCGGCGACCGGGCCGGCCCCGGTGGGCGAGTTAATGGGCGGAGCCGTTGGGGCGGGTTGGCCCGCACCTGGGGAGCGCATAGTGTGAGCGGATCGAACTGTGCGGAACGAAACCCCTCGGGACCGGGGCTGCGCTCGGGGCGCAGGGACCGGTGCGTCGGCACCGCCGATCGGCGGCCCGAGTTGCTACAGCGCTGGCCGGCCTCGTCGTCGCAGCGTCGTGCCTGGTGGGCGCCGTGAGCCCGGCTGCCCCGGCCGCAGCCGCCCCGGCGAGCCACTCCCAGCCCGTGTCGAGCCACAATTTCGCGCCTTCGACCTGGATTGAGACCTGGTCGACCGGTCCGCTACCGGACGTTGGCGCATCCATTGCCGAGTCGTCGCCGACACCGGCCACCCTCGAGGGACAGCCATCGGTCGTTGTGGGGGACCGGCGGGGCTACCTCTACGCCTTCGACCTGGCTGCTCCTGCCGGCACGCCGCCCCCGCTGCCCGCTCCGACCCCGGTGGCCGGGTGGCCGACCACTGACGGGAGCGGCCCCATCGACTCGACCCCTTCCGTCGCCCCGTCCGCAGGCGGCGTAACGTCGGTGTTCGTCGGATCGGGGAACGATGCCGACCCGACCACGGGCGGCTACCAGGCGTTCGGCCCGAGCGGCTCGCAGCAGTGGTTCACCCCGGCGGTCGATCCGCCGAGCGATGCCGCGCCGGACACCGGGGTGCAGGCCGGCCTGACCGTGGCATCGCTCCAGTCGGGCGGGCCCGATGTCGTTGCCGGATCCCTGGGCCAGAATGCCTACGCACTGTCCGGCCAGAGCGGTGGCACGCTGACCGGCTGGCCGTTCTTCAACTCCGACAGCACCCACTCCACCGCGGCCGTCGCCGACCTCTACGGCACCGGCCAGACCGAGATCGCCGTCGGCGGGGACCAGACCGCCGGCACCGGCCAGGGCCAGTCCTACACCGACGGGGGCCATTTTCGGATCCTCAGCGCCCAGGGCAACCAGATCTGCCGGGCCGACACCAACCAGACAGTGGACTCCTCGCCGGCAGTGGGCGGTTTCCTCCCCGGTGGGGCGACGGGCATCGTGGTGGGCACCGGCGCCTATTTCCCGGGCGCTTCGGACACCGATGCCGTGAAGGCGTACGACACCCACTGCCAGCTGCAGTGGTCGGCCCATCTCGACGGCAGCACCTCCTCGTCGCCGGCGCTGTCGGACGTGCTGGGCAACGGGTCGCTCCAGGTGGTCGAGGGTACCGATATGGGCCAGGGCTCGTCGGGGTCGGTCTGGGTCCTCGACGCCGCCACCGGAGCAACACTGTGGAAGGCCACAGGTTTGGGGCGGGTGATCGGCTCGGTGGTGACAGCCGATCTCACCGGCGCCGGGTACGACGACATCATCGTCCCCACCACCAACGGCGCCTACGTGTTCGATGCCAGGACCGGCACCCAGATCGCCTATCTGAGCCAGGACCTCGGCCTCCAGAACTCGCCCTTGATCACCGCGGACTCGAACGGGACGATCGGGATCACCCTGGCCGGCTACATCCCCTCGGGCGGCGCCAACTCGCCCGCCGTGGGGAGGATCGACCACTACGAGATCTCGGGCCTGAACCCCGCCGAGGCCGTCGGGGGGAGCGCCTGGCCCATGTTCCACCACGATCCCCAGCTCACCGGTGACGCCGGCGGGACTCCGGCCCCAGGGTCGGTCCCGGCCTGCTCGGTGCCGGCCGCGGCCGGCACCGGTTACGAACTGGCCGCCTCCGATGGGGGCGTCTTCTCCTTCGGCGGGGCCCCCTTCTGCGGCTCCACCGGCAACATCCACCTCAACGCCCCCGTCGTGGGCATCGCCATGGCCCCGAGTACCGGCGGGTACTGGGAGGTCGCCTCCGACGGCGGCATCTTCGCCTTCGGCGCCGCCGGCTTCTACGGGTCGATGGGCGGCCAGCATCTCAACCAGCCGATCGTGGGCATGGCGGCGACGCCGGACGGCAAGGGCTACTGGGAGGTCGCCTCCGACGGCGGTATCTTCGCCTTCGGCGACGCCGGCTTCTACGGGTCGATGGGCAGCCACCCCCTGAACAAGCCTGTGGTGGGCATCTCGACCTCCACCGATGGGACCGGCTACCGCCTGGTCGCGTCCGACGGGGGGATCTTCTCGTTCGGCGATGCGCCGTTCGCCGGATCGATGGGCGATCGCGTCCTGAACAAGCCGGTGGTGAGCACGGCCAACGACACCAATACCGGAGGGTACTGGGAGGTGGCCTCCGACGGCGGCGTCTTCTCCTTCGGCGGCGCACCGTTCTTCGGCTCGACCGGCGGCCGACCCCTGGCTGCGCCCGTCGTGAGCATGGCGGAGACGGCCAACGGCAGCGGCTATCGGTTCGCCGCCTCCGACGGGGGGATCTTCAGTTTCGACGCACCGTTCCTGGGCTCGATGGGTGGCTCGCCCCTCAACCGGCCGATCGTGGGCATGGCCGGGTTCTGACTCCAATTGTGATCGCCTTCGCCGGGCGTAGACTCCGCACGTGACCGACGTACTGGCCGTGGCCAACCAGAAGGGCGGCGTGGCCAAGACCACCACCGTCCACTCGCTCGGCGTGGCTTCGGCGGAGCTCGGCCGGAGGGTCCTGGTGGTCGACCTCGACCCCCAGGCCTGTCTGACCTTCTCCCTCGGGTTCGACCCCGACGCGCTCGACCACTCCCTGCACGACGTCTTCGTTCGTCGGGAAAGTGTCTCCGACGTCGCCTGCCCGGTGCCGGGCGTACCCGGGCTCGACCTGCTGCCAGCCACCATCGACCTGGCCGGCTCGGAAGTGCATCTGCTCACCCGCACCGGCCGTGAGCACGTCCTCGAGCGGGCGCTGGAGCCCGTGCTGGACCGGTACGACCTCGTCCTCATCGACTGCCCGCCTTCGCTCGGCGTGCTGACCATCAACGGGCTGACCGCCGCCAATTCGGTGCTGATCCCCCTGCAGTGCGAGGCCTTGTCCCACCGTGGGGTCGGTCAACTGCTCGAGACCATCGAGGACGTGCGCGCCTTCGCCAACAGCGACCTCACGGTGAGGGGGATCATCGCCACCATGTACGACGAACGGACCAGGCACTCCCGACACATCATGGAAGAGGTCGAGGCCAGGTATGGGATCCCGGTGCTGCAGCCGCCGGTGCGCAAGTCGATCCGATTCGCCGAGGCCCCGGCCCGGGGCAAGTCGATCCTCCAGCATGCCCCCACCTCGCCAGGGGCGAACGCCTATCGCCAATTGGCCCGGACCCTGCTCGAGATGAGCGCGGTCGCCGGCACCGTCGGTTAGTGGCCGACGGACCCGACCCGCTCGGCAAGCGGGCGCTGTTCTGGATGCCCGTCGAGGCCCAGGCGGCTGGAGGCGAGGACGACGCTCCCCCCGTCGGGCGGACAGCGGCGCAGGCCCACCCCCGGTCGAGTGGCGCAACCCGTCATGCCCGCCCCGCCGGTAAGCACGCCCTGTATTCGGCGGCGACCCCGGCCGACGAGAAGGAGCGGTCCACGTCGACGGCCACCGCAGCCGAGCCACTTCCGCATCGGGGGATCCTGACCGTGGCATGTTCCACCTGTGGCTCGGTCAGCCGGGTGGGCCTCTTCGAATTCGCGGTGCTTCAGTTGCCCGTCGGCCTCTGGCTGCCCGGGCGCACCTTCGATCGACGGATGACCTGTCCGGCGTGTCACCGCCGAGCGTGGACAAGCGTGACCCTGTCGAGGTGAAGCCCGGGATCCCGGTGAACAGTCGATCAGGTGGGCGGCTCCAGCGTGCGACGTGGGCCTGATGGTGCCGATCATGACCCGGCTCGGTGTGGGTCCACTGCTGGCGGCGGCGTCCAACCAGACCAACCCCGGGGGGGTGACCGGATGGCTGCTCCACTTCCACGGGCCCGCCGCCTATGCCGCGGTCGGGTTCCTGGCCTTCGCCGAGGCCGGCATGATGATCGGGTTCTTCATCCCGGGGGAGACGGCGGTGGTCATCGGGGGGGTGCTGGCCGGGCTCGGCCGCGTCAACCTCGGGGTGATGATGGCGGTGGTCGTGGTGTGCGCCATCGCCGGCGACTCGGCCGGATTCGAGATCGGCAAGAAGTCCGGGCCGTGGCTGCTCGCACGGCGGCCGCTCAAGGGCAACGCCGGCGTCAGGCAGTCCATTGCCATGCTCGAGCGCTACGGGGGCCCCGCAGTGTTCCTCGGTCGCTTCGTGGCCTTCGCCCGGGCCGTCATCCCCGGGCTGGCCGGCATGAGCGGCCTGCGCTACCGGGTGTTCCTCGCCTACAACGCCGCCGGCGGGTTGGTCTGGGGCGTGGGCTACACCCTGCTCGGATACGTCGTCGGGGTCTCCTTCGAGCACATCCTCAAGTCGGTGGGCCTTTGGTCGCTGGCGGTGGTCGGTGTCGTCGTCGTGGTGGCGATCGTGATCCGCGTGATCGTGAAGCGGCGGGAGCGGCGGCGGTTGGCAACCGAGTTCGCCGACATGGCCCGGCCGTCCCCCGACCCCGGGTGGCTGCCCGAAGAGAGCCGCCCGGCGGAACAACGCCCGTCTGACCCCGAGTCCGGGGCCTAGCCGGTCTGGGGGTGCGTGGGAGTGGAGCCGTTCGCCTCGAGCAGGTCGAAGCCGTCCGGGATCGACACCAGTCCAGGAGCCGTGCCCGACACGTCGGTGATGCCGTACTGCCACACGATGGAGTAGGTGGTCGGGTCGATGACCACCACCCGGTTGCGGTAGTCGTCGTTGACCATGATCAGGCCGTTGGGCAGCCGCTCGGCCAGCGAGGGCTTCTTCAGCATGGCGTCGCCTGACGTCGCGTCGTAGAGCCAGGTCACCTGGCCGGCCCGGGTGAATTCGAGGATCCGGCCCTCTGCCGGGGGGTCGTAGTCGGTCATGAGGTAGAGGTCGGAGGCCAGCTGTTGGGGGTCCGAGGGGTAGTTGACGGTGGGTATGTGCACCGTCCACACCAGTGTTCCCGTTGGGGTGTACTCGTCGATCCACGAGCCGTTGATCTCCGACACCAGCACATCACCGTTTGCAAGCGGGGTGTCACCGTTGGGGTAGGCGATCGACGTCGGTGGGTTGTGGGCGTCCGCCCCGTTGCCGATCTGACCGGTGACCTGGCCCTGCGGCGAGATGAACAGGATGCGGTTGTTCGACGCGTCGGCGACGGTGATGGTGCCGGACTTGAGCAGGTAGGCGTCGTCGGGTTGATTGAGGTAGCCGGGTGCCGAGCCGGACTGGCCGGGATGCCCGTACTGCCACAGGATCTTCCC
>Ga0209385_1000312_pt1 | contig 19415 bp, 9 predicted proteins | sample NGEPerB_FD_184506 | JGI IMG/M metagenome (GOLD analysis project Ga0209385, IMG submission 184506) | Arctic peat soil microbial communities from the Barrow Environmental Observatory site, Barrow, Alaska, USA - NGEE PermafrostAB12-B... | ecosystem: Environmental > Terrestrial > Soil > Wetlands >... | reverse complement strand
CGGCGAGACTGACCTTTATCGAGCGTTCCAGAAGGTCGCCGACGAGCACAAAGTGGACGCGATCCTGGACCCGGCCGCACTCGACAAAAGTGGTCGCAGCTATTGGGCCAACTGCTCGATCGACCGGCGCGACGAAGAGGCAGTGTTGGCGTACTTGAAAACGAAGTACGCACTCAAGCGCCCTAAAAACATTGTGCTCCAGCAGCATTCGGCCTACGCCGTCGTCGAAAGGAAAGACCCGAAGTAAGGCCCGCGACGTCACGCCGCTCGCGATGGCTAGACGCGAAACCCCGCGACGTGGATCGCGGGGTCGGTGTTAACCGCGAAGCCATCTCAGGTTCGCGGGGAAGAAGAGTGGCTCCGCACTCGGTCTCCTGGGCGAACTGGTCTCAGCTCTGAGAACCGAGAACTTCAAATGATCTCAGAACGCGATCCCCTTCGAATGGAAGCGGTTGCAGGACACCCAGTCCGCCGGGGTTAATCGTGCCACCCCAGGCGAATGACGGCGCTCCGTGGCAGCGACGCTGGTCTGTGTGCAACCAGCAGGCCTCGCAATTCCCATTGCGCCCCTACACAGCACGCTCACTTCTTCCGCAGCGTGAGCGGCATCGGGGGTGCGCCTTCGTGGGTCAGATGGCCGTCCAGCACTGTGCCATCCGTGTTCAGCGTGCCATGGAAGGTCGCGTGCGCCACCTTGAGGCCGAACTCGACCTTTCGATCGGCTTGCCGCACATCGTTGATCGGAACCGCCCCCTGGCCCATGGTCAGGTTGTTGAACGTGGCCTCAACCGTGCCGTCCGGCTGGTTCTTGAAACGCACCAGGATCTGGAACCCTTGAGGAGGACCAGCCGCGAGCTTCCCCTCCCAGTCACCCTCGAGGTCCTTCGACACCGCGGGACTCGGCACCATCACGTCCACGTGAGCCTCGCCGGTGCGCTTGAACTCGATGGGTACGGAGGCGCCGGGGTTGGTGAACGTACCCTTGAGCGTCGCTTCCGGCGTCAGCGTCAGGTTGAACTTGGCCATCATCAGTTCGACGGCGACGAACGTGACGGACGCGCCGTTGACGGCGACGTCGGTCACCACCAGGCCCGTCGCGTTCTCGGAAGGTACGCCCATGCTCGCGACCCACACCGACTTGGCGTTCTTGGCGAGGTCGAGCGTGAGCGTGAGATCACGCCCGTTTGCGGTGCAGCGGCCCTCCCAGTGACCGGCCGGATCGGCCTGTGCGCCCGCAATTGAGGCGCACATCACCGCTGCCCCTGCGAGACCGAGTCCCTGATGCAGGGTGCGCCCCGCGGGGACAGGTGTCGCCTTCTTGCCGAGCGTGGAGATCCCTAGCACTGTATAGAGAGGGCAGAGGCCCGTGAATCCGGTAATCAGCGGGAGAAGTCCGAGCCAGCCCCAGCCCGTCTTCGGGCCGACGAAGACGATGCTGATTAACCCGATTCCGATCAGGACTCGGGTCACGCGCTCGATCGGATGCTCCGTGATGAGCAGGAAGTTCTTCATAGGGCCTCCTAACGCACTCAAATATAGGACTCGATAAGGCCTTCTGTCATCGCGTGTAGGGGCGCAAGGAAAGGGAACTCGCCGCCGTCAGGGCCGAGGCTGGCGAGGTCATGCGGAGCGTCGGCTCCCTCGAGGGCTCTGCGGCCGGCGTCTTCGTCGAACTCACGAATGCAGAGGTCACTAGACGAGTCCTGAAGCTCCAGCTGCACGGGGAACCGGCCTCGGAGGAGCCCTTCGAGCGCATAGAAAACGAACCGGGAGCGAAGCGCCCCCGGTTCTTTGAGCCATTCAAGTGGCTCCCCGGGCTGATGTCTCAGAGCGCGGTCGTCCGGGACTACCGGGCGCTGGAGAGTGGACGACGGCGGGCGAACCGGTTCGAGTTGCCGTCGCCGGATAAGGGGCTTATCGCCGTCCACTCGCGCGGAGGCCTTGTGAGTGACCGAGTCCCTGGTCTCCGCACGCCAACGCCCGCCGCAATTCCTCTTGCGTCCCTGAAACGTTTGCATCATTGACGCCACGGGCGGGGCGCTGAAAGTTGATTCAACGGTTCACGTCCATCTTCGCGCTGGCATGGCCCCGAGATCGAGTGTTTTGGCGTGCCGGCGAGGACGCGGAGAGCCCCAAGTATGAACAAAACGCACTCGCCGTTCGGTCGTTCGATGGCCCGCAGTCTCATCGCCGGGGTGCTCGTCGTGACCCTTGCCTCGTGCCACTCTTGGAAACCAGCCACCGTGGCGGACATCCGGACCGACAAGGAGGACCGCAATTACGGCATGCGCCTCTACTTCCCCGAGGGGACCGTGGAGTTGCGGGAGAAATGGGTCCTCGAATATCCCCTGGTGGTAGGCGAAGTCGCACGGACGACGGGACAGGTTCAGGGTGAGGCGAGGCCGCCGCTCCGCGAAGGATCGACTGCCCCCGTACAGGCCTTTGACTTGGAGAAAACGCAGAGGGTGGAACTCCTGAAAAGTGCCGGAGGGAAGACGGCGATTCTCAGCGTGGGCATTACCTTAGGAGTCGTCGTCGCCATCGCCGCTATCATCGCGGCCACCAAGAGTTCCTGTCCATTCGTGTACGTGGACGAGGGCACAGGCGAGAGCCTCGTGGGCGAGGGTTATCCCGGAGCCGTCTTCCGGTCCATTCAGCGGGACGACCTGCTGGCACTGCCCATCCGGGGCGAGGGGCCCCTAAGGGTGCGCCTCGTCAACTGGGCGCCCGAGACCCAGTACACGGACCGGCTGGAGCTCGCCCTCGTGGACCACGCACCCGCGCAGCGGGCGGTCGCCACGACCGACGCGAGAGTCTTGATCGTGGGGTCTTCGCAGGGCCCCGACCGCGCGACGGATCTGGAGGGTGTCGACTGGCTCGCCGCTGTGCGGGCTGTTGACGGGTACGTCTGGAGCACGGATCTTCGGCGCGTTTCCATGCTTTCTCGAACTCCCGCTCGCGAGGGACTCGAGGCGTCCTTTGCCGCGCCTGGCGGGCGGCCGGTCCTCGAGCTGCACCTGAAGACCACGAAGTGGATGGAGGTGGTCTTTGCGCGCTTCTTCGCCATGATGGGGAGCCGCTTCGACAGGATCGTGAAGAACGCCAACGAAGAGGGTGGCCCGGAGATCCGGAAGTGGCGGCGGCGCGAGGGCGTGGACCTGCGTGTCGAGGCGCTGCGCGGCGGCCGATGGGAGACCGTGGACTACGTGCAAGCCACTGGCGCCGTCGCGATGCGAGACGTCGCGATTCCCTTCCCGAAGGATTGGCCTGAGGATATGCCGGTCGAGGTGCGCCTGAGTGGGGGCACGGGGTTCTGGCGGGTGGACGCGATCGCGCTTTCAACCCTGATGGACGAACGGCCGCATGTCCGACTCCTGGTGCCGGAACGCGCCATCGGCATGGACGGCTCCGATCAGCTCGCCATCCTGGCCGCGGCCGACCACCGGTACAACGAGCTTGCCGAATATGGTGATTGGCTGGAAACAAGCTTCTCTCTCCCCGCCGTGCCTCCCGGCGTCACCCGCAGCGTCTTCCTCGCCACGAATGGCTACTACAACCCTCATCCGCCAGCGCGGCCGGAACCATCACTTCGAAAATTGAAGCGGATCCGGGACGAAGAGGGGGCGCTGGCTCGTTACAGCGTTGACTTCTTCCGCGACGTCGACTCGCGCTCCGTCGCGAGGGCGACCGCCAGGCCCTGAGGCCCGAAGCCCGACGTGTCCATCTCCGCCGCGAAAGCGTCCACCGACCTCGTGACCGGCTGGCGCGCCCGCCTCGTCGATGCGCGGTTCTGGCTTCGCGTGTCGCGCCTCGCTTTGATGGAGGGTGGTCCCGCACGAGCCTGGCGGATCTTCAAGGGATTCGCATCCCTTGTCGGGAGCGCGCGCGACGGCCGACTCCTCCGGCGTTACGCGAGAATCGGGAACGGGTACGCTTGGGATCTCCACCTCCCGACGTTTCCGTCCCGGGCCTTCGACGCGTTCGTCCGCGGTGAACTCGAGCGCCTCGAGACCGGGATAGCTGGCGCGCCCCACGCGGCCGTGTTCGCCATCACGCGGCGATGCGGCCTCGCCTGCGCCCATTGTTCCGAGTGGACCGTCCTGAACCGACCAGAGGGTCTCTCCTCCAGCGAGCTGAAGACGACGCTTGCGGGCCTGCTGCGCCTCGGAATCAAACAGATCTTCTTCTCGGGAGGAGAGCCCCTGGAGCGCCTAGGGGACCTCCTCGCTCTCGTGCGTCAGGCGGGGGACGACACCCAGTGCTGGCTCTTCTCCGCGGCGTCGTCCCTTGACGCTCGGACCGCGCACCTCCTGAAGGAGGCGGGGCTCCTGGGCGTGGTGCTCTCCCTCGACCACTGGAAACCGGAGGCTCACGACCGCTTTCGGGGGCGATCGGGCGCGTTTGACCGCGCGCGTGAGGGAGCTCGGCACGCACGGGAGGCTGGCCTCGCGGTCGCGCTCAGCCTCTGTTCGACGCGCGAGTTCACGACGGCCGAGAACCTCGAGGCGTACCGTCGCGTCGCTCTCGAGTTCGGCGCGAGCTTCGTGCAGATCGTCGAGCCGAAACCCGAGGGACACTACCGGGAAAAGGACGTCGAGCTTTCTCGAACCCAGCGCGCCCTGCTCGAGGATTTCTACGAGCGGCTCTGCTTCGGCTCCGGTGTGAACCCGATAGTGTCGTATTCCGATCTCATCGCCCGTCGGATCGGCTGTCAGGGTGCGGGCGAGAGATATCTCTTCGTTGACACGGACGGCACCGCGCGAGCTTGTCCCTTCAGTGCTGCGACCGCGGGGAACCTCGTCCGAGAGGACCCCGCGACCGTGCTGGCCCAGCTCCGGGCGCAGGGCTGCCCGGAACCGCACACGGCGTGCCTGTCGATGGATCGGGCGACTGCCTGAAGACTGACCGGGCTCAGCAACACATCCTCGTCCGTACTCGATCTCGTTGCTGCTGTAGGGGCGCAATGGGAATTGCCGGGGACCTGTGGCGCGTGAAACCGGAGCCACACCCTCGGTTTCTTTCTCAATCCCGCCCCGTAGACGGGAATTCTGTCCGGACGGGAGCCCGCCATGCGCTCTTTTTGGCCGCCGCGAGGCGGCAGTTCTGGCAATGCGGTGGGGGGCCCTCCGCTCGACCCAGCGGCGCAAGGAGGAGTCCAGATACGAGGGGTTAGCCAGAGCGACTTCCTACTTTGTGAGGGGAGCCAAGGCCTTAGGACACTAGAGCGAACGTGACCTTGGGGCGGGAGCGCTGTTGAGGAGCCCGAGCGCGCGCGTGACCGGCGCCGTATACTGAGGGGTATGACAGCCGAAGGGTGGTGGCTGATCGGCGGAGCGGCTACGCTGGTAATTCTCGTGTTCGCGGAGGGCCGGCGCCAGACACGACGATATGGACCACCGAGCGCCCGCCCGAACCTACTCGGCGTTGGCATGTTGGAGGTACAACGCCACTTACAGGCCGACCGGCATGTCGAGGTGCTGCAGAAGCTGAACAAGTCGGAGCAGGAAGAGGTTGAGCAGCAGGACGCAGGTGCGGGACGTACGCCTGACGAGGGCGGGGGCGCCAAGCAGCGCTGACGACCTGACAAGGAACGGCGCGCACACCAGTTGTGTTCTGCTGTAGGGGCGCAATGGGAATTGCCGGGGGCCTGTGGCGCGTGAAACCGGAGCCATTCTGTCTCCTTCTCGGTGCGGCCGAGGCATTTTTGATCCCGGTCCGCAGGCGGGAATTCTGGCCGGACGGCGATTTAGGTTCGAGTAATCGGCCTTTTCCTAGAAGGTGTCCCCGGGCTGATGTCTCAGAGCGCGGTAGTCCGGGACTACCGGGCGCTGGAGACCGGAAGGCGACGGGCGAACCGTCTCGTGCTAACCGTCTCGGGATGAGTAACTTTGTCCTGGCCCGACCCTCTCTTGCCGCCCGGAACGGGTGCTGCCGGTGCTGGCTCGAAAAGCAGCCTGAAGGGCGGTCACCCCGGGGAAGACGTCGGTCGACGTGTGCGCGCACGAAGATATCCGAGTGGCCGAAGCGCTGGTCTGTGCGCGCCATGGCCCGCCGCAATTCCCATTGCGCCCCTACAATGGGACCCGGCACGCGCGCTGTCGCCACGTCCGGCTCCATCCCCCCGCCAGGCCGCAGCGCGCCGGGGGGCGTCTGTCCCGTGACGCTGTCGGCTCGCATCCTTTCCGCAGCTACTCGTTGGCCGACAAAAGAATAGCCGCCACCTTCCCATCGTTGATGTAGAACGCCGAGGTCAAGAGCTCGTCGTCGCGCGCCGAATAGATCAGCACCTTCTTGCCAAAAGGCTCAGACTTTAGCGCCTTCTCATGCTGAAGGCCTCGCAATTCCAGACCTGTACCGCGCTCGACAAGCGTTGGCGGCCCATACGTAGCGACGACCTTCCCTTCACTGTCCCCGAGCCGTACGCCTTCCGCCGTCTCGAAGCGCGGAAACCGCGCCTTTGGTGGGACCGTCTCCGAAAAGGACGCCAAACAATTTCGCTTGGTACTCACGAAGATCTCGATAATCTCGCCAGCCGCCGCGTGGTCAGTTTCAAACCTAACAAATAGACCTTGGTCTTGAACGTGGTAGCAATAGACGCCGCTACTCGTCTCCGACTTCCCATAGCGGCTGACGATCTCGCCCTCTAGTATCCTCTTCGGACCGCCAAAACAGAAGCCGGCGATACATCGAGGTCCAGCATATCCTTGCTGCGGTGTCGGACCGGGGGGTCCGGCAAGGGCAGTGATCGTAGAGAGGCCAAAAAGCCCCAGAACGAAGGCTCTCAGCAGTACGGTCTCTCTCAATTGCAGTCCCTCGCATAAGAGATCGGGACGCCGGGATTGCGCCGCTGAAAGTCTTCGATAGCGCGTCCCAAGGCGAACACGTCCTCATTGTGGCCCCTGGTACAGCCAAGAGTGGGCACCAAGGGTTGGCGAGGCTGCTGCGACCGTGTCGGGCCGAGCCGGGTGCCGCCACCGTGAATGTCGCGGGATCTAGGGTCACCGGTTGCGATATAGGCGCCGTCGGGCCCGTAGGCGATGTTGTTCCCGTGTGGAGGCGTGTGGAGCACACCAGATATGTTCGGGGTAGAGAATTCGTCGTTCGCGCCCGGCTGGGAATTAGACGCGACGCGGTTTTGGGTCGGGATTGTGAGAGGTTGTCCGTTAGGATCCTCAGGCCGCGGATCGAAGGTAGTTGTGCCATTACACATATTTGTGTGAAGAGTGGCCAAACCCGACGGATCGGAGGCGCTCAGAGGGTCGCTGAAAACGTACGTATAGAAGTTATCGTCACCGCTATCAAAGCGCAGCGGGTCTTCCTGTGTGAAACGTCCAACGCCCGGTTGATAATTGCGCGCCCTATAGAAATGCAGCCCGGCTTCCCCGACCTCTCTCCCCGTATACGTAAACGGATGAAGCCTCGTGGCACCGGGGTTCATCTGCGTTCCCCACGCGTCGAAGATGGCCGCGCTGGTCATCGAGCCCGCCGGATCGTTCGTGGCTACGGCTGAGCCAAGCCCATCGACATCGAGGTAAGTGATCGCTCCGGCCTTGTACATCGCCAGCGGCTCATCGATTGACGGCCCGAAGGCGTAGTCGGTGTTCGTGCCTGAGGTTGATTCTCTGATGAGATTCAGGCCGTCGTAGAGATACTTCGTTGTCACGCCGCCGACAGTCTTTCCCGTCCTTCTACCCTGGTAGTCATACGTATAGCTGTCAACCTCGGCCCCATTGATCGACGCAAGCCTGTTGTCCGGGTCGTTGACGAAGCCGACGCCGGTTCTCGACGTCTGGCTGCCGTTGAAATCGTAGGTGTACGTATTCGTGCCGTCCCCGAGGAGCTTCTGCGCGTTCTTCGGGTTGGCGCCGATCTTCTCGTACGTGTAAGTCTTGATCGAGGCGTTCACCTGGTTCGTCAGCCTATTCCCGACGGCGTCGTAGGTCCACTGATCGATCTCGCCGTTGAAGGGAGCGACGTTTGGGTATTCGGCTTTCTTGAGCTGGTAGAGCGGGTCGTAGGAGTACTTCGTCAGGGCGTTCGTGAAGCCCTGGCTCGGGACGTTGGCGGTCATCGAGACGCGCTGGCCGAGCATGGTGTTCAGGCCCGAGGCCCAGTCCGTGTCGTATCCGTAGGCGTAGGTCGCGATGTTCGTGGCGCCGAGGGCGTTGGCGAGCTGGGTGAGTCTTCCCTGGTCGTCGTAGGCGTACGTCCTCGTCTGCCCGTTCGGGAAGGTGGCGGTCTGGTACTGGCCCCGTGGCGTGTAAACGTACTTGAAGAGACCCGCCTGCGGGCTCCACGACATCGTGTTGAGCGAGCCGTCGGCGTAATAGGTGTGGGCGGTCGTGACGTTGGGGGTGCCGGCGATCGTCATGGTGTCGACGCGGTCGTCGGGGGTGTAGGTGTAGCTGAGGGTGCCCCGTGTTGACTGGACGTTGGTGTTGACGCGGTAGCTGGCGTCGTACCCGAACGTGTGGGTTTCGGCCGGGTTCGCGAAGGCGTCGTCCACCTGGGTCAGCTTCTGGCCCTGGTAGGTGTAGGTGATCGTCTGGGCGGGGTTGGGGTAGAGCTTCCTCTTGAGCCTCTTGTAGGCGTCGTACTCATAGGTGATGGTCTGGCCCATCCGGTCGGTCTTCGTCTTCAGGAGGCCGTCGGCGTAGTAGGTGTACGTCTCGAGCTTCCCGTCCGGGAAGGTGGTCCTGTCGAGGCGCTTGAGCGGGTCGTAGTGGTAGGCGGTGACGTTGTCGTTGGCATCGGTGATCGCGGTGAGGGCCGCGCCGGTGTAGGCGTACGTCGTGGCGCTGCCGGCGGCGTCGATGGACTTCAGGAGCCGCCCGTGCTCGTCGTAGCCGAGCTTCGTGAGCTTGCCGTTGGGATCGGTGATGTGCGTGAAGACGAGGCCGGTCAAAGAGTCGAAGTTGTCGTAGCTGTACGCCGTGGTGAAGCTCGCCGGGAAGGCGGGCGTGGGCTTCGGGAGGGTGACGGTGAGGACGCGCCCGAGGCCGTCGTAGGTGTAGGTGGTGTCCTTGCCGGCCGGATCGGTGATGGTGCGCGGGCGGCCGGCACCGTCGTAGCTTCCGTAGGTCGTGACGGGGAGGGAGCCGAAGTCGTTGTTTGTGGGGTGGGTGACGGTTGAGAGGTCCGCGCCCGAGTAGGCGTAGGCCGTGACGGCACCGGTCGATGCGGTCTGCTGCGTGACGCGGCCCTTGGTGTCGTACTGGAACGTCGAGATGGTGTCGGTCGAGGCGCCGTCGTTCCTGAGCCGGTAGACGTGGTTGAGGGTGCCGTTCGAGAGATAGTCGTACCGCCAGCCCTGCCAGTTCGGGTCGAAGACGCCGGAGGCCGGATTCTTCGGCGTGACGGACGTGACCTTGTCCGGGAAGGCCGGGTCGTAGGCGTAGTCGAAGCGCACGGGCGAGGTTCCCGTGGCGTCTCGCGTGACGCTCGTGACGCGGCCGTTCGCGTCGTAGGCGTACGTCGTGCGGACGCCTGCTTCGTCGGTCGTGCCCGCCACGGAGCCGTCGGCGTTGTAGTCCGTGTGGGCCGTGCCCGACCCGTCGGCGGGCGGCGGCGTGCGGTTCGTGATCTGCCCGCTCGGCGCCGTCGTGAAGGTCGACACCCCGCCCGACGAATCGGTCTTCGTCGTCGTCGTCCCGTCCACGTAGCTGTACGTGTAGAGCTCGAGGTTCTCCGAGTAGCTCTTCGTCCGGTCGCCCGCGTCGTACGTGACGACGGTGAGGAGCCGGTTCCAGTTGTCGGAGATCTGGTCGAGGAGCGGCCCGAAGGCTCCGTTCGTGTAATGGTAGTGCGTCACGCGGCCCGCGGGGTCGGTCGCGGATGTCAGCGTGCCGTCCGAGCCGTAGCCGTAGGACACGCGGCGGCCCGCGGAGTCCTGCACGTAGTCGACCTTTCCGTCGGCGCGCCAATACACGTCGATGTACCGGCCGGACCCGGCCTGGTCGGCGACGCGTTGCGGCTGGCCCGAGGCGTTGTACGTGATCGTCACGGCATTGCCAAACTCGTCCGTCATCGTCGTCAGGTGGCCGTCCTTGTCGAAGTGGTAGATCGTACGGCTCCTCTGGACGGTGAAATCAAAGCTCAGGTCGGAGGGGTTGCGCACGAGAAGATCGCGGCGCCCAACAGGCGGCTCGAACGCCCCCGTCAGGCCGTTGATCGTGAACCGGAACTGCGCGCCGTCGGGCAGCAAGACGTTGGCGGCCGGGGCCGACAGACCCGAGCCTGCGATGTATGAGGAGAACCAGATGCGGGATTCGAGGCTCGTGGTCCAGCCGACACCCAGAACTCCCGGAGTCCGGTTCGAGCTTAGGTAACGGCGTGAGACCTGCACGGGGAAACCCGGTGTGGGCAGCGCGAGGTCGACGGCTCGCGCCTGGTATGTGCCCGTTCCGATGAAGTTCGGGGATGCCGTGCACTGCTCGTTGCACGACTCACAGCAGGCGTTCATCCCCGGGTCGTCGACGATGGCGATCGAGAACGCCCCGATCCACTCGCCATTCACCGTGTCGAATCTCGATACGTTGAAATCGCCCTGCCGCCTGACTCGGTAGTTCTGACCGAGGGATTCGGCCTTGATGAAGAACTCGCCGGTCGTAAGGGGCGCCTTCGTCAGCTCGAAGCCCACGTAGCCGCGGTAGTCGCCGCCCTGGTTCACGTCGAAGTTGTCGACGACGCCGTTGACGCTGTCGACCGGCGAGGTCGAGCACGCGCGGTTCTGGGACTCGTGGTCGAACCTCGGGCACCGATAGACACGGAAAGAAGCGCCGTCGACCACAGGTTTGTCCGCCGAGTCGATCAGGGTGAGCCGGAAGGCCGGCGAGTCCGTCAGCTCCAGCTTGGGGTCGGAATTCGACGATCCGAAGGAGAAGGTGCTTCCACCGTCGGACGTCCGCCAGAACCGCGTCCCGGCCGAGTACGGCTCGGCATAGTTCCAGTAGGTGAGGGTCGCGATTTTCTCCCACCAGTCGTCCCAGGTCAGGGCGCCGGAGACGATCAGGAGCGTGAGGCGGCGCGTGTCGCCGACCTCCGTCTTCGGCATGTTCGCGGCGAGCATCCCCGGCTTCACGAACATCGGGAACTTGCCGTCGGTGACTCCCTTGGTCCGGTCCGGCTTCACGAGGTCGTATGTGGTGGACTGGATGAGGGCATGGGAGGTGCCGGTGTCGAACTGGTACGTGATGTCCTTCGTGACCGAGCCCGACGTCCAATCGCCGTCCGGGTCCGAGTCGTAATCGACGCGTATCGTCGAGGGGAGGTTTCCGTTCGGCCACGCCGGGACGTTCGTCCAGCTCGACACGAACCCGTAGTGCCCCATGTCGATGAAGTAGAGAGGATACGGCGTACCCGGAAGCTGGTCGAAGAACTGCGCCGTGACATTCGAAGCAGGCGCCGTCATGGACGTGCGGCTGTACCCATACGTCATGTTGTTGTATCTGTCGTCCAGCCTGTATGCGGTGAATTCGTAGTACGGGGCCGTGACCAGGTGCCCGCTCTGCGACAAGGCCAGATAGCCGGACCAGAACCTGAAGACATCGGAGCAGGCCGAGCCGTCGAGCTGATAGCACGCGAAATGATCCGGCTTGCCCGGTTCCGGGCTTACAGCCCACTCGTTCGCCCACTGTATTTCGGCGCCGCCTGAATCGATGGTGGAGACTTGCATGCCGAGGGCCTCGGCCTCGTCCCATACAGGCTTGTATGCCCCCGTGTCATCCTGCGTAACGCCCGCGAAGAGGGAGAGCGTCCCGAGCTGGTAGTCGAACAGCTCGTTCGAGGTGCCTCCGTTCTGGTGCCACAGGAAGGACGCCTCCGAGCACGTGACCATCGCGCCATCCGGATCGAGGATCAGCGAGCCGTGCCGCGGGCCGCCGACAGCGAGCTGGACGAGCACCGGATAGTTCGGCGTCGCGCCGTAGGCATCCTTGATGTCGATCTTGAGTCGGACCTTCTTCTCGATCCGGTGATCCCGGATGCCCTGGAAATCGACGATGCGATTTCCGGCGCCGCCCCCGGTGGGTGGCGTCATGTCCGTCAGCGTGACCGTGAAGGGCGGACGGACGTCCGGCGCGTTGATGCCGGCTTCGACGAAGAGGCCGAGATCGGCTGCGCAACCCGTGATCGCCAGCGGAGCCCGCGCATAGGCCATGGGCTTCGGAAGAACGCGGGGCTCTGTCTTCGGCGTGGGCGAGAGGCCGCCGGTGCCGGCCGCCGCAGCCTTTGTGAGGGGCGAGCGGGCGGTCACCGCGGACTCCGGGCCGGTGTATTCACGTCGCTCCGCGACAGGCTCGGGCGCCAGGCGCGTAAGAGGCCTTTCCGAAATGAGGATCTCACCGGCTCTGATCTCGAGGATGCTGAACGGCCTTCTCGCGGCGGGTCGGTAGAGAGGCACGGTCAGGTCTTCGCCAGAATCTGCGAGTCCGCTCTTCGAGAGATCGGAGGGAGCCGCGAACGTGGCGTTCGCGAGGACCGGGCTCACGAAAGACGGTCGGAACCGCACCTTCCCGGCCGCTGTGATCTGGACGCTCTTCACCGCGAGTCCCTGGTTGATCGATGTCTGTGTGGCGGCGCCACCGAGGAAGGTGATGAGGCCAGTGTCGTCGGGGTTCGGCTCGACCGCAAACGTCACGTCAGCTCCGGCGACCGGATAGCCGCGAGGGTCAAGCATGATGGCATTCGCCGTGAGCGTCCGGTTCAGCGGCAGGGTGAAGCCGCTACCCGAGAGCGCGATTGAGCGGCTTCCCGCCGGTGCGGGCACGCCTGCCGACAGATTGAACGTGAGGCGGTACTGGCCTGAGCCCCGCGTGGTCTCGGCTGCGATGATGTACATGCCCGTCTGCGGAAGGATGGCGTCCGTGATGGATGCGTTAAGGTCGCTGCCCGGGGCATCGTCGAATCCCTGTAGGTTCTGGTAGATGAAACCGTCCGGCGCGACGACCTCGATTTGAGGGTCGAGGCTCGAAGCGTTCTCCCACGGAACCGATGTGTCAACGCGCTGCATGGTCACGTTGAGGTGCGCGCCCGCGGTGGCGACGAAGTAGTAGTAGTTGTAGTCAGAGATTCCGCTGAGCGGGAAGTTCCCGGTGAGCGTGCCGATGATCGTCTGGCCGGGATAGACAGTCTTCGCGTAATTGTGCTGGTCAGCGGATATAGCCGCGAGGGTCCGCTGTGGGACGTCGACCCCCATCCACAGATTGTTGGTCGAGTCGACGCCAGCAGCGCTTCGCACCTTGAGGTGGTAGATGCCCGGCGAGGCGTCCGCGGGAATCGCGAAGGCTGCCTGGGCGCCGCCCGTGTCCACCGCGGCCGCGAGAGTTGAAGACGGGCAATTCCCGCCGACGGTGCAAAGCGGGTTCTGAAAGTCTGTGAGCGAGTAGACGGGCCCCGTGAGTGTGACGGTGCTCCCCGGCTGAAAGCCAGAACCGTAAATGACCGGAGTCGAATCTCCAGCGACAACCCAGCCGGGCGCCACACCACTCAACGTCTTGGCAACGACATTGAGCGGGGCGGGGGCTGTGAACCCCAGGAACGTAGCCGAGATCGTCGTTGCGCCGATGCCCGAGTCGGGCGCGACGACGATGGAGAATACCCATGGGGTAGTCATGCCAAATTCTCCGGCCGAGCCACACGGAGTGATGACGCAGGCCGACACTGTGGTTGCCGCAAGGACGATTCCTAGGTTGCTAGACGAAAGGGTCACCGCAAACGGCTCGTCATAGAGGGGTGGTGGAAAACCGTCGAACTGGATCACGCCGGAGGCGCTGCCTCCGGGTAAGACCGTTGAGGGATCGATCTCAAACGTCACTGTGCCCGGGGTGACGGTCATCGTCGCGCTCTTCGTGACGCCATTGAGGCTGGCCGACACGGTGCCGGTCCCTCCCGCTGAGCTCCACGGCGCGACCATTTCGAAAGTCCCATAAATCTGGCCGGCCGGGATCGAAACTGTGCTCGAGCTCCCGTACCAGCTCAATACCGTGGGGACGATGAAACTCGCGGCGCCGGAACATCTCAGTTGGACGTTGACCCCTCCCGCGGGCGCTGGGCCATTCAATGTGACAACGCCCCCGGAGGTGTCCCCGGCCTTCAGCGTGGCCGGAATCGAGATGCTCGCCGGGCCGAACGGGTCGACGGAGAGAGACGCCGTTACGCTCGCAGCCGCGTACGTCGCCGTGAGGACCACCGGAGTCGAGACGGAAACGGGAGTCGTCGAGATGCTGAAGGTTGCTGCGTGCCCGTTGCCCGCCGGTACGGTCACGCTCGCCGGCACGGCGGCCGTTCCGGGCAACGAAGACGACAGCGATACGACCGCCCCTCCCGGCGGCGCTTCACCGTTCAGGGTCACACTGGCGCTTGCGTTCACGCCTCCTCCGACGGATGTTGGCGTAAAGACGAGCGAGGCCAGCGCCGCAGGATTGACCGTCAGCAAGGCCGTCTTCGTCACGCCGTTGTACGTGGCGGAGATCGTCACGGCCCTAACGGACGCGACGCCCGAGGTCCATTGGTCGAAGCTTCCCGACGCTGAGCCGGCCGGGATGGTCACGGCCGCTTGTTGATCCGCGGCGCTCGTGTCAGAGCTCGAGAGCTGAACCGAAGCGCCTCCGGTGGGCGCCGGGGCGTTGAGATTGACCGTGCCCACGACCCGTGACCACGACCCGCCCACGATATTCGCCACGCTCAGCGAGAAGGACGCGAGAACGACTGGTGCGGGCGTGACCGTCAGGACGGCCGACTGTGTCGCGTTGCGGTAGCCGCCCGTTGCCGAGATCGTCGCACTGCCGGTCGTGAGCGAGGCATTGGTGCTGACCGGGAACGTGGCGCTGCGCGCGCCGGCCGGGACAATCATGTTCGGCGGAAGGGTGGCGACGTTCGTGTCGGAGGACGCGAGCGTGAGGACGAGGCCGGCGGCCGGCGCGTTTCCGATCAGGAAGACGGTGCCGGTGGACGGTGTGCCACCCACGAGGCTGAAGGGGCTCAGAGAGACGGACTGGAGAATGGCCGGGTCCACGGTGAAAGAGGCGGTTTGCGTGACACCGGCGTATGTGGCCGAGATCGTGACGCCTACGGACGATGCCACGCCAGTGGTCGTGACGGTGAAGTCGACGTACGTGGCACCCGCCGGGACCGTGACGTTCGGCGGCGTCGTCGCAACGGACGCGTTGGAGCTGGAAAGCGAGACGACGATACCGCCTGCGGGCGCGGTCGTCGTGAGCGAGACACGGCCCGTCGCCGGCAGGCCGCCGTTGATGACCGCCGGCGACACGGATGCCCAAGTTAAGGTGGGTGGCAAGGGCGTAACCGTGAGGGTGCCGTACTGCGAGCCGGTGAAGTATGCCGTGATGCGCACGTTCGTCGTCCCGACCACTGGATATGTCGTGACCGGGAAGGTTCCGCTTGGAGCACCGGCCGGGATCGTCACGCTCGCGGGCACCGTGGCCGCGGACAGGTTTCCGCTCGAGAGGGTCACGAGCGCCCCGCCGGCGGGTGCGAGACCGTTGAGGATGACGGTGCCGGTGGACGGTGTGCCCCCCTGAACGGAGCTTGGGCTGAACGTTACGGACGCGATCGTCGTCGGGGAGACGGTGAGATTCGCCGACGCGGACGTGACCCCGTCCGAAGCCGTGAGGGTGACGGTCGCGGTAGTCGCCGAGCCTGCTGTGGCAATTGGGAAGCTCAGGGAATTTGCGCCGCCCGGGACGGTCACGGTCGCCGGCGGAACGACGAGCGCCGGGTTGGAGGAAGTTAGAGATAGCGGATACCCGGCCGTCGGTGCCGGCCCATTGAGCATCACTGTGCCGATGGATGTACTTCCTCCCAGCACGATCGTCGGCGACAGGGAGAGGCCCCAGACCACCGGTGGTTTGACTGTCAGTGACTGTGCTGCGGTGACGCCGGCTGACGTCGCGGTGACACTTACGAATGTGGCGCTTGCCAACGGGAATGTCGAGAAGGTGAAGGAGGCTGAGCCCGTTCCCTCCGGCACGAGAACGCTTGAGGGAATCGAGAGCACGGACGGCGCGCTGCTGCCGAGAAGGACCGTCACACCACCCGCCGGGGCCACGGCGTTGAGAGATACGGTCCCGGATCCGCTGTTCAGGTACACGGAGAGGGAGGATGGAGCCGTCGCGGGAGCCACATCGATGAGGGGCGTCGTCACCTCTCGGCCGAAGCTGCCGCTGAGGGCAACCAGGGCGTCGTAGGTGCCTCGCGTGACCGAGGCGCTGACGCTTGCCCAGTCATTGCCATATGCAACCCCGGCGGTTGCGGGCACACTTATGATCGACTCGTTCGAGCTGTAGAAGCTTACGCTGACACCACTGAAAGGCGTGCCAGTGAGGAAAAGGTCGAGACTAAAGCCAAGATAGTACCCCAGACTCTGCGCTGTGATGGTGTTCGAGACCGTGATCGCCGTCGAGCGCGACACTCCTGCGTAGGTCGCCGTAATGACTACGGACGAGGCCGAGCCCGCTCCCAGCGTCAGCGATGCATCCGAATTCACCGGCACTGTTGCCGGCACCGGGACCACGGCTGGATTCGAGCTGGTGAGGTAGACAACACCGCCGGCCGGAGCGGGCGCGTTCAGGCCGATTTGAATCTGGATCGGCGCGCCCGAGCGCAGGTATGACAGGTTCGGCATCCAGCCGGCCGTCGCGGACCCTCGGCCGACGCTGATGGAGGTCAGCGCGGGGGCTGAGGTGTCGGTCAGGAGAGTCGAAGCGCTGCCGTTTGAAAAAGACGCCGTGATCGCCGATGTCGTCGTCGTTGCCACCGCGGCCGCATGCACCGGGAACGTCACGAGGAGAGCGCCGGCCGGGACGAGAATCGTCGCGGGAACGCTGATCATTGGTGTGCTGGAGCTGGTGAGAGAGACTGAAAGGCCGCCCGCGGGGGCCGGTCCGCTGAGAGCGACCGTGCCCAGGAGGTCAATGGGCCCGAAAACGCTGTCGATGGCCCCGGGCGTGCTCTGCGCGGTCAGCGACACAGATACGACGGTCGGACCGGGCGTAAGCGTGACGTGCGCCCGGTTCGTGATGCCGGCGTTCGTCGCCGAGATCGTCACCCACGTGGATGAAGCAACGGGGGTGTAAGTGACCGGGAAGGTCAGCACGCGTCTGCCGGCAGGCACGGTTACTGACGCCGGAACCACGAAGCTTGGACTGTCGCTCGTAAGCGTGACGATCGCGCCGCCAGCCGGAGCGACAGCGACGAGGGAAACGATCGCCGTCGCCGTTCCGGTACCAGATGCAATTGCGGGGCGGACACCGAAGGTGAAGCCTTGAGGTGCGCCCAGCGAGATCGTGCCGGCGTCGGTTGTCTGGCCCGCCGTTACGGTCAGCGAAGCTGTCGTCGCGGGCTGGAGATTCGGTGCCGTTACGGTCAGCGTGTAATTTCCAGGAGCGGCTACAAGGACGAACGAGCCGGATCCGTCGGTGATGGCGGTCATCGCGGTACCCGCGATGGTGACGACCGCCTGCGGAAGAGCGATCCCGGTGGAAGCGTCGCGGACGATGCCGATCACAGCCGCGCCAGGTGGATTGATCATAAGGGTCGCCGTCTTCGTGACGGTCCCGGCGGTCGCCGTGATCGTCGCGGTCGTTGCGGTCCCGACAACAGTCGTCGAGATCGTGAACGTCGCCGTCGTGGCACCTTGAAGCACCGTTACGGTTGTCGGAACCGTCGCCGCGCTGTTGTCGGACGAGAGGTTCAACACAGAGCCACCAGCCGGCGCCGCGCTCGCGAGTGTCGCCGTCCCGGTCGCCGAGGTGCCGCCGGTCACGCCCGCCGGGCTCACGGAGACGCTCGAGAGGGCAGGTGGATTGATCGTGAGGCTCGCCGTCTTCGTCACGGCCCCGCCTGTCACCGTGATCGTCGCGGTCGTCGCTGTCCCGACGGCAGTGGTCGAGACCGTGAACGTCGCCGTCATGGCATTTTGAGCCACCGTTACGGTTGCCGGCACCGTCGCCGCGCTGTTGTCGGACGAGAGGCTTACCACGAAGCCGCCAGCCGGCGCGTTGGCCGAGATCGTTGCCGTCCCGGTCGCCGAGGTTCCGCCGATCACAGTCGTCGGACTCAACGAGACACTCGAGAGGACATGCGGATTGATCGTGACGGTCGCCGTCTTGGTGACGGCGCCAACGGTCGCCGTGATTGTCGCGGTCGTCACGGTGGCAACAGCAAAGGTCGAGACGGTGAAGTTCGCCGCAGTAGCACCCTGGCCCACGGTCACGGTCGCCGGCACGGTTGCCGCGCTGTTGTCGCTCGACAGGCTCACGGAGAAGCCGCCGGTCGGCGCTACGCTCGCGAGTACCACCATTCCCGATGATGGCGTTCCGCCGGTCACGCTCGTCGGGCTCAGGGAGACGCTGGAGAGGGTTGGCGGATTGATCGTGAGGATCGCGGCCTTCGTGACGGCCCCGGCCGTCGCCGTGATCGTCGCAGTCGTCACGGTCCCGACAGCGGTGGTCACGACATAGAACGTCGCCGTCGTGGCGCCCTGAACGACGGTCACGCTCCCTCCACCCCAGATAGTCGCTGCAATATTGTCGGACGAGATGTTGACCGCGAACCCTCCGGCCGGTGCGGAAGCGGTTAGCGTGACAGTGCCTGTCGAATTGGAGTAGGAGCCTCCAATGACCGACGTCGGGCTCAGCGAGAGGCTCGAGAGGACCGGCGTCGAGGGCGGCGTGGATGTCGGAGTGGCCGTTGGCGTCGGTGTAGCCGTCGAGGACGCCGTCGGGGTTGGCGTCGGAGTAGGCGTCGAAGATCCCGTTGGAGTCGCCGTGAGTGTCGGCGTCGGCGTAGCAGTCGGCGTGGCTGTCGGCGTCGAGGTTGACGTCGAGATCGGGGTAGATGTCCGTGTCGGCGTGGCGGTGGGCGTCTGGGATGCCGTGGCAGATGGTGTCGGCGTGGCCGTCGGCGTCCGAGTCGGCGTCGGCGTCACGGTCGCAGCGATCGTCGGCGTCAGCGTAGGAGTCACCGTCGGCGTGGGGGAGAAGGTCGGCGTGGCTGTCGGCGTCTGAGTTGACGTCGGAGCCGGGGTCGACGTTGGCGTAAAGGTCGGAGTTCCTGTACGCGTCGGCGTGATCGTCGGCGTGACGGTCGGCGTGGCTGTTGGGGTGGCTGTCGGGATTGCCGTCGGCGTAGGCGTCACCGTCGGCGTGGGAGTGGATGTCGGCGTGGCCGTTGGCGTCTGAGTCGGCGTCGGCGTGACGGTCGGCGTGGCTGTCGGGATTGCCGTCGGCGTACGCGTCACCGTCGACGTGGGAGTGGGTGTCGGCGTGGCCGTTGGCGTCTGAGTCGGCGTGAGGGTCGGGGTGGCTGTTGGCGTTGCCGTCGGCGTCGGGGTCCTCATTGGCGTCGCCGTGTGGCTCGGAGTCACCGTAGGCGTGGCGGTCGGCGTGCGGGTCGGA
>Ga0209385_1000311_pt1 | contig 19454 bp, 18 predicted proteins | sample NGEPerB_FD_184506 | JGI IMG/M metagenome (GOLD analysis project Ga0209385, IMG submission 184506) | Arctic peat soil microbial communities from the Barrow Environmental Observatory site, Barrow, Alaska, USA - NGEE PermafrostAB12-B... | ecosystem: Environmental > Terrestrial > Soil > Wetlands >... | reverse complement strand
GTACGTGACCGTTCTCGGTGGCGCGCGAACGATCATCGACTCGGTGGCACCCGCCGGCACGACCAACGTCGTCGCCAACCCGGGGCCGTCGCTCGACGCACCGAGTGGTCCGACGACGATGGCGCCGCTCGGGCGAATCTACGGTGCTCGATCGGGCGACAAGGGCGGCAACGCGAACCTCGGCGTCTTCGCCCGCAGTGACGAGGCCTGGGCGTGGCTCGACGAGTTCTTGAGCGTCGAGGAGTTCCGACGGCTGTTGCCCGAGACCGCGCCCCTGTCAATCGATCGCTACCGACTTCCGGCGCTGCGTTCACTCAACTTCGTGGTCCACGACCTGCTCGAAGAGGGTGTCGCCGCCTCGTCGCGCCAGGACGGTCAGGCGAAGGGCTTTGGTGAGTGGCTCCGTAGCCGTGTAGTCCCCATTCCCACCTCATTGCTGGGTCCCTCGTGAACGCGACGTCCACGAACGAACTCGACGTCCTGCGTGCGGACCTCGTCGTCGAGCAGGGCGAACTCGACGCGTTCGTCGCGCCCTTGAGCGACGAGCGTTGGATGCTGGCGACGCCGAGCCCCGGCTGGACCGTCGCGGACCAGATCGGACACCTCACGTACTTCGACGGTTCCGCGGTGAACGCGATCCTCGACCCCGAGCGTTTCCAAGCCGAGATGGGCGATCTGATCGAGGGTGCGCTGGCCGAAGGGGTCGACACGTTCACGCTCGGTGCCTTTCGCACGCTCGCGCCGCGCCAGCAGCTCGCCGCGTGGCGTTACAACCGCTCCGCGCTCGCGGCGGCCGCGCGGACGCTCAACGACGACACCCGCGTCGATTGGTACGGACCATCGATGGGCGCGCGCTCCTTTCTCACGGCCCGGTTGATGGAGGCGTGGGCGCACGGCACCGACGTCGCCGACGCGTTGGGGGTCGAGCGCCCCGCGACGGACCGACTCCGCCACGTCGCCCAACTCGGCTTCATTACGCGAAAATGGTCCTACAAGGTCCGAGGCGAGGAGCCTCCCGCCGGGACCGTGCGCCTCGAACTGATCGGTCCGAAGGACGAGGTGTGGACGTGGGGCGACGAAGACGCCGCCGACACGATCCGCGGCTCCGCCCAGGAGTTCTGTCTAGTGGTCACGCAGCGTCGTCATCTCGACGACACGTCACTTGAGACCGGCGACCTCGGCCGTCACTGGATGCTGCGCGCCCAGGCCTTCGCTGGAACGGCCAGTACCGGCCCCGAGCCCAGGAGCACTGATGGCCCTCGTCGAGACTGAACTTTCGCACGGCGTGATGACGATCACGCTGGCCGACGAGGCGCGGCGCAACGCACTCAGCCGTCAATTGCTGGGCGATCTGATGGCAGCGCTCGAACGCGTCGACGACGACCCGGACGTGCGCGTCTGCGTCGTGACCAATCGGGGCACCGTCTTCTGTGCGGGTGCGAATCTGAACGAGCAGTCCGATGGCGCTCCGAGCGAAGTTCCGGGGCGCACCGTAACCATGGGTGAACTGTTCCAACGGATCCTGCATTCGCCCAAGCCGTTCGTCGGAAGGATCGCCGGACACTGCGTCGCCGGGGGCGTCGGACTCGCGGCGGTCATGGACATCTCGCTCGCGCTCGACTCAGCGATGTTCGGTTTCACCGAGGTCCGCGTCGGCGTGGCACCCGCGATGATCTCGGTCGTGTGTCTTCCCAAGATGCGTCTCGCCGACGCGCGTTCCGCGTTCCTTCGCGGGAATCGCTTCCCGGCCGAAGAGGCCGCCCGGATGGGACTGATCAACCAAGCGGTGAGTGCCGAGGCGTTGGACGCCGAGGTCGCGTCCGTGGTCAATGACCTGCTCGCCGGCGAGCCCACCGCCCTCGCGGCGGCGAAGCAGTTGACGGCGCTCGTCCCGTCGATGGAGATCGACGAGGCGTTCGAATGGACGAGCGCTTTGACCGCGAAGTTGTTCACGAGTGACGAAGCGCGAGAAGGCATGAACGCCTTCCTCGAGAAGCGCTCGGCCTCGTGGGTGCGATCACTTGACGATGACGAATTGACCTGACGCGACTAGGCGACGACGGCGTCTCGGTCAAGATCCCCGTCGTCTGAATCTCCCGCGTCGATCACGATCTGCCTTGCCAGCAAGACGAAGCCAATCGACACCGCCAAAAGGCCCCAGAACTGCGCCCAGAACGGCGCGACGTTCCACGAATCCCGGTTGAAGGTCGGCACTTGGAAGAGGAGTGCGAGGACCATCGCGGTGGATATGGTGTTCTGCAGTGCCAACCCGTAGAACCCCCGGCGAACGAACGAGGCCTGCTCACTGGTGTCGACGCGAATCCTGGAGAGCCACCACCAACTCCATACGGCGGCGAGGCCGACCAATGGAGAGAGCACCAACTGAAACAGCGTGAGAGAGCTCGCGAGGGAGAAGTAGCCAGCTGACGTCACGCCGCGGATCACGTTGATGATCGATCCCACGGCGATCAGCGCGAAACCAACGACGACGAACGTTCGTGCCTTCTTGCGCGCTGCGCTTTCCATTTGAGCACGCTACCGCTTGTTGAAAGGCGGTCACGTCGTCGTGGACACGAAACCTCCGAGAAGGCGTCGCGTCAGTCGAGCACGTGGTGAAGGTCGCGTGCGCTGATGGCCCCTTCGCGCACGAGACGCCATGGTGTCTCTGAGAGATCCACCACCGTCGAGACGAGTCCGGAACGTTCACCGCCGTCGACGACACCTTCGAGTTCGTCGCGCCCAACGAACGCACGCAGCACTTCGGCGACGCTGTGACAGGGCGCTTCGCCGTGCTCGTTCGCGCTCGAGAGCGCCAGCGGTCCGGTGCGCGCGAGGATCTCGCGAAGCGCAACGTCGTCGGGTATGCGAAACCCCGCCGTGGCAGCCACGCCGCCGACCAGTCTCGCAAGCTCGTCCGGCACGCGCACGACGATGGTCAAGGGGCCCGGCCAGTACAGGTCGCTAAGTCGACGCGCGGCCTCGGGCCAGGTGACCGAGAGTCGTTCGATCTGCGTGTAGTCACCGACGAGCACCGGCAACGCCATCGAGTCCGGTCGGTGTTTCAGCCCAAAGAGCGTCACGACCGCCTCGGGGTGGCGCAGTGACGCGGCGACGCCGTAGACGGTGTCGGTCGGCAACGCGACGATCCCGCCGCGTGCGAGAACACGCACGGCCTCGTCTTGATCGATCACGCGGGTCATCAGCGCCGCGCGATCAGGACTCGGGGTTGACCGGCGAGGTCACTCAGGTCATCGACCGAAGAAAAACTCGCGGACAAGGCGGTGGCGAGCGCCGCCGCGCCGTGCTCATTACCGTGCTCGCAGACGAGCACGCCGGCGGGTGAAAGCCACGCCGGCGACTCCTTGATGATCGTCTCCACGTCCGAGAAGCCCGCGACGCCCGACGCGTCGGCGGCCACGAGGGCAACCCTCGGCTCGTAGCCCAGCACCGGATCGAGCTGAACGAACTCGTCCTCGCCAACGTACGGGGGGTTCGCGACGATCAGATCGATCCGACCGCGCAGCAACTCGTCGACGGCGTCGAACCACGAGGACTGCACGAAGGAGACCGCCCGCAGATCGTGCTTGAGGGCGTTGCGACGCGCCACCGCGAGGGCGTCGGGAGAGGCATCGACCGCGAGCAGCGTCGCCATGACGCCTCGGCCACCCAATTCGTCCAGCAGTGCGAGCCCGATCGCCCCCGAGCCACAGCCCAGGTCGAGGATCATCGGCGCGACGACGTCCATCGAGACCAGCTCGCCCAGCGCAGCCTCAACCAGTTCCTCGGTCTCGGGTCGCGGGATGAGCACCCGCGGGTCGAGGTCGAGGTCGAGGGATCGAAAGGGCCAGTGGCCGATCACGTACTGGAGCGGCTCTCCGCCCAGTCGTCGGTCCGCGGCCGCGTGGAGCGACGCGAGCGCGTCGGGGTCGTCACCGACGAAGAACTCCTCGATCAGCCAGCGCGCCTCGCGCGGTTCGACACCGGCCGCGACGAGCTCACCGACCAGGGCGGCGTTAGCGCCCGTCACTCTCGGCCAGTTGACGTGCGCGCTTGTCGGCCAGGAGCGCGTCGACGAAGGGATCAAGGTAGCCCGCCAGCACTGCGTCGAGGGTGTAGTTGGTGAGGTTGATGCGGTGATCAGTGACGCGGTTCTCCTTGAAGTTGTACGTGCGAATCTTCTCGCTACGGCCACCGCTGCCGAGCTGGGACCTCTTCAAGTCGCCGAGCTCGCTCGCTTGGGCGTCCTGGGCGGCCTTCAACAGTCGAGAACGCAGCACGATCAGCGCCTTGGCGCGGTTCTGAATCTGACTCTTCTCGTCCTGCATCGAGACCACGATGCCCGTCGGAAGGTGGGTGATACGCACCGCCGAGTCCGTCGTGTTGACGCTCTGTCCCCCGGGGCCCGACGATCGGTAGACGTCGATCTTCAGATCGCTCGCGTCGATCGCCACGTCGACCTCTTCGGCCTCGGGCAGCACCGAGACGGTCGCCGACGAGGTGTGCACGCGGCCCTTCGCCTCGGTCGTCGGCACGCGTTGGACGCGGTGCACGCCGGCTTCGAGGGCGAACCGGTTCCAGGCGTCGTCACCTTTGATCAGGTACGTGCCCTCGTCCAGACCGCCCTGCTCGGACTCGCGCTCTTCGACGATTTCGAACTTCCATCCTCGCAGCGCGGCGTAGCGCTTGTACATCTCGGCTAAGTCCGCGGCGAACAGGTTGGCTTCCTCTCCCCCTTCGGCGCCACGGATCTCGAGGATCACGTTGCGGCCTTCGTTGGGGTCGCGCGGCAGCAACAGCGTCTCGAGCGTCGCTTCGAGCTCGCTCAGTTGCGCCTCTCCGGCATTGATGACCTCGCGCCACTGTTCGCGATCGTCGCCGGCCGATTCGTTGAACATCTCCCTGGCGTAGGCGAGGTCGTCCTGGACGACCTTCGTCGCGAGCCACGCGTGGTTGATCTCGGCCAGTTCCTTGTGGCGGCGCGACAGGTCACGCAGGCGGTTCAGGTCGCTCGCGACGTCGGGTTCGGCGAGTGAGGATTCGACGACGCGCAACTCGTCCTGGAGGACGGTCAACGTTTCGTCGAGCGAGCGCACGAAGTGAGGTGGGCGCTCGCTGGCCTACGCCTTCGGAGCGCGCGCCTTGGACGTCTTTTGGGCGTATCGACGCTGGAATCGCTCCACGCGACCACCGGTGTCGACGAGCTTCTGCTTGCCGGTGAAGAAGGGGTGGCACTCGTTGCACAGTTCCACGGTCATCACGGGCTTGGTCGACTCGGTCGTAAAGGTGTTGCCGCACGAGCAGGTCACGGTCGCTTCGCCGTACTTGGGGTGGATGTCTGGCTTCATGTGTGCTCCTTATTGCGAAAGGTGAGTTTAGCGGTAAATCAGCTGGTCGGGTTCGGGCCCTTGGCGATCTCGGACAGGAACTCGGCATTCGATCGGGTGGACTTCAGTTTGTCGATCAACAACTCGAGCCCGGCGGCCTCGCGGCCCTCGGAGGCGAGGCCGTTGAGCACGCGGCGTAACTTCCACACCTGGGGCAGGGCGTCGCGGTCGAAGAGCAGCTCCTCGTGACGCGTGGAGGACCCGTTCACGTCGATCGCGGGGTAGAGCCGGCGTTCGGCGAGGCGGCGGTCCAACTTCAGTTCCATGTTGCCCGTGCCCTTGAACTCCTCGAAGATGACCTCGTCCATCTTGGACCCGGTCTCGACGAGTGCCGAGGCGAGGATCGTGAGCGAACCGCCCTCTTCGATGTTTCGCGCGGCGCCGAAGAACTTCTTGGGCGGGTACAACGCGCCCGAGTCGACGCCACCGGACATGATGCGTCCGGTCGCCGGCGCGGCGAGGTTGTAGGCGCGCGCGAGACGGGTGATGCCGTCGAGGATGATCACGACGTCACGTCCCTGCTCGACGAGGCGCTTGGCACGCTCGATGCACAGCTCGGCGACGTGCGTGTGCTCCTCGGCGGGACGGTCGAAGGTCGAGGCGATGACCTCGCCGTGGACGCTGCGACGCATGTCGGTCACTTCCTCGGGGCGCTCGTCGACCAAGAGCACCATCAAGTGCACTTCGGGGTTGTTCGCCTCGATCGACTGGGCGATCTGCTTCATGACGGTCGTCTTACCGGCCTTGGGCGGCGAGACGATGAGCCCGCGCTGGCCCTTGCCGATGGGCGCGAGCAGGTCGACGATGCGCGGCGTGAGGTCGGTCTTACCCTCCATGGTCTCCATGTTGAGTTTCTCGTCCGGAAACAGCGGGGTGAGGTCCTCGAACCGGGGGCGCAGGCGCGCCACCTCGGGGTCGATGCCCTGGACGCTGTCGACGCGCAACAGCGCGGGGTACTTCTCGTTCGACGCCGCCGGGCGAAACCCGCCGACGAGTTGGTCGCCCTTGCGCAGGTGGTACCGACGCACCTGGTTGATCGAGACGTAGACGTCCAGGGGCGACGGGTGGAAGCCCTTCACGCGCAAGAAGCCGTAGCCGTCGTCGCGCAGGTCCAGGAGGCCCTGCACTTCGATCAACTCGCCGCTGTAGGGCTGGTCGGCGTTGGGCTGGGCCTCGCCGCCGAATCGTTCGCGACCACTGCGGTTGCGACGGTTGCGTCCCTTGCGCCCGTTTTGATCATTGCCGAAGTCACGAGGTTGACGCTCGGCTCGGGGTTGGCTGTTCTGCGTGTTCTGTCGTCCGCCGTTGTGGCTCGGACGTTCGGTCGGGTTCTCCGCGCCGTTGGACGCGGGTTCGGCGACGGTCGGCTCGGTGCTGGCGACGGTCGGCTCGTCGGTCGCGACGTCGGTGACGAACTCGCCGATCAGGTCTTCGAAGTCGTCGTCGGGGGTCGCGACGGTGCGGCGCGAACGTACGGCGCGCGAACTGGTCTCGGCGACCGGCTGCGCTGTGGCAACGATCGGGGCGGGCAGTTCGCCCATGATTGCTTCGATCAACGCGGCCTTGCTGGCCCGGGCGCCGACGTCGACGCCCTTTACTTTGGCGATGGTATGAAGGTCTTCACGAGTCTTTGACTCGAGGTCTGACCGATCGGGGGAGGGCTTGATAGCCATTGGTGTTCCTTTCTCGCCGCTTGCACAGGTTCGTCAGAACGGAGAAGAAAATCAAGAAATGTCGTCTTGGAAGAATTCCGCACGTCGGCGAGAGGCCGGTCGCGTACGACAACTAACAGTGTAGCCGACCTGGTGGTCGGACGTGCGTATCTAGGCCAGCCGCGCCAACAACGCCTGAATCGTCGCGTCGACCACCGGTGGCGTCGCACTCGTCGAGACAGCGGTGTCAGGGTCCTTCAGTCCGTTGCCGGTGAGCACGCAGACCACCGTCGAACTTTGCGGCACACCGTATTTCATTATCCCCGCGACCGACGCCGCCGACGCGGGCTCGCAGAAGATCGATTCGTATCGCGCCACGTAGCGGTAGGCGTCGAGGATCTCGTCATCGGTGACGGCGCGGATATCGCCGAGCGACTCGTGAATCACCTCGAGGGCGGGTACCCAACTCGCGGGGTTTCCGATGCGGATCGCGGTCGCGATGGTTTCGGGATTGTCGACGGGATAGCCGAGCACGATCGGGGCCGCGCCGGCCGCTTGGAAGCCCCACATCTTGGGCAGCGTCTTCGCGTTGCCCGCGAAGTGGTACTGCGTGAATCCGCGCCAGTAGGCCGTGATGTTGCCGGCGTTGCCCACCGGAATCGAAAGGATGTCCGGCGCCTTGCCGAGCACGTCGACGATCTCGAACGCGCCGGTCTTTTGACCCTCGATGCGATCGGGGTTGATCGAGTTGACGATGGTGATCGGCAGGTGCTGGGTGAGTTCGCGCGCCAGGTTGAGCGCCTGGTCGAAGTTGCCGCGGATCTGCAGTACGTTGGCGCCGTAGACAATTGCCTGGGCCAGCTTGCCCAACGCGATCTTTCCTTCGGGCACGAGCACGACGCAGTCCATGCCGGCTTTGGCGGCGTAGGCGGCGGCAGCGGCGGAGGTGTTGCCCGTCGATCCGCAGATGACGGTCTGGGCCCCGTTGGACTTGGCCTTGGTGATGGCCATGGTCATCCCCCGGTCCTTGAACGAACCCGATGGATTGAGACCCTCGAACTTGAGCCAGACGTCAGCCTCGAGGCGCTCGGACAGCCGATCGGCCCGCAGCAGTGGCGTGTTGCCCTCTTGCAACGTGATGATCTCGCCCACGCCGTCGAGGTCGAACCACTGGGCGTACTCCTTTAAGAGCCCCCGCCATCCGGTCACGCGCCACCTCCGTCGATGACCCGGATGCAGGCGCCGATCGAGTCGACCGCTTCGAGTTTCGCGAGGTCAGCGATCGTGGCGTGCACGTCCTTGGCAAGAGCGGAGTGCGTGACGAAGGAGAGTCGCGCCTCGTCGCCCACGCCCGACTGCTCCATGGACTGGATGGACACGTCGTGCTGACCGAAGACGTTGGCGACCGAGGCGAGTACGCCGGGCCGGTCCAGCACGTCGAGGCTGAGGTAGAAGACGCTCGCGATGTCGCCCGCGGGCACGCTGTGCAGGGTCGTGTCGACGCTGAAGGGCACGTCGTGGCGACCGCTCACCCGATTGCGAGCGGCGTCGAGGACGTCGCCGAGGACTGCGGTGGCGGTTGGTTGACCGCCCGCGCCCTGGCCGAGCCACATCAGCGGACCGCTCTTGGTCCCTTCGACAAAGACGGCGTTCATGGCACCGTGCACCGACGCCAGCGGGTGCTCCACGGGCACCATCGTCGGGTGCGCGCGGCGAGAGATCCCGTGTTCACCGACGCGTTCGGCGATACCCAGCAACTTGATGACGTAACCGGCCCGACGGGCGAACTCGACGTCGATGGAGCGCACGCCGGAGATCCCCTCACGCGAGATCTCCTCTCCCTTCAGTTCGGTGCCGAAGGCGAGTGAAGAAAGGATGAGAACCTTCGCGGCGGCGTCGAAGGCCTCGACGTCCGCGGTGGGATCGGCTTCGGCGTAACCGAGCGACTGCGCCTCGGCGAGCGCGTCGGCGTAGTCGCTCCCCTCGCTCGACATCTTGGTGAGGATGAAGTTCGTCGTCCCGTTCACGATGCCCATCACGCGTTCGATGCGTTCACCCGCGAGCGAGGTACGCAGTGCGCGAAGGATCGGGATCCCACCACCGACGGCGGCCTCGTAGAAGAGGTCCGCGCCGTTCTCGTGGGCCAGCTGGGCGAGCGCCGTTCCGGCCTCGGCCATCAGGGCCTTGTTGGCCGTCACGACCGAGACACCCTGGTTGAGTGCGGCCTCGATGTACGTGCGAGCGGGTTCTATACCTCCGGCCAGTTCGACGAGGATGTCCAGGCCGTCGATTTCACTGATGTGCGAGGCGTCGGTCGTGAGCAGTTCGGGCGCGATGCCCGGGCGTGGCTTCGCGCCGTCGCGGACCGCGACGGCGACGACCTCCAGGGGGACCGTCGCCGCGTCGACCAGGGCAACGTGGCGCGAGGGGTCGCTTAACAGTTCAATGAGGGCACTGCCGACAAATCCCGCGCCGATGACTCCGACACGCACGACCGGCTTGTTCATTCAGCAAGGCTAACCGCAATCAGGCGCAGGTCGATTTCAGGTTTCGAGTCGAGCGAGGTCGTCGAAGGTCTCTCGGCGAAGCACCTCGCGGGCCTTGCCGTTGGCGACGAAGACCACCGCGGGTCGCGGCGCACGGTTGTAGTTCGACGCCATTGAGTAGCCGTAGGCACCGGTGACCGGGGTCGCGATCACGCTGTCGACACTGGTCTCGCTCGGCAGCCAGGCCTCGTCGATCAGGACGTCACCACTCTCGCAGTGCTTGCCCACGAGCCGCACTCGCTGTGGCCGTTCGGCCAGGGGTCGCGCCACGTCGAAGGCCTCGTAGCCCGAGCCGTAGAGCACCGGACGGGGATTGTCACTCATACCGCCGTCGACGGCCATGTAGGTGCGCTGCGCTACGGGCTTCACCGCTCCGACCAGGTAGAGCGTGACCGCCGCCTGGGCCACGATGGCTCGACCCGGTTCGGCGAGGAGTCGCACCTTGGCGTCGAGTCCTGCGTCACGGGCCGCCGCACGCAGCGCGTGCCCCCACTGCGTGATCGAAATCGACGTCTCTCCAGCCACGTACGCGACGCCGAGTCCGCCACCGACGCACAGTTCGTCAAAGTCGTCATCGCGAGTGAAGTCAGCGAGGATTCGCATCGTCTCTTCGTAGCCATCCGCGTCGAAGATCTGCGATCCGATGTGCGTGTGCACGCCGTGCAACGTGACCCCGGTCACCTCGCGCAACGTCGAGATCGCCCGACGGGCATCGCCTGACGAGACGGAGAAGCCGAACTTGGTGTCCTCTTGCCCGGTGCGAACGAACTCGTGGGTGTGTGCTTCGACGCCGGGAGTTACGCGTACCAGGCAGTCGAGGGTCTGGTCCGGTCCGGCAAGGGCTCGTAGACGCTCGATCTCGTCGAAGTTGTCGACGACGACGCGATGGACCCCCACAGCGATGGCTCGCTCGAGTTCGTCGTGGGACTTGTTGTTGCCGTGGAGGATGACGCGACTGGCCGGCACGCCCGATCGCAGCACGATATCGAGTTCACCGCCGGTCGCGACATCGATGCACAGGCCCTCTTCGAAGGCCAGTCGAGCCATCGCTCCACACAGGAACGACTTGGACGCGAACGCGACGCCGTCGTCAAAGACGCTGGCCGCTTCGCGACAGCGCGAGCGCAGCGTCGCTTCGTCGTAGACGAAAAGCGGTGTCCCGTACGTCGCCGCGAGATCGCGCAACGACACCCCACCGACCGAGACATCGTCAACTTTCAATGTCGCGGTGTCGGGCAGCAATGTCGAGAGAATTGGCTCGGCACTCATACACGCACAATAGATGGTCGGTCGCTTCGCTCTATTGAGAAGCCTTCAAAGTAGTCAGGTAGGCTGACCACGCCGCCCTCGTAGCTCAGGGGATAGAGCATTGGCCTCCGAAGCCATGTGCGCAGGTTCGATTCCTGCCGGGGGCACCAGGACTTTTACTACATCAGTATTTTCGATTGCGCATTCTGCCCCGCGCCTGCCCCGTCGTTTGCCAATAACCCGCCACTGACCGCCACTGTTTCTGCGTGCACACACACCCGCCGCAAGAAGACCGAATGGCTCTCAGTAGCCGACTTGTGTGGAGAGTGTGGCGTCACTCGTTCAACCATCGAAAAGTGGAAGCGCAAGAACCAACTACCCCTTTATCGGAAGCTCCCCAGCGGGCGCCTCCTCTTCGACAGTGAGGACGTGGCCGAGTTCTCACGCCCTCCATTCGCCTTCACGTCTCTGGTCACGGTGGAGGGCGATCGGCCCAACTGCAAGGCGATTGCGGTCATCGAAAGATCATCGTGAAGAGCCAGCATGATGATCACTTCACGTTCGCCCGCTTGCAGGCTTGCCGGACGCGGCAGCCAGTCGTCTGATTTCGCCGCGCGCGCTTGACCGCGCAGCATCAATTCAATTCCCGAGTGACTGCAACCGATCTCCTTGGCGATGTCGCGAAGACTCATTCCTCTTGCTCGAAGGCGATGAGCCAACGCTCGTTTGTCCATGGTCAGGTGTGCGGTCATGGAACGCCCTTTTGGTTGGTCAACTCAACTTTGTTGATTCACCAAATATTGCGCCCACCCCTTGAAGCCGCCGATTACCATTCGGCGTTTAATGGATATTACGGTTTCTGGGGCAGGATTTGAACCTACGACCTTCGGGCTATTAGTTCCTTGGGAGTCCGTTCGATTGATATTGGCGAGTCCGGCGAACGTTCCCGATCTGGACAAATATGTTCAAGTCATGTCAAGGATTCCACCACGTTTGGCGCTTTCCGTAACGGGCCCGTGACCACGCTATTCAAAGCCAGCCGTCGAGCGAGATAGGGCGCGGTGGCGCTGCCATCGGCCTTTGCGACGACGGCGGGAGCACCAATGGTAACCACCCTACCGCCCATATCCCCGCCGCCCGGACCGAGGTCGATTATCCAGTCGGCGGTGGCGATCACGTCCAGGTCGTGCTCGACCAGAACAACTGTGTTGCCAGCGGCAACGAGTCGGTGTAGCTGTCGTAACAGCAGCGCAATGTCCTCGGGGTGCAGTCCCGCCGTCGGCTCATCCAGCAGATAGAGAGCGTGACCGCGGTGGGCTCGCTGCAGTTCGGTCGCCAACTTGATGCGCTGGGCTTCACCGCCGCTGAGTTCCGTCGCGGGTTGACCCAATCGCAGGTACCCGAGTCCCACGTCTCGCAGCATCCCCAAACTCCGTAAGACGGCCGGGACGTCGGCGAAGAAATTCGCTGCGTCCTCAACGGTCATGGCCAACACGTCCGCGATGTTCTTCGCGCGGTAAGTCACTTCAAGTGTTTCCGAGTTGTACCGAGCGCCCTGACACGTCGGACACGGACTGTACGTTCCAGGCAGAAACAGAAGTTCGACTTCGACGAACCCTACGCCTTGGCAGGTATCGCACCTCCCCTCAGGGACGTTGAACGAGAAACGTCCGGTCGTGAATCCGCGTGCCTTGGCATCGTCAGTCGAGGCGAACAGTTTGCGCACCCCGTCGAAAAGCCCCGTGTAGGTCGCGAGGTTGGACCTCGGCGTGCGGCCGATGGGCTGCTGGTCGACTTTCACAAGCCGCTCGAACGACTCGAGTCCGGACACGTCCGCTACGTCCACCACGAGCTGCGCTTCGCCGGCACCTTCGAATTCCGCTCCGAGGTGGCCACGCACGACTTCGGCAAGCACTTGCGTGACAAGCGTGGACTTCCCCGATCCGGACACTCCGGTGACCACCGTAAGCACGCACAGCGGTATCTCGACCGACACGTCGTGCAGATTGTGGCGAGAGACGCCACGCAGATGGAGCCATCCCTTCGGCGCCCGGGGGGCGTGGTCGAGCCGTTGGACGCGCCCGAACAGATGACGGCTCGTCGGTGAATCCTTCACCTTCTCGAGTCCAGGGACGGGGCCGGAGTAGAGCACACGACCGCCGCCCTCCCCTGCGCCGGGACCGATGTCAACCACCCAGTCCGCTCGTCGCACGACGTCCATGTCGTGCTCCACCACAAAGAGCGAGTTGCCCGATGCTTTCAGACGTTCGAGGACGTCCAGCAGTGGTTCTGCGTCAGCCGGGTGCAGTCCCGCTGATGGTTCGTCCAACACGTACACGACGCCAAACAGCCCCGAGCGAAGCTCCGTCGCAATGCGCAATCGCTGCGTCTCGCCCGGTGACAGCGTTGTCGAACGGCGTCCGAGGCTCAGGTAGCCAAGTCCGAGATCCAGTAGCACCTGGATCCGGACGACCAGGTCGGCGCAGACGCGCACCGCGACCTCAGTCGCTTCGCCAGATTGGGAGGTGGGAGTGGCGGCTCCCGCGTCGGACAGCTCCGCCGTTGGGCGAAGCATCGCGACGACTTCGGTGAGCGACATCGCGTTCGTCTCGGCAATGGAGCGACCAGCGAATGTCACCGCGAGCGCCCCTGACTGCAAACCTGTGCCGTGGCACTCGGGACACGGAACGCTGCGAACGAAACGCATCGCCCGATCGCGCATCTGCTGGCTCTTGGAGTCAGCGAGAACGTGCATGACGTGTTTGCGCGCACTCCAGAACGTTCCGTTGTAGCCATAGTCGGTACGGCCTGGCTCCGGCTGGACCAAGATGGACGGCTGCTCGTCCGTGTACAGCAACCAATCCCGGTCCTTTTTCTTGAGTTTGTGCCACGGCGTGTTGATGTCGATCTCGAGACCACTCACGATGCTTCGAAGGTTGGCCCCCTGCCACGCCCCGGGCCAGGCCGCGATCGCTCCGTCACGAATGCTCAGCGAGGCATCCGGAACGAGGAGGTCCTCGGTGACGTCGTGCACCACACCAAGCCCGTGGCACTTCGAGCAGGCGCCGGCCGCAGTGTTGGGAGAGAACGATTCGGCCCCCAAAAGTGAAGCCCCTAGGGGATAGGTCCCTGCTCGCGAGTAGAGCATCCGCAACAAGTTAGACAGGGTGGTAATGGTGCCAACTGTTGAGCGCGAGCTGGGCGCGCCGTGACGCTGCTGCAGTGCCACGGCCGGTGGCAATCCGGTGATCTCGCGTACGTGTGGCGCACCGACCTGATGCAGCAATCGTCGAGCGTACGGCGCTACTGATTCAAAGTATCGACGCTGCGCTTCTGCGTATAGCGTGCCGAAGGCTAGCGAGGACTTCCCGGACCCGGAGACTCCGGTGAAGACGACCATCGCGTCGCGCGGAATGTCGACATCCACATCTTTCAGATTGTGCTCGCTGGCGCCACGAACATGTACGAAGTGGTCCGACACGTCGACGTTCACTCACCTGAAATTGTGAGGGGAGTCTCGCCGTACATAGACGAACCTTATATCTCGAGCAGTATTGCCCCCACGTCAGCCGTGACCACATTGTCGGCGCCGTCCCCACTCGATCTGGTACTTCGGGGAGATCTTGAATCCGCCGGCATTCTTAGCGAGCGCGTCAATAGGTTAGGCGATAGATCCTTCGCATTTCAGGAACTTGTCCAACTGAGTCGCAAACTCGGCGACATTGCGTCGCAACCATTCCACGAGCATCGCGGCGTGCTCCATTTCGTCGTTCATACTGCGAACAAGCACTCCCTTGAGCTGAGCGTCGTCGCAGTCGTCGGCTCGCTGGCGATACGTGTCGATTGCCTGCAGTTCCTCCATCAGCGAGACAATCGCCTGGTGCGTAGTGACCGTCTCGTCCGCGAGACGCTCTCGCGGCTCATGTAGGTCTTCGTTGGACATGGCGACCCTCCTGGGACTGTGAAGGCGAAGTTGCCTCTTCCAAAATCGTAACAAAGCAAGGAGCGAGCGTCAAAAGTGGCAGCCCGTTACCAACGCACTACCGTTTCGACCGACTGTGAGCGGAAAGGGGAAATGGCATGTGACTTGCGCGGACGTCTATGCGCCACTCCAACAGAGTGGGTTGTTGATCCCCGGATAGAACCCGCCTGTGGCTTCTCTCCGGTTGAACTCGATCCCCACAGTCCACCGATAACACCTGTTGTTGGTGAACTAATATCGAAGTACATCGAGCTCTTGTGCAGGCGCTGCATAGGAATTAAACGAAAGAGGAATTGGAAGGACTCCAATTCCTAAACCACTAACTCCGCGAGTCTTTGTTAGTGCTGCACCTTGCAACTCTTAGCGAAGTTCGCCGGCGATTGTCGACCTAGCGCGCTGTGAGTTCTGTTGTGATTGTATTCGTGTTGCCAGTCGCCGAGCAACACTTTCGCCTCGAACAACGTGTCGAACTGCTGACCGTTCAAGAACTCGTCACAAAGACGTGCGTTGCACTATTCGGGTCCACTTCATTCTGCCAGGGTTAACCAGTCAATGAACAACGATCGGGCACCGTTGAAGCGACACCAATCGTTGAGGGCGTGCGCAGCGAACTCGGGACCGTTGTGCGTGCGCAAGTGACCGTACGTGCCGCGCTCGGCGGAGAGTTGCTCGAGAGAGACTAACCTGCGAAGAGTAGGAACAAGTCTGCGCCTGTCGCGCAGGCCTCAACAATCGAAAGGCAAAGCCATGACGCTTCTCTCACTCATCAACTCGCTGCTGGACTCGACGACGACTCCCCTCGTCGCCTCAGCGCACTGCGACCTGCCCTGCGGCGTCTACGACCCCGCCCAGGCCAAGATCGAAGCCCAGTCGGTCAAAGGCTGCATGGAGAAGTACAACGCGTCGAGCGACCCCGACTTCAAAGTGCGCGCCACCATCATCAAAGAGGAGCGTTGCGAGCTGGTCAAGCACCACCTCTGGGTGCTGTGGACCGACTACTTCAAGGTCGAGCACCTGAAGGCGTTCCCGAACCTCCACGACCTCTTCTGGATGGCCACCAAGTCGGCCGGCGAGGCGAAGAAGACGAACGACGTGACGGTCGCCGACCGCCTGATTGACGAGATCGACGCCATCGCTGAGGTATTCTGGGGAACGAAGAAGTAACCGACCTTGATGTCGGAGAAACCCGGTGGCTAAGCCACCGGGTTCGTCTTTTAGAAGGGCCGTAGGCTGAGGCGAGCTCGGGGTGCGCCGGGCAGTTGGCTAGTAGCGGATTGGCGATGAGCTCGGCGTCATCAAGGATCTCAACAAGGCCGACATCTTCGCCAAGTTCGTCACTCCGGCGTCATTGCCGCTTGATGGAAAGAGCAAACACAGATTTGACGGGAGATCTTCCTCACGAATGGACAGATTCATGTCCCGGACGAGATGGTCTCTCGAAGTAAGCGAAAATTCGCTGACTACGTCCAGTATTACAAGCCCAACATTCCCATCACGATCATTGAAGCGAAGGATAACAATCACTCCGTTGGTGACGGTATGCAGCAAGCGCTGGAGTATGCGGCCACAAACGGTGACGGCTTTGCCTTTCATGACCAAACCGGAATAGGTCCGGAAATGGAATCCAAGTTAGAACTCGACGGACTCCCAAGCCCCGAAACTCTGTGGAACATTTATCGAGAGTGGAAGAACCTGTTTCCCGCAGTGGAGGAGGTGGTTTTTCAGGATTACTTTGATAACGGAAGCGACAGTGATCCCCGGTATTACCGGCGCAACGCAATCAATGTTGCAACGGTGGCAATTGTAAAGGGTCAAGACCGTGTTCCGCTTCAATTGCCCCTAACGGCGCCTAACGAGTTTGTCGGCCAGATTTATTTCGCGCGATTAGGGGCTCCATGATATCACCCAGTTTTTCAACTCGCTTCAATACGTCATCCGAAGCAAATCGAAGATCAGTTGCTTTGCCACTCTTCGCGCACGCATCAATCTCTTTCCACGTAACGGGTGTCGACACAGTTGGACTAGGCCCAGCTCGAAGCGAATAGGCAGCGACAGTCGTCTTGGAGGGGCTGTTCTGGCTCCAATCAATGAGCACTTTGCCGGTGCGCAAATTTTTACGCATCACCGTCACTACCGAATCTCCGTGGTCCTTCTCGATTGCTTGTGCCAATTCGTGCGCTCGCTGGTTCGCTATCTCCCACGACGTTCGCCTCACCGGCGAATACAACTGCAAACCTTTAGATCCGCTGGTCTTGGGGAACACCATCTCGTCGCCCAATCGTTCGCTGATCCAGCGAGCCACTTTGCAGCACTCAACGATCGAGGTTTCCGGGCCCGGGTCGAGGTCGAAGACCAGGTAGTCCGGCCGCGTCGGCGACGGCTTGGCTTTTGCGACGTGCCAGAGGGGTACATGAAATTCCAATGCGGCGAGGTTGGCCGCCCACATCAACGTTGCTCGATCGCACACCACCGCGAATTCAATGGGCGAGCGCGTATCGTTCGCTGATGGTACGTCGGAGGTGCAAATCCAGTCGGGTAAATTGGCCGGGGCGTGTTTCTGATAGAAGGATTTTCCCTCCACACCATTGGGGAAACGCTTCAAGGTAACCGGTCGATTCTGTAGGTGCGGCAGCATCACGTCGGCGATGCGGGCGTAATAATCAAGCACCTGACCCTTAGTGAAACCCGACTCGGGATACAACACCTTGTCCAGATTTGAGATGGTTATACGACGGCCGTCCACGTTGGTTTCCACGCGTTCAGGGTTCACGGATCACGTCCTGCGCCCTTTTATCTGGACGTAGCCCCCGCCAGGAAGGTTGGCGTAAACGACCGTCGGCCGTCCACTCGGCGAACTGAACTTCTCCAACCAAAGTGGGGTGCACAAAGTGCGCGAGATTGGTATCCACCGGTCTCAAGCGATTCAGAAAGGGCGTCTTCTCTTGGGCAAGCGGCGTCAAAGACTCAAGCATCTCAGTGCGCGCGTCGGCCGAAAAGCCCGTGCCCACTTTGCCCACGTAGCTAAGACCGTCCTTCGCCGGTACTCCCAACAGTAAAGCTCCGAGGCTGCCGGCGCGCGCGCCCTTTCCTTCGGTCCAGCCGCCGATCAGAACTTCTTGAGTTCTAAAATTCTTTACTTTTATCCACTGGCCGTTGCGTTGGCCCGGTGAGTAGACGCCATCGCGCTTCTTTATGACAAGGCCCTCGAGTCCTCGTTCTCTCGCGATGTTGAGAAGGTCGCTGGCTTTACGATCAGTGATAAACGGTGGCGTGGTGAACGTGTCGCCTTGCAATTCGAGTGACTCGAGAAGTGCCGCCGCTCGTCGTAACTCAATTGCAGAAGTGATTGACCCTCTAAATACAAAAGATCAAAGGCGAGAAAATTTGCCGGAGTTGATGTGGCCAGCTTGGCAATCGAGGACTTCGACGTGAGATGAAGACGATGAGAAAGTACTCCGAAGTTCGGTCGACCGGCTCCGTCGAGCGCGACGATCTCGCCGTCGAGAATGGCGGACCTTGATCCAAGAAACAGTCCGATATCGCGCAGTTCGGGGAAGGTGGCGACGAGATCGTTGTCGTTGCGGGTACGCGCCCGAACTTGGCCGCCTTCTACGTAGACCATGGCTCGCACGCCGTCCCACTTAAATTCAACTGCCCAATCGTCGCTCACTCGTGGTAGTTCTCCGGCTTCGGCGAGCATCGGCCTGATTTGAACCGGCATTTTCTCGTAGTCCGCAGCGACCGGGTCCATGCGGTGAATCATCCAGTTCTTTCCCTTCGTCGGGAACAAAACGTACCGGCCGGATGCCTTGGTGCCACGCAAGACCACCTTCACTTCGTCGTCGCGCCATTTCTCACAATCGTACGTACCGTGGTCCCAGATCGTCACATCTCCCCCGCCGTACTCACCCCGAGGAATGCTGCCCTGGAACTTCGCGTAGTCGAGGGGGTGATCTTCTGTGTGCACGGCCAGGTGATTTACTTTAGGATCGATGGGAAGACCTTTGGGAAGCGCCCAAGACACGAGTACTCCGCCATGTTCCAGGCGAAAATCCCAGTGCAACGCGCGGGCATGGTGTTCTTGGATTACGAACGTATTGTTAGCCCTGGCCTTTCGCGCCGTCACCTTCTTTGAACCCATTGGCTCGGGCGTCTTCTGCGGGTCGCGCTTGGCTCGATAGGTGGAAAGTTTCGACGTGGTTTTGTTTGTTGCGCCGGTAGACTTGGCCGTGGGCCTCACGAGACGCGGCGCCGCGGTTTGACCGGGGCCTTCTCGGCCGCGCGCAGTGTCTTCACTAATTCTGGCTTCGTCGTCTTAGTCGTAACGTCTAGTTTCATCTTCTTCGCCTGAGCAAGCAATTCGGACTTACTCATGTCCACAAAACTTGGTTGTAACTTGCTTGACGTCGACCCGGAAATTCCGGCCTTCTTCGCAGTTGATTGAGAGGAAGTTCGCAACGGCGTCTTTCGACCGGAACCCGATTTCGCAATTGAGGCCTTGAGGGCGGACATGAGGTCGATGACGTTTGACGTGGGGCCCTCGACGTCGTCACTAATCACCACCGCATGACCGGCGCGCTTCTTTTCCACCAGTTCCTCAACCCGCTGTCGATACGTGTTCTTGTAGCGAGTGGGAGTCCAC
>Ga0209385_1000307_pt1 | contig 19522 bp, 19 predicted proteins | sample NGEPerB_FD_184506 | JGI IMG/M metagenome (GOLD analysis project Ga0209385, IMG submission 184506) | Arctic peat soil microbial communities from the Barrow Environmental Observatory site, Barrow, Alaska, USA - NGEE PermafrostAB12-B... | ecosystem: Environmental > Terrestrial > Soil > Wetlands >... | reverse complement strand
AGGCCGCACGCTGCATCACGACGTGTTCGGCCGTCACGGCGCCGGCAAGGTGATCCTGCGCGCGGCGCCTCCGGGAACCGGCATCATCGCCGGCGGTCCAATGCGCGCGGTGTTCGAAACGCTGGGCATCCAGGATGTGGTGGCCAAGTCGCTCGGCTCGTCCAATCCCTACAACGTGGTGCGCGCGACTTTCGACGCGCTCAAGCACCAGGATTCGCCGCGCTCGGTCGCGGCCCGCCGCAACATCAAGGTCTCCACGCTGCAGTCGCGCCGCCGCGAAGGCGATGCCGAACCGGTGGCTGATTAAGGATCACGCGAATGGCTGAGGCAAAAAAGACCGTCAAGCTCGAGCAGGTGGCGAGCCCCTCGCGGCGCCACCATGACCAGCGCGAGACCCTGATCGGGCTTGGGCTGAACAAGATCGGCCGCGTCAAGGATCTGCCGGACACGCCGTCGACGCGCGGCATGATCCGTAAGCTGCGGCATCTGGTGCGCGTGGTCGGCAAAGCGAGTTAAGAGGACGACTGCCATGAAACTCAACGAGATCGCCGACCGGCCGGGCGCGCGCAAGAACCGCATGCGCATCGGGCGTGGCATCGGCTCCGGCATGGGCAAGACCGGCGGTCGCGGCGGCAAGGGCCAGACCGCGCGCTCCGGCGTGCGCATCAAGGGCTTCGAAGGCGGCCAGATGCCGCTGCACCGGCGCCTGCCCAAGCGCGGCTTCCGCAACACGTCGTTCGCGGTCCGGCTCAACGAGACCAATATCGGCAAGGTGCAGGCGGCGATCGATGCCGGGCTCATCGATACCAAAAATCCAATCGATGCCGCGGCCATGGTGAAAGCCGGCCTGATGCGGCGCGCCAAGGGCGGCGTGAAGCTGCTCGGCGACGGCGAACTCAAGAGCAAGGTCGATTTCGCGGTCTACCGGGCGTCGAAATCCGCTGTCGCGGCGGTCGAGAAGGCCGGCGGCAGCGTGAAAATCCTCGCTCCGGCGAAGGAAGTGGACGCCGAGCCGAAAGGCAAGAACAAACGCATGGCGCTGGAAGCGGCCAAAGGCGGCGATAAGCCGAAGGGCGGCAAGCCCAAAGAGTCCAAGCCGGAAGCGGCCGAAGGCGAGCAAAAACCGGCCGAGTGATGCGGCCGCACGGGCGGCTCGTTCGCCACCCGCTGCAAGTTTGCGGTGCATTGCCTATCTAGGGTTTTCTGAAGGCGGCCCGCTACGGCGGTGTGGAGCGGGACGGGGCGCGGCGGCAGGAGCGATTGATGGTTTCGGCAGCGGAACAACTGGCGGCCAATCTCAACTTCTCGGCGCTCGCCAAGGCCGAAGAGCTCAAGAAGCGCATCTATTTCACGGTCGGCGCGTTGCTGGTCTATCGCCTGGGCACCTATATCCCGCTGCCCGGCATCGATCCGGCCGCCTGGGAGCAGATCTTCAACACCCAGGCCGGCGGCATTCTCGGCATGTTCAACATGTTCTCCGGCGGCGGCATCCACCGGATGGCGATCTTCGCGCTCAACATCATGCCCTACATCTCTGCCTCGATCATCATCCAGTTGATGACGACGGTCTCGCCCACGCTCGAAGCGCTCAAGAAGGAAGGCGAGTCGGGCCGCAAGATCATGAACCAGTACACCCGCTATCTCACGGTGGCGCTGGCAGCGTTCCAGTCCTACGGCATCGGCATTGGCCTGCAAGGCACCGGCAGCGTGGTCAGTGAGCCCGGGATATTCTTTCTGATTTCCACCACGATCACGCTCACCGGCGGCACCATGTTCCTGATGTGGCTGGGCGAGCAGATCACCTCGCGCGGCATCGGCAACGGCATCTCGCTGATCATCCTGGCCGGCATCGTGGCGCAGTTGCCGTCGGCGATCGCCGGCACGTTGGAACTCGGCCGCCAGGGCGCGCTGTCCACCGGCCTGATCCTCGCCGTTATCGTGATGGCGACCGCCGTCATCGCCTTCATCGTGTTCATGGAGCGCGCTCAGCGTCGCTTGCTGATCCAATATCCCAAGCGCCAGGTCGGCAACCGCATGTTCGAGGGCCAATCCTCGCATCTGCCGCTCAAGCTCAACACTTCGGGCGTGATCCCGCCGATCTTCGCCTCCTCGCTGCTGCTGCTGCCGACCACGGTCGCTAATTTCAACGCGGGCTCGGGACCAGGCTGGTTCACCACGATCACCACGCTGCTCAGCCATGGCCGGCCGCTGTTCCTGATCCTTTACATCGGGCTGATCGTGTTCTTCGCGTTCTTCTACACCGCGATCGTGTTCAACCCGACCGAGACCGCCGATAATCTGAAGAAGCACGGCGGCTTTATCCCCGGTATCCGGCCGGGCGAGCGCACGGCGGAATATATCGACTACGTGCTCTCGCGCATCACCGTGATCGGCGCGCTCTATCTCGCCATCGTCTGCCTGATCCCGGAAATCCTTATCTCTTATGCCGCTGTGCCGTTCTATTTCGGCGGCACCTCGCTGCTGATCGTGGTCAGCGTCACCATGGATACGGTCGCGCAGATCCAGGGCTACCTGCTGGCGCACCAGTATGAAGGCTTGATCAAGCGGTCGAAGTTGCGGGGGCGCAATCGATGAGACTGATCCTGCTCGGCCCGCCGGGAGCGGGGAAGGGCACGCAAGCGCAGCGCCTGGTCCAGAAACACGGCATCGTCCAGCTTTCCACCGGCGACATGCTGCGCGCCGCGGTCGCCGCCGGCACGCCGGTCGGCCTGCGCGCCAAAAGCATCATGGATGCTGGGCAACTGGTTCCCGATGAGGTGGTGGTGGCGATCGTCGCCGATCGCATCGATCAGCCCGACGTCAAGCGCGGCTTCGTGCTCGACGGCTTCCCGCGTACGGTGCCGCAGGCGCAGGCGCTCGACCGCCTGCTGGCCGAGCGCCGCCTCAGGCTCGACGGGGTGATCGAGCTCAAGGTGGACGAGGGCATCCTGCTCAAGCGCATCGAGACCCGGGTCGCCGAAATGACCGCCCGCGGCGAGAAGCTGCGCGCCGACGACAATCCGGAAGTGCTCAAGGGCCGTCTGGCGGCCTACCGGGCGCAGACCGCGCCGCTCGTCGACTATTACGCCGGCCTGGGGCAGCTCCGCAGCGTGGACGGTATGGCGCCGATCGATGCCGTCACCGCGGCCATCGACCGCATCCTAAGCCCCTCCCGGGCCGGCAAGGCCAAACCAGCCGCCAAGCCCGCCCGCCGCAAGGCCAAGGCCGCTAAAGGCCGTTCGGCTGGCAAAGCCCGTAAATCGGGGCGAAAGCCCAGCCGTCCGGCCCGCGCCAAAAACAAGGCTGGACAGCGCAAATCGCCTACCCGGCGGAGGTTGACGAAGGCACGATGAATCCCTTAATAAGCTGCATATTCAGAAGTTTGACGCGATGCCGGGCCCCAGAAAACCGGGGACAGGTGTCGTGTTACGCTTTGCGCTATCCCCTTCAAGGGACACGAAGATTCGGCGCGTCGCGCGCGGCCGGACGATAACAGGAGAGACCATCCGTGGCTCGTATCGCGGGCGTGAATCTGCCCACCAACAAGCGCGTCGTGATCGCGCTGCAGTACATCCATGGCATTGGGCAAAAGAAAGCCCATGAAATCATGGAGAAGGTTAACCTGCCGCAGGAGCGGCGGGTGTCGCAATTGACCGACGCCGAAGTGCTGCAGATTCGCGAAATGATCGACCGCGACTACATGGTCGAGGGCGACCTGCGCCGCGAAGTGGCGATGAATATCAAGCGCCTGATGGATCTCGGCTGTTACCGGGGCCTGCGCCACCGCAAGGGGCTCCCGGTGCGCGGTCAGCGCACCCATACCAATGCGCGCACCCGCAAGGGTCCGGCCAAGACCATCGCCGGCAAGAAAAAGACACCGACTCCGCAGTGACGACAGGAATTGCCCGCGCCTGATGGCAGCGAGCTGCAAAGGGATTGAGAATGGGTAAGGAAGCCACCCGCGTCCGCCGGCGCGAACGCAAGAACATCGCGTCGGGCGTGGCGCATGTCGCCGCCTCGTTCAACAACACCATGATCACCATCACCGACGCGCAGGGCAACACCATTGCCTGGTCGTCGTCGGGCACGATGGGGTTCAAGGGCTCGCGCAAATCGACGCCCTACGCCGCGCAGGTCGCCGCCGAAGACGCCGCCAAGAAGGCGCAGGAACACGGCATGAAAACCCTCGAAGTCGAAGTGTCGGGTCCGGGTTCGGGCCGTGAATCGGCGCTGCGTGCTTTGCAAGCGCAGGGCTTTACCATTACTTCGATCCGCGACGTGACCACGATCCCGCATAACGGTTGCCGGCCGCGTAAGCGTCGTCGCGTTTGATTTTCGTTTCTGGCGGACGCTGCCAGCGTCCGCTGCCGCCGAACTTTTCCCCACACGGCGGGTGGGATGCGCGGGCAAGCCTCGCGCCGCTCAACAGGTGAATGACGTGATCCAGAAAAATTGGCAGGAATTGATCAGGCCGAACAAACTGCAAGTGACCGCCGGCAACGACGCCGCGCGGACCGCTACCGTCGTCGCCGAGCCGCTCGAACGCGGTTTCGGCGTGACGCTGGGCAATGCGCTGCGCCGCATTCTGCTGTCCTCGCTGCAGGGCGCCGCGGTGCAGTCTGTGCACATCGACGGCGTGCTGCACGAATTCTCCTCGATCGCCGGCGTGCGCGAGGACGTCACCGACATCGTGCTCAACATCAAGGACATCGCCATCAAGATGCAGGGCGAGGGTCCCAAGCGCATGGTGGTGAAGAAACAAGGGCCGGGCACCGTCACCGCCGGCGAGATCCAGACTGTCGGCGACGTGGTCGTGCTCAACCCGGACCTCGTGCTGTGCACGCTCGACGAGGGCGCCGAGATCCGCATGGAGTTCACCGTCAATACCGGCAAGGGCTACGTGCCGGCCGAGCGCAACCGCCCCGAAGACGCGCCGATCGGCCTGATCCCGGTCGACAGCCTGTATTCGCCGGTGCGCAAGGTCTCCTACAAGGTCGAGAACACTCGCGAGGGCCAGATCCTCGACTACGACAAGCTCACCATGACCATCGAGACCAACGGCGCGGTGACGCCCGAGGATTCGCTCGCTTACGCGGCGCGCATTCTGCAGGACCAGCTCAACGTGTTCGTGAATTTCGAGGAGCCGCGCAAGGAGACCACCGCTGAGACCATTCCAGATCTTGCGTTCAATCCGGCCTTCCTCAAGAAGGTGGACGAGCTCGAGCTGTCGGTGCGCTCGGCCAACTGTCTCAAGAACGACAACATCGTCTATATCGGCGACCTGGTGCAGAAGACTGAAGCCGAGATGCTGCGCACGCCGAATTTCGGCCGCAAGTCGCTCAACGAAATCAAGGAAGTGCTGGCGCAAATGGGCCTGCATCTCGGCATGGAAGTGCCGGGCTGGCCGCCGGAGAACATCGAAGAGCTCGCCAAGCGCTTCGAGGATCACTACTAGCGCATGATCCCGAAAAGTGGGAACCGGTTTTCGGAAAAGATCATGCGCAAGCGAGTAAGCCGCGCCGCGGCTGCGTCATAAGAGGTTGGGAGAGTAGGCGATGCGTCACGGAAAAGTTCACCGCAAGCTTGGCCGGCATTCTGCGCATCGCACCGCCATGTTCGCCAACATGGCCGCCGCGCTGATCAAGCACGAGCAGGTCGTCACTACCTTGCCGAAGGCGAAGGAACTTCGCCCGATCGTGGAAAAATTGGTCACGCTGGCCAAGAAGGGCGGCCTTGCCGCGCGCCGCCAGGCGATCTCGGAAATGCGCGACATCCCCATGGTCAAGAAATTGTTCGACGTGATCGGCCCGCGCTACAAGGACCGCAAGGGCGGCTATACCCGCGTGCTCAAGGCGGGCTTCCGTTACGGCGATAGCGCCGCGCAGGCGGTGATCGAGTTCGTCGACCGCGACGTCGAGGCCAAGGGCAAGGATTCCGGGCCGGCGCAGGAGAAGAAGGTCGACGAAGCGGCAACCGCGGCGGCATAAAGCCTTTCGTCATAAGGAAATTTACAGGGGCGGCCTCCAGGCCGCCCTTTTCGTTTTCCACTCGCCGATGGGCCCGGCCTATGTATAATTACCCCGATACCACGTGGGGGAACATCATGGTCCGCTTTGTCACAACATTACTTGCCGCTTTCGTTGTCACGCTCGGCGCTGCCAATGCGCAGTCGGCGCTGGTTAAGCGCGGCGACTATCTGGTCAACGGCCTGCTTACCTGCGGCAACTGCCACACGCCGAAAGGCCCGACCGGCGACATTATGGACAAGGCTTTTTCGGGGTTCCTCGAATTCGACGAGCCGCCGTTCAAAGTGACGGCGCCCAACATCACCCAGGACAAGGAGACCGGCATCGGCACATGGAGCGCGGCCGACATCAGGAAACTGTTGCGCACCGGCGTACGGCCGAATGGGGGGGCCATCGCCACCATCATGCCGACCGGTTTCTATGACATCATCACCAAAAAGGACATGGACGCGATCGTCGCCTATGTGCAGACGCTCAAGCCGATCAAGAACAAGGTGCCGGATCCGATCTACAAAATGCCGCAGGTGCGTCAGATTTTCCCCGGCGCCGAGAAGCCCTATACCGAAGCCATGTTCAGCGACAGGCTGAAGCACGGCTTCTACCTCGCCACCATCGCCCACTGCATGGAATGCCATACGCCGATGGAGAAGGGCGTCCGCCAATTCAAGACCAGGCTCGGTACCGGCGGCTTCGAGTTCAAGGGACCGTGGGGCGTATCGGTGTCGAGCAACATCACCCAGAGCAAGACCAAGGGCATCGGGGCGTGGACCGACGCCGAGATCAAGCGTGCCACCACGACAGGGGTCAGCAAGGATGGCAGCAAGCTCAAGCCGCCGATGGGCTTCCATTACTATTCCACGCTGACCGCCGAAGACCTCGATGCCGTGGTGACCTATCTGCATACGGTGCCGGCGAAGGAGTAAGGCTATTCACCTCTCCCCGCGTGCGGGGAGAGGTCGCCCGCCGAAGCGTCAGTGAAGTCGGGCGGGTGAGGGGGTGCTCCCACGATTCTGAGTGCGTCGAAATAGCCCCTCACCCGGCTCGCTTCGCTCGCCACCCTCTCCCCGCAAGCGGGGGAGAGGGAGATACCGGCCTTCATTTAGCCCCGGCGGGGCCCTATATCTTGGCCTCTCGCCGGGATTCGACACCATGCACCTGAAACGACCCCTGACCGCCGCATTGCTGGTCGCCATCGCTCTGACCGTTTCCGTCCAAAACGCCCGCGCCCAGGAGCGCCGGGTGCCGACCGCCGCCGAGCTGCGGCTGTCCTATTCGCCGGTGGTGCAGCGGGTGGCGCCGGCGGTGGTCAATGTCTATGCCGCCAAGGTGGTGCAGAACCGCCAGCCGCTGTTCGACGATCCGATCTTCCGCCGCTTTTTCGGCGTGCCGGGCGGCGGCGACCGCCAGCAGGTGCAGCGATCGCTCGGCTCCGGCGTGATCGTGGATGCCTCCGGCCTGGTGGTCACCAATGTGCACGTGATCGAGGGTGCCGACGAGGTCAAGGTGTCGCTCGCCGACAAGCGCGAATTCGAGGCGGAAATCGTGCTCAAGGACAAACGCAGCGATCTCGCCGTGCTGCGCATCAAGGACGCGCATGAGCGCTTCCCGACCCTGGAATTCGCCAATTCCGACGCGCTTGAAGTGGGCGACGTGGTGCTCGCCATCGGTAACCCGTTCGGCGTCGGGCAGACGGTGACGCACGGCATCGTCTCGGCGCTGGCGCGCACACAGGTCGGCATCACCGACTACCAGTTTTTCATCCAGACCGACGCCGCCATCAATCCGGGCAATTCCGGCGGCGCGCTAGTCGACCTCACTGGCCGGCTGGTCGGCATCAACACCGCGATTTTCTCGCGCTCGGGCGGTTCGCAGGGCGTCGGCTTCGCCATCCCCGCCAACATGGTGCGGGTGGTGGTGACCTCAGCTAAGGGCGGCGGCAGCGCGGTGATGCGGCCTTGGCTCGGCGCTAAATTGCAGCCGGTGACCGCCGACATCGCCGACAGCATGGGTCTCAAGCGCCCGGCCGGCGCGCTCATCGCCAGCGTCATGCCCGGCGGCCCGGCGGCGCATGCCGGCCTCAAGGCCGGCGACGTGATCGTGTCGGTGGACGCGCAAGCCGTCGACGACGTCAACGCCTTCGACTATCGCTTCGCCACCAAGCCGCTCGGCGGCACGGCGACGCTGGGCGCGTTGCGCGAGGGCCGCGAGCTGAGCGTGAAGGTGGCGCTGCAATCCGCGCCCGCGACGCCGCGCGACGAGATCACCATCCATTCGCGCTCGCCATTCTCCGGCGCCAAGGTCGCCAACCTGTCGCCCGCGCTGGCCGACGAACTGCAATTGCAGAACGCCGACGAGGGCGTGGTCATTCTCGACGTGGACAGCGGCTCTTACGCCAGCAACCTCAACTTCCAGCGCGGCGACGTGATCGTGTCGGTGAACGGCGAGCCCATCGCCAAGACCCGCGATCTCGAGCAGGCCACCAGCACGCCGAACCGTTCCTGGCGCATCCTCATCCGCCGCGGCGGCCAGCAGATTTCCGCGGTGATCAACGGATGACCTCGCGCGCCAAAGCCGCCGGTCCGACCCTGTTCGCGGCCGCCGGCCTCGACAAGGACGCGCCGCGCCCGCTCGCCGACAAGCTGCGTCCGCAAAAACTCGACGAGGTGGTCGGCCAGGACCATCTGCTGGGCACCGACGGCGCGCTCACCCGCATGCTGGCGACCCGCTCGCTCGGCTCGCTGGTGTTCTGGGGCCCGCCCGGCACCGGCAAGACCACGGTAGCGCGTCTGCTGGCGCAAGAGACCGACCTGCATTTCGAGCAGATCTCGGCGATCTTCACCGGCGTCGCTGACTTGAAGAAGGGGTTCGAGGAGGCGCGACGCCGCCGCGAGCTGGGGCAGGGCACGCTGCTGTTCGTGGACGAGATCCACCGCTTCAACCGCGCCCAGCAGGACTCGTTTCTCCCCGTAATGGAAGACGGCACCATCGTGCTGGTCGGCGCCACCACCGAGAACCCGTCGTTCGAACTCAACGCACCGCTGCTGTCGCGCGCACGCGTGCTGGTGTTCAAATCCCTCGATGCGGAAGCGATCGAGAAGCTGCTCGCGCGCGCCGAGCAGATCGAGGGCCGCAAGCTGCCGCTTGACGATGATGCGCGCGCCGCGCTCATCGGCATGGCCGACGGCGACGGCCGCGCCGCGTTGACGCTGACCGAGGAAGTCTGGCGTGCCGCCCGCAAGGACGAAACCTTTGACTCCGCCAAGCTGCAGGAGATCGTGCAGCGGCGCGCGCCGATCTACGACAAGGCGCAGGACGGCCACTACAATCTGATTAGCGCATTGCACAAGTCGGTACGCGGCTCCGATCCCGACGCCGCGCTGTATTATCTCTGCCGCATGCTTGATGCCGGCGAGCCGCCGCTCTACATTGCGCGCCGCGTGGTGCGCATGGCGATCGAGGACATCGGGTTGGCCGATCCGCAGGCGCTGGTGATCGCCAATGCCGCCAAGGACGCCTACGATTTCCTGGGCAGCCCGGAAGGCGATCTGGCGATCGCGCAAGCGGTGATCTACATGGCCACCGCGCCGAAATCGAATGCCTCCTACGCCGCCTTCGGCGCCGCTATGCGCACCGCCAAGCAGGCCGGCTCGCTGCTGCCGCCCAAGCACATCCTCAATGCGCCGACCAAACTGATGCAGGAGGAAGGCTACGGCCGCGGCTATTCTTACGACCACGACCAGGAAGAGGCGTTCTCCGGGCAGAATTATTTCCCCGACGCGCTGTCGCGCCAGCGCTTCTACAATCCGCCGGAGCGGGGCTTCGAGCGCGAAATCCGCAAGCGGTTGGACTACTGGGCCAAGCTGCGGAAGGAGCGACAATAAAGGATCTTCCCTTCCCTTATTTGGGGTGGTAAATATAAACACAACCACAGGGGGATTTGATGATTGAGGTGGTTCTGAATGCTTTGATAGTGATCGTGCCCCTTCTTGCAGGCATTGGTCTACTTTTTGTCTGCGCCCGAGCGATTTTCTCAAACCCGAACATTTCTAATTCGAATATTGCGGTGCTTGGAATCGGTGCATTTCTTTGTATTGCGCCGACGGTCTTGAACCTCGTTATTAAGCTGCCTGGTGGTGGGGAAATTTCCGTGATTAAGAAGCAGATTCAAGACCAAAGCCAGCAACTTAAAAACGATGTCGGTGAGCAGGGTGCGCAGTTAAAAAGTCAGATCCAAGTGATAAAACAGCAGGTCTCAGCAGTTCAAAAGAGCACGAATATTACGCCGGCACCGCAAGTAACACCGAACCAGGGAAAGGTCGTTGTTATTTTCTGGGCCGACGGACGAAAAGAGTTGGCGCAGAAAGTTGAAAATCTGCTGCTACAGAAGGGCTACAGTGCGAACACGGTGTACACGGATTTTACGGAGCTTCCGGAGGCCTCACGATCACCGCCAGGAACCATTAACTTTGTTACGACCCAGCAGGACGAAACACTCAAAAATGAAGTTGAAAATGAGTTGCGGGCGAAGTTTCCAGAATTTCAAAAAGTGTCGGATACTCGAGTGTCAAAGCTAGTCAGCCAGGGTATCCAAATTCGTCTGTTTTAGTTTTTCTGCGCGTTTGCGGTCGATGTGCTATTGGTCACCGGATGTTCGACTCTTATAACTTTTGTGGTCACACTGACGTCATCTCCCTTCGTAATCGCGAGTTGTCGAGGATCGTACAATGACTCGCGGTCGAAACGGCCCGCGCCAGCCCGGCGGCGGGCGGCAGCAGGCGGGGCCGCACGGCCGCGGTCATGGCCGTGATCGCGATGAACGGATCAAAGAGCGATCCAAAGAGCGATCCAATCCCCGGCAATCCGATCTGCGCGTGAAGCATTCGCCGAAGCGGGATGGCGGCAGAGGCCGCGCTTTTCCCGCGCGTCCGCCGCGCGAACAGCCGGTGGCTTTTGCGCCCGCGCCGCCACCGGTGGTCGCGCCGAAGCCGGTGCAATTTTCAGCCGGCGTGCAGACCGTCGCGGTCAGCCCCGACGAATCCGGCATGCGCGTCGATCGCTTTTTCGAGGGGCGGTTTCCGGGCCTGTCGTTCAGCCACATCCAGCGCATCATTCGCAAAGGCGAGGTGCGCGTGAATGGCAAGCGCACCCAGCCGAAGAACCGCCTTGAGGCCGGGCAGGCCGTGCGCATTCCGCCACTTCAGCTCGAGGCGCCGAAACCGCGCGACGACGCCCCGCAAGCGCAGAAAGACCGCGCCTTCATACGATCGATCACGCTTTACGAAGACGACGACGTGCTGGTGCTCAACAAGCCGATGGGACTCGCCGTGCAGGGCGGCTCCGGCACCACGCGCCACCTCGACGGCATGCTCGGTGCGCTGCGCGGCTCGCACCCGGACGCGCAGCGCCCGCGCCTGGTGCACCGGCTCGACAAGGACACCGCCGGCTGCCTGCTGGTGGCGAAGACGCGCTTTGCGGCGGCGGCGCTGGCAAAGACGTTCCGCACGCGCTCGGCGCGCAAGATCTACTGGGCGCTGGTCGCGGGCGTGCCGAAGCCGAAACAGGGGCGCATCTCCACCTTCCTCGCCAAGCAGGAGATCGAGGAGGATTCCTACATGCGTATCGCCAAGCACGGCGAAAAGGATGCCGTGCACGCCGTGACCTATTACGCGGTGGTGGAGACGGCGGCGCAGAAATTGGCATGGATCTCGCTCAAGCCGGTGACCGGCCGCACCCATCAGCTGCGCGCGCACATGGCCCATGTCGGCAACCCGATCGTCGGCGACCCGAAATATTTCAACATCGAGAACTGGGAACTGCCCGGCGGCATGCAGGACAAGTTGCATCTGCTGGCGCGCCGCATATCGGTTCCGCATCCGCGCGGCGGCACCATCGACGTCAGCGCGCCGCTGCCGCCGCACATGGAGCAGTCCTGGAACCTGCTCGGTTTCGATGCCAAGCGCTACGACCCGATCGTCGACGCGCCGGAGGAGGAGTAGCGGATGGGTGGCGGCATCCCTATCTGATGAGCATGGCAAGCAGATACCCGCTTCTCGCCTTGCTCGTACTGGTGCTCGTACTGGCGCTCGGACTGCCAGCAATGCCGGCCTATGCCGACGACTATCCCTATTCCATCATGCGGCCCGAGCCGGGATCACGGCACGTGCCCAAACACAGGCCGCCGCGCGCGACGGTGCCGCGTGCCACGGTTAAGCATGCGACGAAACACATATCGCGGCGCGGCTCGTCTAGTCCCGTTTATCCGCAGCCTTTGCCAGCCCCGCAAAATTTGACAGAGCCGTCGCCGCAGCAGGTGGTGACGCCAGGTTCGCCCACCGTACCGCCGCTGCTTTACGTGCCGCAGACCGGCCGAGTGCTGCCGAACCTGCCGACCGTGGCGCCGTCCGGCCCGAACGGGATGGAGACCTCTCAGGACCGCGCCGCGCGTTGCGCGCACCAGGCCGGCGTCTACGGCCCAGTCGCCGGCGACCGCACGAGCTATATCGGCAGTTGCATCAATCAGTAGCGTTAGATCTCTTCCATCACCTGCGCGTAGGAGATCAGCGCGAACAGCGCGGTGCCGCCGACGATGTTGCCGAGCAGCACGGGCATCACGAATTGCCCGATCATCCGCCACCATTCCCAGTCGCCAGCGAGCACCAGCATGTAGGCTTCCATGCTGCCGGCGACGATATGGGTGAAGCCGCCGATCGCGATCAGGTAGGTCATCAACGTGATCACGGAGAACTTTGCGTTCTCCGCGCTCGGAATCATCCACACCATGGCGGCGATCAGGAATCCGGACGAAATGGCGCGGAAAAACATGTCCCACCAGCCGAGCGCGAGCAGGCCGCGGCTGATGGTCAACATGCCGTGCAGCAAGTCGGGCTGAAGCACCGGCGTAAAACTGGAGATCAGCGCAGCGATCAGCGTGCCGGCGAGATTGGCGACGAGCACGATTGTCCACAGTCGTGCCATGCGCCAGGTGTTGGCCCAGTTGATATCAGCGAACACCGGGAGCACCACAGTGATCGTGCTCTCGGTGAACAGCTGCTGGCGTCCCAGCACCGCCATCAGGAAGCCCACGCAATAGCCGAACCCCGACAGCAGCGGCCGCCACGGCGTGTCGGGCAGGTGGGTTTCCAGGATCGCTTGCGCTAGCAGCGAAAAGCTCATCGACAGGCCGGCAGCGACGCCTGACCACCACAGCGAGGTGGCCGGGCGCTGCATTTCCTCGTCGCCAATCCGCCGCACCACCTCGTAGATCACCGGCGTGCGTGGAGACGACAGCTCCTCGACGTCCCGGACCTCGGTCACGGTGATGCCCTTGCGCGTGTTTTTGGCTTTGCGCTGAAGCTTAGTCTTGGTCCGCCCAACCGTCATGGCGCAGTCGCGTTGAAATTGTTCATCCGGTTCATAGCATGGCGACGGGCAGTGTTCCATGTCGGGAACCGCCGCCGACGAAAATGCGAGGCGCTGAAAAGCCTTAAGCTCTGGCCGTTCATGCGCTGGCGGCGTCGAGCGCCACGATATCGTCGCCACTGAGCTTAATCAGCACCGCCTTCAGGATCTCGGCCAACTGCCCGAGACTGGTAGCACTCACGATCGGCGCGGTCACGCATGGCCGCGCCATCAGCCAGGCCAGCGACACTTGCGCGGGCGTCGCGGCATGGCGCGCGGCCACGTCATCGAGCGCCTGCAGGATGCGCAAGCCGCGCGCGTTGAGAAAGTCCTTGATGCGTGGCGCGCGCGCCGCGCTTTTTCCAAGATCGCCTTGCGAGCGATATTTGCCGGTGAGAAAGCCGGCCGCGAGTGAGTAGTAGGTGATGACGCCGATCCGCTCCCTGACGCAGATTGGTTCGAAATCACGCTCGAATGCCGCGCGGTCGTAGAGATTGTAGCGTGGCTGCAGGCTTTCATAGCGCGCTAGGCCGAGCCGTTTGCTGCTGTCCAGCGAGGCCTGCAAGCGCGCGGCGCTGATATTGGAAGCGCCGATGGCCCGCACCTTGCCTTGCGCGATCAATTGCGCATAGGCCTGCAAGGTGTCGTCCGGCGCGGTGTTCGGATCGTCGAAATGGGTCTGATAGAGATCGATGCGGTCGGTTTGCAGCCGCCGCAGCGAATTCTCGGCTTCGCGCAGGATGTCGCTCGTCTTCAGGCCGCGGCCGGACCCCATGTCCTCGCCGACCTTGGTGGCGATCACCACCTTGTCACGCTTGCCGCTGCGTTTGAGCCAATTGCCAATAATGGTTTCCGATTCGCCGCCCTGGTGGCCGGGTACCCAGCGCGAATAGGTGTTGGCGGTGTCGATGGCATTGAAGCCGGCGTCGACAAAGGCATCAAGGATGGCGAACGAAGTCGCCTCGTCGACGTTCCAGCCGAACACATTGCCGCCCAGCATCAGCGGCGCGATGTGCAGTTCGGATTGGCCGAGCCTGCGAAGTTCCATGAGCTGACTTTACGGCCTACCGCAGAGACGCGTTGAACTTCTCCAGCGCCGCCTGGCCGGGGCAAAGCTCTTTCTCGGCGAGCGCATTGAGCGGTCCGTCGACCGTATGCAGATGCGCATGCAGGTCTTCCGATTCCTTCTCCACGTAAAGAAGTCCGGTGACGATCTGGCCCTTGGCGGCGTGGTGCTGCAGGAAGCCTAAGGCAGCCGTGCGGTCGTTGATCTCGTAGTCGGCGGCGAGCTTGCGCAGCGTGAGCTTGGAGCCGTCGTGCTGCTCCACCACCTCGACGGTGCCGGGCTCGTACTGCACCTCGATCGGCATGCGGCTGGACATGAAATCGAGCCGGTTCACCGCCTCGTTGTGCTCGCGCACGAAATCGAAGCTCTTGGTCGAGCCGGCATGGTTGTTGAAGGCGACGCAGGGGCTGATGATGTCGATGAAGGCGGCGCCCTTGTGGGCGATCGCCGCCTTGATGATCGGCACCAGTTGCTGCTTGTCGCCGGAAAACGAGCGGGCGACGAAGCTGGCGCCGAGCTGCAAGGCCAGCGCGGCGAGATCGATGGAATTGTCGGTGTTGATGAAGCCGCGCTTGGATTTCGAGCCGCGGTCGGCGGTGGCGGAGAACTGGCCTTTGGTGAGGCCGTACACGCCGTTGTTCTCGACGATATAGACCATGTTGACGCCGCGCCGCAGCGAATGCGCGAACTGGCCGAGCCCGATCGAGGCGCTATCGCCGTCGCCGGAGACGCCGAGATAAATCAGATCGCGATTGGCGAGATTGGCGCCGGTCAAGACCGAGGGCATGCGCCCGTGCACCGAATTGAAGCCGTGCGAATTGCCGAGGAAATAGGTCGGCGTCTTCGACGAGCAGCCGATGCCGGAAATCTTGGCGACCCGGTGCGGCTCGATCGACAACTCGAAGCAGGCCTGGATGATCGAGGCGGTGATCGAATCGTGGCCGCAGCCGGCGCACAGGGTCGAGACCGTGCCCTCGTAGTCGCGGTGGGTATAGCCGAGCTCGTTCTTCGGCAGGTCGGGATGATGGAATTTCGGCTTGGTAAGGTAGGTCATGAGGATACCTTCAGCGGCGTCACTTTCAGCTTGTCGACATGATCGCCGATCGCCTTGGCGATGAAGCGCGCGGTGATCGGTGTGCCGTCGTAATGCAGGATCGGCACCAGCCGCACCGGATCGATGCCGCATTCGTTGACGATGAGCGAACGCAATTGCGCGTCGCGGTTCTGCTCGACCACGAATACGAAGTCATGGTCGGCGACGAAGCTATTGACGCTGGAATGGAACGGGAAGGCGCGCACGCGCATGCGGTCGAGCGCATGCCCGCGCGCCTCGATCATGGCGATCGCCTCGTCCATCGCCGGCGAGGTCGAGCCATAATAGATCACGCCGTATTTGGTGGGCTTGGCTGCGCCGGCTTGCAGCGGGCGCGGCACCAGGTCCTTGGCGGTGTCGAACTTGCGGACCAGCCGCTGCATGTTGTCGACGTAAGGCGCGCCTTCCTCGGTATATTTGGCGTAGCGGTCGCGCGAGGTGCCGCGGGTGAAGAACGAGCCCTTGGTCGGATGCGTGCCCGGATAGGTGCGGTAGGGGATGCCGTCGCCGTCGACGTCGAGATAGCGGCCGAATTCCTTGCCCGCCTCCAGTTCCTCGGCCGTCATCACCTTGCCGCGGTCGTATTTGCGGGCATCGTCCCAAGCGAGCGGGCGGGCGAGGTGGTGGTTCATGCCGATGTCGAGATCGAGCATGACGAAGATCGGCGTCTGCAGCCGGTCGGCGAGATCGAAAGCTTGCGCCGCGAAGTCGAAGGCTTCCGCCGGATCCTCGGGGAACAGCAGGATGTGCTTGGTGTCGCCATGCGAGGCATAGGCGCAGGAGATGATGTCGCACTGCTGCGTGCGCGTCGGCATGCCGGTGGAGGGGCCGGCGCGCTGCACGTCGAACAGCACCGCGGGAATTTCCGCGAAATAGGCGAGCCCGATGAACTCCTGCATCAGCGAAATGCCGGGGCCGGAGGTGGCGGTGAAGGCGCGCGCGCCGTTCCAGCCGGCGCCGATCACGATGCCGATGGAGGCGAGTTCGTCCTCGGCCTGGATGATGGCGTATTTGGCCTGCTTGGTTTGCTGATCGACGCGGAATTTGGCGCAATGGCGGGTGAAGGCGTCGGCGAGCGAGGATGACGGCGTAATCGGATACCAGGCGCAGACGGTGGCGCCGCCATAGACCGCGCCGAGCGCCGCCGCCGAATTGCCCTCGATGAAGATGCGGTCGCCGACCTTGTCGCTCTTCTTCAGGCGCAGGCCGATCGGGCCGGCGAGGTTGAGGGTGGCGTGGTCGCGCCCGATATGCAGCGCCTTGATGTTGGGCTCGATCAGCTTTTCCTTGCCCTGGTACTGCTCGCCGAGGAGCTGCTCGACCACCTTGACGTCCATGTCGAGCAGCGCGGTGAGCACTCCGATATAGATGATGTTCTTGAACAGCTGGCGCTGGCGCGGATCGGAATATTCGCGGTTGCAGATCGCGGTCAGCGGCACGCCGATGACCGTGATGTCCTGGCGGAATTTGGAAGCCGGCAGCGGTTTGGTGGAATCGTAGAGCAGGTAGCCGCCCGGCTCGATGCCGGCGATGTCGCGGTCGAAGGTCTGCGGATTCATCGCCACCATCAGATCGGTGCCGCCGCGGGCGCCCAGGTGGCTCGCCTCGGTGACGCGCACCTCGTACCAGGTCGGCAGGCCCTGTATGTTGGATGGGAAAATATTGCGCGGCGCGACCGGGATGCCCATGCGTAGCACGGCGCGCGCAAACATCTCGTTCGCACTCGCCGACCCCGAGCCGTTGACGTTGGCGAAGCGGACGACGAAGTCGTTTACGCGGCTGATCGGCGTGGCGGTCGGCATGAAGTCCCTGCGTAGGTCATATCGAGCAAAAATTTCTGCATGTCCCAAGCGCCGGTCGGGCAACGCTCGGCGCAAAGACCGCAGTGAAGGCAGACGTCCTCGTCTTTTACCATGACGCGGCCGGTCTTGAGCCCGTCTTGGACATAGAGATCCTGGCTGATATTGTGCGCCGGCGCGTTAAGATGCTTGCGTAGATCGGCTTCTTCGCGGTTCACTGTGAAAGTGATGCAGTCCATCGGGCAGATGTCGACGCAGGCGTCGCATTCGATGCAGAGCTGCGCCGAGAACACCGTCTGCACGTCGCAATTGAGGCAGCGGCCGGCTTCGGCCAGCGCGAGCTCCGGATCGAAGCCCAGCTCGACCTCGGCCTTGATGTCTTTCAGCGCGATCACTTTGTCGCGCAGCGGCACCTTGTAGCGGTTATCGAGCGCGATCTCGTTGTCGTACGACCATTCGTGGATGCCCATTTTCTGGCTCATCAGCACGACCGCCGGCAGCGGGCGATCCGCGATGTCCTCGCCATTGAGCATCTTGTCGATCGAGACGGCGGCCTCGTGGCCGTGCGCCACCGCCCAGATGATGTTCTTCGGGCCGAACGCCGCGTCGCCGCCGAAGAAAACCTTCGGATTGGTCGACGCCATGGTCTGCTTGTCGACTTTCGGCATGTTCCATTCGTCGAACTCGATGCCGTTATCGCGCTCGATCCAGGGGAAGGCGTTCTCCTGGCCGACCGCCACCAGCACGTCGTCACAGGGAAAATGCTGATCGGGCTCGCCCGCCGGCACCAGCTTGCGGCGGCCCTTGGCGTCGAACTCAGCTTTTACCTTCTCAAACGTTATGCCGGTGAGTCTGCCGTTGTCGTGGGTGAAGGCCTTGGGCACCAGGTAATTGTGGATCGGGATACCCTCGTGCATGGCGTCTTCCTTTTCCCAAGGCGACGCCTTCATTTCCTCGAAGCCGGAACGCACCACCACCTGCACGTCCTCGCCGCCGAGCCGGCGCGAGGAACGGCAGCAATCCATGGCGGTGTTGCCGCCGCCGAGCACGATCACGCGCTTGCCGATTTTCGTGGTGTGGCCGAAAGAGACCGAGGACAGCCAGTCGATGCCGATGTGAATGTTCTTTGCGGCTTCTTGGCGGCCGGGGATGTCGAGGTTGCGCCCGCGCGGCGCGCCGGAGCCGACGAAGATCGCGTCCCAGCCTTCCGCCAGCAGCGCCTTCATGCTGTCGATGCGTTTGCCACCGCGGAATTCCACGCCCAGGTCGAGGATGTAGCCGCATTCCTCGTCGATCACATGGTCGGGCAGGCGGAATTTCGGAATCTGCGAACGGATCATGCCGCCGGCTTGGCGGTCGCTGTCGAACACCACGCAATGATAACCGAGCGGCGCCAGATCGCGCGCGACGGTGAGCGAGGCGGGACCGCCGCCGACAAGTGCTACGCGCTTGCCGTTCTTTTTCTGCGCCGGCTTGGGCAGCCGCGCGCGGATGTCGTCCTTGAAATCGGCGGCCACGCGCTTCAAGCGGCAGATCGCCACCGGCTCGTCCTCCACGCGCACGCGCCGACAGGCCGGCTCGCACGGGCGGTCGCAGGTGCGCCCGAGGATTCCCGGAAACACGTTGGAATACCAATTGACCATGTAGGCGTCGGAATAGCGGCCCGCTGCGATCAACCGGATATATTCAGGGACCGGCGTGTGCGCCGGACAAGCCCATTGGCAATCCACGACCTTGTGGAAGTAGTCGGGCGCGGCAATGTTGGTATTCTTCATTCACTCCTCGAAACGCGCCCCTCACCGCGGATGACCCGACGGTGTCGCGTCACAACCTCAGGCGGCTGGTCTTCCCCCGGCGTGGCCTTGTTGGAACGGCCGCGATTCAGGGGGCGGAATATATGGGGTAGAACCCCCCAAGGCTACCTATCCTTCCGTCCTGCCCGTGGCCTATCAACTGCAAGTTTTCGCTCGCTTTTTCGCTCCCTGAAAGGGGCGGCAGCATGGCGGCGTGGCGGGAAAATCGCCGCGTTACCTTAATGTTTTCGGTCGTTGAACCGGCTATTTTCCGCAAGATAGGCGGGCCGGGGTCCGCCGCCCTGCCGCCCTTGTTGCGGCGCACAATCACGTGATCCTGATGCGCG
>Ga0209385_1000306_pt1 | contig 19588 bp, 15 predicted proteins | sample NGEPerB_FD_184506 | JGI IMG/M metagenome (GOLD analysis project Ga0209385, IMG submission 184506) | Arctic peat soil microbial communities from the Barrow Environmental Observatory site, Barrow, Alaska, USA - NGEE PermafrostAB12-B... | ecosystem: Environmental > Terrestrial > Soil > Wetlands >... | reverse complement strand
TTATTGTTTTTATCAGTAATTCTATTCCATGTTAGTGGAATCCTGTCGCTTACGAGATAAAACTGAGCTATTCCAGCTCTGAAAGCAAGTCCTGCTCCAATATTGTCGTACTGATAATTTTCAGCTGTATAGCTAAAACTGGTTGACAGAGCGTTACCCAGATTGAAATTTGCCGATAAGGTCAGAGCCTCCCGGAATTGTTTTTCTATAACCCTGCTGTATGACAAAAGTCCAACAGAGATTTGTTTTGTAACATTATAGCTCCCTCCTAATGAAATACCAAACGGGAGATATGTAGTAAATGATGTTTTCGTCTTGGATACAACAAATGCGTTTTTAAGAGAATCAAGCATGTTATTTCCAATTTCATCAAGTGTCTTTGTCCCATTAAAATAATCAAGCATATTTAAACCGCTGAATTCAAAATGATTATTGGCTTTTAAGTTGGTAACATCCTTATTCCATCTGATAAATCCCAGGTCAGTAAGAGAAGCTGAGAGAACTATCCTGTCGGTGAGATCATAAGTAGCCCCAATATCCATTCCGAGTCCCATATTCTTTTTCCCCGATAAAAAATCAGTTATACCGCTCGATGTCTTGAACCTGTTATTATCAAATACCACACTGTCGATATTGTGTTTTGAATCCATATAAACATTGACCGGACCACTTATATTAACAGCAAGGTTAGCATCGAAAGTATGACTGTAATCGCTATTCACAGTTATTCCCAAAGCTTTGTTATCAATCGAAGCGTCAGCGATCCCAAAAAGAAGTTTGCCTTTTATTCCAATACGTAATTTTTCTGTAAAGTTTTTTGAAAAGCCGATACCAACTTCGCGATAATATTTTATATCGCCTCTCAGGGAAGACAGATCTATTTTGCTCCCAACAAACCCTTCATTCCCTTTTAAAGCAAGCCTGAACAAATCCCCCGGCAGAACTATATTACCATCAATCCGGTCAGTTATATCGAGAAAAACATAGCCGTCCTTTCCTATGGAAAAACCAACTCCCAAAAGTTGAATTGCAACTTCGGGCTCTATTGAATTCTTATCCTTTATTTTGGCAAGAAACTTATCAACATTATAGCCCGGATGAAGAAATGAGATTATCGAATCTTTTGGCTGACCCTTTATAAACAGGTCAGAAAAGTTCACAAAATTGTTGTTTATATTCAGGTTTATACCTGACACAACCGGCAAGCCGATATAAACTGAATTTGATGGTCTTAATGCCGGGTTTAAAAGATGATTCTGAGGTATATTCATAAAGTACATCACCTGACTGTTTTGTGCCGACGCATCAGCAACGATAACTGCCAGTGTTAATATCATAATATATTTTACTTTCCCGATCATATAATTAGCATATAAGAGTTCAGTTCAGATTTATAACCGGATTAACAACAAGCGAGGCATTAAAATTAATCCTGTAATCAGAGTAGATTTTGACTTCCTGTAATCCGTTTCCTGTGCTGTTGAGGGTAAACCAGAAGATAATCTTATCAGCATTATTGACAGAGCTGAAAAACGCCTTTGTGAACTCTATAGTGGTCGATGTTTCTGTGACCCCATTTACTTTCCCGTTAGCATCAACAGGTGCAGGTCCAAGAATCGAACCGGCATCAACAGTATTTAATACAGAATTTGTTGATGAATTAAAGAGGCTCATTTTCAGCGATGCTCCGAGAGGGAATCCGTTTTTTGCAGAAATATTGATGCGTAATAATTGAAAGTCTTCAGGTTTCACAGGGTTATCTTTCCCGTTGCCATTATTTTTTATAAAATTGTCGGCAGTGTCGGTGAATTGCAGGTTATTTATTTGCAAGTCCATTGGTATATCAACTTCAAGCGAACCTACGAGATGATTAGGGCCTAAAACACTATTCCCTGTCTGGTTGCTTTTCGCAGATAAACTCATTATGGCAGTACCGGAGTAAGTGATAATTTCAGGCGGAAGTGAGATAAGTTGCGGCAGATTGGAGTTGGTTTTATCAATTACAAATGACGAAACGATCTCCTGCTGAACCAGAATATTTGGTATTGCGAGTGTAAAAGGTGCCAGGTTGAGTTTAACAATTGAGGTTTTTCCTGTTCCTGTCACATTTAACTTTATCTTAACCGAATCAGAAAAAGAATTTGAATAAATAAATTTAAATGAAGGATTTAAAATTTGAAAATTTCCGCTGATGTGACTCAAAACATCCTGAATATTCAGATCGAATGTTCCCGGTTCAATAATTGCAGTCTTCTGAATAAGAGTTCCTTTTGAGAAATCGTTGAGTTTCAGATCTATAACTGAATCTTTTTTGAATACCAGTATAATCAGTTTATTTGGATCAAACGTCACAGTATCACTGGCCTTTACAATATCACTGAAAGAAACATCTCCTTTAACCGCGGATATGGCTAATGTAGGTGACAGAACCGCCTGCTTCGACAGCATGTTCATGTTGTAAGTCTGTTTTATGCAACCATGAAGAAAGAAAACGGCTATCACCGAAATAAAAATGATTGATCTCTTAATCATAATTTTCTCAGTTAATTTCTGTATCAATTTTATAATTATAAAGGAACCTGTCAGTTCCACCGACAATAAGATGCCAGCCACTTTTATCCGACAGCTTTCCGATTGAGAACATTGATGCCCCTTTCAGAGGAAATCCATTCATTGTCTTGCCGTTTTTACCTATCAGATAGATCAGATTCCTTTTTACATCGAACACCCCAATTTTCCGGTCGGTAGACGAAAAGATGAAATTAATCGGTCCTCCAAGATCATCTGAGGCAAATTCCCTTGTAAAAATTTCCACTCTGTTATGATCATAAAGATACAATATACCTTTATCTATAAAAATATATTCGCCAAAACCATCGCCATCTACATCAAAAAGGTCGAATAAATGATCAGCTGAAAATTTTCTGATACTGAACTTTTTAACACTCCCGTCGAAATATACCTGTTGAATTGTTCCATCAGGAGATGAACAGATCAAGCACGGATCTGATATCATGTTCAAACGCAGCGATGAACCGGCAGCTTTATTAACAGGTTCTTTCAGGTTCATTCTTCTGTTGCCTGAACGGTCAAGAAAATAGATTGCGTTTTCATCGGTGGCCACAATATAATCTTTCCCCGAAACTCTGAAATAATTTATCTCTGCTTTTACATAACCGGTAGTTCTGAACGGAGTCCATCCTTTTACAACATTGCCGGTTTTTTCGTATGAATATATCATCTTGTCTTCGCCTGCTATAAATAGCCTGTAATTCAGATTGTTATCGTAATCGAACATTGCCAGGGAGTTTGTGGCCGGTGATCGTAGTCTTACCGGATACCTTTCAACATAGTTGCCATTTCTATCCAGAATATGCAGATAATTCTTTCCTGAAAAAAGCAACTGGTACTTTCCGTTTTTGTAGTAATCAATCATATAGACGGTGCTTACTATTCTTTCATTCAGTGGCACTTTCCATAGAACACGACCGGCTGCATTTATAAGATACGTATTGTTCTTCATATCCTGAATAAAAATCTCTTTGGCACCGGTAATATGATTTGTAAAAAAGAATGGTTTTATACTTGCGACTGTATCAAGCAAGGATTCCCACTCCGTTGTAGACTCTTCCCTGGCCTCTTCCTTAAATTTAACTGACAGACTGTTATATAACATGCCATTACTTGAAGCGAACTGGTATCCGGCAGCCTGAATTTTATTGAGCGAACTTTTGTTTGATCTGAGAGCATTTATAATTTCAGGATTCAGATATCCTGCCAGGTAATCGATAATACGCGACGGAACACAGAAAAAGTAATATCCGGAATGACTGGGCAGGGTATTCTGGAAATCCCGGTAAGAAAGGTCATTTGTCAGTGTTTTATTCAGGATATTATCGTATAGTAATCTTGAAATGGCATCGTACGAGTTCCCCGAGACCATGAAATTATCATAAAATGCAAAAAAGGTTTCGTTAAATTCGGGTGCGAAGTCAGGCAGGAAAACTCTAATAAGACCTTTGAATGAGGTTCTGTAAACAGGAATCTTAACCTGGTCATCGGGTTCAAAATACTGAATAGCATTTTTTGAACCGGGTTCATCAAGAAAAAGTTGTTCCGCCTGAACGCGGTTAGTCAGCTCATAGATAATCAGAGTATTATCAACTGGTGTTTTCCCTTTGATATCAACTATTGCCCGGGTTATCTCACCACCGGTAAATGGGCTGATCTTGTTTGCCAGATCCCTGGCTTCCATAGATATCGAAGTGTCTCTCACACTATGAATAGTCACATGGGGAATAATAAGGGTTTCAAAAAGTACCGTAGATGAGGGCAGAATTTTACAGGTATGAAAATCCCCGGAAGGAAGTTTTTTGTACTTATATAGAAGATCAGATGAGTCGCGGCTCTCAGTATAACCGCTCAGAACAAGCCCGTCTTCATTGATATAAATATCACCTCCTGCTGTTCCTGCCAGCCTGGCAACCTTCTCCGGGAAATGATTCCTTTCTGCGATAAACATTGGCCTTAGAAGATCCGGCAGATTAGAAAAAACAACAAATATTTTATCCGCATTTTTGCCCGATGCCTGCAATACTCTTGAAAAACCAGGAGAATTTCTGATATCGTTACTCCTGCCTGTCTGAATAACTGCCTGTTCAACAAGCGATTTTGAATCACTTATTACCATCAGCCCTGAAATCAGCGAAACAAATGCAGTATCTTTCCTGGTATCCGCAATAAAAGGAATTTCAAAAACAGAATTACCATTTAAGTTGATTTCTGTAATCTCTTTAATTCCTGCTGATCCCAGCATCTCTTTTATGTGTCTTGGCTTTATGTCGGCAGATACCGGCATGGAAAGAAAGGGATTTATTCTTCCTTTCCTGTCAGTTTGAAATGAAATAACTGCACTCCCTTCATTAAATAACTTCCTGAAATTCTGCTTATTCAAAAGATCTGCAAGATATTTCAATTCCTGGTTAAACCTGTTCAGCTCCTTTACCTTACCTAATTCGCCAAATAATCCCTTCCCTGTTGTCAGTGAATTAAGAAAACTCTTAAGGTCAATCGTCTCGATGATTACACAAGCATTCTGGGAAATTGATTTGTAAGGGTCAGTAAATAGGGTTTTCTTTCCCTGTTGGAGATAATATCCTACTATGGCAAGACATGCAATAAGAAGTATCACGGCAATTATTGCGATTCTCTTTCCCACTCACGGATTAATATTAGTATCAATCAAAATTAGCAAATAAAAGTATATCCCAATTGCAGGAAGTGATTTAACAATATAGGCTTAAGATTCCAGCGGAACCTGATCCGTTTGGCACGCAATTTGAGATGTTGTATTAACACAGACAATCTCAATCATATCCCTGTTAATTCAGGGCAGCCAGGTCAAAACCCTGGCTTTTCTATTTCAGAATGGCCGGTAGCCGATTATTTCTCTTACTTCCCTGACAGTTTTTGAGGCGCTCGCCCTGGCTTTCTCAGCCCCTTCCGCCACTACCTTTGAAAGATATTTATTATCAGAAAGAATATCAATAATTCTTAGCCGGATTGGCTCAGTAAAATTGATTATATCCTCGGCTAGTTGTTTTTTCATGTCGCCGTACCGGATATCGCACGACGTAAACTTTTCAGTGAAAAATTTAACAGTCTCCTGGTCTGAAACTACACTCATTATGGTAAACAGGTTCTTAACCGGTTCTGAAGGTTCCATCCCCGGAGCAACGGGACCTGTATCTGTAACAGCTCTCATAACTTTTTTCCTTATCTCCTGAGGCGTATCAGCCAGAAATACGCCATTACCTTCACTTTTACCCATCTTTCCGGTACCGTCCAGACCTGGTATTTTAACAAGCTGTTGCCCGAAATTATATGCATCCGGCTCAGGGAAATAATTTACTTCATACATAGTATTGAATCGCCTGGCAAATCTTCTTGTCATTTCAAGATGCTGTTCCTGATCTTTTCCCACAGGCACCTTATTTGCTTTATGAATTATTATATCGGCAGCCATAAGAACCGGGTAGGTCAATAATGCTGCATTTATATTGTCCGGGTGTTTTCGTATTTTCTCTTTGAATGAAGAGGTCCTTTCAAGTTCGCCCACATAGGCATTCATATTTAATAGCAGATAGAGTTCGGAAACTTCCGGAACATCACTCTGAATGAATACGGTGGCGATTTCCGGATCAATACCGCAGGCAAGATATTCTGCTAAAACCTGTTTAATGTTCCCGTGAAGATCCCCTGGTTTTGGATGAGTTGTAAGCGCATGATAATCAGCAATAAAGAAAAAACAATTATTTTCCTTCTGCATTTTCAGAAAGTTCTTTAAAGCACCAAAATAATTTCCAAGATGCAGGTTTCCTGTTGATCTGATTCCGCTAACAACTGTGTCCATTCTTATCTTTATAAAGTTCAGTCCAAAGCTAATAAAAAAGGCGTAAAGGCGCAAAGGCACAAGGGTGTACCGGCGTTTATATCATAAGACTTGCAAAGACCCAAAGCTTTCATTTATTTAAGTCTCTAATTATGAGCATTAAATATTTCCGTTTGAGTCATAAATCATCTTTATTTTTTTGCCGTTGCGCCATTATGCCGTTATGCCTTTGTGCCATTACGTCATTGTACCATTGCGCCTTTTTTACTACCTTTGCCGGATTAAAATAAAAATGGCCATGGAATCGACAAGACAGAAAAAAGTATCCCGCTTAATACAGAAAGAGCTGGCCGACATCTTTCTTAAAAGAGGAAACGAATTTGCCCACGGGAAATTAGTCTCAATAACAAGGGTGAGGGTCAGCCCCGATCTCTCCTTTGCCAAAGTCTATATAAGCATCTTTCCGGCAACAGACCAGGACAATATACTTAAGTCCATTGAGGAACACAGCTCTAAAATAAGATTTGATCTTGGTCAGAAAGTCAGGACCCAGCTAAGGATAGTGCCAGACATTGCATTCCATATCGACGACAGCCTCGACTATATCGACAAAATCGACAAGCTGCTGAAATCCTGATATTTATGCAATACGAACCAATCAAAAGATCGCTTGGAAAGTTTTTTGCCGGATCTCTGTTTCTGAGAAAGATCCTGTATTTTCTTCTTGATCTCCTTCTGCTGCGTACATGGCATGTTAAGAAGGCATTAAGAAAGATTGCCCGTCAATTTCATGATGAAAGGAATGTTCTTGATGCCGGCTCCGGATTTGGACAATACACCTGGAGAATGAGCATGATGAACAAACTATGGAAAATCAAAGCCGTTGATATTAATAAAGAACAGATTGATGACTGTAATGCATTTTTCTCTAATGCAGGCTTGTCGGATCGTGTTTCTTTTAGCTGTGCTGATCTTACAACTGTTATTGATCCTGACAGCTACGATCTTATTTTATCAGTCGACGTAATGGAGCATATTGAAGAAGACAGGCTGGTTTTTCAGAATTTCTGCAAATCGCTTAAAAAAAATGGTATACTGCTGATATCCACCCCTTCTGACAAAGGAGGTTCCGATGTACACGGAGAAAATGAAGAATCATTTATTGATGAACATGTCAGAGATGGATACGGAATAAATGACATAACCGAAAAACTTTCACAGGCCGGCTTCAGTAAAATTGAAGCATTATATACTTACGGAATACCGGGAAATATATCATGGCGATTATCAATGAAGTATCCTGTTAAAATGCTGAATATCTCCTACTTCTTTTTCCTCGTCCTTCCTTTTTATTATCTGATTACTTTTCCTGTCTCGATAATTCTTAACATTTTTGATCTCATAATGACTCATAAAACCGGAACCGGATTACTGGTAACCGCAAGAAAACAAGATAATTGAAGCTCTCATTATACATAGCAAAAAGATACCTGTTCGCTAAAAAATCGCGAAATGCCATAAACATTATTTCAGCAGTTTCTGTAGCTGGTGTAATGGTTGGCACAATGGCCCTGATAATTATTCTGTCCGTTTTTAACGGACTTGAAACAATGGTCAGCCATATCTTCAATACTTTTGATCCTGATATTAAAATAACTGCATCCGAGGGCAAGACATTTATTCCCGATACTGCACGCCTGAAACTTCTTGCAAAAGTTAACGGATTGTGCTGCTATTCTATGACAATCGAAGAAAATGCTCTTCTAAAATATGGCTCAAGGCAATATATTGCAACCATTAAAGGCATTGATGACAACTATGCCATGGTTTCGAATATTGACAGTTCGATGTGGGAAGGTGAATTCATGCTAAGGAACGATAAAGGCAGACCTTATGCTGTGCCTGGCATTGGGGTAGCACAAAATCTTGGCATCAGGGTAAACTTTATTACTCCTCTGGAAATAATTTTCCCCAGAAAAACAGGGCCAGGCACAAATTTCAATGCCGAAAACTCATTAAATCATAAATTTATTTTCCCTTCCGGGATTTTTGAAGTGGAAAAAGAATATGATTCCAAATATGTTTATATTCCAATTGATTTTGCGCGTGAACTTACCGAAACAGATAAGGGAATTACCACTCTTGAAATCAGATTCAGGGAGCATGCCGATCCAAAAGCGGTTCAAAAAGACATTGTTAAAATTTTCGGAAAAGGATACCTGGTTCAGAACCGGTATGAACAACAGGCTATATTTTATAAAGTAATGCGATCCGAAAGGCTTGCCATTTTCTTTATCCTTACCCTCATACTTATTATTGCATCATTCAACATAATAGGATCCCTCACAATGCTTATAATCGAGAAGGAAAGAGATATTGAGATTCTTAAGAGCCTGGGAGCCGATAACAACCTGATAAGGAAGATTTTCATCTTTGAGGGATGGCTGATCTCAATAATCGGTGCGTTTTCAGGTATTATTCTGGGTTTTATTGTATGCTGGCTCCAGCAGACATACGGATTTGTCAAGCTTCAGAGTCAATCTCTTATCATGGACTCATACCCGGTAGTTATGAAGATAAAGGATTTTTTGATTGTCCCCGCCACTGTACTTTTAATCGGATATTGGGCGGCCTGGTATCCCGTAAGGTTTCTCACGAAAAAATATTTGAATAAAAAAGTTTGACAATCAATTATTATATTTACTGACTTCCTTGAATTGCAAATAACAAATGAGAAAAATCCTTAATAAAAATACTTTATGACCAGGTTTGGTTTTCTCATATTGATCTTTTTATCATTAATTGCGGGATCGTGTTCAGGCAGAAAGCCGAAACTTGACAAAAAAAATCTGATCCCTGAAAAAGAGCTGGTTTCATTATTGACTGATATACATATTGCGGATGGTCTGCTTGTTCTTCCCAAAATCAATTTCTGGGCTTCTTCTCTTGATTCTATATCATCTTATTATCAGATCATTGAAAAACACGGCTATACAAAAGAACTGATGGATAAAACAATGAAATACTATTTTTTAAATGACCCGAAAAAGTTAAATAAAATATACGATCAGGTTCTTGGTATATTAAGTGAAATGGAATCATATATTGAAAAAGAATCCAATATTGTGTTGGCGCATATTACGAACAAATGGCCGGGCAAGGAGTTTTATTCAATACCTTCGCTCTCAGGTAACGATTCCACTCAATTTGATATAACACTTTCCAGTGGCGGAACTTATTCGCTATCTTTATCTGTTATTCTTTTTCCTGATGATCAGTCGGCCAATCCCAAACCAACAGTCTATTCATGTTCTCCTGACAGTATTGACACCGGGAAAAGGAATTATATTAACTCAATAAAATACATAAAAGATGGAAAACCACATACTTACAAGCTGCTATTTACTCTTCCTGCAAATCAGGTCCGTCATTTAAGAGGATGGCTCTACGATTTCAACAACTGTCCTAATGGAATTGAAAAGCATATTAAAATAGACAATATCTCACTTACATTCAGCTCACGGGCATCATGAAACGTTTTACTGCCCAGTTCATTATTACAAATTCAGGTAGTTTGCTCAAAAGAGGCGTCATTACAACAGAAGATGACGGGACAATAATCAGTGTTGAAGATACAGCCGGGGAACTAAAGGAAAAACATTCCACAGAATTTTATAACGGAATTATAATCCCGGGCTTCGTAAATTGTCATTGTCATCTTGAACTATCCCACATGAAGGGAGTCACTTCAAAAGGCACCGGACTGGGGAGTTTTATTGAAGAAATCAGAAGTAACAGGAACAGTAATAATGAAAATATTTTGACTTCAGCTTTTTCTGCAGATAAGTCAATGTTCGACGAAGGAATTGTTTTATGCGCAGATGTCTGTAATACATCCGATACCTTTAAAATAAAAAAAGAGAGCAGAATAAAATACATAAGCCTCATTGAAGTTTTTGGCCTTGATCCCGACAAGGCCGAAAGCCGTATTAATGAAATTCTGAAAACTGCCGAATCAGCCAGGGCCCTGCGCTTATCGTATTCCCTTGTTCCGCATTCGGCTTATTCAGTATCACTGACTCTCCTAAGGCTTCTTAAAAATGAAAGCTTAAATAACAGGGTAACATCCATTCATTTTATGGAGTCAGATGGGGAAGAAATCTTCCTCAGGAACCATACCGGACCTCTTATGTCTGCATACAAACGGTCAGGAATGATACCTTCAAGACTGGAACTGGCCGGAAGCCATTCTGATATAATCCTGAATGAAATGACACAGTCAGGAAACCTGATTCTTGTCCATAATACCTTTGCTGACAAAACAACTATAAGACTTATTAAGGGTAGAAAAAATTTATTCTGGTGTCTCTGTCCTAACTCAAATATCTATATTGAAAACATAATCGCACCATTAAATCTGCTGATTGAAGAGGGTTGTGAGATTGTCATCGGGACTGACAGTCTTGCTTCCAATACGACTCTCAGTATCCTTGAAGAGCTTAAAACACTTCAGTCTGATTTCCCTGAATTAGTTATAGGCGACATGGTACGATGGGCCACAATGAATGGTGCTAAAGCCCTGCAGGAAGAGGAGCAGTTTGGAAGTATCGAAGCAGGAAAAAAACCAGGACTACTGCTACTTGAGAATGTTGATCTTAAGAATATGAAATTACTTCCCGACAGTTCTGTTATGAGACTGATATAAATAGTCCCAACGCTATTTAATTTTAATTTTGTATGGGATTTTAGGATTGCCGCACCTTCCTTCGTCGGGCTCGCAATGACGCTACAAGTAAGGCGATTTGTAGTTGGGGACGGAATCAAATTAATTAAAAACTACGGTCATTGCGAGGATCCGCCAGTTGGCGGAGACGAAGCAAACTCATGGGATATCCTACAAATATTGTTAATTTTGATCCGGATATAAGGTATCAATAATGGCTACATCTCTTTTTAATGAAATAATATTCGGACCGGTGAAAAGCAGGCGATTAGGAATGTCGCTCGGAATAAACTTATTACCAACTAAAAAAAAGATCTGCAATTTCGATTGTATCTATTGTGAGTGCGGATGGACCCGTGATACTGAAATAACGGTAACCCGTCCTCCAAGCCGTGAGGAGGTTTACAATGCCCTTGATCTGAAATTGTCAGAGTTGAAAAAAGAAAACCACCCTCCGGATGTCATTACCTATGCCGGTAACGGGGAGCCCACTCTTCATCCTGATTTCCCGGGAATAATTGATGACTCTATATCATTGAGAGATAAATACTTCCCTGAAAGCAGAATCGCTGTGTTATCAAATGCAACAACAATATCAAATCCTTCAATAAAGGAAGCATTGCTGAAAGTTGATCAGAACATTCTTAAACTCGACTCTGCATTTGATTCCACAATAAAAATTCATAACCAGCCAAAAGTTGAAATTAAAGTTGAAGAGCTTATTAAAAACCTTCAACTGTTCAATGGAAACGTTATCATACAAACTCTCTTTCTTCGTGGCACATATAACGGAAAAGTGATAGATAATACAACCCCGGTTGAAATAAATGCCTGGCTCAAGGTAATTAAAAGGATAAATCCCGTCGAGGTTATGATCTACACAATTTCACGCGATACCCCTCATGGCGCCAGCTTGAAAAAAGTACCTGTCTCAGAATTGAAAAAGATAGCTTCAATGGTTGAATCTATTGGAGTCAAAACCAGGGTTTCCGGGTAATTTGAAAAAAAGATACAATATACTTATATGCCCTCTGGAATGGGGATTGGGTCATGCCGCCAGAATGATCCCCCTTGCCCGGTGCCTCCGGGATATGGAGAATAACGTTACTATTGCATCAGGTGAGGAACATTTATCACTATTCAGGAATGAATTGCCGGGGTTATCATATATAAATTTCACCGGTTTCAAACCTGTCTATTCAAGGATCTTACCTCAATATCTTTCCGTGTTTTTTAAAATCCCTGTTCTTTTGTTCCATATAATCGCTGAACATCGCACCTTGAATAAAATTATTGCAAAATATGATATTGATATAATCATCAGTGATAACAGGTTCGGATTATGGAACAAGAAGATAACTTCAGTGTATGTGACCCATATGCCGCTTATTCCTTTCCCAAAACCTCTGAAATTTTTCGAGCCGGCCGGTGCATTTTTGCACAGCAAAATCATTAAAAGATATTCTCTCTGTTTCATTCCCGATTTACCGGGTGAAGTGAATCTTACCGGTAGGTTATCACACGGCATCAGATTACCCGACAATGTAAGGTATATAGGGATTCTATCGAGGTTTCAAAATCCTGATCAGGGGTTGACTGAGAATCCGTTAAAAATTCATCGAAACACTGTGATCCTTTCGGGACCGGAACCACAAAGGGAAATTCTTAAACAGAAACTTGTTACAATTCTGAAAGATAAAGAACCGCATACAATTATTTTTGAAGGGAAACCGGGAAAGAGTGGCGACGCAAAAAGCTATGGCAACATTACCTTTTATTATCATCAGCCAGCTCCCCTTATGAAAGAGGTTATTGAGACAAGTGACAATATAATCACCAGATCGGGCTACACTACGATTATGGAACTTGTAAGTCTTAACTGCACTGCTTTGATTATACCCACACCCGGTCAGACTGAACAGGAATACCTGGCAGAATATCTCTCTGGTAAAGGCTGGTTCCGTACTCAAATTCAGAGTAAGATAAATGCCGAAAATCTATTTTGCCCGGGCAGATCCGTTCTGCACAACGAAATTATCAGGCAAAGCAAAATTCTCCTTACCGGGGCCTTAAATGAACTATTAGAAAAACAGCATCGAGAAAATTAATCCAAAGAAACCGATTAATAATCCGAACCATACCTGCTTAGGGTTGTGTAGATTAAGTTTCAACCTGGAGGAAAGAATGAAACCTCCGGCAATTATTGCAGAAATCAGGTACCCATCCAGGGGAGTTAACATTTTTAATGATAATATAAGCACCAGACCTATAAGGGCACCGGCTCCAACAGAATGAAGCGATATCTTCCACCAGAAATTTATTACCGTAACTATCAGAGAAAGAAAGGCAGTTGCAACAATAAATGATTTCAGGAACACAGGAACCGGAAACCTGATAATAATAAATGAAGTGGCACAATAGAGTAAAGTTGTAACTATCAGCGGAAAGTAGCGTTCTTTTCTTTCACTTACAGCCCATGACGTGATAATATTTTTCTGAATTAAAAAGGGCAAAATTGAAAGAGGCAACAGAACATTATCCACGAGAACAATAAGAATTAATAATTTCTTCACATTAAAAGGCAGGTATTCCAGAAGGGTTGGTGCAATAAATATTATTGCCATTCCATAGACCGGCATCAGCAGCGGATGAAAAATTATGGCAATTACTTTTGACACGGAATAGAGAATGTCCTTTGGTTTGTCTGTTGTCATTCGGGGAATATAATGTCCGTTTAGAAATTTAATAACCTGTATTTAAGGTGCAACAATCACACCGTCTAAATCTCCCTTCTCAGTCTTGCCACTGGAATATTCAGTTGTTCACGATACTTTGCTACCGTCCGTCGTGCGATCTGGTACCCCTTTTCCTGCAGGATATCCGTGAGACTTTCATCTGTCAATGGTTTACGTTTTTGTTCATTTTCAATACAATCCTGCAAAATCCGTTTTATCTCCCGTGTCGAGACTTCTTCCCCGCTGTCGGTCTGCAATCCTTCCGAAAAGAAAAACTTAAGAGGAAAAATCCCGAAATGAGTCTGGACAAATTTGCTATTGGCCACTCTTGAGACAGTTGAGATATCGAGTCCGGTCATTTCAGCAACATCTTTCAGTATCATCGGTTTTAATTTTGTTTCATCGCCATCGATGAAATACTCCTGCTGGTACTCCAGGATAGCATTCATTGTCAGAAGCAGAGTGTTTTGCCGTTGTTTAATGGCATCTATAAACCATCTGGCAGAATCGATTTTCTGCTTCACAAAAAGCACAGCATCTTTCATCTCTTTTTTCTGGCTCTTATCCTTGCTGTAGGAATGAAGCATTTCGCTATATGCAGAGCTCAATCTTAGTTCCGGAAGATTTTTTGAATTAAGATGGAGGTCGAAACCATCTTCAGAGAGCTCAAGGATGAAATCGGGTATTATCGGTTGTGATGTTTTATTGAATGGATCGCTGTAAACTCCTCCAGGTTTGGGGTTTAGCCTTAATATCTCATCTATGGCACCTTTAAGTTCATCTTCAGTTATATCAAGTTTCGATATGATTTTGTCATAATGCCTTTTCGTGAATTCTTCAAAATAGGAATCCAGAATTGAATGTGCAAGCTTCATTGATGGCTGGGAATTATCGCGCTTTTCAATCTGCAGCAACAGACATTCCCTGAGAGTTCTTGCACCTACCCCGGCAGGCTCAAGATCCTGAATTATACTGAGGACCTCTTCAAGCTCACTTTCGGTGGTTTCAACGTTCTGAAGGAAGGCCAGATCATCAACAATGTTTATAAGGTCTCTTCTCAGATATCCGTCTTCATCAATATTTCCAAGGATGTACTCTCCGAGAATTTTTTGTTTTTCGGTCAGATCCCTCAGTCCAAGTTGTGATTCGAGATGCTCATGGAATGAAAATCCAACAGAGAAAGGTATCTCAGTTCTTTTGTCATCGTCCTTGCTGTAATTTTTTTCCTGAAGACGGTAATCAGGTATCTCATCCTCTTCTATATAATCATCAATTGTGAATTCCTCCTGGTCTTTATCTTTATCGCTCTCCTCAAACTGATCCTCTTCTGTTTCAGAAGGGATTTCGTCTTCCTCGGTTCCTTCTTCCAGGGCAGGATTCTCCTCGAGTTCTTTTTTTATACGCTGTTCAATCTGCAAAGTAGGAACCTCCAGCAGCTTGATCATCTGGATCTGCTGAGGTGAAAGTTTCTGAAGCAATTTCTGCTGTAACCTTTGCTTTAACATCTTTTCTCTTCTAATCTGACCGCCAGAATATCAGATATTAAAATTCAGCGCTCTTTGGTGTTCTCGGGAATGGGATTACATCCCTGATATTTGACATTCCGGTAACAAAAAGGATTAATCTTTCAAAGCCAAGTCCAAATCCGCTGTGAGGTGCAGATCCGAATTTCCTGGTTTCAAGATACCACCAGAAATCCTTCTCCTGCAGCTTCAATTCTTTAATACGAGAAAGCAGCCTTTCATATTGCTCTTCCCTCTGGGATCCGCCAATAATTTCACCAATCCCGGGGAACAGAACATCCATGGCTCTTACAGTTTTGCCATCATCATTCTGTTTCATATAAAATGCCTTTATTTCTTTCGGATAATCGGTAAGAATCACAGGCCTTTTGAAGTGCTCTTCAACCAGATACCTTTCGTGTTCTGCCTGGAGGTCACGGCCCCAGCCAACCTGGTATTCCCATTTTTTACCAGATGAGGTCAGAATTGCTACAGCTTCAGTATATGTCAGTCTTTTAAAGTCATTTTCAACAACAAATTTAAGTCTTTCAAGAAGGGCTTTATCAATCATATTATTAAGAAACTCAAGATCTTCGTGGCAGTTTTCGAGCGCATATCTGATCAGGTACTTCACAAAATCTTCTGCCAGATCCATGTTATCGGCCAGATCATAGAATGCCATCTCAGGTTCTATCATCCAGAATTCGGCAAGGTGCCTTGGTGTGTTTGAATTTTCAGCCCTGAAAGTTGGACCGAACGTGTAAATATCTCCTAAAGACAGGGCGCCAAGTTCACCTTCGAGCTGACCCGAAACTGTCAGATTTGTCTGCTTTCCGAAAAAATCATTGCTATAATCAATTGAACCATCATTATTGCGGGGCATATTTTTGAAATCCATTGTTGTAACCTGGAACATCTCCCCTGCACCTTCAGCGTCGCTTCCCGTGATTATCGGAGTATGAAGATAAAAGAATCCTTTATCGTTAAAATACTTATGAATGGCAAATGCCATGGCGTGTCTAATTCTGAAGACAGCACCGAAAGTATTTGTTCTGAAACGCAGATGTGCATTCTCTCTCAAAAATTCCATCGAATGCCCTTTCTTCTGAAGAGGATATGTTTCGGCATCGCTTTTCCCATAAAGTTCAATCGCTGATGCAGTAATCTCGATGCTTTGACCCTGCCCCTGGGATTCAACGAGTTTCCCATTAACCGCAATGCAGGCTCCCGTTGAAATATCCTTTAACAGGGTTTCATCAAAAGATGCGGCTTCCACAACAACCTGAATATTATTTATTGTTGATCCGTCATTAAGGGCTATAAAGAGTATGTTTTTATTTCCTCTCTTTGTTCTCACCCATCCTTTCACCAGAACATCTGATCCTATTACGGGGTTGGATAGCAGGGTTTTTACTTTAATTCTTTTCATTGTAAAAATTTAAGTTCAAAAAACAGATGTGCAAAAATAATAAAATGTTAACCGCTAAGGCAGAATAGACCGCTATTATTTCTTTATGGCACTATTTTTGTGCTTAAGAGCCTTCTTATCAGTTTATATGACCCTGAATGATAATATTTCCCCCATAATATGAGTTATTAAGTAAATAAGTTCCAATAATTTTAAAAACTTAAATCACAATATCCAATTAAAGTCGGTTGAAAATCAATAGTCTTTTATTTTGAGGGGTCGGATTATTAGTGTATGCAAATATTAGGAGAGGGAGATCCTTGGCTGTCGCTCAGGATGACATAGCATTTATCGGGCCTCAACTCCACTCACCCATCAAAAATAAACTGTCATTCCGAATGGATCCCGCATAGCGGGAGGAATGAGGAGGCTCATAAGGAAAAGACTGAATTAAAAAGAAATAGAGTCTATATAACATATTGATTTGAAAATTGGTAAATTCTGAATAACTTTGATTATAAAATTGAAAATAACCAGAAACTATGGAAGAACCGAAGAAACTTATAGTTGTGCCATGGGATTTTTCTCATGTTGCTGAACATGCATTGGCGCATGCAGTGAAAATCAGCCGTATGGTAGGCAATGATATTTGTCTTTTGCATATAGTAGATACAGGTATTGCTACCAGAGCCTATAATGAAAAGATCGCACATCTGAAACGTTTAATTGAAGAAAACGGCAATAAATATAATGTTCCAATTACTTACCATGTTTCTAAGGGAAGTATTTTTTCTGCTATAGCAGATTTTGTAAATGAAAAAGAAGCCAGCCTGGTGGTTATGGGCACGCATGGTATGCAAGGTATGCAAAAGCTCACAGGAAGCTGGGCATTAAAGGTCATAGTAAAATCAAAGATTCCTTTTATTGTTGTTCAGGATCCTCCTGCCGACCAGGAAAGATATCATAATATTGTCTTCCCGGTTGATTTCAGGAGTGAGAATAAAGAGAAGATAAAGATGGCGATCTTTATGGGGAAATATTTTGAATCAAAAATCCATATGTTGGTTTCAGTAAGCACCGACAAAAATATATTAAAAAAAACAAAAACTAATCTGAATTTTGCTATCAAATACCTGATACAAAATAATATAGAATACGAAATACACGATATGCCTAAAGGTAAGATAGCTGAACAGACAATTGATTTTGCACAAAAGATAAACGCAGACCTTATCCTGATTGTAACGACCAAGAATATAACATTTGCTGATTATATGTTAGGGGCTTCAGAACAATATATAATTGCAAACAGTTCCAGGATACCGGTTTGTTGTGTAAATCCTATAGCATCTTTTGCCAGTGTGGGACAATTTATGGGTGGATGGGGATCATAAAAGGATTCTCTTGCATTATCTTTGCAGCAGATAATGAAAAAATAAAGTCCAGATTATGTCCATTATAGTTCGGGGTGTTTCTAAATTTTATGGCGAACAAAAGGCTCTCAATAATATTTCGTTCGAAGTTAAGACCGGGGAAATAGTAGGCTTTCTCGGTCCGAACGGCGCAGGGAAATCAACAATGATGAAGATCATTACCGGCTTCATTCCTGCATCATCAGGGAACGTGAGCGTTAATGGCCTTGATGTGGAATCTGATAATCTCGAGATTAAGAAGCAAATTGGTTATCTGCCTGAAAACAATCCTCTTTATCCTGAAATGTATGTAAGGGAATATCTGGGATTTGTTGCTTCAATTTATAATTCAGGAATTTCAGGTAAAAAGCTTACGGATAATATAATCGAACTGACCGGACTTGCACCCGAACAGAATAAGAAGATAGGTTCGCTTTCAAAAGGATACCGGCAGAGGGTCGGACTAGCCCAGGCTCTTATCCACAATCCTGCCGTTCTGATCCTTGATGAGGCCACTTCAGGCCTCGACCCAAATCAGATTGTTGAAATACGAAATCTGATAAAAGAGGCCGGAAAGGAAAAGACTGTGATGCTCTCAACACACATTATGCAGGAGGTCGAGGCTATATGCGACAGAATAATAATAATCGATAAAGGCGCTATTGTAGCTGATGAGGAAAAAAGTGAAATATATTCAAAGATAAAACATCCCAAACAAGTTATTCAGGTTGAATTTGATAAGGAAACAACAGAGACCTCCCTAGCTGGCATTGAAAAGGTAAGCATTGTAAAAAAAATCAGAAATAATATATGGGAAATTGAGGCAGACGGTGAAGAAGATATCCGTCCTCTGATTTTCAACTTTGCAGTTAAAAATAATCTGACTGTCCTTTCACTGAACAGGCAGGAAAGCAATCTTGAAGATGTCTTCCGGCATCTGACCAATGGATAGAATTATGCTTTTTATCCTATGTTTCACCCTTAAATCCCCCAAGGAACTACTCCCCACCCCATAGCCGTCAACTTAAGAATTTTGTTTAATTTGATTTACCGGCCTCTCCCCCTCGTTCCCCCTCTCACATCGGGCTAATCTTTATACACATCTTTTTGAACTGTGATTTTTATTTCTATGTGAAGGCTTACGTAAAAGAGTGTTTATCAAATTATTATCAGCTTCAAGAGATTCCTCACTTCGTTCGGAATGACAAAATATGTTTACTAGCGAAGGGAAGAAGTGGCGATTCGCTACGCTAATCTGAATTTTATTATCTGTCTTGTCCTAAAATAGGTTTACACCAAAAAGTGTAAAATGGACAAAAGAATTAAAGTTATTCCAGGTTTTAGAAGTAAGGATTCATTCACAACACATGAACGTCATCAGATAATAAGAGAGTTCTTAAAATCACGATGTTCAAAA
>Ga0209385_1000305_pt1 | contig 19590 bp, 13 predicted proteins | sample NGEPerB_FD_184506 | JGI IMG/M metagenome (GOLD analysis project Ga0209385, IMG submission 184506) | Arctic peat soil microbial communities from the Barrow Environmental Observatory site, Barrow, Alaska, USA - NGEE PermafrostAB12-B... | ecosystem: Environmental > Terrestrial > Soil > Wetlands >... | reverse complement strand
GGGCGAAGTAATCCGCGGCGAGCTCCGCCTGCATCGCGAGCTTTACGCTCTCCAGGTCGGCGGCGCTCGCCTGCGCCCCGGCGACGCCTGCCTCGATGCTCCGTCGAACCCTGCCGAAGACGTCGAGCTCCCAGGAGAGGTCCACCGGCAGGGAGTACGCCGTGACGGTCGGCGCCGGGACTCCCGGAGCGCCTGAGGAGTGTGTCGTCATCCCGCTTGACCTCGTCGCCGACGGGCTCGTCCCCACGGTCGGGAAGAGGCCCGCGCGCGCTCCGCGGGCAAGCGCCCTGGCGCCGCGGAAGGCGGCCTCTGCCTGCGCCACGTTCTGGTTCGAGACTTCGACCTGTTCCTCGAGGGCGTTCAACGCCGGGTCCCCGAACACCTCCCACCACTTGCCGCGCTGGGCTCCGTCCTGCGGCTGCGCCGCTTTCCACTCGCCGGCCGCCGGCGCAGGTGGCGCGGCTTCCTTGTACGCCGCCGGGACGGGAGCGGAGGGACGCCGGTACGTCGGACCGACAGCGCACGCGGCTGAAAGGACCACAAGCGAGGGGAATACGAATCGACGTACCATCAGACTACCTCCACGGTGGGCGCCGGTTTCCGCGCGTACTTGCGTCGGAGCTTTCCCAACCGGAGCCGGAACCGGTCCAGGTACAGGTAGACGACCGGTGTGGTGAACAGCGTCAGCATCTGGCTGAAGATCAGGCCGCCGACGATGGCGATGCCGAGCGGCCGGCGCAGCTCCGACCCGGTGCCCCCGCCGATCGCGAGCGGGAGGCCGCCCAGCAGCGCCGCCATCGTGGTCATCGTGATCGGCCTGAACCGGAGGAGACACGCCTGGAAGATCGCCTGCTCCGGGGTCTTCCCCTCCTTGCGCTCGGCCTCGATCGCGAAGTCGATCATCAGGATCGCGTTCTTCTTCACGATGCCGATCAGCAGGATGATGCCGATCAGCGCGATGACCGACAGCTCGGTGTGGAACACGAGCAGCGCCAGCAGTGCGCCGACGCCGGCGGAGGGCAACGTCGAAATGATCGTCAGCGGGTGGATCAGGCTCTCGTACAGCACGCCGAGCACGATGTACACCGCCAGGAGCGCCGCCGCGATCAGCACCGGCTCGCTGGCGAGCGAAGCCTGGAACGCCTGGGCCGTGCCCTGGAAGCTGCCGCGGATGGTCGCGGGAAGCCGCATCTCCGCCTCGGCGCGCTGGATCGCATCGACCGCGCTGCCGAGCGAGACCCCGAGCGGGAGGTTGAACGACAGCGTGACCGCCGGGAACTGCCCTTGGTGGTTAACCTGGAGCGGCGCGGTGTTCGGCGCGTACTTGGTGAACGCGGCCAGCGGCACCATACCGCCGCCGCTGGCAGGCAGATAGATGTCCTTCAACCCTTCCGGGTTCTGCCAGAACGGCGGCGCGGCCTCCATGATCACGTGGTACTGGTTCAACTGCGTGTACATCGTCGAGACCTGACGCTGGCCGAACGCGTCGTAGAGCGTGTTGTCGAGCATCTTGGGGGTGATTCCCAGGCGTGACGCCGTGCCGCGATCGATCGTGAGCGCGGCCTGAAGGCCTTTGTTCTGCTGATCGCTGTTGACGTCGGCGAGCTCCTTGAGCTTGCGCAGTTGCCCCAAGACGCGGGGCGCCCACTCGAACAGCTCGTCGGAGTTGTCGCCCTGCAGCGTGTATTGGTACTGGGTGGCGGAGGGCCGCCCGCCGATGCGGATGTCCTGGACCGATTGCAGGTAGAGGGTCGCGCCCGGAACGCGTGCGAGCTTACCGCGCAGGCGCGCAATGACCTGATCGGCGGTGACGTTGCGCTCTGACCGGTCCTTCAAACTGACGAACATCCGGCCGGTGTTCACCGTCCCGCCGAGAAATCCGTTGGCGCTGTCGACCGCCGGGTCCTGCACCATCGTCTTGACGAACTCGCCGAGCTTGGCCTGCATCGCCTGGAACGAGGTGTCCTGATCGGCGACGATCTGCCCCATCATCCGGCCGGTGTCCTGCTGCGGGAAGAACCCCTTCGGGACCTTCGCGTACAGGACGATCGTCGCGGCCATGGTCCCGAGCGTGACCGCCAATGTCAGCGGCTGATGGCGGAGCACCCAGCCCAGCGCCCTCTCGTACCGGCCCAAGATCCAGGCGAACCCCCGTTCGCTCGCCAGGTAGAAGCGGCCGTGCTTCTCCTCGCTGTGCGCACGCAGCAACGTGGCGCACATCATCGGCGTGGCCGTCAGGGAGACCACCAGGGACACGCCGATCGCGACCGACAACGTGACCGCGAACTCCCTGAAGAGCCGCCCGACGATCCCGCCCATCAGCAGGATCGGGATGAACACCGCGACCAGGGAACAGCTGATCGAAACGACCGTGAAGCCAATCTCCTTGGCGCCGACGAGGGCAGCCTCCAAGGGCTGCATCCCTGCCTCGAGGTGCCGCGTGATGTTCTCGATCACGACGATGGCGTCGTCCACGACGAAGCCCGTCGCGACAGTGAGCGCCATCAACGAGAGGTTGTCGATGCTGTACCCGAGCAGGTACATCACCCCGAACGTGCCGACGAGCGAGATCGGCACCGCGACGCTGGGGATCAGCGTCGAGCGGGCGCTGCGAAGGAAGATGAAGACGACCAGGATCACCAGCGCGATCGAGATGCAGAGCGTGATCTCGACGTCCCTGACCGACGCCCGGATGGTCCGGGTGGAATCGATCAGCAGGTTGAGCTTGACCGAGGGAGGGATCGAGGCCTGGAGCTGCGGCAGTACGGCGCGGACGCCGTCGACGGTCTCGATGATGTTCGCACCGGGCTGGCGGAACACGATGATGATGATCGCCGGCTTGCCGTTCGACAACCCCATGGTGCGGACGTCCTCGACCGAGTCCGTGACGTCGGCGATGTCGGCCAGGCGGACAGCGGCGCCGTCCCGGTAGCTGACCACGAGTTGCCGGTACTCCGCGGCCTTGAGCAGTTGGTCATTCGATGACAGCGACCACACGCGGTGGATGTCGGCGACCTCGCCCTTGGGCCGGTTGGCGTTGGCGGAGGAAAGCGCGGTGCGCACATCCTCGAGCGCAAGACCGGCGTTGTTGAGGGCGGTCGGGTTCAGCTCGACGCGGACGGCCGGCAACGCCCCTCCGCCGACGTAGACCTGGCCGACGCCCTGGACCTGCGCCAGCTTTTGCTGGAGGACCGTCGAGGCGATGTCGTACATGTGCGGGCGCCCGACGAGGTCCGAGGTGAGCGAGAGCAACATGATCGGCGCGTCGGCCGGATTGACCTTCCGGTACCAGGGGTTGTTCGGCAGGTTGGCCGGGAGCTGGCCTCGCGCCGCGTTGATCGCCGCCTGGACATCGCGAGCCGCGGCGTCGATGTTGCGGTTCAGGTCGAACTGCAGCGTGACGTTCGTCGACCCCAGCGAGCTCGTCGACGTCATCTCGGTGACGCCCGCGATCCGGCCGAACTGGCGCTCGAGGGGCGTCGCCACCGACGAGGCCATCGTCTCGGGACTCGCGCCCGGCAGGCCCGCCGAGACGCTGATCGTCGGGAAATCCACCTGCGGCAGCGGCGACACCGGCAGGAACCTGTACCCGATCGCGCCGGCCAGCGCGATCGCGACGACCATGAGCGTTGTCGCGACCGGCCGGTGGATGAACGGCGACGAGAGCGACGAGAACTTCAATCGCTCTCCCCGCCGCCGGGGGCGGCGGCCGACAGTGCTTCAGTCGTGGACCTCCGCCGTACGACGCGGCGGGCGAGGCGGTCGAAGGCGAGGTAGATCACCGGGGTCGTGTACAGGGTCAGCATCTGGCTGAAGATCAGCCCGCCGACGATGGCGATTCCGAGGGGCCGGCGCAGCTCCGCTCCGATCCCCGAACCCAGCGCCAGGGGCAGACCGGCGAGCAGCGCCGCCATGGTCGTCATCAGGATCGGGCGGAAACGCAGCAGCGCGGCCTGGTAGATCGCCTCCCGCGGCGGCTTTTTCTCCTTGCGCTGCGCGTCGAGGGCGAAGTCGATCATCATGATCGCGTTCTTCTCCACGATGCCGATCAGCAGGATGATGCCGATCAGGGCGATGACCGAGAAATCGGTGCGGAACAACATCAGCGACAGCAGCGCACCCACCCCTGCCGAAGGCAGCGTCGAAAGGATCGTCACCGGATGGATGTAACTCTCGTAAAGGATCCCCAGCAGGATGTAGACGGTGACGATCGCCGCGAGGATCAAGAACGGCGTGTTCACGAGCGACGCCCGAAACGCCTGCGCGGTCCCCTGGAACCCCGTCTGGACGCTCTCCGGCAACCCGAGCTCCGCCCTCGCCTTGTCGATCGATTTGACCGCTTCCCCGAGCGAGGTGCGGGACGCAAGGTTGAACGAGACGGTCACGACTGGGAACTGCCCCTGGTGGTTGATGGCGAGCGGGGCGTTGGCGGTTTCGATCGTGGTAAACGCTCCCAACGGCACCGAGCCTCCGCCGGCCGACCTGAGGAAGACATCGCCTAGCTGCAAGGGGCCCTGTTGGAACGCCGGCTGCGCTTCGAGCACCACGCGGTACTGGTTCAGCTCCGTGAACATGGTCGAGATCTGCCGCTGGCCGAACGAGTCGTAGAGGGCGTCGTCGAGGTCGAGCGGGGTGATCCCCAGGCGCGACGCCGTGGTCCGATCGAGGATCACGCGCGCCTCAAGGCCCGCGCTCTGCTGATCGGAAGTGACGTCGCGCAGTTCGGGAAGCTCTCGCAATCGGCCGACGAAGCGGGGCGCCCACTGCGCCAGCTCGCGCCCATCCGGGTCTTCGAGGCTGTACTGGTACTGCGTGCGGCTGACGCGGTCCTCCACCGTGAGGTCTTGGACCGGCTGCATGAACAGCGTGATGCCCTCCACCTTTGCGAGCTCGGGCTGCAGCCGGCGGATGATCTCGTCGGCGCTCGCCTGGCGTTCCGCCAACGCCTTCAGGTTGATCTGGATGCGGCCGCTGTTCATCGTCGTGTTGGTGCCGTCGATGCCGATGAACGACGAGAGGCTTTGCACGCCGGGGTCCTTGAGGATCGCCCGCGCGAGCGCCTGCTGGCGGTCGGCCATGGCGGGGAACGAGATGGTCTGCGAGGCCTCCGAGATCCCCAGAATCACGCCCGTGTCCTGCGCCGGGAAGAACCCCTTGGGAATGACGATGTAGAGCAGGATCGTCAAGACTAGGGTCGCGACCGCGATGAGCAGCGTCGCCGGCTGGTGTTTGAGCACCCACGTGAGCGTCCGGCCGTAGAATGCGATCACAGAGTCCCACGCACGCTGTGAGCTGCGGTAGAAACGCGTCTGCTCCTCTTCGCGCTTCAGGTGCAGCAGCTTGGCGGACATCATCGGCGTCAGTGTGAGCGACACGGCAGCGGAGATCAGGATCGTCACAGAGAGGGTCACGGCGAACTCGCGGAACAGCCGGCCGACGACGTCGCCCATGAAGAGGAGCGGAATCAGCACCGCGATCAGCGAAACGGTCAACGACAGGATGGTGAAGCCGATCTGCGCCGATCCCTTGAGCGCCGCTTCGAGGGGAGGTACTCCTTCCTCGATGTACCGCGTGATGTTCTCGATCATCACGATGGCGTCGTCGACCACGAACCCCGTCGAGATCGTCAGCGCCATCAGCGTGAGGTTGTTGAGGCTGTAGCCGAGCAGGTACATGACGCCAAAGGTGCCCACCAGCGAGAGCGGCACGGCCACGCTCGGGATCACCGTGCCCGCGGCCGTGCGCAGGAAGAGGAAGATCACCATCACGACGAGACCGATGGTGAGCAGCATCTCGAACTCGACGTCGTGGACCGAGGCGCGGATCGTCGTGGTCCGGTCGGTGAGGATCGAGACCTTGATCGCCGAAGGAAGCGATGCGCGGAGCTGCGGCAGCAGCGTTTTGATTCGATCGACGACCGCAATGGTGTTGGCGCCGGGCTGGCGCTGGATGTTGAGGATGACGGCCGGCGTCTGGTTCATCCACGCCGCCTGCTTGACGTTCTCGGTGTCGTCGATCACGTTGGCGACATCGGACAGCCGCACCGGCGCACCGTTGCGGTAGGCTACGATCAACGGACGGTACTGGGCGCTCGACAGGAGCTGGTCGTTGGCCCAGATCGAGTACGACTGACTCTTCCCGTCGAACGCACCCTTGGCCTGGTTGACGTTCGTCTGCGTGATCGCGGTCCGGAGGTCCTCCATCGTCAGTCCGAACGAGGAGAGCGCGGTCGGGTTCACCTGGACGCGCACCGCCGGCTTTTGGCCGCCGCTGATGCTGACCAGGCCTACCCCCGGAAGCTGCGCGATCTTCTGCGCGAACCTCGTATCGGCGAAGTCCTCGACCTTGGACAGCGGGAGCGTGTCGGACGTGAGCGCGAGCGTCAGGATCGGCGAGTCGGCTGGGTTGATCTTGCTGTAGATCGGCGGGTTCGGCAGGTCGCTCGGGAGGTAGGTCCCCGCCGCGTTGATCGCCGCCTGGACCTCCTGCTCGGCCACGTCGATGTTGAGGTCCAGTACGAACTGCAGGGTGATCACCGAGCTCCCCGACGAGCTGCTCGACGTCATCTGGTTGAGCCCCGGCATCTGCCCGAACTGGCGCTCGAGCGGGGCGGTGACCGCCGACGCCATCACGTCGGGGCTCGCGCCCGGGTAGAACGTCACGATCTGGATCGTCGGGTAGTCGACCTGGGGCAGCGCCGAAACCGGCAGCAGCTTGAACCCGATCGCGCCGGCGATCAGGATCGCCGCCATCAAGAGCGATGTCGCGATCGGCCGCAGGATGAAAGGGCGTGAGGGGTTCATGGGTTCTGCTGCCGCGCGCCGTTCGGCTTTGCCAGCGCGACAAGCGTGCCAGGCTGGAGCTTGTCCACACCGTCCACGACCACGACCTCTCCGGAGGAGACACCCTTCTGCACGGAGGTCGTGTCGCCTTCGGTCAGCTGCACTTCGACCGTGCGCATCGCGACCGTGGAGTCGGGCTTGACCACATAGACGTACGTCGACTGCGGGCTGCGCTGAATGGCGGCGGTCGGAATGAGGATGGTCTGGTGTAGCGTGTCGACCAGGAGGCGCACGTTGACGAACTGGTTCGGGTAGAGCGCCGAGTCCTCGTTGGCGAACTGCGCACGCATCCGGATCGTTCCGGTCGACGGATCGATCTGGTTGTCGATCGCCAGCAGGGCACCGGTCGCGAGCTTGCGCTTGAGTTCGCGGTCCCACGCCTCGACGGGGAGTTCGTGTCCGCTCTTCCTCTGCTGCAGCACTGACTGGAGGTGATCGGCGGCGATCGTGAAGATCACCGTGATCGGCTGCTGCTGCGTGATCACCAGCAGACCGTTCTGGTCGGTGGCGTGGACGATGTTGCCCGGGTCGACCAGCCGGAGTCCGACGATTCCGGAGGCCGGCGCCGTGATCCGGCTGTACGTCAGGTTCAGCGTCGCGCTCTCGACCTGTGCCCGATCGCTCTTGATCGCCGCCTCGGTCTGATCGACGGTCGCCGCCTGGGTGTCGAGTTGCTGGCCCGAGACGGAGTTGTCTTTGATCAGGACCTGGTAGCGGTCGAGATCGACCCTGGCATTCTTCAGTGCGGCCTCGTCCTTGGCGAGCTGCCCCTCGGCCTGGTGGAGTTGGACCTCGAACGGCCTGGGGTCGATCTGCGCGAGCAGGTCGCCCTCACGGACGAGCTGTCCCTCGCGGTAGGCGACGCTGATCAACTCGCCATCGACCCGGCTGCGCACGGTGACCGTCTTGACCGGCGTCACGGTGCCCAGCCCGTTCTGATACACCCCGAAGTCGCCCGTCCTGGCTGCCGTCGCGACGACCGGAACCGCTCGCAGCGCGCCGCCCTTGGCGGCGTTTGCGCTGCTCGCCTGTCCGGCGAAAACCCTGGAGAGGACAAAGTAGGCGAGGATGGCGACGACGGCGACGACGGCCGCCATCAACCAACGCCGCCGGCCGCGCCTCGCGCCCGCGCCGGGAGCCCCCGGCGCGCCCTCGCCCGATTCGGTACGTTGAAGCTCGCCATCACGCGCGCTGTTGAGGCTCATTTCGTGGATCCCCCGATTCGCGGAGCGCCAACCCTCGGCTCCCGCACCGGAGCGTATAGCACAGGACTCTTGCTATAGCAACAATTCAGCCCCTAACCGCCCCGGTCACGCCATCCGTGACGCTCGCTCCGCCACCGGTCTCGCCTTCCGCCGGGCGAGGCCCCGCCCCCTCCGGGGACAAAGAGTCGGCTTTTCGGAGAAGTGTGCCCGTCGCGTCGAGAGCCTGCGGTCAGGTGCTCGGGGCCTCGTCGGCTTCCTGATCGTCGCGGTCAGCCCCCCTGCCCTCGTGGGCGAGGTGCACGAACATATCCTGCGCCGACCGGCGGGCCTCGCCGGGGGCGGGCGCCCGGCGTACGTAGGTCCCGTCGGACCGGAGGTCCCAGGCGGTGGCGTTGTCGGCGTCGTAGAGGTCGAGGATCGCATCCAGCTCCCGCTGGAGCGCTGGGTCGGCGACCGGCGCGACGGTCTCCACCCGGTGGTCCAGGTTGCGCTTCATCCAGTCGGCCGACCCGAGGAAGTACTCGGGCTTGCCGCCGTTGACGAAGGTGTAGATGCGGGCGTGCTCGAGGAAGCGCCCCAGCACCGAGAGGACGCGGATGGTCTCGGACACCCCGGGGACCCCGGGGCGCAGGCAGCACAGACCGCGGATGTTCAGCGTGATCGGAACCCCGGCCCGGCTGGCGGCGTAAAGCTCGCGGATGAGCGCGGGGTCCTGGAGCTGGTTCATCTTGGCCCGGATGCCGGACGGCCTCCCCGCGGCTGCGTGCTCGGCTTCGCGCCGGATGAGCGCGGTGAAGGTGTCGCGCATGAACGCCGGCGCCACGACCAGACGGCTGAACGCCCGCGGCGGGGTGGAGCCTGTCAGCTCGTTGAACACGGCGGCAACGTCACTCGCGAGCATCGGTTCGCACGAAAGGATCCCCAGGTCCTCGTAGAGCTTCGCCGTGCCGGTGTGATAGTTGCCGGTGCCGACGTGGACGTAGCTCCTGATCCCGTCGGCCTCCTCACGCACGACGAGCGCCAGCTTGACGTGGGTCTTCAGCTTCTCGACGCCGTAGGCGACATGGGCGCCCTCGCGCTCGAGCAGCTTCCCCCAGGCGATGTTGGGAGCCTCGTCGAACCTTGCGGTGATCTCGACCACCACGGCAACCTGCTTGCCGGCCCGGGCCGCTTCGGCGAGCGCCCGCACGATCGGAGAGTCGACCGAGGTCCGGTAGATCGTGAGCTTGATCGCGAGCACGTTCGGGTCGGCGGCTGCAAGCTGGAGGAACCGCAGGACGGACGTGTCGAAGCTCTGGTAGGGGTGGTGGAGGAGGATGTCGCCGCGCCGGACCTCGCCGAAGAACCCTTCGGGCTCGCGCTTGTCGGCTCCGGCGAGCCGGGGGTGGGTGACCGGGACGTGGGGCTCGTCGTGCAGGTCGGCGCGGTCAAGGACGGGGAACGACAACAACTCCGCGAGGCCGAGGAAGTGCTCGGAGGCGTAGACGTCCCCGGCCTCGGCGCCGAGCTGCTCGGTCAGCCATCCGCGCAGCGCCTTGGGCATATCGGACGAGACCTCGAGGCGCACCACGCCGGCGAAGCGGCGGGCCTTGAGCTCGTCCGTCACGTGGCTGATGATGCTCCCGGGCGTGGCGGGAACTTCGAAATCCTCGTGGGCGTTTGCCAGGGGCTGGTCTCCCTCCATCCCACGCGTGACCCGGAAGAACCACACCCCCGCCACGCGCTCTTCCGGCAGGAGTTGGCCGAGGTTGGCGGCAATGACCTGCTCGAGCGGCACGAAGCCCCCGCCGGACACCGGCATCCAGCGGGCCCGGTTGGAGGGCACCTTGAGCCTGACAAAGCGGTCGCTGCGGCGACCCGCAAGCTTTACGGCCAGGTTGAGGCTGAGGTTCGAGATGAACGGGAACGGGTGTTCGGCGTCCACGGCGAGCGGCGTCAGGATCGGGAGGATCGCGCGCGCGAAGGCGGCGGCAGCCTGGGCTGCGTCCTTCTTGGAGAGCGCCGCATAGTCCTTGATCGGCAGGCCGGCGGCGGCTAGCGCCGGCCGGACCTCGTTGTTGACGAGGGCGGCGAGCTCGGCCATCTGGGCGAGGATCTCGGCGCGGCAGGCGTCGAGCTCCTCGCGCGGCGTGCGCCCGTCGAGCGAGCGCTTGGCGAGCCCCTGCTTCACCTGGCGCTTGAGGCCGCCGATCCGCTTCATGAAGAACTCGTCGTGGAGCATCCCCATGATGCCGGCGAACTTGACGCGCTCCAACAGCGGCGTCGCCGGGTCCGCGACGAAGGCGAGGACGCGGCGCGCGAAGGAGAGCCACGAGAGTTCCCGGTTGATGAACGCCTCGGGCCCGATCGCTGCGGCAGCCTTGGGCTTGTCTTCCATGCCAACGTTCTCCTGGCCGGCTGCAGCCCGCCGGCCCCTTCGGGAACCTCCGCGGGCGTGCGGCCGTGCCGAGTTCGGTCACGAACCGGTACAATTCTACGGGAGTGCCGGCCAAACTGCGCCCGCCGCGCGGGGCTGACAGTCGGACGGGAGCCGAGTGCCCGCATCATTGTGCTTCGCGATCGCCGGCCCGGCGGGGCCGCAGGAGGTCGCTGCCTCTCTCGCCGCCCTCGGTCCGGTCGCGGTCGATGAGGCCAGGCGCGTCATCCGGCGCCACCTCGACACCTTCGACTGGGCACTGTGGAGGAGCGGAGGGCGCCTCACCGTCGAGCGCGACGGGAACCGCCGGCGGCTTCTCTGGCAGCCGGCCGGCGACGGCCCGCCGCGCGCGTTCCGGCTGACGGGGGAGGTGCGGTTCGCAGCGGACTTGCCAGCGGGGACTTTGCGGCGCGAGGTGGCGGCCGCCGCGGGCCGGCGGGCCCTCCTGCCCGTGGGGGAGACGGCGGTCCAGCGCACCCTCGTCCGCGTGCTCGACCGCGAGGGGAAGACCCTCGTGCGGGTGCCGATCGAAGACGTACAGCCGATGCGGGGAGGGGCGCCCGCGGGCCCGGAGCGGCGCCGCCTGCTGGTCGAGCCACTGACCGGATACGCGAGGGCCGGCCACCGCGCGGCGGAGGTGCTTGCGGCCACCCTCGTTCTCGCGGTCGACGGAGGCGACGAACTCGCGGACGCCGTTGTTGCCGCGGGCCGCGTCCCTGGCGACTACTCGTCGAAGGTCGCAGTCCGCCTCACGCCCGGCGAGCCCGCCGAGCGAGCCGTGCGGCGCGTCCTTGCGCGCCTGCTCCGGACGCTCGTCGCCAACGTCGAGGGGACCGTGCAGGACCTGGACACCGAGTTCCTCCACGACCTTCGCGTTGCGACCCGCCGCACCCGCACCTGCCTCGGACAGCTCGAGGGCGTGCTGCCGGCCGAACGGGTGGCGCCGTTCGCGGGGGAGTTCCGCTGGCTCGGGGACGCCACGACGCCGTGCCGCGACCTCGACGTCTTCCTGCTCGACCTCGACGCGCGCCGGGTCTCGCGGCAGGGAGCGGGCGGGGCGGCCCTGGATCCCCTCGTCGCGCGCCTGCAGGCGGATCGCGAGACGGCGCGCGCCGAGCTGGCGTCGGCGCTCGCCTCCGAGCGCTTCCATGCGCTCGTCAGGCGCTGGGGGAGGCTGCTCGGACGCCGCGCGCCCGGCGGGGAGGACGGTTCCAGGCCGATCGGTGCCGTCGCGGGGGAGAGGGTCGTCCGCGCCTACCGGCGCCTCGCGCGGCACGGGCTGGCGCTCGGCCCCGGCGCGCCGGTCGCGGCGATGCACCGCCTTCGGATCGACGGGAAGAAGCTGCGCTACCTCCTCGAGTTCTTCGCGAGCCTGTGGGACGCCGAGGAGACCGCCGCGCTGGTGCGCGAGCTCAAGTTGGTGCAGGACGCGCTCGGCGATTACCACGACGCCTGGCTCCAGCGCGAGCTCGTGGTCGGGCTCGGCGACGAGATCCTGGCCGCCGGAGGCCGCGCCGCCGCGCTCCTCGCGATGGGTGATCTCGCCGCCGACCTCGAGCGCCGGCAGAGAGCGAGAGTCGAGACGTTCTTCGCCCGGTTCGAGACGTTCGCCGGGGCACCGACACGGGCGCGGCTCGAGCGGTTGGTCGGGCACCGGGGAGGCGAGTGATGCGGGTCGTCGCCGTGTGGAGCATCAAGGGTGGCGTCGGGAAGACCGCGGCCGCGGTCAACCTGGCGTTCTTCGCCGCGGCCGCGGGGCTGCGGACGCTGCTTTGGGACCTCGACCCGCAGGGGGCCGCGACCTTCTACTACCGGGTCAAGGCCAAGGTGAAGGGAGGCGGGCGACGACTCCTGAAGCGCTCGGCCGAGCTGCAGCTCCTGGTCCGGGGCACCGACATCGAGAACCTCGACCTCCTACCGGCCGACTTTTCCTACCGCCGGCTGGACCTCGACCTCGACGCCCGGAAGCAGCCGCAACGGCGCCTGGCCCTCAAGCTCGCGCCGCTCGCGGACGAGTACGACGTGGTCTTCCTCGACTGCCCACCGTCGGTGTCGCTCGCGAGCGAGAGCGTGCTGCGCGCCGCCGACGCCCTGCTTGTGCCGGTGATCCCGACGACGCTGTCGCTGCGGGGGCTCGCGCAGGTCCGGTCGTTCGCGACGAAGCGCGGCAGGCGAGACCTGCTGGTCTTGCCGTTCCTGTCGATGGTGGACAGGCGCAAGACGATGCATAGGGACGCGATCGGGCTCTGCGCCGCCGACGAGGGGTTTCTCCGCGCGGCGATTCCGGCCGCGAGCATTGTCGAGAAGATGGGGGTTCACCGCGCGCCGCTCCCGGCGTACGCACCCTTCAGCGAGCCGGCCCGGGCGTTCGCGGCGCTTTGGTCCGAGCTGGACGCGCGCCTATTCGGCCGCCGGTGAGCGCGGCGGCCGCGGACGCAGCGACCACAGGCGCGACGCCTACCCACGCGGAGGGCCGGGGGCGGCGGCCGCCTCCGCGGCCGCGAAGGCGAACCGCACGATCCGCGCGCGCGGCGTCCGGCCGGCTGCAAGATCGACCAGCGCGTACGAGCCGCGCGGGTCGCCGTCCACCGGCCGCCCGACCGAGCCGGCGTTGACGACGGTGACACCCGAGATCCGCCGCGCGAACGGGACGTGCGAGTGGCCGCACGCCAGCACGTCGGGTCGGTCCGCTCCGAGCTTGGCGGCGAGCGCCCACGGCGTGAGGCTCGGGTAGACGTAATCGGTGTCGGAGAGCGGCGAACCGTGGACGACCAGCAGGCGCGAGCCGCCGACGCGCAAGGTCAGGGACTCGGGCAGCCCCGCGAGCCAGTCGAGGCCGGCCCGGCCGAGCTGGTGTGTGGTCCAGGCGAGTTCGGCGTGTCTCTTCTTCCCGGCCCGTTCCGCGAGCGCCTTGCCGGACAGGGTCGCCGCCTCGACCACCTTGCGGTCGACGTTGCCCCTGATCGCCGGGAACGCGTGCCGGCGCAACAGCGCCACCACCTCGGCCGGTTGCCGGCCGTCACCGACCACGTCGCCGGCGACGATCACCTTGTCCGCGTGCCGGTGCCGGATGTCCTCTAGCGCGGCTTCGAGCGCCGGCAGGTTGGCGTGGATGTCGGACACGACGGCGATGCGCATGGCCTGTGCGTCGGGCGCTGCGTTCAGCGCTCGGAGAGCATAGCGACGAGATCGTCCGCGAGCCGTTGCAGCCTCGCCAGGTCCTTGACCCTGCCCTTCTCGGGCTTGAGCTTGACGTCTTGGACCTTCACGATCATGTCCTTGACCGTGCGCTTCGCCGGCGGCTCGACCCCTTCGATCGCCCGGAGCACCTCGGCAAGCTGGCCGGAGACGCGGGCGCCGAACTCGGCGACGGCGCCGTCGAGCGCCTTCTTGACGGATAACAACTCGGTGACGAGCTGCTCGGCCGGGGTCGCCCGGCGGTGCCCGGACGCCGCCACCGTGGCGGCGGCAGCGTTCCCGGCCTTGGCCCGTCTGATCTGCGGACTCGGTTTCCTGGTCATCGCTCGGGGTCCCCTTCCCTTCGGTGCGGCGTCGGGTCGTATCGCTCTCATCCGTTGCGAACCCGCAGCTCGCGCCCGAACACACGTTCGAACAGCGCCGCCTTGCGCTTCAGGGCCCACTTCTCGAGGAGGAGGTCGTCCTTCCCCTCGAGGCGGAGCACGGCTTTGCTCCCTTGCAGCTCCACCGTGACGGCGCGGACCCGCCCACAGTGCTCCCGGTCGAGCGCGTCCGCGAGGCGCAGGATCGCGGTCAACGCCAGCACGCGGTTCTGGTCGGCCTGCTTCAGGCGGGCGAACTCCTCGTGCCCAGGGGCGGGGTCGCTCTTGCGGTGGTAGCGCGCGACGAGGGACGCGAGAGCGACCTCGGCGGTGGAGAACCCCGGCAGCTCGGACTGCGCGATGAGGTACATCGAGTGCTTGTGGTGCCGTTTGTAGCTGATGTAGCCCCCAATGTCGTGGAGCCACGCCGCGGCCTGCAGGATCCTGCGATCGGACTCGCCGAGTCGGTGCGCGTCGCCAAGCTGGTCGAAAAGCGCCAGCGAGTGGCGGGCGACATGGCGGGCGTGCCCCTCGTCGAACATGAAACGCCTGCCGATCGAGAGGAGAGCGCTCGCCAGCTCCTGGTCGCGGCGGTCGGCGTGCGCCCGCTTCGTCGTCACGGCCTCGACGAGGTCGTAGAGGACGCCCTCCTTGATCCCGACGCCCGGGACGAGAATGACGCTCGCACCGGAAAGCCCCGCCAGGCGCTCGTACACCAGAGCTGCGGGCAGCACCACGTCGGCACGGTCCTCGCGTAGGCCGAGATCCTCCACCCTCTGCCGGTACGAGAGGCCGGCAAGCCGCTCGATCACGGCCCTCATCGCCTCGATGGAGAGGGACGCGCAGCCTTCCGCCGGCGCAGGGCCGGCGCCGGCGAGCTGCGCGAGGGTTTCCGCATTACCGCCGGTTGCGATAAAGCCGGTCGGGCCGCGGGACTGGGTCGGCGGCGCCAGGCGAAGCGTCGCCGTGTACTCCTCCAGCAGCCGGCGGAACCGTCCGGGCTCCTCGCCCGCCTCGGAAAGCTCTTCCAGCAGTCGGACCGACCCCATGGTGTGCGACTCGCTCCACAGGATGCCGCTGTCGTCGACGAGCAGGATCTCGACGCTGCCACCCCCGACGTCAACGACGATCCAGTCGCGCCCGGCAAGCGTCACCGCCCGCCGGACCGCGGCGTAGACCAGGCGGGCCTCCTCCGAGCCCGAGATCACCTCGAGCTCCAGCCCAGTCTGCTCGCGGACACGCTGCACGAACTGCTCGCCGTTGGAACTCTCGCGTACGGCGCTGGTGGCGACGGCCCGGTATACGCCCACCTCGATCTCCGGCATGCGCTCCCAGAACGACGCCAGCGCGGACACGGCCGCCGCCATCGCACTCTCGGTGAGCCGGCCGGTCAGGAAGACGTCGTGGCCCAGGCGGACGGCGGCGCGCTGCTGCTCGACGACGCGGAACTCGTCGGCAGTGGTGAACTCGGCGGCCACGAACCGCAGGGCGTTGGACCCGACATCGATGCACGCCACGCGCACCGGGAACTCGAGTTCGCGCTCCACGGCAGCCAGCAGCGCGGGACTGATCCGCTTTTCGCTCACGATTGCTCGATTCCCTCGAAATGTCTCACCGCTAGTCCTCCGCGGCGAGGGCGGCCCGCGCCTTCTTGAGCTCCCTGCCGCGCTCCTTGTCGAGCGTCGGGAAAGCCGGATGGAGGTCTTCGAGGGCGGCGACGATGGTCTCGCCCACGACGAGGTGCGTAAACCACTTGTGGTCCGCAGGAACGACGTGCCATGGGGCGTACCGCGTGGCGGTGTGGCGGATCATCTCTTCGACCGCCGCCATGTAGGCGTCCCAGTACTGTCTCTCGGCCACGTCCGCAGTGGAGAACTTCCAGTGCTTGTCGGCCGTATCGAGCCGCTCCATGAACCGCCGCCGCTGTTCGTCGCGCGACACGTGGAGAAAGAACTTCAGGATGCGGGTGCCGTTACGCGCGAGGCGGCGCTCGAACGCGTTGATGTCCTCGTAGCGTTCCTTCCAGATCCCCGGACCGATGAGCTCCCGCGAGAGGCGCTGACGCTCCAACAGCTCCGGGTGGACCCGGACCACGAGCACCTCCTCGTAGTAGGAGCGGTTGAAGATGCCGATGCGCCCGCGGGCGGGCAGGCGCCGGCTGCAGCGCCAGAGGAAGTCGTGATCGAGCTCCTCCGGCGAGGGCACCTTGAACGAGGTGACCTCGCACCCCTGCGGATTGACCCCGGACATGACGTGCTTGATGGTGCCGTCCTTGCCCGCCGCATCCATCGCCTGCAGGATCACCAGCAACGCCCAGCGATCCTGTGCGTAAAGCTTCTCGTGCAACTCGGCGAGCCGTTCGACGCCCGCGACCAGGGCCGCCGCGGCCTTTTGCTTCGACCGGATGCCGCCGCGGTCTCCGGGATCGATGCCCGCCAAGTGGAACGCCTCGCCATCGGTGATGCGATACCGCCTCGCGAGTTCCTTCATTCCCGGCATCGTCCCTCCACCTTCCGGGCGGTCTGACCCCGGTACCGCCCCAGATTCCACGGACATCGATCTGATGATATTCCAACCTTGACCGGACAGGTAGGAACTACGCGCCCGGCCGGTGGCAAAAACAGATGAACGTGTCGCTGGCGATGCCGACCATCGCGTGGATGGCCACCGTGTAGAAGATCGAGCCCGTGGCGTAGGCGATCAATCCGAAAATGAACCCAGCGGCAGCGGCAGCGAAGACCTCGCTCGCCGGATGGCCGTAGTGGTAGAGCGTGGAGGCGATCGTCTGCACGGCCAGGGCCGGGATGAGCCCGACGAGCGGCACCATGGGAAAGAACAGCACGCCCCGGAAGAGGAACTCCCAGGGAATGTAATAGAAAAGAAAATAGGCCGTCTCGTAAAGAACGAAGCGCCGCGGGCTCGAACAGGCTTCCTTGGAAAACGGATATTGCTTCCGCATGGCCGGGTCACGCGAGCCGATGAAGCCGGCGGCCAGCGCGGCCGGGACGCCGGCCGCCGTCAGGAGGAGGCCCGTACCGGCGTGCCCCGTGGTCAACCCCACGAACCGGAGGAACTCCCCGGGGTGCGGGGCGCAGGCGACGATGATCAGAACCGGCACGGCCAGGAACATGGCGAAAAACGCCACGAAATACAGGATCGTTCCTCGGAGATCGCCGAACTTCGCCTGCAGCGTCCGACGGTGGAAACCCGTCATCATCGCAGCGAAGGCGATGGCGAGATAGATGTAGAGAACGTTCCGGACGTCCATGGCGCTATTGGATAAACCCATCTCGTCTCTCTCGGAGATACCAGTCCAGAATTTCCTCGACCTGCCGTTCCCAGTCGTCATCGGGGCGATAGCCGAGGTCCGCGACCGTCCTCGAGATGTCGTAGGTCGTCTCGGTGACGACCCGCTTGACCCGGTAATACGTCAGGGTCGGCTCATACCGGGGGCGGATACTCTTGATCCCGGCCATCACTCCCGCCAACGCGAACGCCGTCCACTTGGGGATGTAGACCCGCTGAGCGCGGCCGAGGCCGTTCTGGAGCCCGGTGAAGAACGCCCTCCATGTTGGAACATCCCCGTTGGTCACGGTATAGGCGTTGCCCTCGACTCCTTCTTTCAGCAGCGCCAGTTCCACCGCCTGGCTGAGATTCCCGCTGTAGCAGTAGCCGAAGCGGTTCCAGCCCCGGCCGACGATCAAGGGAACCCCGCGTTCGCGGCTCCGGAGGACCCGGGCGCTGGTCACACGATCGTAGGGGCCGAAGATGTCTCCCGGGCGCAGCACGACGACCGGCAGGCGGCCCTCCTTCCAACGGGAGAGGAAATGACGTTCGGCCTCGATCTTGTAGCGCGTGTAGGGGAGGAAATTGGCCGGCCGACCCGGGTGAGCTTCGGAGATGCTGGCGGCCGCGAACCCCAGCGCCAACGCGGTCGAGATGACGACAAGACGCTTCGGCGGCTGGGTCATACCCTCGATCTGCGCCGCGAGGTTGACCGCCGACAGGAGGATGTTGCGACGGCAGGTCTCGTCGCCGGCGGTGTCTGACGTGATCGCGGCCGCGTGGATGATGTAATCGATCCCCTCGGGAACGGCGAACGAGCCGGCGCTCCCGAGATCGCCGAAGACGAGCCGGACTTCGAGGCCTTCGAGGAAATGGAGGTCGGAGGTGGTCCGCACCAGTCCGTGGACGTCCCAACCCCTCGCCAGGAAATGGCGGCAGAGGTTCGAGCCGACAAAACCATTGGCACCGGTGATGAAGACCTTCACGCTGTGGTCCTTTCGCCACCGACCGCCGCGTTCCACGCCCGGACGAGCCGCGGTGCAACGCAAAGAATGAGCACCGCAGTCAGGATGCCGGCGACGCTGTCCGTCACGTAATGGTACCGCAGGAAGAATGTGGACACGTAGAGGGACAGGATGACCGGCGTCAAGACGTAAAAGGCGGTCCGGACGTAGCGGCGGGCCATCATCCACATGACCGTGGCGATCGCGCAGTGCGGACTGGGCAAGCTGCCTCCGATCTCGTGGACGTTGTGGCGGATGTATTCGCCGCACGCGGTAAAAAACCAACCCTTCAGCGGGACCGTGTACGCCTCGGGCATATGGTAGAGCGGCCCTGCGATCGGGAAAGCCATGAATCCGAGGAAACAGACGACATTCGTCGCGGCCAGGGCGAACAGGTAATCTTCGAGCGCTCTCTCGCCGCGCCGGAAGTAGATCAGTGCCGCGAGGCCCGGGTAGATGACGACATAGATCACATAGGCGAACATCATCCATTCCGTGAGGGGCGGTGTGACGAACCTCTCCAGCCAGACCGTGGGCTGGACGCCGAAGACCGCGCTCTCGAGGCGAAGGACCACCGGGTCCTGCCAGCTCCGGACGACGATCAGTTGCATGCGCTGCGCGACGAGGAACAGTTGGGCGCACAGGATCTGGACGGCCCCCGTCCGGACAAGAAATTTCAGGACGCGGTTGTGCAACTTCGGATCGAGGTAGATCGACCCGACATAGAGCGCGCCCCAGGCGGCGAGCCGGAGGAGCAGGCCGCCGGGAGCGGCGATGTGGGCGCGGAAGACCGCAATCAGGAGTCCGAAGAGAAGCACGGCGCCCAGGATGACGGCGTCGGTAGCCTGAAGGCCCGCCTTGAGGACATAGAGGCGTTTGCCGTAGAGAGCGGCGATCCGCGCGCTTCGATCGTTTCCGCCCACCACCCTCGCGTCAGTTTCTGCCGTGGACTGAACCGTCAACTCTCTTCTTCGGCGGCCTTCTCGAGCTCGGCGATGCGCTTGCGCACCAGCATCTCCGCCAAGTCCGGGATGACCTCCCAGGCGATGCGCTCGAGCTGCGGCGCGGCCAGCTCGACAACCCGTCTGGCGATCTTCTCGATCTGCTCGTCGGAGAGCGGCTCAGGCGGGGCCGGAGCCGCGGGCGGGGGCACGAGCTCCGCGGCGCGTTTCGCGACGCGCTCGACGTGCTCATCGGTCAGCAGCTCCGCCGCAGTCGGCGGCGCCGGCGGCGGCGGTACCAGCTCGGCCGCGCGCCTCGCGACGCGCTCGACGTGCT
>Ga0209385_1000304_pt1 | contig 19591 bp, 16 predicted proteins | sample NGEPerB_FD_184506 | JGI IMG/M metagenome (GOLD analysis project Ga0209385, IMG submission 184506) | Arctic peat soil microbial communities from the Barrow Environmental Observatory site, Barrow, Alaska, USA - NGEE PermafrostAB12-B... | ecosystem: Environmental > Terrestrial > Soil > Wetlands >... | reverse complement strand
CCAGATTGGCCTGGCTCGAGAGCACGTCCATCGACTGCGCGCGCGTGATGCGCGGCATCAGTTCCATGGCAAACGCGACGATCCCGGCATCGGCCATCTGCTTGAGCGCGGCCTCGTTGCCGTACGGGTCCATGATGGCGATGACCAGCGTGCCCTTCTTGTAGGCGGCCAGTTCGCTCGCGCCCGGGCGGCGCACTTTGAGCACCACGTCGGCGTCCTTGGTCACGTTGTCGCCAACGCTGGCCCCGGCCGCCTCGTAGTCGGCATCCAAAATGCCCGACGCCACACCAGCCCCGCGCGCGACCGCGACCTCGGCGCCCAGCGCCTTCAACTTCTTCACCGTCTCCGGCGTCCCGGCGACCCGCGGTTCGTTAGCCTCGGACTCACGTGCTATGGCAATCAGCATTCACGCCTCCGCGTTACGCCCGGTTTATGTCAGCTCGGCGAAAGTCCGGCGAACGCGAAGATCAGGAAGCAGATCACGAAGGCCACGATGCTCGACGTTTTCGTGCCGCTGAATATGGCCGGCACCGCGCCCACCAAGCCGATGACGAAGACCGCCGCCGCCAGCAGCCAATGGCCCATCACGCCGCCGGTCGCCAGACCAAGCAGGACCGTGATCGCATAGAGGATACCGACGACGGTGAAATGCACGAAGCGCGCGTAGCTGTTCTCATGCGCGGGATAGTCGTTCCCGGTCGCGGTGGCATATTCGACGGTGCCGTGGTCGGCCATGGTGAGATGTCTCCAGGGATCGCAGTGGTGGGAGGCAGTCAGGTAGCGCAGTAGCGCAAATGGGTGCCTAGAGCAACGGTTGCGGTCCTCGGAGCGGTTGAAGACTCAGGGCCAAAACAGGGCCGTCCCATATCATCCCGTGCCGACATGATTTTGATACGGATCAACTCCGCGGCCGGCGGCATCAGGCGGCGGACGGCTTGAGGCCCACGTCGGCCAGCGCGGCGGTTTGCCGTGCTGCCACCTGTTCGACCGAAAATTTCTCGATCGCCTCGTTGAACAATCGATAGAAATTCAATTCCGCCGCCAAATGCAGAAACACCGCGCCAAGGCCGATGGCCGCGCGGTCCATGAACACGAATTCGCGCGGCACGGTCACCGGCCCGCGCTTTTTCAACGCCTGGTGGACCTGGAACGCTTCCTTGCGGCCATATTGCGACGGCTTGACCCCGTCGGCGATGCTGCGCACGCGGTCGTCCAGCAGCGGGCCGTAGATGAAGCGGGCCCAGATATTGAGCGCCTCGATCAGCTCGCGGTTGAGCCGTTTGAAGCCCCAGACCTCGTAGGCGTGCACCACCAGATCGTCATCGCCATGCAGAAAGCCGCGATAGAGATCGACCACGCCGTTGACGAAGCTGGGCGGGAAGATGCGGATGCAGCCGTAATCCAGCAGGTTGATGCCGGCCGGCTTGCCCTTGGCATTGTCGAACACCGTGTAGTTGCCGAGATGCGGGTCGCCGTGGATGACGCCGAAGCGGCTGAACGGAAACCACCAGGCGGTGAACATGGCAGTGGCGAGCCGGTTGCGCGTGGCGAGCGGGTCGTTCTTGTGATCGAGCAGCTTGCGGCCGGTCATCCAATCCATCGTGAGCAGGCGGCCGGTGGAGAGTTCCGGCCAGACTTCCGGCACGCGGATGGCGTCTTTGCCTTTCAGCATGTTGCGATAGAGCGCGACGTGCTTGGCCTCGCGGATATAGTCGAGCTCCTCGCGCAGACGCGCGGCAATTTCCTTGACGATCTCGGTGGTGTCGAGCGCCGGGTCGAAACGCTTGCGGATCGCGAACAGCAATTTCAACTGCCGCACATCGGCTTCGACCGCGGACTGCATGTCGGGATATTGTAGCTTGCAGGCCAGTTCACTGCCATCGAGCGCGCGGGCGCGATGTACCTGGCCGAGGGAAGCGGCCGCCGCCGGATGATGCTCGAAGCTGTTGAATTTGTTTTCCCAGCCCGCGCCCAGTTCCGCGCTCATGCGGCGCTTGACGAAGGCCCAGCCCATGGGCGGCGCCTGGCTCTGCAGCTTGGTCAATTCGGTGGCGTATTCCGCCGGCAACGCGTCGGGAATGGTGGCGAGCAGCTGCGCCACCTTCATGATCGGGCCTTTCAAGCCGCCGAGCGCGGCGGCCAGCCCGATGGCGTTGGCGGCGCGATCCTGCGGCTTGCCGAGCAAGCGCGCACCCGCCATGCGCGCGGCCACGCCGCCGACCTTGCTGCCGACACTGGCGTAGCGCTTGGCGCGGGCGGAGAAGCGGTTTTTTTCGCGGTCGGTGGGCGCCACCATGATCAGGCCACCGCGTCCAAGGCTTCGAGTTCGCTGATGAGATTGGCAACCACACTCAATCCCCCATCCCAGAATTTCGGATCGCGGGCATCGAGGCCGAAGGGGGCGAGCAGTTCGGTGTGGTGCTTGGTGCCGCCGGCCGCGAGCATCGCCAGATAACGCTCGGCGAAGCCGGCGGCGGATTTCTCGTAGACCGCATAGAGCGAATTCACCAGGCAGTCGCCGAACGCATAAGCGTAGACGTAGAACGGCGCATGAATGAAGTGCGGGATGTAGCTCCAGAATGTCTCGTAGCCGGCCTTGAGTTCAATCGCGGGCCCTAAGCTCTCGCTCTGCACCGACATCCACAATTCGCAAATCTTGTCGGCGGTGAGTTCGCCGTTGCGGCGCTCCAGATGCACCTTGCGCTCGAAGGAATAGAACGCGATCTGCCGCACCACGGTGTTGATCATATCCTCGACCTTGGCGGCGAGCATGGACTTGCGCTGCTTCTTGTCGGTGGTCTGCGCCAGCAGCTTCTTGAATGTCAGCATCTCGCCGAACACGCTTGCCGTCTCCGCGAGCGTGAGCGGCGTCGGCGCCATCAGCGGGCCATTGGGCGCGGCCAGCACCTGATGCACGCCGTGGCCGAGTTCGTGCGCCAGCGTCATCACGTCGCGCGGCTTGCCCTGGTAATTGAGTAGCACATAAGGATGCGCCGACGGCACGGTCGGATGCGCGAAGGCGCCCGGCTGCTTGCCGGGGCGGACGGCTGCGTCGATCCATTTCTTGGCGAAAAACTGGTCGGCGACTTCCGCCATTTTCGGCGAGAACGCGCTATAGGCGGTGAGTACGGTCGCGCGCGCGTCCGACCAGGGAATCGTGCGCTGGGCAACCTTGGGCAGCGGCGCGTTGCGGTCCCAATAGGGCAGCGACTTCTTGCCGAACCATTTCGCCTTCAAGGCATAGTAGCGGTGCGACAGCTTCGGATAGGCCGCGCGCACGGCCGAGACCAGCGCCTCCACCACTTCGGGCTCGACATGGTTCGACAAATGGCGCGCGTCGGCGACGTCCTTGAAACCGCGCCAGCGGTCGGAAATTTCCTTATCCTTGGCCAGCGTGTTGGTGATCAGCGCGAACGGCCGCAAGTTTTCCTTGAAAGTCTTCGTGAGCGCCCGCGCCGCCGCCTTGCGCTTCGCGCCGTCGGCGTCCTGCAGCATGTTGAGCGCCAGCTCGATCGAGAGCGGCTTGCCGCCGATCTTGAAGCGCAAGGATGCGATGGTCTCGTCGTAATTGCGGTTCCAGGCCGAGTAGCCGGTGACCGACTTCTCGTGGAATAGCTCCTCGACCCGGTCCTCGAGCTGATAGGGTTTCTCCTTGCGTACGTCCTCGATCCACGGCCGGTAATGGCCGAGCGCCGGATCCGCCATGGCCGCGTCGAGCGCGGCATCGTCAATGCGGTTGAGCTCGAGCGTGAAGAACAACAGGTGCAGCGAAGCGGCGGTGATGCGCTCCTGCATGTCGCCATAAAACTTGGCGCGAATCGGATCGGTGGTGTTGCCGGCATAGAGCAGCGAGGCATAGGACATCACCCGGCCGAGCGTGTCGTCGAGCGCCTCGAAGCGCTTGACCGCCGCGGCCAGCGCCTTGCCGGCGTCGGGCCCGGCAGCAAGCGTCGCTAGCCGGCCCTTGAAGTCGGTCTCGAACGCCCCGCATCGCGTTTCGGCATTCTCCAGGTCCCATTTGAGCTCGGGGCTGTCGCGGCCGGGATAGAGGTCGTCGAGGTTCCACTCCGGCAGCGCGCCGAGCTTGGGCGACTTCGTCGACTTTTTCCGGGGCAAGCTTTTAGCCATGGTGCAGGAGGTCTTTTTGTGTGGAAACGGGGAAATTCGGGCGGTCAAGGCATCATCTAGGCCGCCGCTCGTGGCGATGCGATGGCGGGCGTTTAGTTTTCAACATATCGCCCGCCAACGGTGCATTTAACAGCCCATTAAGCCAGACCGGCGACATTGCACCAAATCGGCACAGTGCCGAAGCGTTGCGAGGTCCCATGTCACAAACCGTGCTCATCGTCGACGACGATCCGGTTCAGCGCCGCCTGCTCGAAGCCATGGTCCAGCGCTTCGGCTATCAGGCCCTGGTCGCCGAGGGCGGCGACGCGGCCCTGGCCCTGCTCGGCGGGGCGCAACGCATCGACTGCATGGTGCTCGACCTGGTGATGCCCGACCTCGACGGCCTCGGCGTGCTGGCGCGCATGCGCGAAGCGGGCATGGATATTCCCGTCATCGTGCAGACCGCCCATGGCGGCATCGACAATGTGGTGTCGGTGATGCGGGCGGGCGCCACCGACTTCGTGGTCAAGCCGGCGAGCCCGGAACGGCTGCAGGTGTCGCTGCGCAATGCGCTGGCCACCAAGGCGCTGGCCGGCGAATTGCAGCGGCTCAAGCGTAGCCGCGACGGTACCCTGAGCATCGCCGACGTGATCACCCGCTCGGACGCCATGCGTCCGGTGCTGCGCGCGGCCGAAAAGGCGGCGGCGTCGACCATCCCCGTGCTGATCGAAGGCGAATCCGGCGTCGGCAAGGAGCTGATCGCGCGCGCCGTCCACGGCTCAGGCTCCCGCCGCGCCAAGCCATTCGTGGCGGTCAATTGCGGCGCCATGCCGGAGAACCTGGTCGAGTCGATCCTGTTCGGCCACGAGAAGGGCGCCTTCACCGGCGCCACCGACAAGCACACCGGAAAATTCATCGAGGCCGACGGCGGCACGCTGTTCCTCGACGAAGTCGGCGAATTACCGCCGGCGGCGCAGGTGAAGCTGTTGCGCGCGCTGCAAGAGGGCGAGGTCGAGCCGGTCGGCGGGCGCAGAAACGTCAAGGTCGATGTGCGCATCATCTCCGCCACCAACCGCGACCTGATCGCCGACGTGAAGACCGGACGCTTCCGCGAGGACCTGTTCTACCGCCTGCACGTGTTTCCGATTTCCGTTCCGCCTCTGCGGCGGCGCATCGAGGATATTCCCGAACTCGCCCGCCATTTCCTCGCGCGCCTCGCGGCCGAAGAAGGCAAGCGCGTGCACAGCATCGGCGCGGAGGCGCTGCGGCTGCTGGCGGCCTACCGCTGGCCGGGAAATGTACGCCAGCTTGAGAATGCGATCTTCCGCGCGGTCGTACTCACCGACAGCGAGCAGATCGGCGTGCATGAGTTTCCGCAAGTGTCCGCCCAGGTCGGGACCGATGCCGTTGCCGCGCAGCCGATGATCGCTTCCTCGCCGGCCATCGCCGCCACCTGGCCGGACGCGCGCGAAGCTGTCGACTTATCCAGCCAACATGCGGCGGCGTTAACCACACCGTCGCTGCGGCTGCTCGACCCGCAAGGCGAGGTGCGCCCGCTCGAGGACATCGAACGCGAAGCGATCCGCTTTGCCATCGCGCATTACCGCGAGCAGATGTCGGAGGTCGCGCGCCGCCTGAAAATCGGCCGATCGACGCTTTACCGCAAGCTTGAAGGCCTCGGTCTCGACGAAGGCCTGCGCGAGACGGCGGAAAAGGAAAACGCGACGGTGTGACGGGGCGCGTTTTAACCATGCGGCTTAGCCGTGATTGAAGGTATAGGTAAACGGCGGTCAATATTCATTCGTTTCCGCGCGCGTTCGGCCGCACAATTGCGGGTGTAGTCTGGGGTGGGTCTTTGTATGCGTAAAAACGAGTTCGCCCGGCTGCTGGCCGGTAGCGCGCTGGCGCTAATCGTGGCGGCGCCGATTTACGCTGCCGCCGCGACGCCGGAGCAGATCGAAACGGTGACACAGCAGCCGTCTGCGGCGCCTGCCGCAACGCCGCCCAGCGCCGGCGACGTCGGGATTAGGGACACGTTCGCAACGCCGCCGCCGGCCCTCGACGTTCAGGTCGCGGACAAGCTGCGCGCCGTCATCACGTCCGGGCAGTTCGACAAACGCATCGACCGCGCGCCCGAGCGCGAAGCGATGGCAGCCTTCTATGCCGCGCGCAATTATGCCCCGCTGTGGACCGCCGACGGCCAGCTCGATGCGCGCGCCAAATCGGTGATCGCACAGATGGGAAACGCCGCCGCCGACGGGCTCGACCCGGCCGATTATCAGGTCCCCGCCTTCGGCGCCGCCACCGGCGCCGAGGCGCTGGCCGACGCCGACATCACGCTCAGCTATTCAGCACTCACCTATGCCCGCCACCTGGCGACCGGCCGTATCGCGCCGAACCGGGTGCTGGCGGAAGTCGATTACGGCGATCACACGCCGGTGCCGGCCGATATCCTGCGCAAAATCACTGAGGCCGCCGATGCCGGCGCCGTGCTCGAAAGCTTCAATCCGCCACGTCGGGGATTCCAGGCGCTGAAGGCGAAGCTCGCCGCGCTGCGCGCCGGGGCCGCTCAGGGCAGTCAAGTCATGCACGACGAGCCGGTCAGCAAGCCAGGCGTCAAGAACGCGCGCGTGCCGAGAACGCTCGCCGCCAATAACGGACCGACGCGCGGCCAGGAGATTGATCGGGTGCTCGCCAATATGGAGCGCTGGCGCTGGCTGCCGCGTGACCTCGGCCGCACCTATGTGATGGTCAATGTTCCGGATTTCTCGCTCAGGGTCGTACACGACCACCAGGAGCAGTGGCACACCAAGATCGTCGCCGGCAAGCCGCAGACGCCGACGCCGCTGCTCAGCGCGCCGATGGACAACGTGCTGGTCAACCCGTCCTGGCACGTGCCGCAGTCGATCATCAAGAATGAGCTGATGCCGCGCTACGGCCGCGACCCCAACATCTTCGCGCGCATGGGCCTCCAGGTGAAGCGTCAACCGGATGGCACGCTCAGCGTGACGCAGCCGCCCGGCGCCGGTAATGCGCTCGGCCGCATCAAGTTCAATTTTCCCAACAAGTTCTCGGTTTACCTGCACGACACGCCCGACAAGCGGCTGTTCGCCAATGACAAGCGCGCTTTCAGCCACGGCTGCATGCGGGTGGAAAACCCGACCAAGTTCGGCGAGGTCCTGCTGCATCTGGCGATGAACGGCCCGACGCCGGATTCGCAGCAGCTGAGCGCCCTATTCGGCCGCGAGGAGCGCTCCTTCAAGCTCACCGACCGGCCGACGGTGCATCTCACCTACCAGACCGCTTTTGTCGACGATTCCGGCAAGCTGCAACTACGCGAGGATATCTACGGCTTCGATGAACGCATCCGGACCATCCTGCACAGCGACGAGCGCCGTATCGCCGACCTGGCCCCGTCGCAGGACGCCAAGCGCGAGCAGCCGAGCGCGCAGGTGAACCAGGACATCCTGCGCCGGGTCGAGCGCGGCGAGGCGTCAAACGCGTCCGAATTCTTTGATAATCTGCCCAGCGAGCCGCCGCGCAGCGAGCCAAAACGCGCCTTGGGCCGCGCCCGGCCACAGCCCGTGGCGGCTGGATACCGTCCGGAAATCCCGCAGTCGCCCCCACCTCGGCCATTTTTAGCCATTTTTGGCCGCTAGGAAACGGCGGTCGGGGGGGCGACCGCTAAGCGCACGTTAATCCTTCCCGATAAGACTGCATGATTGTCGCTGCCGCAGCCAAACGCTGCGGGGGGAGCGGGTTTGGGACGTCGTAATTCACGGAAGATTGCATTGTCGGTTGGCGCGTGGCGCGAGCGTACTCTCGTTTTGTCCTTGGCACGCGGCGGTGCACGGCTGGGCGTGGCCGGGCTGTTGCTGCTGGGCGCCAATAATTCCCTGCAAAACGCCGTCGCCGAAGGCGACACCCGCACCCTCTCCTTCCACCACGTTCATACCGACGAAGACATCACCGTCACCTTCAAGCGCAATGGCCGCTATGACGAGGCCGCGCTGAAGAAGATTGACTGGTTCATGCGCGACTGGCGCAAGGAACAAGAAACCCACATGGATCCCCATCTGTTCGATCTGCTGTGGGAGGCCTATCGCGACGTCGGCGCCAGCGAGCCGATCCAGGTGGTCTGCGGCTACCGTTCGCCGGGGACCAACGCCATGCTGCGCGCGCGCTCGAGCGGCGTCGCGCAGTTCAGCCAGCACGTCAACGGCAATGCGATCGATTTCTACATTCCCGGCGTGCCGCTCGCCTCGGTCAGGGCCGAGGGCCTGCGTCTCCAGCGCGGCGGCGTCGGGTTCTATCCGACCTCGGGCTCGCCGTTCGTGCATATGGACACCGGCACCATCCGGCACTGGCCGCGCATCCCGCGCCAGGAACTGGTCAAGATCTTCCCCAATGGGCGCACCGTGCACATTCCAGCCGACGGGCAGCCGCTGTCCGGCTATGCGCTGGCGCTCGCCGACGTCGAACGCAACGGCGCGGCGCCTTCCGGGACCTCGCTGGAAGCCGCGCGCGAGGCCGGCGTGATCACCGCCAGCCAGGAACAAGCCGCCGTACATCCCAAGCGTAGCCTGCTGGCCAGGATTTTCGGCACCGGCAAGGACCAGGATGAACAAAGCGAGCAACCGGCGCCCAAATCAGCTAACTTGCATGCGCGCGCGCCCATGGCGGTCGCCAGCCTGAGCCCGCCCAAGCCAGTGGCCGTCGAGCACATCGTGCCGCTGCCGGCGGCGCGGCCGAAGCCGGTTGATGTCGCAATTGCGCTGCCGAGGCCGCGGCCGGCCGAGCAGACCATCGTGACGGCGTCGCTGGCCAACAACATATTCGACAATCGCGGCTATTGGCGCGGCGCGATCGAGGCGGGCCCGGCGTTGCCGGCGCCGATCGCGACCGGCACGCGGTATGAGACGGCCTCCGCCGAACCGATCAGCACCGGCAGCGTGGGCGGCGATAAGCTCGCCTATGCCACGGAATCAGAGGCGCCGCTCGCCGCGCGCGCCCGCCCGATGGGCTCGCGCCTGCCGCGCCTGCCGGCGGAAGCCAGCGTGATCCCGACCTCGTCCAACTCAACCGTGGTGGTGAAGCCGCCGCTGGCGCCCGCCCTGGCCATGGGCTTGGGCTTGGGCGGCGGCGAGCGTTCCGACAGCCCGTGGCTGCGCGCCTCCATGCTGACGCCGAGCGTGCGCAGCTTCATGACGGCGACGCGGTTCGGCGCGGTCGATCCGCGCTGGCAGTACGATCTGCTGCATAAGCCGTCGCAGTCGCTGGTGATGACGTTCTCGGCCGATCCGCATCTCGGCATGGTCGCCGACCGCTTCAGCGGCAGCGCGGTGGTGTTCCTGGCCACCGCCACATTCAACATGCAGACAGCGTCGCTGCGCTAATCCAGCCGCTTTAGTTCAGCATCCCCAAAGCGTTCATGTAGGTCTCCAGCACGGCCTGCTGCTCGCGGCGCTCGTCGGTGTCCTGCTTGCGCAGGCTGACGATGGTGCGCAGCGCCTTGATGTCGTAGCCGGTGCCCTTGGCCTCGGCATAGACGTCGCGGATATCGTCGGAGGTCGCCTTCTTCTCCTCCTCGAGCCGCTCGATGCGCTCGACGAAGGCTTTGAGCTGATCCTTGGCGAAGCGGGTGGCGGGCTGTTCTTTTTGGGCGGCGGCTGAGGCAGGCATTGATGTCTCCTTGGCAATGAGGGGCGGTCCGAGCCGCCGCTTTGCCAAGAAGCTTTCGGAATATGCCCGCCTCAGGTCAAGGCAATGCCGCCGTCATCCACGCTGTTCACAAGCAAATAATATGAACTAATGCCGGGGGCTGGACTTTTCGAATGCCGCCTTTTGCCCGGGGCTGGCTTCTTTCTGGTGCTTTTTGCGCCATTCGTCATAGGGCATGCCATAGACGATCTCGCGGCTCTCATCCTTGCTCATGGGCACGCCGGTGGCTTCGGCGGCGTCCTTCATCCAGTTCGACAGGCAATTGCGGCAGAAGCCGGCGAGATTCATCATGTCGATGTTCTGCACGTCGGTGCGCGCGCGCAGATGCTCGACCAGCCGTCGGTAAACGGCGGCCTCCAGCTCGGTGCGTGTCTTGTCGTCCATGGGTTTATCCTGCCTTTCTGTCCGCCAACATAAGCACGTGCAAAGCCAAGTTCCATAGTAGCATTCGCGCCCGGAGCCGAGGTGGTCGCCGCCATGAAGTTCGCCCATTTTTCTCATATTTGGGGCAAACCGGGGATGACCCCGCACCAGCGCTACGAGCAATTGTGGCGTGAGCTGCAAGCGTGCGACGCGCTCGGCTTCGATTACGGCTTTTGCGTCGAACACCACTTCCGCCCCGACGAAAGCTGGATGTCGTCGCCCAGCCTGTACGCGGTCGGCGCCGGCGCGCGCACCCGCCGCATGCGGATCGGTCCCATGGGCTATGTCGTGCCGCTCTACCATCCGCTGCGTCTGGCCGAAGAGATTGCAATCGTCGATCAGATGCTTGGTGGGCGCATGGAGGTTGGATTGGTGCCGGGCATCAACGCGGATTATTTCAAGCCGTTCGGGCTCGACTATAATTTACGCAAGTCGCCCACGCTCGAATTCGTCGACTATCTGCGCGCCGCCTATGGCGAGAAACAGCCGTTCTCGTTTCATGGCGACGTCCATCACACAGAGGGCGCGCAGATTTCCGTGCAGCCGATGCAGCGCCCGCATCCGCCGCTCTGGATGATGAGCCGCGATCCGCAGACGCTCGAGTTCTGCGCGGCCAAGGGGATTAATCCCGGCTATTTCCTGGTTTATCCGCGCGCCGACGCCGCGCCGCGCTATCGCAAATTCCTCGACGACTGGAGCAAGGCCGGCTGGCCGCGCCAGCCGAACATCGCCTATTGCACCATCGTGCATGTGGACGAGACCGACGAGAAGGCGCTCGGCGTCGCCCTGGCGCGGGCTGCCCGCGCCTACGAAGGCTTCCTGCCGCCGCCGCAACAGGGCGAGACTTTCGAGAGCCGAGTGCGCGAGCACGCCAAGAAATTCATCGGCCGCGGCGAGCCAGGCGCGTCGGAGATCATGGCCAATCTGTTCGATGCGGACTATCTGATGAAGCACGAGCTAGTGTTCATCGGCTCGCCCGAGACGGTTGCGAATAAGATTCACGCGGCTGCGCAAGCCGGCCTGTTCAACGTCTTCATGGGCGAATTCAATTTTTCCGATCTGCCCGAGGCCGACCTGCTGCGATCCATTCGCCTATTCGGCGAAAAGGTCATTCCCGTGTTGCGCGATTACGAGCCGTTCTGACGCTATTGTTGCTTGTGCATGATCTTATCCGAAAACCGGTTCCCACTTTTCAGGATCATGCGCTATTGCGCGTCGCGCAATTCCGGACGTGCCACCAAGCGCGCGGTATTGAGGCGATGAATCGCAAAGCAAATCACCGCGCCGACCGCAAAGGGCAGCGCGGACCACATATATAAGCTTTGAACCGGCAGCCCAATCAGCATTGCGCCGACCAACGGCCCGGCGATCGATCCGATGCGTCCGATGCCCAGTTCCCACCCCGAGCCGTTGGCGCGTAATGAGGTCGGGTAGATCAGCGCCCCGATGGCATTGATGGCGGATTGGATGCCGAGCACGAAGAAACCGGCAAAGAATGTCGCGGTCAGCAAGGCGGCCTTCGACGTCAACCCGGCATAGCCGATCGAGCCGACCACCGGCACGGCGACCACGAACATGATCGCGACGGCGAAAAAGCGATGTTTTTGCAGCCACCAGCACAGCGACAGCGCGCCGACGGTACCGCCCACTTGCAACATCGCGCCGGCGAGCGCCGCCGTGGCCGGCGGAAGCTTGGCGGCCGTCATCAACGTCGGGGTCCAGCTGATGAGGAAGAAATAACCCATCAGGTTGAGCGCAAACAGCAGCCACAGCAGCGGCGTGATCAGCGCAAGGCCATCGCGGAACAGATAGCCCGGGTTGAAGCCGGGAAACTGCTTCTCGTCCTCGATGACGAATTTGGCGTTGGCCGGCACCTGGTACACGGGCTGGATGGCCTTGATGGTGGATTCCATTTTGCGGCGCTGGCTTTCATGCAGCGCCATGAATTTGATCGATTCCGGCAGACCGATCATTGCGGCGATGGCGATGATGATCGGCACGATGCCGCCGATCAGGAACAGGATTTGCCAGCCGTATTGCGGCACGAAAACCGCCGTCACAAATCCCGGAATGGCGCCGCCGAGCGGCACGCAGCCGACGCCTATAATCGCCAGCGTGGCGCGCAACTTGCGCGGCGCGGACTCGGCATTGATGGAGACGACATTGGGAACGACGCCGCCGATGCCCAGCCCCGCGAGCAGCCGCAGCCAGAACATTTGATCGAGGTTGGTCGAATAGGCAGCGGCCAAGGTGAATACGCCGAACAGCAAATTCGAGCCGACCAGCGCCGCCTTGCGGCCATAGCGGTCGCCCACCCAGCCAAAGAGTGCCGAACCAAAGAGAATGCCGACGAGGCTGGCGCTGAAGACCGGACCGAGCGAGCCTGGTTTCAAGGCCCATTCTTTAGCAAGGCTAGGCGCGGCGAAGGCGATGGCGGCAATATCGTAGCCGTCGATGAGGACGATGAAGAACGACCAGATGAGCAGCTTGATCTGGAACGAGCTCAGGCCGCGCTCGTCGAGCAGCCGCGATACCTGAACGACTGGTTGATCCGCCATTGTTCCCTCCCCCGGGGCAATCTTCGTTTTATATGGGCCATTGCGGCCCTTAATCGAATGCTATGCCGCCGGTGAAGCCGTGAAAAGCGGGGTGTCCCGCATTTCAGGGTGGGGCGGGCGAGACCGGCAAAATCATTTCCGACGGATGCGCGGCGTCGTGATGGATGGTGTCGCTGCCGATCTTGTCGGGCCGGTAATAATGCGGCCATAGCGCCTCGCTAACGGGAGAGTCGCCGTTGACGATTTCGAGCCGCAGGCGGTGGCCCTGCTTGATCAGATAAGCCATCGGCTCGAGGCTGATCTCGAATTTGTAGAGTTCATTCGGCGTCAGCAACTGCGGATCGGAATGGCCGTGATAGGGCACCATCTCGGTGCTGTGTTCAGGATCGAGCGCGCGGTGCGACGCGCGCAGCCAGCCGCGCGTGATCAGCTCGGCGAACGGGTTCAAACCTTTGGCGCAGTCGTCGGGAGCTTGCGGGAATTGGTCGGAAAGCTTGATGAAGAAGTCGGTGTCGCGCGCGCTCGACGAGGCATAGAGCACGAGCTTGATCGGCCCGCAGATTTCGAGATCGCGCTCGACCGGCGCGGTGGTGAAAGTCAGCACCCGGCGTACCGGATCGAAGCCGCCGGCCGGCCCGCTCGGTCCGAAGCCGACCACGCCGGCGACCCAGCCGGGATTGGGATACTTGTAGCTGGTCGATGGCACGCCCGCAGCGGCTTGCGGCGAGAGCCCGCCGTCGTTCAACGAGGTGACGCTGCCGGACGGCGAGGCATTCAAGAACCAGCGCGTGTATTTGATGCCCGGCGGCGGCCACGTCTCGGCGCTGCGCATGACGTTGGCGCCGCGCACGGCGTATTCGACATTCGGCCGCGCCAGGTAGTCCGTGCTCTTGCCCTTCAGATAATGATCGTAAAACGGCAGCAGCACGCGCTGGTGGAATTCGACGCTGGAAAATTCCGCCGCCGCCGCCCAGGCGTTCGGCACGCCGGACATGCGCAGTTTTTTCGGTCCGTTGGCGCGCAGATAACCGTCGATATTGCCGCGCGTGTGCAACTGCATTTTGCCCCAGACGCCGCTCGAGTAGAGCGGCACTTTGATCTTATCGAGCACCTCCCAGGCGCTGCGTTCGCGCCAGAACGCGTCATAGGTCGGATGGGCGGCAACCATTCCCGTCAGGTCGGTGTCCTGCTCGCGCGACGGTCCGCTGGCCGGGAAGCGGTTGATGAAGCGATTCTGGTACCACCAGTAGCCGGGAAAGAAATCGCAAGGAATGCCGCCGTGATAACAGCCGGCGCGGTAGGCATCCGCCAATCCATCATGGGCGGCGATGCAGGCAAGCGAGGGCGGCGCGAGCGCGCCCATGAACCATTGCAGCATGCAAAAATACGACTGGCCGATGCCGCCGACCTTGCCGGAGCACCATGATTGCTTTCCGATCCATTCGATCACGTCGTAGAGGTCGTTCTGTTCGCCGCGGCCCATAAATTCAAATTGACCGCCGGAGCGGCCGCTGCCGCGCACGTCCATATGCACGTAGGCGTAGCCCTGCTCGACGTACCATTCGATCGGCCCGGTCTCGCGCCACAGAAATTGTGCGCTCGCCGGCAGACTGTTGTTGTCGAAGCGATAGGGCGCCGCCCCCAACAGCGCCGGATAAGGACCGGCGCCATCCGGACGATAGATGCGCACGCCGATCGACGTTCCGTCGCGGGCATCGATTTGAACAATGTCATCGATCATGGGCAGTCGCACGTCGGTTCAAAGACGGAAGTCATGATATCTATGCATGTTTTCGTCCCGCTGGGCAGCTAGGATCGGATGATGGACGCCCCCCTGCGCGCATTTCTCGCAGACTTGTTTCGCACTGCGGTAGCTGCGGCACACCCCGCGAGCTGCCTGCCGCCGCTGTTGCCGCCGCCACCTGTGGGCCGGCTCATCCTGCTCGCCGCCGGCAAGGCGGCGGGGTCCATGGCCGAAGTCGCGGAAGGCTTTTATCTCGATCGTTTGAAGCTTGATCCCGAACGCCTCTGTGGAATTGCAGTGGCGCGCCACGGCTACGGCAGGCCTTTGCAGATCGTGACCATGATCGAAGCCGGCCATCCGGTGCCGGATGGGGCTGGCCTGGATGCCGCCTTGCGCGCGCTTGAATTCGCCGACGGCGCGACGGCCTCCGACCTGGTGCTGGTGCTGATGTCGGGCGGCGCCTCCGCCAACTGGATCGCGCCGGTGGCCGGCGTCACTTTCGCCGACAAGCAGGCGGTGACGCGCGCGCTGCTGCGTTCGGGCGCGACCATCGGCGAGATCAATACGGTGCGCAAACATCTCTCGCGCATCAAGGGCGGACGGCTGGCGCGCTACGCCTATCCGGCGAAGCTTGTCACCATCGCGATCTCCGACGTGCCGGGCGACGATCCTTCGGCGATCGGCTCCGGCCCGACCGTGCCCGATCCGACGACGCTCACGCAAGCGCGCGCCATCGTCGCCAAATACCGGCTCGATCTTCCGACAAGCGTGACCGCCGCGCTTACCGATGCGAACAATGAATCGCCGAAGACCGGCGATCCGGTATTCGCCGACAGCCAATTCGTGCTGGCGGCGCGGCCGGCCGATTCACTGCGCGCGGCGGAGGCCGCCGTGCGCGCCGCCGGCTACGAATGCATGTCCTTAGGCGATCGCGTCGAAGGCGAGGCGCGCGAGGTGGCGGCGGCGCATGCCAAGCTCGCGCGCGAGCTGCGCGCGAAAAGCGCACGCGCGGTGATCCTCTCGGGCGGCGAACTGACGGTCACCATCCGCGGCCAGGGCCGCGGCGGGCCCAATCAGGAATACGCTTTGGCGCTGGCGATGGGGCTTGCCGGCATGCCGGCGGTGGCGGCATTGGCCGCCGACACCGACGGCACCGACGGCGGCGCCGGCGCGGCCAGCGACCCCGCCGGCGCGCTGCTCGACGGGCAAACCGTGGCGCGGGCCCAGGCGCTTGGCCTCGATCCCGCCGCGTTTCTTGCCGACAATAATTCAACCGGATTTTTCGCCGCACTCAAGGACTTGCTGTCGACCGGCCCGACCTACACCAACGTGAATGACTTTCGCGCCATCGTCGTTGACAGGCGGTGACCGATCACGCGACAACCGGAGCCCAACCGAATCTCATGACATCTTGACCGCATTGCCCCGCCATTCCGCCACGCGCTGCATCACCGGCACGGTTGCGCTAGCAGCCGCGCTGCTGGCATCGGCGCATCCGGCGCTGGCCGATTTCCGGCTCTGCAACAACACCGGCAGCCGGGTCGGCGTCTCGTTGGGCTATAAGGACGCCGAAGGCTGGACCACCGAAGGCTGGTGGAACGTGTCGGCGCGATCCTGCGAAACCCTGCTACGCGGCGCGCTGGTTGCGCGCTACTATTACATCTACGCGGTCGATTATGACCGCGGCGGCGAATGGTCCGGTCACGCTTTCATGTGCTCACGCGAGAAAGAATTCACCATTCGCGGCACCGAGAACTGCCTGGCGCGCGGCTATGACCGCACCGGCTTTTTCGAGGTTGATACCAGCGAGCAGCGTTCCTGGACGGTGCAGTTGACCGACAGCGCCGAGCAGAAGCCGGCCCGTCCGTTGCCCCCGCGCACGCCGCCCACAACGCAGCGGCCGCCGACCGCCGCGCCGTCGGCGCCAGCCGAAGGCGGCAAGCGATGAGACGCTTCAAATGAGACGATTGCGCCGCGCTAAGATCGTCGCCACGTTGGGACCGGCCTCGTCCGACGCCGCCATGATCGCGAAGCTGTTCAAGGCCGGCGCCGACGTGTTCCGCATCAATATGAGCCACACCAGCCAGGACCGCATGCGCGAACTGGTCGCCATGATCCGCGGCATCGAGAAAGACACCGGGCGGCCGATCGGCATTCTGGTCGACTTGCAGGGGCCCAAGCTGCGGCTCGGCACCTTCGCCGGCGGGTCGGCGATGGTGGCGAGCGGTGACAGTTTCGTGCTCGATAGCGATCCCGCTCCCGGCGACGCCACGCGTGCCTATCTCCCGCATCCGGAAATTTTCGCCGCGGTGGCGCCCGGGCGCACGCTGCTGATCGACGACGGCAAGGTGCGGCTCACGGTCACGCAGGCCGAGCCCAAGCGCATGACCACGCGCGTCGAGGTGGCCGGCAAATTGTCCGACCGCAAGGGCGTCAGCCTGCCGGATTCGACCATTCCGTTCTCCGCCTTGGCCGAGAAGGACCGCTCCGATCTGGAAGCCGCGCTCAACGCCGGCATCGACTGGGTGGCGCTGTCGTTCATCCAGCGCCCGGAGGACATCGCGGAGGCCAAGAAAATCACGCGCGGGCGCGCCGCGCTGATGGCCAAGATCGAAAAGCCGCAGGCGGTGACCCGCCTATCAGAAATTATGGATCTCGCCGACGCGCTGATGGTGGCGCGCGGCGATCTCGGCGTCGAGATGCCGCTGGAAAAGGTGCCCGGCGTGCAGAAGCAGATGACGCGCATGGGCCGCGCCACCGGCAAGCCGGTGGTGGTGGCGACGCAAATGCTGGAATCGATGATCTCTTCGCCGGTGCCCACGCGCGCGGAAGTGTCCGACGTCGCCACCGCCATTTTCGAGGGCGCCGACGCGGTCATGCTGTCGGCAGAATCGGCGGCCGGAAAATATCCGGTGGAGGCGGTCGCCACCATGAACCGCATCGCCGAGGAGATCGAAAGCGATCCGATCTATCGCAGCATCCTCGACGCCCAGCGCGCCGAACCGGAGGCGACCGGCGCCGACGCCATCGCCGACGCCGCGCGCCAGATCGCGGATACGCTCGATCTGGCGGCGGTGGTGTGCTGGACCTCGTCCGGCTCCACCGGCCTGCGGGTGGCGCGCGAGCGGCCGCGCCCGCCGATCGTGGCGCTGTCGCCCAATATCGCCACTGGACGCCGGCTATCGGTGGTCTGGGGCGTGCATTGCGTGATTACCGAGGACGCCCACGACCAGGACGACATGGTCGAGCGCGCCAGCCGCATCGCCTTCACGGAAGGCTTCGCCAAGGCCGGCCAGCGCATCATCATCGTCGCCGGCTTGCCGCTCGGCACGCCGGGCGCGACCAACATGCTGCGCATCGCCTATGTGGGCTCGGAGGCGGCGGGGGACTGACTTGGGTCATGTCCGCGTAAAACACGCTGTGCGCTATGTCCGCTATTCCCCCAAAAACAGTCATCCGCCAACGCGATTGGCATGTCGGCTTTGTGCCATTAGCGACATTCCGCTGGACGTGGCTTAGAGAACATTCGTAAATTTTATCGAGAAAGCACCTCGGCTTTATGAGCAAAAGCGCAGCGCGGTTTCAGCCGCCACCGCGCTTGAGATGTACGTCAGTCGATGGCTGACGTGGGCCAAGAGCGGCATCATCGTCAAAATGGACCCACCACGAATCCAGGGGCCTAGGCGCCGGTATCGCTGATTCGTGGTAGTCGATTAGCAAACAAATACGTGCGGGAAAGAAGGGCCACTGGGATTATAAATTCAACCACCACAATGTTTAATCCTTTCCTCTAGCCGTTTATCAGCACGAGCCACGCCGGCAAGTCTTACCGAGCGCGAAGCATTGATGTATGTCAAAAACAGCACTCAAAGTATTTGTGATTATTTAAGATAGTCGTAAATGCACGGGGAAAAATTGCAATCGAAGGGAAATTGCAATGGACAAGACGAGAGGGACAGGGGCGCTGCTGGCCATCTTTCTGCTTGGAGTTATGGCGTGGCCTGCAACCGCGGCGGCCGGGGAAATGACGTGGCAGGTGAAGAGCCTGTACCGTCATCAGGTCCAGATCGAGTTCTACTCGCAGGACCGCAAACGCGCTTGGCCGGGCGGCAACCGCGCCTACAGGCTCGACGACTACGAGGACCATAGCTTTTCCTTGAGCTGCAACACTGGGGAGAAAATTTGCTACGGCGCCTGGGTTGTCGGCGACGCGGGAACACATTGGGGGGTCGGAATGAACGACCGCCATAGCTGCAGCGATTGCTGCTCCGACTGCGACGGCGACACTTACTCGGTCCGGTTGGGTCGATAAGCTTGGGTGCGGTCCGAAATTCACTTGTTAGGCGTCGCTTTTACCGACGTCCAAAAACCTGCACATCAGCAGACAGGGGCGTTATTCGCCTCAATTTGGAAGACATCTAGGAGTCTCAGGAGTAAATCTCTTAGCCAAAAAGCGGGGGGTCGATCATGACTTTCTTTCAGGCGATTAAGTCAGGCTTTATCAACTATGTCGGGTTCTCAACCCGCACGGCGCGCTCCGAGTATTGGTATTGGGTCCTTTTCGCTGCTCTGATCTATCAAGCTGCTTCCATCATCGACAGGATAGCTTTCCTAGACAACGCGCTTGTCCAGCAATGGGGAACCGGACCGTTTTATGTGCTCATTTTTTTGGGATTGTTGCTCCCTGGTATAGCGGTTTCCGTTCGGCGACTTCACGACCTTGACCGCACAGGGTGGTGGATACTGCTCTGGTTTACGATTATTGGCGGATTTGTGCTGCTCTACTGGTTCTGCCTAAAGGGCACGGCGGGCACGAACCGGTTCGGTCCCGATCCGTTGGCGTGATCGTGGGTGAGACGCCGCATGGCGGCGATGGCACCCGGCGACCGGGACAGGGCTATGACGGCATAGGGTCAAAAGCGGACGTAACGCTCGCTCATTGTGAGGTCAGCTCTTACGCTGAAAGCAGACGTTCGATCGGCCGCATTGCAATTGAGCTTTGGCTGCGCGTTTTATGAATCCGCGCCCTAGATATCCC
>Ga0209385_1000301_pt1 | contig 19675 bp, 13 predicted proteins | sample NGEPerB_FD_184506 | JGI IMG/M metagenome (GOLD analysis project Ga0209385, IMG submission 184506) | Arctic peat soil microbial communities from the Barrow Environmental Observatory site, Barrow, Alaska, USA - NGEE PermafrostAB12-B... | ecosystem: Environmental > Terrestrial > Soil > Wetlands >... | reverse complement strand
GTCGTGAACCTCGGTGATGCCGAACGCCGTCAGGCGCCGCCCGGCGAGGAGGACGCGCCGCTCGATGTCGGCGGCGGTGGGGGCAGGGACGGCGCGGTCGAGCAGCGCCTCCGCCGTGTCGAGGAGGACTCCGGTCGGCCGCCCCGACGCCTCACGCACGATGCGGCCACCCGGCGGGTCGGGCGTGGCGGCGGTGATGCTGGCGGTGGCGAGGGCGCGGGCGTTGGCGAGGGCGGCGTGGCCGTCCACCCGGCGCAGCAGCACGGGGCGGTCCGCGACCGCGGCGGAGAGCATGCGGTTCGTCGGAAAGCGCTTGTCGGGCCAGAGGTTCTGGTCCCAACCGAAGCCCAGCACCCAGGCGCCTGGTGGGAGCGTGGCGGCGGCCTGGCGCACCCGTGCCACGACTTCCTCGAGGCTGGCCGCGTCGTGGAGGTCCACCTGTTCGAGGGCCGCGCCGTACCCGACGAGGTGGCCGTGGCTCTCGGTCATGCCGGGAAACACGTGCGCGCCGGCGAGGTCCACGACCTCGGCCGCGGCGCGCCGCCACGGGGCGGCGTCGGCAGCGGGCACAAGCGCCAATACGCGGCCGTCGGCGATGGCGATCTCGAGGCGCTGCGGTCCCCCCGGCAGGTGCACGACGCCGCCGGTCAGCAACCGGTCGGAGCGCGGCGCATGGGCGCATGCGGCGCTCGCCAGCGCGATCAGCGACACAACCACCATCAGGCGAAGCACGACGCTACTGTAGCCGCACGTCGGCGCCGGGGCAACGGGGAACGGGTATGCTTGCCGGCGTTGCAGAGGAGGTTCCCAGTGCCCGAAAACCCGATCACGCGCCGCGATCTCATTACCACCTCGGCCAAGGCTGCGGCCGTCGCCGCGGCCGTCGGCCCTGCGCTCGCGCACGCTGCGCTGCCGCCGCTTGTTCGCCCCGTCGCCGTCTCCTCGATGAACGGCCTCGGCGCGGTCAAGGTTGCGGTGGAGCGGATGGTTGCGGGCGCCCCGCCGGTTGACGCCGCGGTCGCCGGCGTCGCGCTGCCGGAGGCAGACCCCGACGACGTGACCGTCGGCTACGGCGGCCTGCCCAACGAGGAGGGGGTGGTCCAGCTCGACGCCGCGGTGATGGACGGCGTCACGATGCGCGCCGGCGCGGTCGCGGCGCTCGAGCGCATCAAACACCCGGCGCAGGTCGCGCTCGAGGTGATGCGGGGCACCGACCGCATCCTGCTCGTGGGCGATGGCGCGCTGCGCTTCGCGCGGGCGCACGGCTTCCCGGAGGAGAACCTGCTTACCGAGCGGGCGCGCAAGATCTGGCTGTTCTGGAAGGAGAACGCCTCGCAGAACGACGATTGGCTCCCCGAGCCGAAGGAGATCGACGACCCCGACATCCAGTGGTTCATCAAGAAGTACGGCGATGTCTACTTCCGCCCCACCGGAACGATCCACCTGTCGGCGTGCGGCGAGGGCGGGCAGCTCGGCTGCTGCACCACCACCTCGGGGTTGTTCTTCAAGCTGCCGGGCCGCGTCGGCGACTCGCCACTGGTCGGCGCCGGCCTCTATTGCGACGGCGACGTCGGCTCGGCGGGGGGCACCGGCCACGGCGAGAGCAACATCATCGTCGCCGGCGCCCATACGGTGGTCGAATTCATGCGCCACGGCTCCTCCCCCGAAGCGGCGTGCGTGGCGACGCTCGAACGCGTCGTGCGCAACACCAAGCTCGACTACCTCCGCGACGCCAAGGGGCGGCCGAAGAACAACCTCCTGCTTTACGCGGTCAACCGCGCCGGCGAGGTCGGAGGCGCCGCGATCTGGGCGGGCGAGCGCTGCAAGTACGCGGTCTGTCGCGCCGGCTCCGAGCCGCGGCTCTTCGACTGCGCCTACCTGTTCAAGAAGACGTGAAGAGTGAAAAGGAAGAGGGAAGAGGAGGAACGGGGACCCAAACGCCGGAGTCTGGTCGGGCCGGTCGTGGTTTCCCTCACCCGGTTCCCTTCTTCCGCTTTCCCCAGTTCTCGACCCTTCACTCGTCACGCGCTTCAGCGTCGCCCAGGGCGGCCCCTAGCTCCCGGGCGAGCGTCACCATGTCGAACGGCTTCTGCAGGAAACGCAATTTGCCCTCGAACACGCCGCGGCGGATCGCTTCGTCCTCGGCGTACCCGGACATAACGACCACCTGGATCTGCGGCCAGCGCGCGCGCAGCGCGGCGGCAACCTCGACGCCGTGGAGGCCGGGCAGCATGAGGTCCGTGAGCAGTGCGTCGAACGGGGGGGTGGTGGGCAGCGCGACCGCCTCCTCGCCGCTGGCGGCCGCCACGACCTCGTAGCCGAGCGCGGTGAGCACCTGTTGCAGCCCCTCGCGGGCGCCGCGCTCGTCCTCGACGAGCAGGACTCGCTTGCCGCCGGCTGGGTGCGGCGCCGGCCCCGAGTTCGCGGGCGCGGGCCTTTGCCCGACGCCGCTGTCCCGGTACGGGAGCGCGATACGGAAGGTGGCGCCCTGGCCCGGCCGGCTGGCGACCTCGATCGTGCCGCCGTGGCCGGTGACGATCCCGTGCACCACCGAGAGGCCGAGTCCAATCCCTCTCTCGGACCCCTTGGTGGTGAAGAACGGCTCGAAGATGCGCGCCCGGACCTCCTCCGGGATGCCGACGCCGGTGTCCTGCACCTCGAGGACCGCGTCGTCGCCGGACGGGTGGCTCGTGCGGATCGTCAGCGCGCCGCCTGCCGGCATCGCGTCCACGGCGTTGACCGCGAGGTTGACGAGCACCTGCTCGAGCTGGCTGTGGTCGGCATCGATCGGCAACGGCTCGGGTGCGAGTTCGACGCCGAAGCGGATGTTCTCACGGACGAGGCGGTGCAGAAGCCGGTCGGCGCTGCGGACGACATCGTTGAGGTCGAGGCGTTCGGTCTTGACGACGCCGCGGTGGGCGAACAGAAGGAGCTGGCGGGCGAGCGCGGCGCCGCGGCGGACATCCGCCTCCAACTCGGCGACGGCTTTCGTGAGGACCTGCGGGTCGCTGCCCTGGCTGCGCAGGACCTCGACAGTCCCCACGACGGCTTGCAGCAGGTTGTTGAAGTCGTGCGCGACGCCGCCCGCGAGCTGCCCGATCGCCTGCAACTTCTGCGACTCGCGAAGTTGCCGGGCGAGTTGGACCTCCCCGGTCACATCGCGTTTGACGGCGACGTAGTTGACGATCGCGCCGGCGGCGTCGCGGATCGGCGAGATTGTGGCCTCCTCCTCGTAGAGGGCGCCGTCCTTGCGCCGGTTGACGAGATGGCCGCCCCACACCTCGCCCCGGGCCAACGTCCGCCACATCGCGGCGTAGAACCTTGCGTCGTGCGCGCCGCTCTTGAGGATGCGGGAGTTGGCGCCGACCGCTTCGGCCGCGCTGTAGCCGGTGACCCGCTCGAACGCGGGGTTCACGTACTGGATCGTCCCCGCGGTGTCGGTGATCACGATGACCTCGGCCGCCTGCTCCACGGCGGTCGCCAGCCGTGCCCGGATCTCCTCGGCACGTTTCGCCTCGGAGAGGTCGCGGACGACGCAAACCAGGCCGCCGTCCTCGATGCGCGTGAGCGAGAGCTCCTGCGGGAACTCGGTGCCGTCGCGCCGCCGCCCGACGGCCTCGCCGCGCCACTGCCCGCTTTGCCAGAAGACGGGCATGATCTCCTGGTTGAACCGGCGCAGCTCACCGCCGTTGTAGAGGGTCTCCCAGCTCTTGCCGAGGAGCTCCGCAGGCGTCTCGTAGCCGTAGATCCTGGCGTGGGCCTGGTTGACGTAGAGGTAACGGCCGTCCTCGCCCAGGATCGCCATCCCGTCCATCGCCGCTGTCATGAACGCGGCCTGTTGGAGCACGAGCTGGCGCGACCGCCTCTGCTCGGTGATGTCCTCGACCGTGCCCTCGTAGAAGAGCGTCCGGCCGTCCTCGCTGCGCACGACGCGGGCGCCTTCGCGGACATGGAAGACCGTCCCGTCCCGCCGCCGCCAGCGGACCTCGAGGCCGGTGATCGTGCCGTCCTGCTCCACGCGCCTCTTGAACTCGGCCCGCTCGTAGTCGAGGGAGTGGTGCTGATCCTCCAGGTTCCTCGCTGCGAGCTCGTCGAAGGAGGCGTAGCCCAGCATGTGCACCAGGGCCGGGTTCGCCATCAGGATCCGTCCGTCGGGCGCGGTGCGGTAGACGCCGATCAGGGAGTTCTCGAAGATGCCCCTGAAGCGCTCCTCGGAGTCGCGGAGCGCAGCCGTGCCCTCGGCGTCGCCCGACGGCCTCGCCGCATCCTGTCCCAGCGGAGGCCCATTCGGTGCCGCCGGTTCCGCGCGCTTACGTCTCGTCGTGCGCATCCGAATGAAACTATGACATACGTCGGTGCGAGAGGTATCCGCCCGGGAGGCCGGCGCCGGCCGGCCACAGGGTTCAGGCTCGGGCCGCGGCAAGCTCCAGAAGGCGCTGCTCCACCTCGTCGATCACGTAATCCGGGGTCGAAGCGCCGGCCGTCAGGCCGACGCAGGCGACGCCCTCGAGCCAGGCGGGGTCGAGGTCCTCGACGCCTTGGACGAGGTAGCTGGGCTTGAAGCGGGCGCAGATGTCGTGCAGATGGCGGGTGTTCGCGGAGTGCTTGCCGCCGACGACGAGGACGAGGTCCACCTCCGGGTCGGACGCAAGCGCCCGCGCCGCGTCCTGGTTCTCCTTGGTCGCGTAGCAGATGGTGTCCGCGCGCGCCGCCCTCGGGTTGGCGTCCTCGATGGCGCGCACGACGTCTTCGTACTCCTCGGCGTTCAGCGTGGTCTGGTAGAAGATCGTGATCGCCGCGTACTTCGACCAGTCGACCGCCTGCGCCTGCTCGACCGTGTGGACGATGTGGTAAAGGGCGGGGTGGAGGTCGTGGGTGTAGCCGATCACCTCGCGGTGGGAGGGGTCGCCGATGAAGACGAGGTGCGCGCCGGCGGCGCGCGCGTGCTGCGATGCGTGGTGGATGTCGTAGACGAACTTGCACGTCGTGTCGAGGATCTCGAGGCCGCGCCGCCGCGCTCCTTCGTGGAACGAGGGCGGCACCCCGTGGGCGGAGAACACGATCACCCCGTCCGCCACCTCGTCCATCGTCTTGACGGTCCGCACGCCCAGGCGGCCCATCTCCTCCACGACGCGCTCGTTGTGCACCACCTGGCCGAGGATCGCGCCGCGACCGCCGCCCCGGGCGAAACGCTTCACCTTGATGTCCGCGACGCGAACGCCGGAGCAGAACCCGTACTTGGCCGCGCGCTTGACCCTCATCGCCCCCCCGTCGTCACGATGCAACAAACCCCTCCGGGGCGAGCTTCCCGAGCCGGCGGCGGTACGCGGCGATCGCCGCCAGGGTGTCCTCGACGTGGTCGCCGCCGAACTTGGCGAGCAGCGCCCGCGCGAGGACGAACGCGAGGGCGGCCTCGGCGATCACGCCGCACGCCGGCACCGCGGTGACGTCGGAGCGCTCGTACGCGGCCCGGGCCGCCTTCCCGGTGGCAAGGTCGACGGACGGCAACGCCTCGCGCAGCGTCGCGATCGGTTTCATATAGGCGCGCACGACGACCTCCTGGCCGTTGGAGACGCCGCCCTCGATCCCCCCGGCGTGGTTGGAGCCGCGCCGCAAGCCGCGCCGGCCGGGCAGGATCGGGTCGTGCGAGCGCGAACCCGGCAGCCCGGCGGTCTCGACGCCGGCGCCGATCGCGACGGCCTTGACCGCCTGGATCGCCATGACCGCCTGCGCGAGCTGCCCATCGAGGCGGTCCTCCCAGCGCGCGTACGAACCGAGCCCCGGCGGGACCCCGCGTGCGACCACGCCGATGACGCCGCCGAGCGTCTCGCCGGCGTGCTTGGCGCGGTCGACCAGGGCGACCAGTTCTTCCTCGCGGCCGGGGGCCACCGTGCGCAGCGGCGAGCCGTCGTCCACCTGCAGCAGGTCCGCGAACGAGGGCGGCCCCTCGTGCAGCGTGACGCCTCCGAGGGCGAGCACACCGGAGCGGATCTGGCAGCCGCAGCGGGCCAAGAGCTGCTTGCACACGGCGCCGGCGGCGACGCGCGCGGCGGTCTCGCGTGCCGAGGCGCGCTCGAGGACGTTGCGCAGGTCCCCGCCGTGGCCGTACTTCCAGGCGCCGGCGAGGTCGGCGTGACCGGGCCGGGGCGCGGTGAGCCGGCGCTTGGCGGCCGCCGCCGGTTCCACGCCCCAGGGGTCCATCACCTTCGACCAGTTTTCCCAGTCACGGTTGGGGACCGCGATCGCCAGCGGCGAGCCGAGGGTGACCCCGTCGCGCAGCCCGGCGCGGACCTCGGCGCGGTCGTGCTCGATCTTCTGGCGGCCGCCGCGGCCGTGCCCGTGCTGGCGGCGCGCGAGCTCGCGGTCGATCGCCTCGCGGTCGAGGCCGAGGCCGGCCGGGAGGCCCAACAGCACCGCGAGGACCTCGCGGCCGTGCGATTCGCCGGCGGTGACCAGTTCGAGCGCCATCTGTCGCCTTCCTCCCCCGCCGCCGCGCCCCACCCTAACACAGTAGCGGCCGCCCGCCGGGCGGCCGGCCGTTCGATCCGCCGGGCGGCCGTTCGGCCGGTCTTGCACGCCGAGCGGGCCGGACGTATGCTCCGACATGATGCGTCGTCTGTTGGTCGGGTTCGTAATAATCGCCGCTGTCGGCATGGCGAGCGGGGAGGAACTGTTCGTCCCCATGGTGGCCCAGCGCCAGGGGCTGGACGGCGCGTGGTGGAACACCGAGGTCTGGATCAGCAACCCGACGGTCGATACCGGTTCGTACGCGGCGGTCTTCCTCCCGGCCGGACAACCCAACCTCGAGGGCTTGCGCGCGGATCTGCCGCCCGAGGACCTGCCGCCGGGCGCCACGGTCTACCGCAACGACCTCGTCCCGGAGGGCGGCATCGGCGTTCTCCGCTTCATCACCACACCTGGCGTCGTGGTCTTCAGCAGGGTGTTCAACGCAGCCGGCCGCGGGTCGTTCGGGCAGGGGATGCCGGCGATGCCGAAGAGCGCGGCGACGCGGCCGGGGGAGATCGTGCAACTCGTCGGCCTGCGCCGCACGCCCGCGTTCCGCACCAACATCTCGCTGTTCAACCCGTCCACCGAAAGCGGGGTGGTGCACGTCCGGCTCTACCTCCAGCGCGGCGAGGTGGCGGGTGAGGAATCGTACCGGCTCGCGCCCGGCGGGGACCTGCAGCTCGTCGACGCCCTGCACGCCCTCGGCGTCCCGCGCGGCGAGCACGTGCGCGCGGAGGTGACGGGCACGGTCCCGTTCTTCGCCTTCGCCTCGGTGATCGACGCTCGTTCGGGCGCCCCGACGCTGGTGCCCGCGGCGCACTGAAACCGCCGGTCGGGACCGCGAAGGCCCGGCAGCGGTGGCTGCGGTCCGCCGACCGTGTCGCGCTTATACTTCGACCGTGGAGCCAGCGAACGGTGAGCGCGCGTCCGGCGGGTTGCGCCGCGTGCTGCGGCGCCAGTGGCGGCGGTTGCGGTACGCGGCCCGCCCGTCCGCGGTGCGGTTCATCTACGACCCGGCCTACGAGCGCAACATCTGGGGCGTGCCGCTCGACCCGCTGCGCGCCGACCGCATCCTGGCGTTCCTCGCCAACGAGCGGTTGATCCGGCGTGAGGAGATCTCGGTGCCGCAGCCCGCCGCGCTCAAGAACATCCTGCTGGTCCACGCGCCGGAGTATCTGGACGCGCTGCAGCGCCCTGAGACACTCACCGGGATCCTCGGCCTCGAGGTGAGCGACAGCGAACTTGACCAGGTGCTCGACCTGCAGCGGCTCATGGTCGGCGGCACGATCCAGGCGACGCGCTGGGCGCTCGCGGCCCGGTGCGCCGCGGTCAACCTCGGCGGCGGCTTCCACCACGCCGGGCGCCTGCGCGGCATGGGGTTCTGCGTGTTCAACGACCTCGCCGTGGCGATCGCGCGCCTGCGGCAGCGCGGATTCACCGAGCGGGTGCTCGTGGTGGACCTCGATCTCCACGACGGCAACGGCACCCGCGAGATCTTCGCCGGGGACCCGACGGTGCACACCTTCTCGGTGCACAACGACCATTGGGGAGACACCGAGGCGGTCGCGTCCACCAGCATCGCCCTCGGCGGCGGGGTCGGCGACGAGCTGTACCTCGGCACGTTGCTCAAGGCGCTGCCCCCGGTGGTCGAGTCGTTCCGGCCGGGCCTGGTGCTTTACCTCGCCGGCTGCGACGTCGCGAGCGACGACGCGATCGGCAACTGGAAGATCACGGCTGAGGGGATCTTCGCCCGCGACCGGTTCGTGGTGGCCCTCGTGCGCCGCCAGGGCGCGCGCCTGGTGGTGGTGCTCGGCGGCGGGTACGGCGACGCCGCGTGGCGTTACTCGGCGCGGTTTCTCGCCTGGCTTCTCGCCGGGTCGGCGATCGAACCCCCCGACAACGAGGAGCTGACCCTGATGCGCTTTCGCCAGATCAAGGCCACGCTCGACCCGGTGCGCCTGACCTCGACCACCGGCCATGGCGGCTGGGAGCTTACCGAGGACGATCTGGTCGGCATCCTCCCCGGCGTGCCGCGGCACACGCGCTTCCTCGAGTACTTCTCAAAGGTCGGGATCGAACTCATCCTCGAGCGCTTCGGGATCCTGCAGCAGCTCCGCGCTCGCGGGTTCAAGGCCCCGATCGTGCACCTCGAGCTCGAGCACCCGCTCGGCCAGACTCTGAAGATCTTCGGCAGCGCCGACCGCCGCGAGTTGCTGGTCGAGCTGCGGGTGCACCGGAGCACGCGCGCGGTCGTTGGCTGCGAGGTGCTCGAGATCGAGTGGCTGCTGCTGCAGAACCCGCGCGAGCAGTTCACGGGCAGCCGCGCCCCGCTGCCGGGGCAGCAACACCCGGGGCTCGGCATGCTCCGGGAGATCTTCGGCTGGCTGGTGGTGGTGAGCGAGACGCTCGCCCTCGACGGCATCGTGTTCCGGCCCAGCCACTACCACGTCGCGGCGCTGTTCCACCGCTACACCCGCTTCCTCGACCCGGCGGCGGAGGCGCTCATGCGGGCGCTCGAGCGCGTGCTGGCCGAGACGCCGCTCGAACCCGCGTCGCAGGCGGTCGAGGAGGGGCACGTGGTCCATGTTGCGACGGGCGAGCCGGTCCGCTGGGAGGGGTGGACGCTGGCGTTGGCCGCGACCGACCGGCTGCGGGCGCGCACCGAAGGGGACGCGTACGAGGACGCCGTGCGCGCGGCGACGCGCGACCTGCGCCTGGCGCTGGGCGAGGAGCCCCGGCAGTGAACGCCGGCCGCCGCCGTCAGCCGACGGCGCCGTAGGCGACGCCGTGGGGATGGTCCTCGCTTTTCCGGCGGCGCTTCTCGAGGTACATCCGGTCGTCGGCTTCGCGCAGCGCCGCCTCGGGCTCGCCGCTGGGTGCGAGGCTGGCGATCCCGACCGAGATGCGGCACGGCGGCGTGCCCTCCTCGCCCTCCGCGAGGTCGGTGCGCAGCTTCCCCACGCGCGTCCCGACGGCCTCCGGGTCGAGTCCGGGCGCGATGACGAGGAACTCGTCGCCGCCGAGCCGGAACAACCTGTCGTCGCTCCGGAAAGTGTGTCTTAGCGCGGCGGCGACCCGCAGCAGGCAGGCGTCGCCGGCGATGTGTCCGAAGCGGTCGTTGATGTCCTTGAAGTTGTCCACGTCGAGGAAGATCACGGCGGCGCCGGCGGCCCGCACCCGCTCCATCTCGTCGCGCAACCGGCGCCGGTTCGCCAGCGCGGTCAGCGGGTCGAGGTCCACGAGCTGCCGCAGGCTCTCCTGGGATACGAGCAGCTCCCGGTTGAGGTGCTCGAGGTGCTGCGAGGACGATCCCTCGATCACCACGAGGATCGCCAGCGCCATGAACAGCTCGGCCCCGGCGTCGAGGAACGGGGCGTACTGCGCCTGGCGAGCGAGCGCCGCGCCGCCCCACACCGTCGGGAGCAGCAGCGGCACGTAGTGGAGGAAGACCACGCCCTCCGCGAGCAGGGCGGTCCCCAGCCAGCGCGAGCGCGGTACGCGCGGTCGGCGCAGCACCCACACCGCGCCGGAGGTGAGGAAGACGCCGGCGAGGAGAGACATCCCGAGCTGGAGGATCTCGCGGGTTGGGGCGAGCAGGCCGAGGGCAAGGCTCCATGCGCCCACGGCCGCAACGATCCACCGCAGCCGGGGGGACTGGACGCCGCCGGGCCGGAAGTGGTTGCGGGTGCCGGTCAGCAGCAGGAGGACGTAGGCGGTCTTGAGCGCGACGTAGGCGGTGAGCGCCAAGCGCACGGCGGGCGGCGGCGAGAAGGTCGTTGCCAGGAACGCGGAGGTGACCGCGGCGGCGTCGGCGACCCACGCCGCCGCCCAGATGCGGACCTCCTGCAGGCGGATCGTCCGCATGAGGACGATAAAGAAGGCGGCCAGCAGCGTCGCGGTCCCGAGTTGGACCCCGAGCGACCAGCGCGCCAGCAGCTCGACCTCGGAGCTCACGGTGTCCGTCCCCCAGTCGTTGTCATAACGCCGGCCGCGCTCGAGCTATTCCTCGCTTCGTGGCTCCCTACGAACCGGTCTCGATGTGGGGCGCGCCCGCCGGGCGCGCGGTCGTTACAGCTCGATGTCGCTACGGCCCGCGAGTTGGTCGAGCGTCGTGACCGCGTGGCGCACGTGGGGGATCACGATCGAGCCGCCCACCACCAGCCCGACGTTGAGGGCGTCCACGATCTCGGGCGTCGTCCAGCCGGCCTTGACGCACTGGATGAGGTGGTAGTCCACGCAGTCGTTGCAGCGCAGGACGAGCGAGGCGACGAGGCCGAGCAGCTCCTTGACCCGTCCGGGGAGGGCGTCGTCCCGGTAGGCGGCGTCGTCGAGGTTGAAGAACCTCTTGATGCCGAGGTGGTCCTGCTGCAGGACCGACGCGTTGGCTGCCCGCCTTGCCGCGATGAACTCGTCGATGTCGCTCATGTCGCCTCCGCCCTGAGGCTTCAAGCTACCGCAACTCCGAGGCCGCTTCCAGTGGCGCCGGCGGCCCCGCCGCGCGCGGGGCCCCGCAACCGCTCCGGAGGTGACGGAGATCGCACGCTGTGCGGCGGTGTCGAGTACAATCACCGGCTGTGAAGCGTTTCCTCGCCCTCACCCTCGGTTGCCTCACGCTGGCCGCAACCATCTCGGAAGGTGCGCGCCCGGCGCCACGCCGGCGGCGGATGAGCCGCCCGGTCAACCTGGTCTGGTACGCCGAGGCCCTCGACGGACAGCCGGTCGAGGCGCGGCAGCCCGACGAGCCGATCAACCCGGCGTCGGTCGTCAAGATCGCGACCTCGCTGTGGTCGCTCGAGCGGCTCGGCCCCAATTTCCGCTTCGAGACGCGCTTCTTCGCCCGCGGCACCATCGACCCGGTGCGGCGGGTGCTGAACGGCGACCTCGTCGTGCAGGGGGGCGGCGACCCCGATTTTCACGTCGAGAACGCCTTCCTGGTTGCCCAGGCGCTCAACGAGCTGCACGTGGAGCGTGTCACAGGTTCCGTCATCGTCAACCGGCGGTTCTGGATGGGGTGGGAGAACGGTTCCGAGGGGCGGCAACCCGACCCGGTCAAACGCGGGATGCTGATGGCGACCCGGCTGCGCCAGGCTCTCGACCCGAGGCGCTGGAACGGCCCCACCAGGGCGGCCTGGCGCGAGTTCACGCTGCGCCGGAGCCTCATCGCGTCGCAGCCGCCCCGGGTCGTCGTCGCGGGCGGCGCCGGCGTCGACGGCGGGGCGGCCCCAGGCGAGATGCTCGTGGTCCACCGGTCGCAACCCCTGGCCGACATCCTGCGCCGTTTCAACTGCTACTCGAACAACGATATCGAACGCGTCGCCGCGAGCGTGGGCTCGGTTGACGACTTGGCCGCATTCGTGGCCGAGCGCTGCGGCGTGCCGCGCGAGACCGTCGAGCTGCAGACCGCCTCGGGCCTCGGCGAGAACCGCCTCACCCCGCGGTTGATCGTGCACCTGCTGCGGGAGTTCAAGAAGACCTGCGAGCGCCTGCACCTTCCGGTCGAGGCGCTGCTGCCGGTCGCGGGGTGCGATCCGGGCACCGTGAACCACCAGTTCCCGGAACTGGCCGACGGGCCCAACACCACGGCCGTCGTCGGCAAGACAGGGACGCTCACCACCACCGACGGCGGCATCGCCGTGCTCGCTGGGATCGCCCGCACCGGCCAGGGCGATCTGCTGTTCTGCGTGGCGGTGCCGCACGCGGGCGGCCAACTCAAAGGCGCGCGTCATGCCGAGGAAAAATGGGTGCTCGACCTGCTCGGCGCCCACGGCGGCGGCCAGCCCCGCCCGTGTGCCGGGATGCTCACCGCGCCCGATACCGGAGCCAGCGTCATCCTGCTTGGCGAACACGTGCTCCCGCCGCTCGGCGGGACCTCCTCGGTGACTCCACCCCCTCAGCCAACCGCGGCCGTGAACAGGTAGAAAGACGGAAGACGAAAAAGGGGAGAGGGAAGACGGGACGCGAGCTACCGTACCGCTCCTTGTCTTCCCTTTCCCATTTTCCTTCTACCCTCTTCCCTTCGCCCGTCCTGTCACATCTCGGGGCGGCCGGGGGTGGTGGCGGGGAGCGCACGGGTGCGCGCCCACGAGCGGATGGCTTTGATCTGCTCGGACATCGTGGTCGAGAGCGGCACGATCTGCCCCATCGCCGTCAGCAGGTCGCGCTCCTCGACGGGGCGGCCCTCGGCGTTGCACGCGATGCGGGCCGAAACCACGGCCTGCTCGATCTCGGCGCCGTTCCAGCCGCGCCCGGCGGAGGCGAGGAGCACGAGGTCGTACTTGCCGGGGTCGAGCGCCTGGCCGCGCAGGTGGATGCCGAGGATCTCCTTGCGTTCCTCCTCGTTCGGCAGCTCGACGAAGAACACCTGGTCGAAGCGCCCCTTGCGGATGATCTCGGCGGGCAGTAAGGCGATTCGGTTAGCGGTGGCCGCGACGAAGACGTCGGCGCGGTGCTCCTGCATCCAGGTCAGGAACGTCGAGAAGATCCGCGTCATCGAGCCGGTCGCGCCCTCGGAGTAACCGGCGACCCCCATCTCGATCTCGTCGATCCACAGCACCGCCGGCGCCACCGCTTCGACGGCTTCGAGCGCGCGGTGGAACACCCACTCAGGCGAGCCCTGCACCCCCGCAAACACGAGGTTCATGTCGAGGCGGAAGAGGGGGAGCTTCCACTCTGTCGCGATGACCTTCACCGCCAGCGACTTGCCGCACCCGGACATGCCCATCAGCAGCACGCCCTTCGGCCGCGGCAGCCCCTGGGCCATCGCCTGCGGCGTGAACAGGGAGGCGCGCTGGCGCACCCACACCTTGAGCTGGTCGAGGCCCCCGAGGTCGCCAAGGCTCCTGATCGGGGGGACGAACTCAAGAATCCCCTCCTTGCGCATGATCTGCTCCTTCTCGGCGAGCACCTCGGCCATGAACGCGTCGTCCACGGTCTGGTGGCGCGTGAGAAGGCGCCGCAGCAGGCTCTCGACCTCGAGCAGCGACATCCCCCGGAGCGCGCCGATCAGGATCTGGGCGCGGTCGGGGTCGGCGGTCCGGCTGGTCTGCTGCAGGACGGCGGCGACGACCGCAGCGACCTCGCTCTCGTCGGGGAACAGCGAGGTCACGACGTAGGTCAGCGGCTTCATCTCGTACGGCACCTCGCCCTCGGGGGCGAGCGTGAAGAGGAACCGGCCGGTGTTGCGGATCGCGGCCGCGGTGTCGCGCAACCGCCGGAGCAGCGGACGGTTCCCCGGCAGCAGCGCCTGTAGGTCTTTGAAGACGTAGAAGCCGCGCGGTCCCTGGGTTTCCAGCCAGCGCAGCGCGGTGATCGGGTCCTCGGTGCCGGGCTGGCCGGTGAGGCCGTCGAGGCAGTTCCAGGTGACCACCGGCAGCGGCTGCGGCTTGGCGCCGGCGGCGAAGCGCTGAATCAACCGCTCGATGCGGTCCTCCTCGTTGGACAGGACCATGATCAGGGGGTAGGCGCTGGCGAGCGCCGTGTGGATCTGTTCGACGGTGGTGGCCATGCCACCATTGTAGAAGACCTTGCCTGACCTGGCGCCGCCCGGGGGCGCCGCCGATAGCGGACCATCTGCGTTGTCGGGCAGCGGCGGTTCGGGTCCTCACGTAGCCTGCGGCTACGCTCCGGTCCGACCGCCTTGCCCTCCTAGCAGCTGGCCCACTCTCGGCGGCGCGGCTACACGCCCCAAGTGGCGAGGCCCTGCCTGCGGTGGAGCGGTCGTCCTCGAGGGAGGGGTTCGAGGCCGCGCGGCCTGCGGCCGGCGCGGCCCGGTCAGGCGGGGGGCGCGACCACCGCGCGCTTCTGTTGCATCTGTAGCGGCGTTTGCTTACAAACGCCGGTCTTACCCCCGTGGATCGGGTACCGGACCGCTGGTTCCGGCAGCGTGGCTGCACGCCCCAAGTTGCGGCGCCCTGACTTTGGTGGAGTGGTCATCCGGCCCGCTCGCGGCGGCGGGCCTACCCGGCGCTCGCGAGAGCACTGTTTGCGGGCCGACCGTTTGCTACACTCCGCTGTCGTCGCGGTTGTTGTTGTACCGAGATGCCGGAGTGGCGGAATGGCAGACGCGCGACTCAAGACCCTGACATCTGGCGAAACCCACCGCCCCCGCGATTATCGAACCCGCCGGCGGTCATGGGCCGGTCGACCGTTTGCTACACTCCACGCGCCGCACCGCTGTAGAGGTTTCAGGTTGCCGGAGTGGCGGAATGGCAGACGCGCGGGACTCAAAATCCCGTATCCGCAAGGGTGTGAGGGTTCGACTCCCTCCTCCGGCACCACGACCTTTCGTCCGAACGGGCTCCCTCTAACCTCGGGGCTCGGCCGTCTGCAGCGCGGCGGCGACCTGCGGCGGGCTCGCCTTGGCGACGTCAAACACCGTGGCGCTGGCGAGCGACCAGCGGGCAACGACGGCATCCAGGCATTCGCGACGGACGACGAGCAGGATCGGGGTGGCGCCCCCAACGAGACCGTCGAGTTCGTGTGACCAGCCGGCGCCGCGCAGCTCCCACGGGCCAACCTCGTCCACCACGATGATGTCGGCCTCGCTGGCCGAAAGGGCGCTGCGGCCGAGGGCCAGGCCGGCGGGGTCGACCCAGAACGAGCCCTCGCCGCGCCAGCCGTCGTGCGGTTCGCGGCACGCCAGAAACCGCCTTGCCCCGGTGGCGAGATCGACGACGTCGAACGAGAACCGGGCGCCGTCGCGCCATGCGCCCGGGGCGAGGATCCCGCCAACCCGCCGGCCCGAGGCGCGCAGGAGCTCGACCGTGGCGGCGGCGAGCGTGGTCTTGCCCGACCCGCGCTCGCCGGTCACGACGGCGATGGTCGCTCGCTCTGGCGGGCGAGCGAGTCGTTCCACCAGCGCGTCGAGCCGCGGCAGCATGGAGGCGGCCGCGGCGCCGGGGTTGCGGACGAGCTCGCGCGCGGAGGGGACCGACGCGATGACCTCCGGCAGGGTCGCGAACGCCGCCTCGGTGGCGTCGAGCAGGGCGCCGGCGCCGTGATGCCCGAGCCAGGCGCGCAGCCCCGGGTGGGTCAGCTCGACGTCGATGGCCGCGAAGCAGGCGGCGACGAACATCGCCCGCAACGTCATCTCCATACCGACCGCGAGCGCGACCGGTAACGCCGCGCCGGAGCCGAACTTCATCACCGCCGTCGCGGTGAGCGTGATCGTCAGCACGCCGATCCAAAAGCCCGGCCGCATGAGCCGGCGCAGCGCGGCGCGGTAGCGCAACGCGGCGGCGGCGACAAAGACGGCCATGCCGGCGGCTGCGGCCGGAAGCGGCACGCGCGAGAGGGCCACGAGGCCCAGCGGCAGCGCGGCGAGCAGGAACGCGAGCATGGGCAATGAAGGCGCGGCCGCGGTCGCCGGGCGGGCCGGGCGCACCGGAAGCGACGAGCCGCCCCGTGCCGCCGGTCCTCCGGCGGCACAGTGGCCGCCGGCCCGCCAGCCGGTAAGTGCGGCGGCAACCCCGACGGCCATGTTGACCAGGGCGAGGGCGGCGATCGGGCCCACGGCGCCGAACGGCATCGGGCCGAGCTGCTGCGCGGCCGACCCGACGAGCTGGCGGTACACCTCGACGAGGTTCGTCCCGTAGCTGAGGAGCAGGCTCAGGAGGAGGTGGAGGAACGTCCAGGACATCGCCAGGACGCCGCCGATCACGCACCCGAGCAGCCCGCCGCGTCCGATGGTGAGGCCGGCCTCGAAGGCAAACCCCTCCATGCTGATCGCCAGCATCGGGCCGAGCAGCACGGCGCTGGGCGACGCCGATTTCATGATGGCGGCCACCAGTCCGGCACGCCAAACGACCCCGCGCCCGCCCCACCTGCGCTGCGCGCCGGAGAGCAGGAGCACCGCGATCGCCGTCAGCGCGTGACCTCGGAACGGGACCTTGAGGTTGTGCAGGAAGCTGCCGAGGACGATTTCCGACGTCGCCCACAGGCTTCCGAGCGCGGCGGCGCGCAGCCACTTCGGGTTGCTTCGCCACCGTCCCGCGGCCGCCGTCACGCCCATCCGCTCTCCACTGCTCGCGGACGATACCACGGCCCCCGCGCCAGCGACCGAGGCGGACGTTGCTGAATTCCTGCCTCTCTTGCGACCGCGCCGGAGATCGTTACACTGTCGATGTTTATCAAGTACTTGACAACAGGGTTATGTAGCGATATAAATTGCATCGGTAAATGGTCGAGTAAAGAGCTCGGCCTGATTTTTGGGTCGCTTTGTGAAGTGGTGCACAAGGAACCTGAGGCACCGGGCGTAGGGCGCCGGTGCATGCGGGGAACCCAGCGGTGACTTGGGGGGCGGACGTTTTGAAAGGAGAGGAAGCGATGCGTTACGTGTTGGCAGGGGTGCTCATGCTCGCTCTTGTGCCTACTTTCACAATGGCACAGACCCAGAGCAACGACGACGGAGCGGCCGGACTCCGCAAGGACATCCAGGAGCTCGAGAACCGGCTCGACAAGGTGGAGCGAACCTCCGCCATGGACCGCATCCGGTTCTCGGGGGACTTCCGGTTCGAGGCGCACTCGATCCAAGCGTCCATACCGGACCACTACGACGGGATGATGTTGCAGAACGGCCTGGTGAACACGATCTTCTACTACGGCGCCACCGGGCAGCTGCCGAGCAGCCCGAGTGCCGTCAACCAGTTCATCGGCCAGCACTACGCCGATTACCTGTACTTCACCAACAACCTGACGTTCAACCAGCTCAAGGGGTATATGGGGATGTTCCCGGCGGCGATGCAGCAGCAGCTCATGGGCTCGCTGATGCCGGGCGCGTTCGTCAAGGGCTACGACGTCAACAACTCGATGATGTACACGAGCCGGTTGCGCCTCTCGATGTCAGCCGACGTAGCAGAGAACGTCTCGTTCGGTGGCCGGCTGGCGATGTACAAGGTGTGGGGCGACTCGACCGGCGTGCAGGTGTTCAACGGTCAGGCCAACACCTTCAACATCGACGGGACCACCACGACGGTGCCGAACTCGGACATCCTCCGCGTCGAGCGCGCCTACTTCGACTGGAAGGACGTCGGCGGGCTGCCGATGTACATCTCGATCGGTCGGCGTCCCTCCACCGGTGGGCCGCCGATGAACCTCCGTCAGGACGAGCTGCGCGGCGGCACGCCGATGGGCTCGCTCATCGACTTCCAGTTCGACGGCATCACGATCGGGTACCACCTCTTCGAGCAGTCGACGTTGCGCCTCTGCTACGGCCGCGGCTACGAGTCGGGGTTCGGCAACGGCGAGGTCCTCCAGCAGCCCGCAGACCGGCTCAAGGACGCCGATTTCCTCGGCGTCAACTGGGACATCTGGAGCAACGACAGCATGCTGGTCCAGACCACGATCGCGAAGGCGTTCAACCTCACCGACGGCTTCAACGGCCTGATCGTGCTTCCCAACAACCCACTCACCGGAGCCCCGATCACAGCGCCGGTGGTGATGCGCTATACCCCGTCGGCGAACATCGGCGACATGGACATCGCGGGGCTCGTGGTCCAGCGTTCGGACGGCCCGTTCGACTATTTCGTCAACGTCGATTACATGAAGAGCCACCCCAACGGCATGACCACGCCGTTCGGCGGGCTGTTCTGCGATCCGTTCGAGACGCCGGAGCCGCACAGCGGCACGATGGTCTACGTCGGCGGCCGCTACACGCTGCCCAACGAAAAGACGATGATCGGCCTCGAGTACAACCAGGGCTCGAAGTACTGGTTCAACTTCACGCCGTCGCAGGACGACATCATCGCCCCCAAGACCGACACCCGCGGCAAGGTCGTCGAGGCGTACGTCATCCATCACATCGCGCAGAAGTTCCTCGTCAAGCTCGCCTATATCAACTACACCTACGACTACTCGGGCTCGGGTTGGCAAATCGGCGCGCCGAAGAAACTCAACTCCACGCCGGTCCTCGGCTTCCCGACGTACGACAAGGCGCAGATGCTCACGCTTTCGATGACGGCAAGGTTCTAACGGCAGGGAACAGGGCACCGGGCACCGGGGACCGGAACAAACGTCCGGTCCCCGGGCCAAGCCGGGAGAGTGGCCGGCAGGCCACGAAGGGAGACATGGAATGAGAGGCAAGACCTGGACTGCAACGTTTATCGCGATCGCCGCGTTCACGGCGGCCGTGGCACTGGCAGGCGGCAGCGAGACCAAGGGGAAGTTCTTCTTCAAGAAGAACTGCAAGACCTGCCACACCAAGGGCGCCAAGGGGGGCGAGGTCACGCCGCTCACCAAGACGCAGGAGCAGTGGCAGCGCTACTTCAAGACGGGGACGCACAACAAGGAGACCGAGAAGCTCTCGACCTTCCTCACCCCCGAGCAGATGACCGACGTGCAGACGTTCCTCGTCAACCACGCGGCCGATTCGCCGCAGCCCGAGACCTGCGGCGGCTGATGCCGTTGTGCGGGACGACCGACCGCTCCGGTGACCGGGGCCCGGCGCGCAATCGCCGGGCACCCGGCCGGCCGGGGTGGGGGTCGCGAGGGGTAGACGCCGGTTGAGCTGGCTATCAGGGGAAAGGGGAGCATCTTCATGAACAGCATCGGTCGGAACGCGTGCCGCGCGCGGCGGGGCCTCGCACTTGCAACGACGCGAGTGCTCGCGGTCAGCGCGGCGTTCCTGGTTGCGAACCTGGCGTCCACGATCGTGAGAGGCGCGGCGCCTCTGGCCGAGCCGCCCCGGATCAGCCACCCGCTTCTCGTTCTCAAGGACGCGGCGGGGAAGAACGTCCTGGAGACTGGTGAGCCGATCAGCACCCGGCAGACCTGCGGCGGTTGCCACGATTACGACTTCATCACCGACAGCTTCCACTTCCAGCAGGGCAAGAACGAGATGAACGCGAAGCTGCTCGCCTCCCATGGGATCGCGCCGTTCAACTCGTCGCCAGGCATGTTCGGGAAGTTCTCCATCATCCCCAACCGGCAGTTGACCCACGCCGGGCTCGCAGACGTCTCGGATTACGACATGAGCCAGCCCGAGTGGCTGACCAAGTGCGGCGTCTGCCATACCGGCGGGGGCATCTCGGAGGTCGACCTCGCCGGCCACCGCTTCCTTACCCCGGAGGCCAAGGCGAACGGGTCCCTCGACCCCAGCTACACGGTCAGGGATCGCGTCTCCGGCAAGGTCGTCCCGTGGGACTGGGCCAAGAGCGGGGTCGCCGAGAGCGAC
>Ga0209385_1000299_pt1 | contig 19730 bp, 16 predicted proteins | sample NGEPerB_FD_184506 | JGI IMG/M metagenome (GOLD analysis project Ga0209385, IMG submission 184506) | Arctic peat soil microbial communities from the Barrow Environmental Observatory site, Barrow, Alaska, USA - NGEE PermafrostAB12-B... | ecosystem: Environmental > Terrestrial > Soil > Wetlands >... | reverse complement strand
TCAATGGACGTCCGCGCGCGACCCTCGGTTACATGACACCATTAGAGAAGTTCACCGAGCTCGTTGCGCTCACCAATTGAAACCGCCGTGTCTCCGACTGGCGGCTACGACGATGGTCGGATTGAAAGCGACTTGTGAGGTCTGGGGAACCACTGGCGGTTCACTGACTGATCAGGATTCGTATCGGAAATTCGGTTGACGGAATTGTCACTTCGCATAGGCAGCCCTCAACGGCCGCGCCATCGCCGAGACCAAGAGCGCGAATCCGCTCAGCCGCCCTCGAGCTTCTCAGCCCAGCTTAAGGACTTATCACGATCGTCTTCGAAAGAACAAGGCCCCCCCGACAACGAACGCGACCAAGACGACGACTACCACCCAACTAAGCGAACCAAAATTGCCACTTGACACGATAGTTCTCCCTCAAATCGAAGCGGTCGCGAGTAGTACTTTTGATGATGAAACGTAACATTTGAAAAGAGGAATCACTCCACGTAACTCATACAACAGAGCTAATTTTCATAGTAGCGGGTGACTGGATTTGTGCAATCTGTTCGGGTCGCATTTTCACATCGTAGAGCGCGAATTGATCTGTAAGCGATAATGGACCTCTGGATGCGTTCCCTGATGCTCCTATGACTGACAAGTCGCTGGCCCGACGCAACAGTTCTGCAACCTTGCACTGGCGCATTGACCCTCTCCAGGTCTGATCCACCTTGTACCGCCCCACGTTGCAGACTCACCCATCTGAACGAATTCGATCTCGGGACTCTTAGGATTTAGAGGTGAACCCTTCGTCCGTCTTCAAGGTGGTCTTGAAAGTCCTTGGTCCGGTTCTGCTGGGCTTCGGTACGATCTTTCAGCCCAAGGCCAATTTGACCGACCACTGGTCGACGAGTCCACAAATCTCGATCCAAATCGAAGTGTCGGTAGACGAGTCCGGCAATCCTCCGTGGCCAGACGAAGACGGTTGGTTGAAACTCAAAGCGACTGCCGCTTGAGAGAAATCATGAGCGAACATGCACTGAGAACAACATCCAGTGTCGGAGGCGGGACTTGAACCCGCACGCCCCTAAGGGCACCAGCCCCTCAAGCTGGCGCGTCTGCCTATTCCGCCACTCCGACGCGAATCTCCACTTTAGCCGCTTCAACAAAGAGCAGGAGTGGCTCAACTGTGCGAAATCGAGATGCTGTTCCAATTGGTCTCTTGATCGAGGAACCCCGAAACGGAGAGGCTTCCAACGACTCCACCAATTGAACTCGACCATTCCTCTAGGGACGGAGATGTGAAGAGTGGTCGGACCCAAAACGACGTCATGATCGATTGATCGAGCAGTAACCAGGTGGTGTTTGCAGCCACGGGATTGAAGTTGCTGCTCGCGCTCTCGAAGAGTGTGGTCATAGGCGATGATCTGATTCCGCTGGGGAAGGTGTCGGCGTAGGCCGGACCACTCCACGATCGCGCCGTGTACAAAGGGGCGGTGAGCGTCGGACGGGTGAAGATCGCGGCGTCGACCACGTTGGTGGCGGCCATCTGCGCCGCCACTTCATCGCTCTTCACGACTTCCTCGGTGGCAGTGATGCCCGCGTTGTGCCACTGACTGACGACGAGCGCGGCCGTCGCGTCGTCGACTGCACTGGGGCCAACCGCGAGTCGCAACTTGAGCGCTCCCCCGTTGGCGTTAGCCCAACCCGAAGAACTGTGGCGAAACGCGGCCGCGCGCAGCGCGTTGAAGGCGCAGGGGCGACAGTCAACTAGACTCGGAACCGGACCGCTGGTCGAGGGAACCGTCGTCGTCGTGGTCTGGGTCGAAGGACCGCTGCCACCGATTCCCGGATAGGCGCTCTGGCCCTGCGAGAAAGTCGCCGACGCCGCGATCGAAGGTGAGAAGGTCACTGCGCCAAACAGTTGATTGATAAGCGTCTGACGGTTGAGCGACCAGCTCAGTGCTTCACGAACCGCGAGCGACCTCGTGAGCGGACTATGTGGCGCAAAGGTGATCTCTTCGATGTTGCTCGAGGTGCCGATATGACTCAAAACCGAAGGGTGAGCACTGAGCGCTTGTTCCTGGGCGCGGTTGACGACGAGGGAGTAGTTGGCGAACGGCGTCGTCGAAGAGGAGGGGATGACGCCACTGGTCGTCAAGATGACGCGTCCGAAGCGATTCGGGTCGTTCGGCCACTTCGGGTTCATCGTGAGCACGATCCGTGAAGCCGTCACGTTGGTCACCCCGTACGGACCCAGGGACGGGTTGCTCGTCAGGTTTGTGAGTGCGCATCCCGGTTCGACGCCGCGGGCCTCGACGTCGCGAAAGAGAAGGTTCCAGTTGGCGTAGGTTGAAGCGAATACGGCGGTCACCTTTAGCGCGTGATCGCTCAACGTCAAGGCCTTGATCGCGCGGTACCCGTCACTCTGGACACTTGCCAAGACGCGCGCGCGCAGCCACCAGGCGACCAGGTCGCGACCGTCGAAGACCGTGCCGTTGCTCCAATGCTGTCGGGGTGCGATCGTGTACACCACGGTCTCAGGCTGCAGTGACGTCAACTCGGCCGAGGCGAGCGAACCGCCCTCACCCGCCAGACTGCCGAAACTGTTCGTGAGAAACGCGGAGGGTCGAATGAGGTCGAGGACGGCATTGGACGTGGGATTGGCACCCGCGTCGAGGAACGAGCAACCGTTGAACGGCCCGGGCAGTGAAACGGTGATCGTTCGCGCGTTGTCGCTCAACGACGGCGGCGCCGCGGCGTTGGCGGCTTCGAAGCGGACGAGGACGCCGGCGAGGACGAGGAGGGCGAAGGAGACTCGAGCAAACGATCCGCGTGGGATCATGGCACCTACTGCAAACGCAGGTCGAGCGCCAACGTGGCGAACGTGAAGATCAGCGCCACGGCGACGGTGATGCGGTCGAGGTTGCGCTCGACGACCGTGGAACCAGCGGCGGCGGCGCCCAAACTGCCGCCCATTAGGTCAGAGATGCCTCCGCCGCGTCCCGAGTGCAGCAGCACGAGAAAGATCAGCGCGATTGCTGACACGGCCTCTACCGCGACGAATGACCAGGTGAACATTACAACCTCCGATTAGCGCTTTCCAGCGTAGCAGTCGTTGGCCGCCTGCACTATGGCGAGGAACGATTCGGCCTTCAGGCTCGCCCCACCGACCAGGAAGCCGTCGACGCCTCCGTCGCCCACCAGTGACGCTGCGTTCTCGGCGTTGACCGATCCGCCGTAGAGAACGCGACTGGCGGTCATCGAGAGCCGCCCGAGTACGCGCCGGATGAAGTGGGTCATGGCGCTCACCTGCTCGAGCGTCGCCGTCACGCCGGTGCCGATCGCCCAGATCGGCTCGTACGCGACGGTCACGAGCGGGCGGAGACTGTCGTCGAGACCCTGCAGCGCCCTTTCGAGTTGGGCCTGGACGAACGGCTCTTGTTCGTCGTCGTCGCGCACACTGGCGTCCTCGCCGACGCAGAGCACCGCGTTGAGTCCGCTCTTCGCGCTGGCGCGAAGGGTCGCGGCGACGACCACGTCGTCCATGGCGTACATCGAACGGCGCTCGGAGTGGCCGACGAGGACCCACTCGACCCCGAGTCGCTTCAGCATTGAGGTGCTGATCTCGCCGGTGTGGGCGCCGTTGTCGTGGGCGTTCACGTGCTGGGCCCCCACCGCGACCGGGACCCGCTCGGAGGTGACCACCGAGGTGACGCTGCGGATGTCGACGAAGGGCGGCACCAGCACGACGTCGACGTGCTCGGCCGCCTTCACTTTCAGCATCACGCCGATCTGCTGGGCGAGATGGACCGATTCGACGAAGTCGAGGTTCATCTTCCAGTTGCCGAGCACGAGCGGCCGGGTGGCGCCACTCATCAGGGAAAGGGGCTCTCTCGAAGCGCCACGAGGCCCGGGAGGTCGCCGAGTTCGACGAACTCGAGCGACGCCCCTCCACCGGTTGAGACGAAACTCACCTGGTCCTCGAGGCCGAACTCCTGCAGCGCGGCGACGGAGTCGCCTCCACCGATCACCGACACGGCGCTCGAGGCGGCAACCGCTCGCGCGACCGCCTCGGTGCCCGTCGCGAACCGGGGATCCTCGAAGACACCCACCGGACCGTTCCACAGGATCGTCGCCGCCGAGGCGATGGCCTGTTCGAAGGACGCGACGGCTTCGGGTCCGATGTCGAGTCCCTCGAAACCGTCGGGGATGTTCGGGCCGAAGTAGACCGGTTCGTCAGGTCCTCCGTCGCGGCCAAACGGTTGGCCGTCGGCGAGTCCACGCGAGTCGGCCGGGATGAGCACGTTGCCCGCGTCCATCAGGCGCGCGCACTCTGCGAGATAACGGGAGTCGAACAGGGACGATCCGATGGTGCGACCCTGGCTCGACTCGAACGTGTACGCCATGCCGCCACCGACGACGACGGTGTCGGCCTTCTGGGCGAGGACCTTGACGATGCCGAGCTTGTCGGACACCTTCGCGCCACCGACGATCGCCACGAAGGGTCGCGCCGGACTGTCGAGCAGCAATTGCAGCATCGAGACCTCACGCCGTAGGTTGGGACCGGCGGCACTGGGCACCATCATCGGGGGCACCATGATCGAGGCGTGGGCGCGGTGCGACGCGCTGAAGGCTTCGTTGACGTAGTAGTCGAACCCGGCGATCAGCGACTCACCGAAGGCCCGGTCGTTGCTCTCCTCACCGGGACTGAAGCGAAGGTTCTCGAGCAGTTCCACGCCACTGCAGAGCTCGTTCAAGCGCTCGCGAATGGGCGCAACGCTGAACTCGGCGACGACCTGGCCCTTCGGCCGCCCGAAGTGCGTGCACGCCACGACCTCGGCACCGCGACTGAGCAGATCCTCGAATAGCGGGATCGTGGCGCGGATGCGAAAGTCGTCACCGATCTGCACGCGGCCGTCGACAACGCTGACCGGACAGTTGAAGTCGACACGCACGAGGACGCGCCGGTGATGGAGGTCGCCCCAGCGCTCGAACGAGGGAAGTTCGCTCACGGCGCTTACTGGCCGATGTAGCGGGTCAGGTCTACCAGCCGATTGGAGTAACCCCACTCGTTGTCGTACCAGCCAAAGATCTTCACGAGGCTCTTCTCCTCATCGATGCGCTGGACCATCGTCATCTGCGAGTCGAACGTGCACGACGCGGGACTGCCGACGATGTCCGAGGAGACGATGAGGTCCTCGGTGTAGACGAGCACGCCCTTCAACGGGCCCTCGGCGGCGGCCTTGAAGGCGGCGTTGATCTCCTCGACGCTCGTCGAGCGCACGATCGCGGTGAAGTCGGTGATGCTGCCGTCGGGGATCGGCACCCGCAGCGACGTCCCGTCGAGACGGCCCTTCATCGACGCGAGCACCAGGCTGGTGGCCCGCGCGGCGCCCGTCGAGGATGGCACGATGTTGATCGCGGCGGCGCGCGCACGGCGCAGGTCCTTGTGGGGCAGGTCGAGCAGGTTCTGGTCGTTGGTGTAGGCGTGCACGGTCGTCATGAGACCGGCGTCGATGCCGAGCGCGTCGTCGAGGACCTTGACCATCGGGACAAAGCAATTGGTGGTGCACGAGGCGTTACTCACGACGTGGTGGGTGTCACGGTCGTAGGTCCCCTCGTTCACGCCCATGACGAACGTCGCGTCGGCGTCGCTCGCCGGCGCGGAGATGATCACCTTTCGCGCCCCCGCGGCCAGGTGCACCGCGGCGCCATCACGACTCGTGAAGTGCCCGGTCGACTCGATGACGACGTCGACGCCGAGTTCCTTCCAGGGCAGGCCCTGGGGGTCGCGCTCGGCGAAGACCTTGATGCTTCGATTACCTACGGTCATCTCTCCCGGTCCGACGCTCACGGCGACGTCGAGACGACCCTGGGTCGAGTCGTACTTCAAGAGATGCGCGTTGGTCTCTGGCGAGGTCAGGTCGTTGATCGCCACCACGTCCACGTCGGGGTAGGACAGCGACGCACGCAGGTATCCCCTGCCGATTCGTCCAAAGCCATTGATTGCCACGCGTGTCGCCACTTGCTTCTCCTCTTGTAACCGGTCTTCAATCATCGCATTTGCGCGAGGACTGCCTTCGCCAATTTTTGCACATCGTGGACGAGGCCATTTTCGCGCGCGATATCAGCCACCGTCGTCGGCAGTGAGCAGGTCTGCATGGCAAAGACGCTTCGCTCGTCAACGAGCACGAGGCGCGGACGTACGCCGTGCTCGCCCAGCGCGTCGACGTGATCCGAAAGGCTGTAACCGGACGTCTCGGGGACCTGTTCGTGCAGGTTGGCGACGTAGATCGTGCACGCGTTGGTGCCGGCGAGGGCCTGCAGGATGCCCGGCACCGCGCACGCGGCGAGCACGCTCGTAAAGAGCGACCCCGGACCGATCAGGATGAGGTCCGCTCGTTCGATCGCCTCGACGGCCGAAATCGGCGCCGCGGCGTTGGCCGGTTCAATGCTGATGCGCCGGATCGAGGACGACCGTGCGACTTCGCTCTGGCCCCGCGCGGGACCCTCGTCCGTGCTCGCGAGCAGTACCACGCCGTCACAGCTCGCCGGGATGATCATGCCCGTGACGCCCATGAGTGACGCGACCTCGCGCACCGACTCCTCCAGGTCCCCGGTCGCGTCCAAGAGTCCGACGAGCAGCAGATTGCCCACCGTGTGTCCGCTCAGCTCACCGGCGCTGAAGCGGTGCTCGAAGGACCTCGTGAGTGGATTGTCGGGGTCGCCCAGTGCCTCGAGGCACTTGCGCAGGTCCCCCACGGCCGCCACGTCGAGGTCGGCGCGCAACCGTCCTGACGAACCTCCGTCGTCGGCGACCGAGACGACGCCGGTCACGTCACTGGAGAGCAGGCGCAGCGCGCGCAACGAAACGGCCGTTCCGTGGCCCCCACCGACCGCGACGACCCTCATCGAGCAATGTCGCGGTGAAAGACGGCGTTGGTGATGTTGAGGCGCCGACGGATCTCCTCGGCGATCGCGACCGACCGGTGCCGCCCACCGGTGCAGCCGATCGCCACCGAGAGGTACGACTTGCCCTCTTTGGCGAACGCCGGGATCTGCCATTCGAGCAGGTTGACGACGTCGTGCAGGAAGTGTTGGGCCGGCTCTTGTTCGAGCACGTAGTTCGCCACCGCTTCGTCGAGACCCGACAGAGGACGCAGTTCATCGACCCAGTGGGGATTGGGCAGGAAGCGACAGTCGAACACGAGGTCGACGTCACGCGGGATGCCGTTGGAGTAACCGAAGGAGACGAGCGACACGCGTAGCGAGTCCATGCTGTTGCGTTCGGTGAAGATCTCGACGATCCGCGAGCGCAACTGGTTGGTGTTGATCGAACCGGTGTCGATCACCAGGTCCGCAGCGTCTCGAATGGACTGCAGTAGGGCGCGCTCGCCGGCGATTGAGTCGGCGAGCGTCGGTGCCGGGAAGGGGTGACGCCGACGGTTGCCCTCGAAACGATGGATCAGCACGTCGTCGGGAGCGTCGAGGAAGAGGATCTTGGCGTTCTCGTGCATGTGCTGGAGCTCTTTCTCCACGGCCAGCAGCGCGTCGGGCTGGACCCGACCGGAACGGCCGACGATGAAGGCGACCCCGGCGTAGTCGAGTGAACCGGCGGAGGCGAGTTCGCCGACGCGCACGATCAGTTCGAGTGGCAGGTTGTCGATGACGAACCAGCCGAGGTCCTCCAGCGCGGCCGAAACCGTCGAGCGCCCGGCGCCCGACATTCCCGTGACCAGCAGGACCTCACTCATCGCGCGCGCTCTCCTTCTCGGGACGGGGTGGGCTGGGCGCCCGTAAGTGATCGTAGAGCCTGCGCGCGACGTCGCCCGGGAGCCACGCCAACCCCTCGAGCTCCTTCAGGTTCGCTTGGCGAAGCCCGTCGAGCGATCCGTACTGCACCAGCAACCGATCGCGTCGGGCCGGACCGAGTCCCTCGACACCCTGGAGCGAGGAGGCGACCATGGACTTGCCGCGCTTGCTGCGGTGAAAGGTGATGGCGAAGCGGTGGGCTTCGTCACGGATTCGTTGGACCAAGTACAGACTCTCCGAACCTCGCTCGAGCACGATGGGAGCGTTGCTCGACGGTCGGTACAAGAGCTCTTCGCGTTTGGCGAGCGCCACCAACTCGACCTTGCCGGCGAGTCCCACGCTCGCCGCGGCCTTCTGGGCGGCGTGCAGCTGGGGCAGTCCCCCGTCGATGATGATCAGGTCCGGCCGACGGAACTTCGTCGACGTCGCTTCATCATTCCAGTGCATCAGGCGGCGTCGAACGACCTCTTCCATCGCGCCGACGTCGTCGTTGCCCAGCACCTCTTTCACGTTGAAGTGCCGGTAGTCGCTCTTCTTTGCGAGACCGTCCTCGAAGACCACCATCGAGCCGACGTAGTTGGTCCCCTGGAGATGACTCATGTCGAAGCACTCAACACGGTAGGGCGGTTGGACGAGGTTGAGCGAGCTGCCCAGTTCCTGGAGCGCCCGAGAGCGCACGTTGTGGTCGCTCTGTCGACGCAATGAGTCGCGACCAATCACGGCCCGCGCGTCACTGGTCGCCAGCTCGAGGACCTTTCGACGACGCCCCCGCTGGGGGGCCACGACGTCGACTGACTTCATTCGCTTCTCGGCGAGGTAGGCCCGCACCAACCCCGTGGCGCTCTTGGCGGCCCCGACAACCAAGACTGGCGGCACCGAGGGCGCGTCGGGATAGAGGTCGGGCAGCAGGCCCTCGAGGATCTCCTCGTCACTCTCGTCCATCGATCGATCGATGAGGTGGACACTTCGTCCAATGATCCGTCCGAAGCGCACCCGGAAGCGCACGACCGCGGCGCGTCCTCCGTCCGTCGCGATCGCGACGACGTCGAGATCGGAGTGGTTGTCGAGTACCACGCTCTGCTCACCGGCCGCGCGCTCGAGAGCCGCGAGTGCGTCGCGCGCCTTGGCCGCCGATTCGTAGTGCTTCTCCTTGGAGGCATCGCTCATCCGTTCTTCGAGCAGTCGACGAAGCTGACGGACGTCACCTTCGAAGAACCGCACCCAGGCGGCCATCAGCTCGTGATAGCCGTCGCGGTCGATAGCCCGTACGCACGGTCCCGAGCACTTGCCGATGTCGAACAGCAGACAGGGCCGACCGATCCGTTCGTGGTAGTTGAACTTGTGCTTGGTGCACGACCGGAGCGGAAACGCCATTATCAGTTCGTCGATGGTCGAGCGCAGGGCCCGCACGTTGACGAACGGGCCGAAATAGCGCACGCCCTTCTGATGTGACGAGCGCGTCACGATTGGCGCGGGAAAGTCCGCGCGCAGGTCGAGCGCGACGAAGGGGAAGCTCTTGTCGTCCTTCAGGCGCATGTTGTAGCGCGGCTGACTTGCCTTGATCAACTCGTTCTCGAGGATCAGTGCGTCGATCTCGCTCGGCGTGACGATCCACTCGACGCTGGTCGCTTCAGCCATCAGCGCCTGGGTCTTCACGCTGAGTCCGTCGGCGCGTTGGAAGTAGTTGGTGAGTCGCTGGGCGAGTGAGCGGGCCTTACCCACGTAGATGATCGTGCCGGCCTCGTTGCGAAAGAGATAGCAGCCGCTGAGACGAGGGATGCCCGAAGGCTTCGCCAGCACTACGAGCCGCCTCGCGTCCGTTCGAGTACCTCGCGCAGCACCGTGCCCGTCGCGGTCTTCAGCTTGGCGACCGCCTCAGGAGTCCCTTCGCCCACGACCAGTCCCCCACGGCGTCCGCCCTCGGGCCCGAGGTCGATGATCCAGTCCGCGGTCTTGATCACGTCCAAATTGTGTTCGATGACGAGCACCGTATTGCCCTGGTCGACGAGGCGGTGCAGCACCGCCAGGAGACGGTGCACGTCTTCGAAATGCAGGCCGGTCGTCGGCTCGTCGAGCACGTAAAACGTATGGCCCGTCGGTCGACGCGCCAATTCGGTCGCCAACTTCACCCGTTGCGCCTCGCCACCGGACAGTGTGGGCGCCGGCTGGCCGAGACGCACGTACCCCAGTCCCACGTCGGAGAGGCTTTGAATGTGGCGCAGGATCGACGGCTGACGGTCGAAGAACGTGACTGCTTCGGTGATGGGCATGTTGAGCACGTCGCTGATCGACTTGCCGCGATAGAGGATTTCGAGGGTCTCACGGTTGTAGCGCGCCCCGTCGCACACCTCGCAGTTCACGTACACGTCGGGCAGGAAGTGCATCTCGATCTTGATCGTGCCGTCCCCGGCGCAAGTTTCGCAGCGTCCGCCCTTCACGTTGAAGGAGAATCGACCCTGCTGGTAACCGCGGATCTTGGACTCCTGGGTCTCGGCGAAGAGTTTTCGTATCTTGTCAAAGACCCCGGTGTACGTGGCCGGATTGGACCTCGGCGTACGTCCGATCGGCTGCTGGTTGACCGCCACCACCTTGTCGATGTTCTCGAGGCCAGTGATCGTGTCGTGTTCGGCCGTGGTGGTCTTGGCGCCGTTGATCTGGCGCTCTAGTGAGCTCAGCAGGATCGCGTTGATGAGCGTGGACTTGCCCGATCCCGACACGCCAGTGACCGCGACAAAGTCGCCCAGTGGGACCTGGACGGTTACATTCTGCAGGTTGTTCGCGCGCGCGCCCTTGATCGTGAGCTTCTTGCCGTCGCCCTTGCGTCTCGTCGCCGGTATCTCGATCCGGCGTTGACCCGAGAGGTACTGACCGGTCAAGGACTCCGGGTTCTCGAGCAACTCCTTGTAACTCCCCGCGTGCACCACGCGCCCGCCGAACTCGCCGGCGCCGGGGCCGATGTCGACGATGAAATCGGCGAGGCGGATCGTCTCCTCGTCGTGTTCGACGACGATCACCGAGTTGCCGAGGTCGCGCAGTCGCTCGAGCGTCGCGATGAGGCGGCGGTTGTCGCGTTGGTGTAGTCCGATAGAGGGCTCGTCGAGCACGTAGAGCACGCCCACCAAGTAGCTTCCGATCTGACTCGCCAGTCGAATCCGCTGCGCCTCACCGCCCGAGAGGCTCGCCGAAGCGCGGCTGAGCGTCAAGTAGTCGAGGCCGACGTCCATAAGGAAGTTGAGTCGTTCGACGATTTCCTTCACGACCTGACGGGCGATGGTCTCTTCGCGCTTGGTCAGTTTGAGCTTGCGGAAGAAGTCGATCGTCTCGTCGATCGTCATGGCGTTCACCTGGGCAATGTTGTGCGCGTCGATACGCACGGCCAACACCTCGGGCTTGAGTCGCTGCCCTACGCACGCCGTACACTCGACCTCACGCATGTACTGCTCGGCCTGCTCACGCGACCAATCACCGTCAGCGTCGCTGCGCTTTCGCTCAAGCCAGTCAACGATGCCGTTGTAGGTGGTGTCGTAGGTGCGGACTTTGCCGTAGCGATTTCGGTACTTGACGGGCACCGATCGCTGTTCGACACCGTAGAGCACCAGTTTTCGGTCCTTCACCTTTAACTTCTTCCAAGGCGTGTCGACGTTGAATGCTCCGAGCTTGGCGATCCCCTCGATCAGGCGCTCGAAGTACTTGAATCGCTGTCCCGCCCACGGGGCGAGCGCGCCGTCGGCGAGTGAGAGTGAGTTGTCGGGCACCACCAGTTCCGGGTCGACCTCGAAACGCGTGCCGAGACCGGTGCAGACGGCGCACGCGCCGTAGGGAGAGTTGAAGGAGAAGTCGCGCGGCGCCATCTCGGTGAAACTGATCCCGCAGTCGCTGCACGCCAGTTTCTCGGAGAACTGGACCAGTTCGTCGTCGTCGAGGAAGAGGAACGAGACGAGCCCCTTGGTGAGCTTGAGGGCCGCCTCAACCGATTCGGTGAGTCGTTGACGATTGGAAGCCCTCACGGTCAGACGGTCGAGTACGACGTCGATGGTGTGCTGTTCGTAACGCGCGAGCGTCAGTTCGTCGCGATCGGCGAGTTCGAGCACGACGCCGTCGACGCGCACTCGCGAGAAGCCCTGACCGGCGAGTTCGCCCAGCAGCGTGCTGTACTCACCCTTTCGACCTTCGACGACGGTCGCGAGCACCAGGAACTTCTCGTTGGCCCCGCGCGACATGACCTGATCGACGATCTGCTGGGGCGTCTGACGAGAGACCGCCTTGCCACAGTTGGGACAGTGCGGCACGCCGATACGCGCGAAGAGCAGTCGCAGGTAGTCGTGGATCTCGGTGATCGTGCCCACGGTCGAACGTGGGTTCCTCGACGCCGTCTTTTGATCAATGGAGATCGCCGGCGAGAGTCCTTCGATGAAATCGACGTCGGGCTTGTCCATCTGACCGAGGAACTGACGGGCGTAGGCCGAGAGGCTTTCGACGTAGCGACGTTGTCCTTCGGCGTAGATCGTGTCGAACGCCAGCGAGGATTTGCCCGAACCCGAGAGTCCCGTGAAGACCACCAACTGGTCGCGCGGCAGTTCGACCGAGAGGTTCTTCAGGTTGTGGACGCGGGCGCCCTGCACGCGAATTGAGGGGGACATACGGTGAATCTACCGGTCAGGCGTCGATTGTCAGGTCGTCGACGGGTAGCGCGACTCCCTGGCGTTGCAATGAATGAAGGATGTCGCGAAGCGCGGCCGCCTCTTCGAAGCGCAGTTCGCGAGCCGCCAGCAGCATGGCATTCTCGACCCGCGCGATCTCCAAGTTGAGATCGTCGGGCAGGCGGTCTTCGAGAGATGAGATGCCGTGACTCCTGTTGGAGGGTTCGAGGGCGGTCTCGCTGCGTAGGCGTCCGAGGATGTCGGCCACGTTCTTCATGACCGTTTGAGGCTCGATCCCGTGTTCTTGGTTGTAGGCCGTCTGAAGCATCCGACGCCGCTCGGTCAGTGAGATCGCCTCGCGCATCGAGTCGGTGATCCGATCGGCGTAGAGCACCGCCGCGCCGTTGGAGTTGCGCGCCGCTCGACCGATCGTCTGGATGAGCGCGCTGCGCGAGCGTAGGAATCCCTCCTTGTCGGCGTCGAGGATCGCCACCATGGACACCTCGGGCAGGTCCAGTCCCTCGCGCAGCAGGTTGATGCCCACCAGGACGTCGAACTCGCCGAGGCGCAGGGACCGCAGGATCTCGATGCGTTGAATCGTGTCGATGTCACTGTGCAGGTACTGCACACGGTAGCCCGCCTTGGTGAGAAACACGGTCAGGTCCTCGGCCATGCGCTTGGTGAGCGTGGTGATGAGCGTTCGCTCGCCGCGCTCGATGACTTCGTCGAGACGAACGCGCAGGTCGTCAATCTGATTCCTCGTCGGCACGACGGTCACGACCGGATCCAGGAGACCGGTCGGGCGTATGACCTGTTCGGCAATCTGGTCACTGTTCTCTATCTCGTAGGGACCGGGCGTCGCCGAGACGAAGATCATCTGGGGTACGAGCGCCATGAACTCGTCGAAATTGAGTGGCCGGTTGTCCATGGCACTCGGCAGACGGAAACCGTGCTCGACGAGGGTCGTCTTGCGCGACCGGTCGCCCGCGTACTGCCCGCGAACCTGGGGAACGGCAACGTGAGACTCGTCAATGACGACGAGGAAGTCGTCGGGAAAGTAGTCAAGCAACGTGAACGGCCGCTCACCGTAGCTGCGTCCGTCGAGGTGGGCCGAATAGTTCTCGATGCCGGCGCAGACGCCCGTCTGTTCGAGCATTTCGAGGTCGTGCTCGGTGCGCGAGCGCAGGCGCTGCGCCTCGAGGAGTTTGCCCTCTCGTTCGAATTTCGCGAGTTGCACCTGTAGCTCGTCCTCGATCGAGCGACAGGCGCGCTGCAGGGTCGCCGCGCTCGTGGCGTAGTGCGACGCGGCGAACAGGGTGAACTCCTGCACGCTGCCACGACTCTCCTGGGTGACCGGATTGAAGAAGGAGATCCCCTCCACCTCGTCGCCGAAGAACGAAACCCGGACCGCCTCGTTGCTGTAGGCCGGCTGGATCTCGAGCGTGTCGCCCTTCATGCGAAAGAGCCCGCGGTCGAGCACCAATTCGTTGCGGCTGTACTGCATCTCGACTAGCCGGCGCAGCAACGCGCGCTGGTCGAAACTCTGTCCGACCTCGAGTTGGAGCATTCGCTCGCGGTACTCGACGGGCGATCCAAGTCCGTAGATGCACGACACCGACGCCACCACGATGGTGTCGCGATGGGTCAGGAGCGACGAGGTGGCCGCGTGGCGCAGGCGGTCGATCTCCTCGTTGATCGAACTGTCCTTCTCGATGAAGGTATCGGTGCGGGGAATATAGGCCTCGGGCTGGTAGTAGTCGTAGTACGAAACGAAGAACTCGACGCGATTACTCGGCAACATCTCCTTCAACTCTGAGGCCAACTGGGCAGCGAGTGACTTGTTGGGTTCGAGGATCAACGTTGGACGCTGCACCTGTTCGACCAACCACGCGATCGTCGCGGTCTTGCCACTTCCGGTGATTCCCTCGAGTGTCTGAAAGCGCAATCCGTCCTCGACGCCCGCGGCCAACGTGGCGATGGCGCGCGGCTGGTCCCCCGACGGCTGGAAGAGCGACTCGACGAGGAACTTATCCACGGCGAAGTCCGTTGGCGAGTAACGCCGCGTCGATCTGTTCGAGCAGTTCTTCGATCGTTCCCTCGTTCCACATGACCCGGTCGGCGATCGAGCCCCGCTCGTCGTTGGACATCTGGTTGGCGAGTCGGGCCCGCGCGTCGTCTTCGCTGAAGCCGCGATACGTACGGAGTCGGTGGACGGCTGTCTCGGGCGCCACTTGGATCGACCACACTTCGTCGACCTTGAAGATCGAGCGATGTTCCGGTCGAAACAGCGGCACCGCGATGAAGACGGCCTCGTCGTTGACGTCATCGATCTGGCGGGCGATTTCGGCGCCAATGTGACCATGGGTGATGTGGTTGAGTCGTCGTAGCGCCGAAGGATCGTGGAAGACGACGTCGGCGACGAACGCGCGGTCGAGCGTCTCGTCCTCATTCAGTACGGCGTCGCCGAAGGCGTCGCGCATCGCCCGCCACGCCGGTCGGCCCGGCTCGGTGATCTCGTGGGCGATGTGGTCGGCGTCGACCACGGTCCAACCGAGACCGCTCAGGTGGTTCGTGGCGACGGTCTTCCCCGCGCCAATGCCGCCGGCGATGACAATTCTCTGCACCCGTCCACGGTAGCCACCGCCTGTGACATCGGGCGGCGGCGGCGAGGGGAAACACAACGAACGCCCGTCGGTTGGCTATTGTCCTAACAGGTCGTGGAGGGGTACGAGTGCTGAAATACGTCATACGACGTCTGGTGATGTTGATCGGCATAATCTTCGTCATCTCGGTCGGCAGTTTCTACCTGATCCACCTCCTGCCCGGCGACCCCGCGGCCGTGATCCTCGGCACGGGCGACAGCCCCAGCAACCGGGCCAAGCTCTACAAGCTGCTCGGACTCAACAAGTCAATCTTCGACCAGTACTTCATCTGGATCCGCAACGTCGTGCGAGGCAATCTGGGTATTTCGTTCATCTCCCAGACCTCGGTCGCCTCAACCATCCGCGCGGCCCTGCCGATCGACCTCGAGATAATGGGACTCAGCCAGATCGTGGCCTTCGCGGTCGCCATTCCCCTCGCGATGCGCTCGGCTCGCAAGCCCGACGGACTCGTCGATCGGCTGCTCGGCGCGACGAGTTTCACTCTGTTGTCGATACCGCCCTTCATCATCATCGTGCTGCTCGTGCTCTTCATCTCGATCAAGATGGGCGTCCCCAACATCGGCGTGGCGTCGTACGTCTCGTTCGGCACCGACTGGATCGTGAACCTCGAGAGCCTGGCTCTGCCCGCCTTCACGCTCGCCATTGGCAGTTTCGTCGTCTACTACCGCGTGCTGCGCAGTGACATGATCGCGACCTTGCAGGAGGAATTCATCACCATGGCCCGTTCCAAGGGCATCAGCCAGCGCCGGATCATGTGGCGCCACGCCTTTCGACCGTCGTCGGTGGCGCTGCTCGGCGCGGCGGGCGTGAACATTGGTGGACTCTTAGCCGGCGGCTTCGTGGTGCAGTACCTGCTCGCCATCCCGGGACTGGGCTACACGCTCATCGCCGCCATCAACGACAGCGACTACCTGCTGGTCCAGGGCATCGTGCTGGTGGTGTCGGTTGGCGTCGTGCTGATCAACTTCTTCTTTGACTTCGTTATCAATATCGTCGATCCGAGGATCAGCCGTGAGTGAGTTCATCCAAGAGACCGAAATGGCCCAAGAGGCGCTCCTCGAGGCGTCGATGGTCGAGCGACCAGAGAAGAACCAGCCGCTCGGGCCGATGTTCTGGATCTGCGTGGGCTGGCTCGCGCTCAACATCATCGGTGCGATCTTCGCCAACGTGTTGCCGGTACAGAATCCACTGAATCAGGATTACAACTTCATCAACTCCGGCCCGTCACTGCACCATATCTTTGGCACCGACGATCTCGGGCGCGACATCTTCGCTCGCATCGTCTACGGCTCGAGGGTCTCGATCGCGGTGGGGGCGGGCTCGATGGTGATCGGCTTCGGCATCGGCGCGCCACTCGGCATGCTCGCGGCGTACCGGCGTGGACGCTTTGACACCTTCGTGACGACCGTCATGTACGTGTTCCTCGCGTTTCCCGCCATCATCGCGGTGATCGCCGTGCTCTCGTTCTGGACACCGCGTTCAATGTTGAAGATCATCGTGGTCATCGGTTTCGCCTCGGTCCCGCTCGTCTACCGTGTCATTCGAACGGCCACGCTCGCGATCGCGACCAAGGACTACGTGATCGCCGCCAAGGTTCAAGGCGCCACTGATCGGCGGATCCTGATGAAGGAACTGCTGCCGAACATCGCGCCGATAGGTATCTCCTTCCTCCTGATCGGCGTCGCCACAGTGGTCACTCTCGAAGGGGCGTTGGCCTTCCTCGGTCTCTCGGTTAATCCCCCGACGCCGTCGTGGGGCAACATGATCAACGAGAGTCGAACGATCCTGGCCGAGAACCCCTGGCTGGTCCTGTTCCCCTCCCTCGCCCTGTGCCTCTTCCTGCTATGCCTCAATTTCATCGGCGACCGGGTGCGGAGCCACTTCGACGTCACCGAGGTGAAACTGTGAGCATGAATCCGGACAAGCTGCTCGTGGTGAAGGACCTCGCGACCACGTTCAACACCTCGGCCGGACCGCTGCCGGCGGTGGGCGGCGTCTCATTCGACCTCAACAAGAACGAGACACTCGGCATCGTCGGCGAGTCCGGATCAGGCAAGACGGTGCTCGCGCGCACGATCATGGGACTGCAGCCGCGAACCAACGTCACGGTTACGGGTTCGGTGCTCTTGAACGGACACGAGATGGTCGGCGTGAGCGAGGCAGAGAAGCGCAAGTACTGGGGCACCGAGGTCGCGATGGTCTTCCAGGACCCGATGACCTCGCTCAATCCGGTCATGCGCATCGGCAAGCAGATTGACGAGACGCTGCGCGTCCGACTCGGTATGAGTAAGGACGCCGCCAAGGCCCGGGCCATCGAACTGCTCGAGCTGGTGGGTATCCCCTCGCCGGAACAGCGTTACGGCGCCTTCCCCGGACAGCTCTCGGGCGGGATGCGCCAGCGCGTCGTCATCGCCACCGCGCTCGCCTGCTCACCCAAACTCTTGATGGCCGACGAACCGACCACCGGCCTCGACGTCACGATCCAGGCCCAGATTCTCAATCTGCTCGAAGACCTCAAGGAGCAGTTCCACATGTCGGTAGTGCTGATCACCCACGACCTCGGCGTCGTCGCCACGCGCACGTCGCGCATCGTCGTCATGTACGCGGGGCGTGTCGTCGAGATCGGCACGACCCGAGAGGTCTTCACGAACCACCGCATGCCCTACACCCGCGCGTTACTCGAGAGCTCGCCCAAGGTGTCCAATCCCTCGCACACCCGCCTCGTCACGATCCCCGGGCGCCCTCCCAACCTCTTGAAGCTCAGCCTGGGCTGCAGCTTCGCTCCGCGCTGCGCGTACGCGACCAATCAGTGCCACCAGCAACGTCCCGAACTCCAGAGCGCCGAGGAACCCGGACACTCCTTCGCCTGCTGGAATCCCCTCCCCTCTAAGCGAGAAGCGGCGACACAATGACCGACACCACCCAGCCGCTCCTCAAGGTCCGCGACCTCACCGTCACGTTCGGCAAGGGACACCACGCCGTCAGTGCCGTGGCGGGCATCAGCTTTGACATCTTTGAGGGCGAAACCCTCGGCCTCGTCGGCGAGTCGGGCTGCGGCAAGTCAACGACCGGCAAGGCCCTCATGAAGATCGTCGAGCCCTCGAGCGGGACCATCGAACTCGAGGGCGTCGACATCACGAACCAGAAGGGCCGCTCGCTGCGCAATATTCGCACCCGGATGCAGATGATCTTTCAGGACCCCATCAGTTCGCTCAATCCCCGCCGTCGCGTGAAGGACATCGTCGCAGAGCCACTCGACTGTTGGAAGACGGTCGAGGGCGACGAGCGCGACGTCCTGATCAGTGATCTGCTCAACAAGGTCGGCATCGATCCCGCCGTTTACGGCAATCGTTACGCCCGCCAGTTCTCGGGTGGGCAGTGTCAGCGGATCTCGATCGCGCGTTCGCTGGCGATGCGGCCCAAGATGCTCATCTGTGACGAGATGGTCTCGGCCCTCGACGTCTCGGTCCAGGCGCAGATTCTCAACCTCCTCGAGGACCTGAAGAACGAGTACGGACTGACCCTGTTGTTCATCGCCCACGACCTCGCGGTCGTGAAGAACGTCAGCGACCGCGTGGCGGTGATGTACCTCGGCAAGATCTGCGAGATCGGCCCCTCCGACGTGCTCTACGAGGCGCCGGCCCATCCGTACACGAAGTTCCTCCTCGGCGCGGCACTCGAAGCCGATCCGGACTCGCCGGTGCACGGCGACGTGCTCGAGGGCGAGCCGCCGAGCCCGATGAATCCGCCGAGCGGTTGTCGCTTCCGCACGCGTTGCCCTTTCGCCCAGGAGCGATGCGCGAACGAAGAGCCTCTGTTACGCGACGTCGCGCCGGGCCACCAGGTCGCCTGTCACTTCCCGCTCACTATCCAGAGCAGCGCTGTCGCCTAACGGCGGGGCACGTCGCGGCTGATATTCGTCGGTACACTGCAGTAATGTCGCCGATCGCACGCCTCGCCGGGGTCTCACTCGACAGTGCGGACCCCGCCGCACTCGCCGCCTTCTATCGCGACCTGCTCGAGCTCGATGTCGTCTTCGAAGCCGACGATTTCATCGCCCTCAAGGGAGCGGGGATCTATCTCACCACACAACGGGTGGCTGCGCATCGTGCCCCTGACTGGCCAGATGACGACGTTCCGAAGCAGATCCACCTCGAACTTGCCGTGACCGACCTGGACGCGGCCCAGACGAGGGCCGTCGAGCTCGGCGCGCGTTTAGCGGTCCAGCAACCCTCACCCGATCAGTGGCGTGTGCTGCTTGACCCGGCAGGCCACCCGTTCTGCATCACGACACTCATCCCCGAAGACTGAGCGACGCTGTTGGCGTCGGATCGCCTCAGCCCATGAGCCCACAGCCCTCGACGTCGTCACGACCACTACCGCGCCAGGGCGTCAATCCAAATGCTCGATCCCTTGCGAGGACGGCGAGACCCGTTAAAATTTGAAGAGTCCGAACAGAGCTATTCGCCCGGGTCGACCTCGCTCGGCGCTCCACTGGTATCAATGGCCGTGTCGTCGCTGATCTCCGCCGGCGCAGCCGCGTCCTCGTCGTTCGCCACCTCGTCGCTCGCCTCGTCGTCGCTCGCCACCTCGTCGCTCGCCACCTCGTCGCTCGCCACCTCGTCGTCGT
>Ga0209385_1000298_pt1 | contig 19733 bp, 20 predicted proteins | sample NGEPerB_FD_184506 | JGI IMG/M metagenome (GOLD analysis project Ga0209385, IMG submission 184506) | Arctic peat soil microbial communities from the Barrow Environmental Observatory site, Barrow, Alaska, USA - NGEE PermafrostAB12-B... | ecosystem: Environmental > Terrestrial > Soil > Wetlands >... | reverse complement strand
TCCATCGCCAGCCATGCCACCGGCCGGGAGCCCTGCCCCCGCGGGCCCAGGACGCCAGGGTGAGCGTCTTGCCGTAACCCGGACCAGCGCTCACCAGCGTTACCGGACCACGGACGGCGGCCGTGATGCGGTCGTCCAGGTGCGGTCGCCGCACGGAGCCCGGGGAAACCGCCGGAGGCGCCGCCGGCAGTCTGAGCAGGCTGGTGACCTGGTCGTCCCGCATCAAACGTTCTCCCACGATCCGTTGGCCCAACCACGTCCGCCGGGCACCCCGGCGGACGGCACCCACAGGTTGCGCCCGGACATGGTGGCCCTGCTACGGCCTTAGGTCCCGACTTCCCATCCGGTTCGGATGATCCGGCCGCAGCCGGGGAGTGGGATGGTCGGGGCAAGGAAGCGTGTTGGCCGGTGTTCGGGGGTCAAGATATGACAGCGGTGGAGTTCGAGATCCGGGTCGTCGGCCCCGTGCCCGCTGACGTGCTCGAGGAATTGGAGAACGTGCACGTGGTCAGTCAAGCCGTCGACACCGTGCTCCGGGGCCCGGTCCAGGACCAGGCCGCACTGATCGGAATCATCAACCGACTCAATGGTTGGGGCATCGAACTGCGTGGGATTCGGCAACTATGAGCACCCCACCGACAGGAAGCACCACCGGGCGCCACTACGAGATCGTCGTCGCAGGGGAGATCGGGCCGGTGCTGGCATCCACCTTGTCCGGCTTTACGACCACGACTGTGCCCACAGTCACAGTGCTCGCCGTTGCCGTGCCGGATCGAGAGAAACTCCTCGCCATCCTGGCCCTGCTCCACGCGCGCGGACTGGCGGCGACCGAAGGCCAGAACTGGGTCGTTGCTTGAATCAAGTCAGAGTGGGACATCAACGGGCGCAACGGGATTGAGCAGGTCGGCGAGGGGACCAAAAGTGGCAGAGTTGCTTCTCCGGTCGACGGTGTGCCATAGGGCCCACCACTCGGCTAGTAGCGGGCCGCTACGAGCTGCCGTCCGGGCTCGGAGCAGTTGAGTGGAGTTGGGGGAAGAAGACCGCGAAGAAGTTGTGCACGACGTGCAATGCCTGCTCTGGGGGGACCGGGGCGTTGGGGTCCTCGGGTAGCCCCTGGATCGTGATGTTGTTCTGCTCGGCGTAGGCGCGGATCCCTTGGAAGGCGGCGGCGCCCAGGGTGGACAGGCTCTTACCCAGGGCGAGCGCGTCCTGGATGTACTGCGGCACCGGCCGCGGATCCGCAGCCGGCCAGGAGTCAGGGTCCCGCGGGGCATCCAGGGTGAACGCATGAGAGAAGTTCCGCGCCACCGCATCTCGCCCGGTGAGGGGACCACCCAGCCCCCATTGCTCCCTCAGCGTCGCGATCAGCGAGGTGTGTCGGTGTTCGGCGTTGAACACCTCCCCTTCGGCGACCCACGGCGACACCAGGATCGCGGGCACCCGGTAGCCGGAGCGGTCGAACGTGAACCCGTGCTGCCCGGGGGCGGCGGCGGGGTCCGGCGGCGGCACCGGGCCGGGCGGAACGTGGTCGTAGGTGCCGCCCGGTTCGTCCCAGCCGATGAGCAGGGCGGTGTTCCAAACGTTGGTCCCGGTCGAGGATCGCATCGCCTTGTAGGCGTTGTAGATCCGCGCCAGGAACGCCTCCCCACCCAGGATCGATGACGGCGGGTCCACTCCGGCGAGCACGACCCCGTGGCCCATGGCCCGGCTAACAGCGGGGTGGTAATCCCCGTGGCCCAGGATCAGGCAGGGCTCGATGAAGGACAGGTCGGGCAGGTCCCCGGCGGCGGCGTCTGCCTCGAACTGGGAGAACGGCACGAAGTGGGTCTCGAACCGGTCCTTGAGCCGCGGGTAGTGAATCAACCCGGTGGCCGAGAACCGGTCCGGTTCCGCGACGTAGACCTTCCAGGTCTTGCCGTGCTGCTCGAGCCGGTTGAAGATCGTCTCGGCGGTGTTGGTCAGCCAGTTCTGCACCGGCTCGTTGACCGAGAACCCCGACGATGTCGCCGCGGTCCAGAACGACCGGTTCGGGAACGTCTGCGACGGCACCTCGCAGAACCAGTGGTCGAACACACCGAACCCGCGGGCCAACCCGCTGAGCACCGGGACCTGTTCCGGGGTGAACCCGGTCATCACCTGCGAGTACTCCTCGTAGGTCGGTTGCCGACCCAACTCCCCGGTCAGCGTGCTGATGTAGTCGGTGACGTAGCCGTCCATCGTCGGTGTCTGACCAGGCTCGGGGGCGTTGAACGGGGCGGCGATGTCCGCGCCGAGCTGGAACCGGTTGTGCTCGTCGAGGATGTTGAACAGCTGGGTGTTGGTGTGCGGATACTCCTCCCCGGTGTCGGGGTTCGGGCTGTCCATGTCGGTGGCGACCGTGTAGGGCACCACCCCACGGTCGGCGCCATGCTCGGCCCACTCCGGGATCGGGTTCGACAGATCCTTACCGATCACACCCTCGAAGGTCTTGCCGTCCTCCGGTCCGTAGAGACGGCCCAGCAGGTTGTCCAAGGAACGGTTCTCGAACACCACCACAACAACGTGATCGAGCGCGTTGTCCTTGCTCTGACCGGCCATCCGAACCTCCGAACTCCAGGCGAGCCGCCTCCGTTGGCCAAACACCGACCACAGCGGCGCCGGTGTTCCCGCTCACGGAACTGAAGGGTAACCACACCAGCTGCCACCGGAGTCACCCCACCTGGATGACAGCGGGACCAGTTCAGCCGGGTGGGCCGAACGACCTGGGAGAGCGAACCTCTCAAAGACGCGGCGTGACCACTTGACTCAAGCAACTACCCAATACGCCAGATCGAGCCGCGTACCAAGGCGGACGAATGGACCCCAGCGCCGCTGCGCCGGCCATGGCCGGCCTGAGCTGCCACGCCCGACGAGGCGCAACTATCCGGGAACGCCGTCGTCACAGACCCTCGACGGCGGGTATCCGGCCGCTGCGGACCGCGTCGACGAACGCCTGGTAGTCGGCCTCGTTCTGGTCGGCGTACCGCTGGGAGAAGTCGGTGATCGCGGTGTCGAAGCCGTCGCCGGTGCCCAAGTAGGTGGCGATAGCAATGCTGTCGCCGGAGCGGGCGTGCGCGCGGGCCAATGTCCAGCCGCAGAGCCCGGCGTAGTACTCCAGCATGAACGCGGACATGGTGTCGACGAGCGCCGAACCCTTCATGTCCCGCAGCTGCCGCCAGTACAGGTAGCGGTTGGCCTGTACGCCTTTGGTCCAGCCCAGGAAGATGTCACTGGTCGCCTGCATCATGCGCTGGCCCTGCACCACCCGTTCGCCGGGATTGCGGTAGCGGCTCTTCGGCAGATGGTCCTCCAGGACTGATCGTGTCGCCTCTTTGACCTGCAGGAACAGCGGGTCCTGGGCGTCGCGGCCCTGTAGCAGCACGATGAACGCCCTGGTGCCGACGCTACCGACGCCGACGACCTTGCGTGCCATGTCGATGATCTCGAATCTCTCCAGCAGGTGCCTGCGATCGTCCTGCAACGTGGCACGGTAGTCCCGGAACTGGTCGTGCAACGCCTTGGCGACGTCCGCTTCGTTCATGCCGTACCGCTCCTGCAGGTCACGAACGGGTACCACGATCGGCGGTTGGCTGGCGATCCGGTATTTTCCGTCGACCAATTCGCCGAGCTTGGACAGGGCCTGCAGGCTATCCCGGGTCTGCGCCTTGCGGAGGTTCTTGTCCGCCTGCTTGGCCGCCCAGGCGATGCTGCCGGGTGCTGGCTTGACCGTGCCCTTACCGGCCTTCGCGTCCTTACCGGCCTTCGCGTCCTTGGTGACCTTGCTGCCGACCTTTGCCTTCTTCCCGGTCTTCGAACCCCTTGCACTGCCGGTGGTGTCGGTGGCCAGCATTGTCCAATGCGGCCTGCATTTCGGTCGCGGACTTACGCGTGTACCAGAGCTCCATCGTGCCCATCTGGGCGAACTGGGCCATCGCCTGCCGATAGGCCCGCACCGAGGCCTGCGTGACGGACCCGCTCTCCGCCTTGGTCAGGCCGTTGTTGCGCGCCGCGATGGTGAAACTGGCTGCCATCCGCTTGACGTCGTATTCGAACGGCCCGGGCAGCGTCTCGTCGAAGTCATTCAGATCGAACAGCAATTCCCGCTCGGGCGAGGCGAACACGCCGAAATTCGACAGGTGCGCGTCCCCGCAGAGCTGGGTGATCAGCCCCGCTGTCGGGGTCGCCGCGAGATCGGTGGCCATGATCCTCGCCGCGCCGCGGTAGAAGGTGAACGGCGAGACCATCATCCGTCCGTGCCGGACCGGCACCAGGTCGGGCTCCCGCGTCACGTTCTGCTACTCGAGCAGGCCCACCGGGTCAGGGCGGTCGGCTGCCGGCGACCATCCAGTGTGCGCCTCCGGAGGAGTCTGGATCCGTGCGTCGGCTCCCTGCGCGCGTCGGTCCGCGACACTCGGATGTGCTATCACCTTGGCTGACATTGTGGGCTGCTCCCCATCAGTCCGATCAATTGGGACGCATCTACTGTGCCCCTCTGCGCGGTGCCGCGCCTCCCACGATGGGGTGAGAAGAGGCTCGGGGCGAACGAGCGCCCGTCCGAGGAGGGGAATTGGTCGGCAAACAAGGCCGGTAGCCTGACCTTTGCCTCACGATGGGAGCCAAGATGAGTGCACCTCTGACTCCGGCCGGTGAATCCGCCGTCGCCGATCTCGCCGCGCGCTACCGGGTGAGCGACGGCGCGGTCAGGACGCTGCTGGACGCCGTCGCCCGTGGGGGCGGCGCGATGGCGCAGTTCTCCCATCCGGAACTGGGCGGCAACGGGCAGTGGATGCGCGGCGGGATGACCATGGTCGGGGACATGTTCAACCCCGGCCTGCAGTCAACCGTCAGCGGCATCTGCTCGGAACTCTCGGCGCTGCTCGCCTCCGGAGGCGTGCTGGTCCGGCCCCCGGACGCTGGGTCCGCTGGGTTCGGCAGTTTCGGGGGTCAGGCGTGGTGGCCGGAAGGGTTGGGACGCCCGAGTTCGTCCGGCGGGCAGAACGACGCGTCGTACGCCTACTTCCCCGGGCCGCGGCGGCTGGCCATCCGGCGGAGCGGCGCGATCACCCTGTACGACACCCTGGACCATGCGATCTCCGGCGTTCAGCAGCAGCAGGGCAGCCGCGGGTCGCTCGAGTTCTCCAGCCAGCACGGCACCTTCACGGTGGACACACTGCCGGTGGTGGGTGGCGGTACTCCAGCACCTTCCGCGCCGGCTCCGGCCGCCGAGCCCCGGGCAGCCGAGTCCCCTTCCGCTGAGTTCCCGTCGGCACAGAGCTCTCCCGCCGCTCCGCCACCGGTCGCACCCGCTGCGCCACCGGCTCCAGCGGCGTCCGAGCCGATTCCCGCACCGGCTTCTGCCTCGGCCTCAGCGGCGCCGGCGTCGTTCGGGATCGGCACCAGTGCTGCGGAGATCGGCGCGGCGATCGAGACGCTGGCATCGTTGCGCGACAAGGGGTTTGTCACCGAGGCCGAATTCGCTGCGAAGAAAGCCGAACTGTTGGCTCGGTTGTAGGCGAGCTTGCAGTAGGAGGCGGCAGGGAATATGAACGGCCGCTTGACTGCTTCTCCCGCTGATCCGCCCGTTCATCGGCCCATTGATCGGCAACCGCGATCGCGTCGATCAGCGCCGCGCAGAAGGCCGGGAGATCCTCGGGCGAACGGCTCGTGATCAGATTGCCCTCGGTGGCGACTTCCTGGTCGACCACGGTGGCGCCGGCGTTGCGCAGGTCGGTTCGGATGCTCGGATAGGAGTCACCGTGCGCCCGCTCACGACGCCGGCCCCCAGCAATGTCCACGGGCCGTGGCAGATCGCGGCGACCGGTTTTCCGGATTCCACGAAGGCCTTGACGAATCCGACGGCGCCGGAATCCAAGCGTGACTTGTCGGGGTGACGGTGCCGCCGGGCAGCAGCAGCGCGTCGTAGTCGTCGGCGGATGCCGACCCGACCAGTGCGTCCACCGGCAATGTGCCGTCCGGGTCGAGATCATGGTCACCGAAATGGATCTCGCCCCGGGCGATGGACAGCAGTTCGGTGCTGGCGCCGGCGTCGGTCAGCGCTGCCGTGGCTGTTCATATTCAACTCTTTCGACGCCGTCCGCCGCGAGGATGGCGACCTTCTTGCCCTCCACTTGAGCTGCCACAACACCTCCTCGTTCCCGGTGACAGGTGCGCCGTGGGAATCTCGGTGTCGTCGCCCCGTTTCCCCACGCGCCGACCGTCATGACGCCGACGCCACGGCTGGGCGGGGTACACGCGCCCGCGCACCTTCCATCCACCTCGGCCTTGGCGTCGACGTCACCCGGATGTCTGTTTCCGTTTGTCGTGCCGGCCAAACGCGGAATTCCTCGCCCGTCGTGGCGCAGCCCTGGCCGACGGACCGTCAATGTGGAATGGCCTCGGCCAACGGGGCATCGGACGAGGTGATCACCACCACTGAGCGCCGCTTTACACCACTGAGCGCCAACATGTGTCGGAGCCGAGACCACAAAACCGGAGCCGAGTGGGAGTTGGCGCCATCAGATGTGGGTTCTCACGTCCGTCGGCGAGAAGTTCGATGCGAACGGGATGAACCCGGGTGTGGCCACCGATGGTTAGGGTGGGCAGGGTCGCGGCCCAGACCTTGCTGGCGATGGCACAGCCCCCCGACTCATTCGCAGCACGGTGGAAGGACTTTCGATGGCGACCGACAAGCCGAACATCCTGCTGATCATGGCCGACGATATCGGCTGGTTCGATGTCGGCGCCTACCATCGCGGGATCATGGGCACGGCGACGCCGAACATCGACCGGATCGCCGCCGAGGGCGCGATGATGACCGACAACTACGCGCAGGCGAGTTGCACGGCCGGCCGCGCGGCGTTCATCACCGGACAGATCCCGCTGCGCACCGGCCTGACCACCGTCGGACTTCCCGGGGCCGAGCAGGGCATCCAGCCCAGCGACCCGACGCTGGCGGAGCTGATCAAACCGCAGGGCTACCGCACCGCCCAGATCGGCAAGAACCACCTCGGCGACCGCAACAAGTTCCTGCCCACGGTGCACGGCTTCGACGAGTTCTACGGCAATCTCTACCACCTGAACGCCGAGGAGGAACCGGAACAGCCGGAGTACCCGAAGGAGCTGCCGATCTTCCAGCAGTTGTTCATGCCACGGGGCGTCCTGGACTGTAGGGCCACGGACGTGGACGACCCGACCGTCGACCCGCGCTTCGGGCCGATCGGGAAGCAGACGATCCGCGATTCCGGTCCGTTGACCCGCAAGCGGATGGAGACAATCGAGGAGGACCTGCTTGAGCATTCGTTGGACTTCATCGACCGCGCCGTCGCAGACGACCAACCATTCCTGTTGTGGCACAACACCACCCGGATGCACGTCTGGACCCATCTGTCCGAGAAGTGGAAGGACAAGACCGGTCTCGGCATCTACGCCGACGGGATGCAGGAACTCGATTGGGTCGTCGGGGAACTGCTCGCCAAGCTCGATGAACTGGGCATCGCCGACAACACCCTGGTCGTCTTCGCCAGCGACAACGGCTCGGAGGCCTTCACCTGGCCGGACGGCGGAACGTCACCATTCCGCGGCGAGAAGGGCCTCGGCTGGGAAGGGGGCTTCCGGTCGCCGCTGGCGATTCGCTGGCCCGGCAAAATCCCGCCCGCGCAGGTGCTCAACGGCATTATGTCGCTGGAGGACATCCTGCCGACGGTGATGGCCGCGGTCGGGGTTCCCGACATCAAGGAACAACTGCTGGAAGGTCACGACGCCGGAGGCAAGCATTTCCGGGTGCACATTGACGGCTACAACCAACTGCCCTACCTCACCGGTGAGGTCGACGAATCCCCCCGGCACGAGTTCTTCTACTACGGGGAGCGGGACCTGTTCGCGTTGCGGTACAACAACTGGAAGGTGCACTTCCAGACCAAGGACGACTGGTTCGCCGGGGCCCTGCTCAAGACAACGGTGCCGCAGCCGGTGAATCTGCGGGTGGACCCGTTCGAGCGGCACATGGACGCACCGTCGTACCCGATCTATGCCGGTGAGAAACTCTGGACGGTGCTGCCCGCGGCCGCCCTGGTGGCGCAGCACATCGCGACCTTCACCGAGTTCCCGCCGACCCAGGCGCCGCCGGACTTCAATCCGCAGGCGATCGTGGACAGAGTCGTGAACGCGGCGGCCCAGCGGCATGGCAACTAGGTGCGAGTCGCGTGATGGCGGTGCCGGTATGAACAGTAAAACCACTGGAATGCAATGGGTTCCGAGTGGAACCTTCGTGATGGGCTCCGACAGGCACTATCCCGAAGAGGCGCCCGCTCATCGAGCCACGGTGGACGGGTTCTGGATGGACACGGACGCCGTCACCAACGAGCGGTTCGCGCAGTTCGTCGATGCCACCAGTCATGTAACGGTGGCCGAGCGTCCGCCCGATCCGGCCGACTATCCGGGCGCGGCCGAGGAACTCCTCATCCCGGCGTCGAGCGTCTTCGTCAGCCCGGCGCATCGGGTCGACCTCCGCAACCAGTACAACTGGTGGACCTACATTCCGGGTGCCGATTGGCGCCACCCACAAGGTCCCAGCAGCACCATCGACGAGCTCGGTGATCATCCCGTCGTGCACGTGGCCTGGGAGGACGTCGAGGCCTACGCCCGGTGGGCAGGCAAAGAGCTGCCGACCGAGGCCGAATGGGAATTCGCCGCACGCGGCGGAGTGGACGGTGCGACCTACGCCTGGGGCGAGGAATTCACCCCGGGCGGCCGGTGGATGGCCAACACCTGGCAGGGCGAGTTTCCGATCCAGAACACCGGTGACGACGGCTACGAAGGCACCGCCCCGGTCGGCTCCTACCCGGCCAACGGTTACGGGCTGCGCGACATGATTGGCAACGTCTGGGAATGGACCACCGACTGGTACGCCCCGCACGCCGAGATCGCACACAGTTGCTGCACCGTGGAGAACCCGCGCGGCGGTCAGCGGGAGAGCAGCATCGATCCAGCGCTGCAAGGCATTTCGATCCCGCGCCGGGTGATGAAGGGTGGTTCCCACCTCTGTGCGCCCAACTACTGTCAGCGGTACCGGCCGGCGGCCAGGATGCCCCAGGCCGTCGATACCTCGACGTCACACCTGGGTTTCCGCTGCATCCTGCGTTCAGAGTCGAGGAGTGGAAGCCGATGAGCGACACCGTGCTGGCCAGCTGGCGGGAGGGGAAGGTCAGGGACGCGATCCTGGACTTCGTCAACCGGGTGACGACCCAGGGTGGCGCCGATTTCGTTTCGCCGGCCGATCGGATCGCCGCGTTCGACAACGACGGCACGCTGTGGGTGGAGCGGCCGCTACCGCCGCAGTTCGATTTCGTGTTCGGCAAGTGGGCGCTGGAGGTCAAGCACGACCCGTCGCTGGCCGAACAACAGCCGTACAAGGCGATCTTCGAACGGGACCCGGCGTTCTTCCAGGGCGTCGCGACCCAGGAACCCGCGGTCGTCCATTCACTCCTGAAGGCGTTCGGCCGGACCTGGGCGGGCACCACCCCGGCCCAGTTCGAGGCGCAGGTCAGGGAATGGATGGCGGCCGCTCGACAACCCAAGCTCGGGGTGTCCTACCTGGACCTGGTGTACCAACCCATGCTGGAGCTGTTCGACCTGTTGAAGGACAACGGATTCCGGGTCTTCGTCTGCTCCGGCGGCGGACGGGACTTCATGCGGGTGTTCGCCGAGGAAACCTGGGGCGTCCACCAGGAGAACGTCATCGGATCCGCCGCCGAGTACACCTATGCCGACGGCGGGATCGTCCGCGGCGAGGAGATCCTCGGCCGACTGAACCTGGGTCCGGGCAAGCCCGAACACATCTTCGCCCAAACCGGCCGGCTGCCGGTGTTCGCCGGCGGGAACGCCGACGTCGACATCGAAATGCTCGAATCCGCCCGGTTCGCCCTGCTGATCAACCACGACGACGCCGACCGGGAATTCGCCTATACCGCGGCCGCCGAAGCCTCCATGGCGAAGGCCGAGCAGCTCGGCTGGACCGTCGTGAGCATGAAGGACGACTGGAGCACCGTCTACGGGAAGCTTGCCGACCGATGACTGACCTGACCGCGGTTGACATCATGATCCAACCGGACGCTGCGGCCATCGTCCGCGCCCGGGAGGTCAACCGTCGGATGCCGCTGACCATCCGGGCCGGGATCACCCTGGACGACACGCACCTGCCGCACATCACCATGCTGCAGCGCTACCTGATCACCGCGGACCTCGACCAGGCCTACGCAGCGCTCGCCGCGGTGGTCGCGGACACCGACGCCGCCCACCCTTGTTCATCAGGTCCCGGGGATCACCTACTCCGAGCACTTGGGCCCGCCCGGGCAGGCCGCCGCCGTCCTCGGTGTCCACCCCAATCAGCAGGTCCTCGACCTGCAAGCCGCCCTGCTGCAGGCCGTCGCACCGTTCACCGGAACAGGGCGGCACTGACGCCGCATTCGTCACCGACCCCGGCCAGCAGATCAGCCAAACCACCAAGGACTGGGTCGAGACCTACGAACCGGACCAGGTCGGAGCGAACTACACCGCCCATCTCACCGTCGGACTCGCCACCGTCGATGACCTGAAGGCGATGCAGGCCGAACCCTTCGACGAATTCGACGTGCACCCAGTCGGCCCGGCCGTCTACCAACTCGGCAACAACGGCACCGCGCGCGCCCTGCTCAAGTCCTGGCCACTGAGCAGCTGAGCCCTCGTCATGAATGGCGGCCAAGAACAAGGCCGTTCGCGACAGCTGTGGGGCTCGAGATCGCCTGGGCGTTGGTCGGTCAGGCCGGGGCCGTCGGACCGGTCGGTGGAGGCTTCGTCGGCGCCTCAGCAGCGCCCCGGCGAGCCGCTGTCGGATCTGAAGGGCGATGGATGCGGGTCGCGACCAACGGGAAAATGGCGACGGAAAGGACGCCAGCACCGACGAGCGCTGCCGCGTTCTGCGGCAGCATCACGCCGGAATCGATACCGATCTCCGAGAGCGCGACGAGGAGCGGCAGCGCCGTTGCCGTCAGGAACACCATCTCGAAACGCTCCCTGAGCGCGAGCGACTTGCGGTAGACCAGCAGCGCGGGTGCACCTCGCACTGCGAGCAGCAGCATGAAGAACACCAGCAGCCGGAGTGGGTTCTGCACGATGGACTGCAGGTCGAGGGCCATGCCGGAACTGACGAAGAAGACGGGAATGAAGAAGCCGTACCCAACGGCGTCCAGCTTCTCCTCGAATTCGCTGTTGTCGTCCGTGGTTGAGGTACGCCGCAGCACCATGCCCGCGAAGAATGCTCCGAGCGCGGCCTCGACTCCGAACTTCTGCGTGATGAGCAGCAGACCGACCAGCAGGACCACCGTGATGCGCAGCGTCGACTGTGAGGTGGCGTGTTTGTTCTCGCCGATGATCGCCGCCACGCGGGTTCCGGAAAGCAATCGGGTCAGCCACGCGAGCACGAACGCCAGGCCGGCGATCGAGGCGATGATGAGCGCCTCCCACCACGTCTTGTAGGCGCCGAGGAAGAGTGAGATCGCGAGGATCGGAAAGAGTTCCCCGACAGCGCCGGCGGCAAAGATGAAGCGGCCGAACGTCCCGGTCAGCATGTTCTGGTCGCGCAGGATCGGGAGCAGCGTGCCGAGTGCGGTGGTGGTCAACGCGATCGACACCGGTACGAACGCTTGAACAAATCCGATGGCCGCGAGGCCACCGACGACCAGGACAGCCAGCACGGTGCTGATCGTCCAGGCGACGAGGGCCTGCTGTCCGGCCTTCTCCCGCAGCAACTGTGGGTCCAACTCGTGTCCCGCGAGGAGAAACAGGAATCCCAGCCCCAGTCCGGCGAGGAGTTCGATGTCGCCGGAGTCCGCGAAGCCGAGCGCGTGGGGTCCGATGGCGATGCCGCCGAGGATCAGGAACAACACCTGCGGCGGCCGACCCGGTACGAGGCGGGAGATGATCGGTGCCAACGCGGCAACAGTCATCACCAGCAGGAGAGTCCACAGCGAACTCGGGCTCACCGTTCAGCCCACCCCTCGTCGGACCCGCGACCGCGCCCTGCCGGCCGGGACGCCCTGGTCACAAGCGCGTCGCGGGTGATCCCTGTTTTGTGGTCCACAGTGACATTCGTCAGGTGAAGCCGACTCATCCTCGGTGGGTGATACCGCGGGCGGCTCGGTTCGCCGCGGTGATCGGGTCATCTGTGACGGGACTTCGGCTTGCTCGACGAGGTCCAATCCGAGCGGGTGAAGCCGCTGCAGGATCTCCCGCACAGCAGCCGACCAGTGCACGGGAGGCATGTGGTGCTGAAGGGAAGCGGCGGTCCATCGCGCAGCGTCGTCGTGTATCTCGGACACTGCGACGGCCATCCGGAGGTCAAGAATCCAGGATCGAGGCGACCCATGATCTCTCAACTGCTTCCGGGTTTTCGCAACATCCGGACGCCCTTGGCAACGCGAGCGACCAGTCCGTCGGCGCTCTGGCTCGTAGGGATCAGCTCGCCGACCCAGAGCCAGAGCAGACCGAGGTAGAGGTATCCGTCTATCAGTGGGGCGGCATGCTCGGCCCGACCTCGGTACTCGCCGCGGTCTCGGTGACCGCATACGTGCTGGGCGGCGTCCTGACGATCGATCCGGTCGTATCTCGAACCAATCCGACCCGGGCGATGTCTCGCTGCCTGCGCATCAAATGGTGGTGCGACATACGGCATATCTACGGAACCACCGAACAACAGATGACGGCGCTGACCCGGCAGCGGACCGACCCTGCACTGGAAGCAGGCATGTCGGCCGAGGATTACCGCGGGCTCCTGTTCCAGTCCGATGCTGGTGACAGCCGCGAACCTCATGTGGCATACGGCAGATGGATCACTGATTGGTGTTTGGGCCGACCGAAATGTTCGAAGCGGACCGCGACCGAAGGTTCGAAGAAGACCTCGGACTGGATCGACATCGAGGATGCGACGGTGGGGATGCTGTTCGCCGAAGTTCCGGTGCTTGCCGTCCGACTGCACGCAGAGAACAAAGACCTGTTCGACGACTACGATCGCGCGCTGGCCGAGGCGGCGTTTCGCATCAGCATCATGCCGCCGATCGTGCTGATCCTGTTCTCGATCCCCTTCCAGCCCGCGGTGAGTGCCTTGTGGGCTGTTGTCTGCGTGATCGCGGGCTTCGTCGGTTTCTACGCGTTGTGGACTCGCGCCGCTACCAAGGTTCGAAACGCCAACGACATCGTCATCCAGGCTCTTGTCCTGGATATCGTCACGTCGCCGTTGCTGGGCCGGCTCGACGCCATCCCGCTCGGCACGGAGCGGTTCGGTCCGCTGGCCGGCGACCCTCGCTAGAGCCGGCCGCCGTCGAACCGGCACAGGAACCGCTGCGTCCGCGTCCGCGAGCAGGTCGCAGGTGCCGGCCGGGCCGTTACCTGCCCTCGGCGCGGCTGGTGTCAGGGGAATGTGCCACGATCGGTGTCGGCGGCACCCGCTCGCACAACAACGCAGAAGGGATCGGGCAATGACCGATCAGGCGGCCGAGCCAGGCACACTGGACATTTCGAAATTGGAGCCCTTGGGCGCAGGACCGACGCGCACCCAGGTCGTCGAACACCTCGCCGAGCTCGGCCGGTTCCGCCTGCTCATCGACGGCAACGAAGTGGCGGTGCTGGACTACCGCCGGCTGCCGGGCAAGTGGAACATCGTGCACACCTACACGGAACCGGCCTCCCGCGGTTATGGCGTCGCATCGGACCTGGTCAAGGCGACGCTGGACACCGCTCGCGCCGAGGGTGTGACAGTGATCCCGACCTGCCCGTACGTGAACTGGTGGATCACCGAGCACCACCCGGGTTACGAAGACCTGGTCGCCTCGGCATGACGGGTCCGGCCCCGGGCGAATCGGGCGCTGTGCCCGGCTCACCCGGTCGGCCAGACCCTGAAGCCACGCCGTCGTCGATTGAGCATCCGGCGCCGGAGGACTCGTCATCGGAGGATCCGGCCGCAGCCCCGGCCGCTTCGTCACGGGTCGTTCCGGGTGCTGCCGACGGCTCATCGGGCTCGAGCGCCGGCAGTCTTGACGAGCAAGCCGCCGCCTGGCAGGCGGCGCTCGACGACGCACTCGACGAGTTCGGTGATGATTCGCGCGAGCCGAAGCCCGCCGGCGCCGCATCAGGCGGCCCTGCCGTCGACGGCTCACCACCGGGATCGGGGGCACCGGGCGGTCACGATCACGACGATCAACAGGGCCGCCGCCGAGCAGGTCTGCTGGCCTCGCTGACCACACTGTCCACCCGGATGATGTCCGAACGCGCGGTGCGGGCGACGGAGGCCGCAGCGGCGGCCGCCACCGCAAGCGCCCAGGCCGCGGAGACCGCGGCCGCCGGCGGGGACTCCCGCAACCACCCGTACCACTCGCCGTTCAATTGGGGATTCTTCGGCGGGCTCGGCGTGCTCATCGCGTACGTCACCTACCTGATGCTGGACACCATTCGCGACACGCTGATCCTGCTGGCCATCGCGACCCTGCTGGCGATCGGGCTGAACCCGCTGGTCGGTCTGCTGGAGCGGAACGGGTTGCGGCGCGGAGGCGCGGTCGCCACGGTGTTCCTTGCGCTGCTCGCGGTCATCGCCGCGGCGTTCTACGCGATCGTGCCGCCGATCGTCAACGAGGTGGGCTCGTTCGTCGGGTCGGTGCCGCAGCTGATCGAGAGCCTGCAGGAGAACCCGACCATCCAGAACCTGGATCAGCGGTTCCAGTTGCTCGACGCGCTGCGCAACTCCAACATCGTCCAGAACCTGGGCAGCGGGGCCGCTGGCGGGATCCTGACCGCCAGCGTCACGGTGGCCTCGGTGTTTCTCGACCTGGTGATCATCCTGATCCTGACCCTGTACTTCCTGGCCGGGTTCCCGCGGATCCAGGCCGCGGCCTATCGGCTGGTTCCCGCCACCCGGCGGCCGAGGGTGATCGAGCTCAGCGATCGGGTGCTCAAGCAGATGGGCGGCTACCTGTCGGGCGCGACGATCATCGCGATCCAGGCAGGTCTCATCGCGGGCATCTTCGCCTTCGCCATCGGCCTGCCCTACCCGTGGGCGATCGCCCTCGGCGCCGCGGTGCTCGACTTCATCCCGGTGGTCGGGCCGATCATCATCGGTGTCTCGATGACGCTGCTCGGCTTCACCCAGTCGCTGGCCATCGGCATCATCGCCGGGGTGTTCTACCTGTGCCAGCACCTGTTCGAGGCCTACTGGCTGTATCCGCGGGTGATGCGACGCACCGTCGAGATCTCCACCGGTGCGGTGGTGGTCGCGATCCTGATCGGTGCCTCACTGCTCGGCGTCACCGGAGCGATCCTGGCCGTGCCGGTGGCCGCCGCGATCATGTTGATCGTCCGTGAAGTGATCATGCCGATGCAGGAACGGTCGTGATCGACCGGTGGCGCCATCTGGAGGTCGCCGACCAATGGGGCCGCAGGGCGGTCGTCACCGGCGCGAACACCGGGCTCGGATATGTTTCCACGCTGGCCCTGGTGAACGCCGGCGCCGAGGTGGTGATGGCGGTCCGTGACCTGGACCGCGGGCAGGCCGCCGCGCAGCGGGTCCGCGAGCAGGTGCCGGACGCGAAACTCCGGGTCATCCACCTGGACCTGGCCGAGCTCGCGTCCGTCCGGGACTTCGCCGCCGGCGTGGTCGAGGAGCCCGAACCGGTGGACGTGCTGATGCTCAACGCCGGCGTGATGCTGGTGCCCCGGCGGGAGATCACCACGGCGGGATTCGAACGCCAGATGGGCGTGAATCACCTCGGCCATTTCGCGCTCACCGTCGGGCTGCTGCCGGCGCTGGGTCGCTCGGCCGGTGGTGCCCGGGTCGTCTCGGTGACGTCACTGACGTACGCCAGGGTCGGTCCGCTGGACCGCGGGATGGGGCTGACGGGCGAGTACTCCCCGATGCGCGCCTACGGGCAATCCAAGCTCGCGGTCGCGCTGTTCGGCCAGGAACTGCACCGTCGCGCGAGCATCATCGGTCGGGCGCCCGGTGCTGCGCCGGGTCGTGGTCTGGTGTCGGTGTTGGCCCATCCGGGCTGGTCGGCGACCGCGGAGAGACAGCCCGACGACGGCGCCGGGCGGTCGGTGTTGTTGGCCCGCCGCGCCACCGCGATCCTCGGTTCCTCGCCGGCGCAGGGCGCCCGCGCGCAGCTGTACGCAGCGACGGCGCCGGAGTTGACCGGCGGGGAGTTCATCGGACCGGGCAGGCTGGGACGCGGCGCGCCGGTGGCCGCGACCCTTGCCAGGGTCGCGGCCGACGCGGACGCGGCGCGGTGGTTGTGGGACGAGTCGGTCCGGCTGACCGGCGCCGACCCGAACCGGCCGGCTTCCCAGCTGTTCTGAGGTGCCGGGCTCAGCCGGACTGGCGCGGCCGGCGCAGGACCACCACGATCGCCGCGATGATCAGCACGGCAGCCAGGGCCAGCGCCGCCCACACCCATCCGGACAGCCCCGACGACGAGCTCGTCGGCGCCACCGCTGCGGTGGACACGGGCGCCGACGTTGGCGCCGTTGCTGACGTTGGCGCCGTTGTGGACGCTGGCGCCGCTGCAGACGTGCCGGTCGCCGCGGAGCCGGCCCCGGCCGATTCCACCGCCAAAGCCGCGCCGGCGAACTGGAACTTGACCTCGCCCGTCACCGGGTGGCCGTCGGCGGAGACCACCCGGAAGGCGATGACGTACTCGCCTGCCCGGGTGATCTCGCCGACCGCGCTGGTGACGACCGTGCTGTCCACCGTCGGAGATCCGCTCTGGTACGACTGGCCATCCGGTCCGGTCATCGTGACCACCGGTTCGAAGTTCTGCACCGGCTGGTCGAAGGTGAGGGTGACCGTCGCCGGCGCGGTCTGCACGGTCGATCCGTCCGCGGGATCGCTGCTGATCAGCACGTCGTGCGCGGCCGCCGGTCCGGCGAACCCGACCGCCGCCGCGAGTGCAGTCAGCACTGCGACCAAGCCGATCCGCAGGGCCGGACGTCGGCGCTGTGTGGACGCGCCCCTGGTGATGATCAAGTCTTCTCCCCGGTGGTCGGACGGCGGCGCAGCGCCACGGCTGCCGTCAACAATGCCGCCGCCGCGACCACGATCCCGATGACGGCCAGGATCACCGCCGTGCTGTCTGTGGATCCGGACGACTGCGCTGTGCTCGACTCCGTGCTCGCCGCCGCCGAGACAGTAGCGGTGCCGGTTTCGGTCGATGTCGCGCTCTCGTTGCTGTGCGACGACGCAGCCGCCGCTCCACCTTCGGTGGCGGCGTCACCGGCGCGGGTGACGGTCAACGTCGGGGCCGGGTGTTCGGGTTCCTCGCCGGACGAAGGGATGGGCTCGTTCCATTCGACCACGGTGCCGTCGTCGTAGGTCTGGGTGGTGGGGAATTCCAGCGCTGCGACGTCCGGCACGGGTCCGGCCGAGATCTCGAATTCGGCGAACTCGCCGGGCCCGATCCGGTTGCCCGCCTGGGCGGTCCAGGTCACCGAGGTGACCGCTTCCTTGATGGTGAGATCGCCCTCCGTCACCGGGGCGGGCAGCGCCTGCTTGGTCGGGGTGGACCGTCACCCCGGCACCTGCCCGACGGAGGCGAAGGCGAACGGGTGGTCGGCGGGGAGCGCCACCGTCACGGCGACGGTGCCCGCCGTCTCCGATTCGTTGGGGACTCGGAAGGTCAGCGTGACTGCCTCGTCCCCGGCCGCGGCGGTCGACGGGTCGACCGCGACGTGCGCGGCGGCGGTGCCGGCGCCGACGACGAGGGTGAGGCCGGTGAGGGTGAGCAGGGCGGCGGTTCGTCGCAGGCGGAATCCGCGAAAAGTGTTGGTGAGCATGGGGTTTCCTTCGATGTCGGGCAGATGTGACGGCGCAGCGGCCGGCCGCCCGGCCGAATGATCGGCAGGCAGCAGCGACCCGGCGGCGCCGGGTGGGGACGTATGGGGCGGATCAGCCGGCCGAATGGGCGGCGGTCCACAGCGCGACGGGCGGACCCCGCCGGGTGACGGAGGCGGCCAGCGAACGGCGCTGCCCGGGACAGGACTGATCAGCCAGGATGGCGGTCCAGCTCGGAGTGATGCAGATCGGCGCGGCGGCCCGGAGCCGGACGATCAGCCGGTGCAGCGCGGCGAAGAGCCGGAAGAGCGCACTTTCACCGACCGTCATCACCCACGCCGAAGCAGCAGCGGCGAACACGTGGAACGAGATCATCCGCGCGACGTCGACGGAACCCGACTGATGGGCCGTCACCTCGAACAGCAGGTGGAAGCAGATCTGGCTGGCGGCCAGCATCGCGGTGATCTGCAGCCCGCTGAGGCGCCGATCGGCCAACCCGGACACGCTCGCCGCGACCAGCACGGCCAGCACGGCCAGGATCGCCGGATCGGGTGAGTGCCCACCGCCGTTCACGTGACCGATCGCAGCCAGCGACGTGGCGACGACTGCGAACACCGAGGCTCGCAGCATCCGCCACCGCGGGGAGGTCGGCGCTCGCACGGCGTCAGGCTAACTGACCGCGCCGCACCGTGACGATTCCCCAATCTGGGGTGCCGCGAGGTTTCCGAAAGAGCGGAGGAACGCCTCAGGAGCTGCGTGGACCGACCAGGAACGTCATCAACTCGGCGTCCACCCTGTCCAGATCGCTGTTGACGGCGCGCAGTGCCGCGCCGCGGGTACCAGGCGGCATCGAGACCGTCGCATCAACCGCCGCTGTCAGGTCGGTCAGTCGGGTGGTCGCGGTGTCGGCGAACCGGATGACCGGCGTGTCACCGCTGCGGCGCGCGCGGAGCTCGTCGATCGCCGACGACAACCCCGCGATCCGCGCCCGTGCCGGACCGGTCGGGCCCTTGTAGGCGGCCACGTCGTCGACGGGCACCCCCAGCCGCTTGGCACGTTGCTCGTCCAGCAAACCGCGCACGGATGTTGATGCCTGCATGGCTCCTGCGGCGACCAGTGGGCCGGCCACCCTGATCGCGGTGACGACCCTCAGCACCGTCCGAGGGTCGGTCACCATGGTGAAGAACCCGGGCCGAGCCGACTGCTTGGGTGGCTTCACGGGCTTCTTCTTGCGCGCTGTGCGGCCGAATGCCACGGGTGCTCCCCTCTCAGGCCGGCGACCGGCGATCAGTGGTCAGCGTAGAGGGGTCCGGGTCGCCTGCGCATTCGGGAGTCCCGGCAGGCCTACCCTGGGCGGCGATGATCTCTCTGGCCGGGATGGGGCGTGCGCTGGCGGTCGGGCGGGCGGTGGCTGACTCCGTGCCTGATGCCGTGCCTGATGCCGTGCCTGGTTTGATGCCGCCCGCGACGACTGCGAGCGGCAGGCGTCGGTGACCGGCCGTCCCGTCCGGCTGGGTCCCTCGGCCGCCTACCGGTGCCGCCGGCGGGTGCACCTGGACTGGGCGGTCGGCCTGGAAAGGCCCGTCGCTTCGGCGAGCGCCCACCGCGCGATCACCGAGCTGGCCGAGCATCGCGAAGCAGTGCTGCGCGCGGTCCGGGCGGCCCGCGGCCTGCCCGCAGACGACGCCGACCGCGCCGTCCTGGTGCCCCGCGGAGCCGCGCTGTCAGTAGACGTCCCGGCGCCGGCGGCGCTCGCACCGCCCCCTCCGGTGCCGATCTCCCCTGTCGTGATCACTCCTGCGCTGACCTACCCAGGCCTGCCCGACAGCTCCCGGTCGGGTTGGCCCGACCTCCTGGTCTGGGCCGGCGA